>Ga0209597_1001425_pt1 | contig 15655 bp, 15 predicted proteins | sample M_140625_MF_Meta_FD_187316 | JGI IMG/M metagenome (GOLD analysis project Ga0209597, IMG submission 187316) | Freshwater microbial communities from Lake Montjoie, Canada to study carbon cycling - M_140625_MF_MetaG (SPAdes) (version 2) | ecosystem: Environmental > Aquatic > Freshwater > Lake...
CGCCCAGGAGGCGGCCCTCGAAGCGCTCCTGCGTGGCTGGGACAGCGTCTGCAAGATGCGCGACCAGTACCACCGTCGCCGCGATCTGGTGGTGCGCCGCTTCAATGAAATCGGCTTTAAATGCCATCTGCCGCGCGGCTCGTTCTACGCGTTCCCCGACATCAGCAAGACGGGTATGAACGAAAAGGATTTCGCCATCGGTTTGTTGCAAGCGACCAAGGTTGCAATTGTTCCCGGCACGGCGTTTGGTGACGGCGGCAAGGGCTTTTGCCGCGCGTGCTTCGCCACGAGCTACGAGCAGCTCATCGAGGCGAGCAACCGAATTGAGCAGCACGTGCAGTCTCTCGGAAACAAGACCTAGCCTGCCTCACTCCCCCGGATGTGTCGCTTGGGCGGCATTTTCTCCTATGAGGGTATCTGGCCGAGCGGACGGAGGCTGCGGCTGCAGATTTCTCTTTCATGTTTTGCAAATCAGGTGTCGCCGCAAACAAGGTTGATAGTCTCCGCAGGATTATTTAGACTGGCATCGCCCGTCGAACGCATTAGCCAACCAAATAAAAAATCATGCAAAACTTTCTGGCCCCGATTCAACACGCGCGCGGAATCTCTCTCATCGCCGCGGCAGCCACTCTTTTCCTGACCGTTTTCCTGACCGGCTGCGACAAGCCCGCCTCCACTCCGGGTGCCGCAACCGGACCCATCAAGGTGGGGGAGTTTGCCTCGATGACCGGCAGTGAAGCCACTTTCGGCCAGTCGTCGCACGAGGGCACGCTGCTGGCCGTGGATCATCTCAATGCCGCGGGCGGCGTGCTGGGGCGGAAAATAGAGCTGCTCATGGAAGACGATCAGTCGCAGGCCGGCCAGCCGGCTACCGTCGTCCGCAAACTGATCGCGCGGGACGGGGTGGTGGCCGTGCTGGGCGAGGTCGCCTCCTCCCGGTCGCTCGAGGCCGCCCCCATCTGTCAGCAGAATCAAATCCCGATGATTTCCCCCTCGTCCACCAACCCCAAGGTCACGGCGGTCGGGGATTACATCTTCCGCGTTTGTTTCATTGACCCGTTTCAGGGCACCGTCATGGCAAACTTTGCGCGGCACACGCTGCACCTGAAAAAGGTGGCGGTGTTGACGGATATGAAAAGCGATTACAGCCTAGGCCTTGCGAAGTTTTTCAAGGAGGGGTTTATAGCCGACGGCGGAGCCATTGTTGCGGAACAGAATTACAGTAGCGGCGACAAGGATTTTAGCGCGCAGTTGACAGCCCTCAAGGCAGTGAATCCCGATGGCATTTTTGTTCCGGGCTATTACACGGAAGTGGGGTTGATTGCGTTGCAAGCCAGGCAGCTGGGTCTGAATGTGCCGCTGTTGGGCGGCGACGGCTGGGAATCCTCCTCGCTGATACCCATTGGCGGCGTTTCGCTGGAGGGCAGTTATTTTTCCACCCATTATTCGCCAGAGGACACCTCGGCGGCGGTGCAGGATTTTGTGAAGGCGTTCCGCGCCAAATACAATGAGACCCCCAATGCCATGGCGGCGCTCGGCTATGACTCAGCGATGATTCTGGCGGACGCCATGAAGCGTGCTGGCACAACCGACGGGGCGAAAGTCCGCGACGCCCTGGCGGCCACAAAAGATTTTCAGGGTGTGACCGGCAAGATTACCATGGACGCGGACCGCAATGCCTCCAAGCCCGCGGTGATTCTGGTCATCCGGGACGGCCAGTTCAAATACGTCGAGACCGTTTCGCCGTGACCGAATTACTCCAGCAGCTGATCAACGGGCTCGCTCTCGGGTCCATCCTGGCGCTCATTGCCCTCGGCTACACGATGGTATACGGGATCCTGCGGTTCATCAATTTTGCGCACGGCGACCTCTTTATGCTGGGCGCCTTTGCCGGGTTTTATATTTCCCCCGCCGTTGCGGCCGTGTTGCCGGGCCCCTCGCTCGGGAGCGGCCTCGTCGTCCTCGGCCTCGCTATGCTGATCTGCGCCGTGCTGGGCGTTGTGATTGAACGGGTCGCCTACCGTCCGCTGCGCCGCCGCCCCAAACTGGCCGTCCTGATCACTGCGATTGGGATTTCCCTTTTTCTCGAAAATACCGGCCAGCTGGTATTTGGCGCTACCCCGAAAAAATTTCCCGAAATTATCCCTGTCTATCCGGTCTTGAAGTTCGGCGGCCTGAGCATCACGAGCAGTCAGCTCATCGTGCTGGGCGTGACCCTGCTGCTGCTGGTTGCGTTGCGGCATATCGTGCTCAAGACCCGGATGGGGATGGCCATGCGCGCTCTGGCGTTCAATCCCGAGGCGGCGGCGCTGATGGGAATTAACACTGATTGGATTGTCTCTTTCACCTTCGGCCTCGGCTCAGCGCTGGCGGCCGCGGCGGGGATTTTATTCGCCATCGTCTACCCCTCCATTGATCCGCTCATGGGAATTCTGCCCGGCCTCAAGGCGTTCGTCGCGGCGGTGCTGGGTGGCATTGGCAATCTGCCGGGCGCGGCGCTCGGCGGCATCCTCATCGGTGTCACTGAGACCCTGGTGGCCGGCTACCTTTCTTCCACCTATCGCGACGCCATTGCATTTGGCATCCTGATTCTGATCCTGCTGGTGAAGCCGTCCGGGCTGCTCGGTAAAAAAGAAATCGAGAAAGTGTGAACATTCGCCACGCCAAAACATTTTTGCTCGGCGCCCTCGCCCTGGGCTTTCTGGTTTCAGTGGTCGCCAGCCATTTCAATTCCTACTGGCTGTTCATCACCTATGACATCGCTATCAATGTCATCCTCGCCGTCAGCCTGAACCTCATCAACGGTTATACCGGCCAGTTTTCGCTGGGTCATGCCGGTTTCATGGCCGTGGGCGCCTACACCGCCGCCGTCATTACAAACCAGTTTGGGGACCTGAATCCCTTTGCCGCCGGGGCGGTTTTCTCCGGCGCATTGCTGGCGGGGGGCGCTCTCGCGGCCGGCGCCGGGCTGCTGGTCGGCATCCCCACCCTCCGGCTGCGCGGCGATTATCTGGCCATTGTCACCCTCGGCTTCGGCGAAATCATCCGCGTCATTTTTCAGAACATGCAGGGGGTCGGCGGCGCCCGCGGCTTGAGCGTGGCGCATGGCTGGACGGATTTTTTCTGGGCCTTCGGCGCCGCCGCCGCCGCGGTTTACGTCGTCGCCGCCCTGGTCCATTCCACTTACGGCCGCGGCTTCCTCGCCGTGCGCGATGACGAGGTGGCCGCCTCGGCCATGGGCATCAACCCGGTCCGCTATAAGGTCACCGCCTTCGTTGTCGGCGCCTTTTTTGCCGGCGTCGCCGGCGGGCTTTACGCGCATTCCAAGCAGTTCATCACGCCCGGCGGATTCAATTTCATGCAGTCCGTCTCCATCGTAGTCATGGTCATCCTGGGAGGCATGGGCAATACCGTCGGCGTCATCCTCGCCGCCGTGCTGCTCACGCTGCTGCCGGAATTCCTCCGCCCCATCGCCGAATATCGCATGATCCTTTACTCTCTCCTCCTAGTCGTGCTGATGCTCGCGCGGCCGCAGGGGCTCTTCACCTTCAGAAAACAGGGGGATGCTAAATGAACCGCCCCAGCCCCGGTGCGGAAAAGCTTGATTCCCCCTTGCTTCAGCTCGACAAAGCCACTCTCCGCTTCGGCGGACTCGCCGCGGTGTCGGATTTGGACCTGTCCCTCGGGCGCAACGAACTCGTCGGCCTTATCGGGCCCAATGGCGCGGGCAAGACCAGCGCGTTCAATCTCATCACCGGAGTCTACCCGCCGTCCGGCGGCAGCATTCTCTTTGACGGCCGTCCGATGGCGAATCGCAAGCCCCACCAGATTGCCCGGGCCGGCATTGCGCGGACCTTTCAAAATATCCGGCTGTTCGCCTCGATGACCGTTTTCGACAACGTGCGCACCGCCGCCCGGCTGCACTGTCCGCGGGGCGTCCGGAATGCCCTCTGGCGAGGACGCTCCTTCCGTGATGGAGAAAAAGAGATCTCCGGCCAGGTCATGGAGCTGCTGGAAATTTTCCAGCTCGGGAAATTCCACGCGGCGGCGGCGACGAGCTTAAGCTATGGCGACCAGCGGCGCTTGGAAATCATCCGCGCGCTGGCCACAAAACCTAAATTACTCCTTCTCGATGAGCCTGCCGCCGGCATGAACGCGACAGAAAAGGCGGAACTCATGCGGCTCATCCAATTCATCAAGGACCGGTTTCAGGTTTCGATTTTGCTGGTCGAACATGACATGAAGGTCGTGATGGGCATCTGCGAGCGCATCGTCGTTTTGGATTACGGTATAAAAATCGCAGAAGGCACGCCGGCCGAAATCCGCGCGCATCCCAAGGTGATTGAGGCGTATCTGGGGGATTAAAAATTCATGCTTGAAATCAAAAATCTTCAAGTGGGTTACGGGGCCATTCCCGCGCTGCACGGGATTTCCCTGTCCGTGAAGGCGGGCAGCATCGTCACGCTCATCGGCGCGAACGGCGCGGGCAAGACGACGGCGCTCAAGGCAATTTCCGGTTTGCTGAAGCCCAAGACGGGGGAAATTTTATACGAGGGCAAAAACATCGCCGGCTTGCCCCCGCATCACATCGTGAAGCTCGGCCTTTCGCACGTGCCCGAAGGCCGGATGATCTTCACGAATCTTACCGTGCTGGAAAATCTCCAGCTCGGCGCCTATCTAGAAAAGGACCGGCGCGTCATCCGGCGGGAATTGGAACACGTCTTTGGTCTGTTCCCCCGGCTCCAGGAACGTCAGCCGCAGTTGGCCGGAACGCTTTCCGGAGGCGAGCAGCAGATGCTGGCGATCGGCCGCGCGCTCATGGGACGGCCCCGATTGCTGCTCCTGGACGAGCCGTCGCTCGGCCTCGCGCCGCTGCTGATTAAAACCATTTTCGAGAAAATCGTGGAGATCAACCGGGAGCAGGGGCTGACGGTGCTGCTGGTCGAACAAAACGCCAATCTGGCTCTGGAGATTTCCCATTTTGGCTACGTCCTGGAGACCGGCCGCATCGCCCTGTCCGGCGAGTCCGCCAGCCTGCGCCAGAATCCCCAGGTGCAGAGCGCGTATCTCGGCGGCTAGGAAATCCCGCCCGCTCGACAAATCGCGCGGCCCGGTTAAGTTGGAACCGGAATGAAAGGGGAGGCTATCTATCTTTATGCGTTTGATGTGGCGAATGAAATCGTCACCTCGCGCGTGCAGCAAATCCTGTCGGAAAAGCCCTTCCCTTTTGAAATCCGCATGGACCGGACGCTCCCCAAGGACATGCCGCTCTACCGTCCGCTCGCCATCGAGCCGCCCCCTCTGCCCGACAGACTGTCCGGCGCCCCTGTCCGCCTGTTGATCCGCATTTATGACGTGGGGGTTGTCACGGTGATGATGCGGGTGGCATTTGAGGTGGAGGCGCTGTCGGAGCTGATGCGGTTTCATAATCCGAGGCTGGACAACGGGCTCATGCTCGACACGGCCGCAGCGAGATTGTGCGCGGAGGTTTGCGGCAACCTCCAGGATTCCATCGTGGGGCGCACGGAATTCCCTCCGCCGGAAGCCTACACCGTGTTTTGCCTCACCGATCTGGACGGGGTCCGGGAGACGGATGCCTGGCTCGTCGGACAGGGGCGGGCGGTGGCCGGGTTGCTCACGGAAACACCGGCGGAAAAACTGAGCGCCGGGCAGGTGGCCGAGGTGCTGCGCATCCAGCGCTCCTTCGAAAACACGGACCTGGTGGTGATTGACTGGGACGCCGCGCTGGTGGTGGATGTGACGGGTTACGTGGACGACGTGCTGTACGCGTTGGAGTTGGCGAACCTGCAGCTTGAGGAATTCCGCATGATGGACCAGCAGCTGGACCAGTATCTCGACCGCGCCTACGAGGATTTGGGGCGCCGGCCTGTCCCCTTATTCGGTGCGGCCAACAAAGTCCTCCGCCAGCTGCGCCGTTTTCGGGTGGATGTGGCGAAGCTCGCCGACGAGGTCACGCACATCACGAAGTTTTTTGGTGATTGGTATTTGGCCCGCGTCTATCTCGGCGCCCGCGACCGTTTTTATCTCGACCAATGGCGGGCCAGCGTGGAGCAGCGCCTCGCCCAGCTCGATAAGATCTACAGCGTCGCCCACGCTGAGGTGAATGAGCAGAGGATGCTCTGGCTGGAAATCGTCATCGTGGTTTTCTTCGCCATCGACCTGCTGATCCTGCTCCGCGTGGGACGCTGACGGCACCCGGGTTCCACCCCGGGGGACTCTTCTGATTGATTCCCGCACCCGAAACCGGTCTGAAACTGTCGAAGGAATGCAAAATGACCTGTTGACTTCAAATGCCCATCTGATAAATTTCGCGTCCCTTTGTTGGGTTTTGAAATGAAAACGCATTTACCTAAAGTGAATTTAGACCAGCGCAAGTGGCATGTGATTGATGCCGATGGCGCCGTGCTTGGCCGATTGGCTGTGCAGGTCTCGGATATTTTACGCGGCAAGAACAAGCCCGTTTACACGCCGCACCTCGATGCGGGCGACTTCGTCGTCGTGATCAACGCGGAGAAGGTCCGCCTGACCGGCAAGAAGGAGCTGGCCAAGGAATACATGAGCTACTCCGGCTGGAAGGGCGGCGAGAAATACGCCACCGTCGAGCAGGTGCGCGCCAAACAGCCCGAATTTCTCATCACCCACGCCGTCAAAGGCATGATTCCCAAGAACCGCCTCGGGTCCCAGCTGCTCACCAAGCTGAAAGTGTTCAAGGGCGATAAACATCCGCATGCGGCCCAAATGCCCGCCGTGCTCGTGCCGGTTAAGTAATTTTTTGTATGGCCACCAAAACCCCTGAAGAATTTCTCGGCACCGGCCGGCGTAAAACCGCCGTCGCTCGCGTGCGTCTCGCCTCCGGCAGCGGAAAAATCACCGTTAACCGCCGGCTTTTTGAAAACTATTTCCCGCTGGAAACCCAGCGTTCCATCGCCACCGCGCCGCTGACCGTCGCGGGCGCCCTGGAAAAATTCGATGTCCGGGTGACCGTCGCCGGCGGCGGTCCCAATGGCCAGGCCGATGCCGTGCGCCACGGGATTGCCCGCGCGCTGATCAAGTTTGATGCCGCCCTGCGCCCGCCGTTGAAGGCGGAAGGGTTGCTCACGCGTGATTCCCGCATGCGCGAACGCAAAAAATACGGCCAGCCCGGCGCCCGCAAACGCTTCCAGTTCTCGAAGCGTTGATCGCAACGCAAAGTTTCAAAACCCGCTGGCTGCTGCCGGCGGGTTTTTTGTTTTTCAACAACTAAGAAAACAAGCACCGAAGACCGGAAAGGAATTTATTCCTTTGTTGTTCAACTCAACCCTCAAAACCCGCTGAGAAAACTAAATGGCCTGCGGAATAGGAAATGTTTGAATACGCTGGTCATCTTTTGAAAATCGACTCCTCCAATCTTAATCCGAAATAATTGATTTACGACTAGAGCTACCCATATTTTTGAAATTTTTATACGAACCAAAGTTCATGGAGTTTTGCCTGGTTGAAACGTCAATTTCGCCGGTGCCGATGGCGGGTAGGGCGGCCAGTCCGGCAAGAATCATTCGTTATTTTGTCGCCTGCAATGCCCGTCCCAAGTCGCCGAGTCCAATCGCATCGGTGTCGGCATTGAGCGGGAATCGTTCGGTGCCCGAATAGACGACGAAGCGTTTGTCCGGCTTGAGGTCAGCGCAGGCCAGATGAAAGCCGCGTTCCACACCCGGCGCGGAACTTCGCTTGATTTCAATGGCCCACAGTTTGCCGCCCGGCAGGGTAAGAACGAGATCAATTTCATGGCCGGTGGCCGTGCGATAAAAATGCGCCTCAGTTCCGTCTGGCGCGGTGGCAATGAGCGTTTCGATGACGAAGCTTTCCCACGTCGGTCCGACGACGGGATGACCCAGCAGAGATTCCTTGTCCCGAATGCCCAGCAACGCATGGGCAAGGCCGCTGTCGCGCACATAAACCTTGGGCGACTTGACCAAGCGTTTCCCAACATTGCGATGCCAGGCAGGCAGGCGGCGCACGAGCAAAAGATCCACCAGCAGGTCGAGATAGCTGGCCACCGTTTTGCCATCCACCCCCAAACCACCGGCCAGACTGGCAGCATTGAGCAGCTGCGATTGGTTGTGCGCGAGCATCGTCCAGAACCGCCGCAGGGTTTCGGCGGGTATCCGCGAGCCAAATTGCGGAATGTCCCGCTCCAAATAGGTGCGGATAAAGTCTCGCCGCCAGGCCAGACTGAGTTCGTCGCTGTCGGCGAGGAAGCTGCGCGGAAAGCCGCCACGAACCCAAAGGGTTTCGAGTTTGGCGGATGCCACCTCCAATGGGTCAAACGGCCCAAGCTCCAAATAGGAAATACGACCGGCCAGACTTTCGCCGGACTGCTTGAGCAGGTCTATCGCCGCTGACCCAAGCAGCAGAAATTGCCCATTCGGTTTTCCGCGGCGGCGGCCCCGGTCAATGACTCCGCGCAGACATTGAAATAATTCCGGTAGCCGGTGAACCTCATCCAAAATGACCAGATCCCTTTCGTGATCGGCAAAGTAGCGGACAGGATCGGACAGCTTTACACGGTCCGTATTATCCTCAAGGTCCAAATAAACCGAAGGCCGTTTTTCACCGATTTCCAAAGCTAGCGTCGTTTTGCCGACCTGTCGCGGCCCCAGCAGAACAACCGCCGGGGAATGCGTGAGCAGGTGATTAAGGCGTGCGCCGAGGCGTCTTGGCAACATATGTGTAATTATGGAGTCTGTCTCCTGATTTGCAAGATGTCTTTTTGGCTCCACGGTTGCGAAGGATTTCGGCCGGTTTCCGGGAACGGCAACCCGCGGCAGTGCCAAAACAAGGTGTTCCAGTAACAAACACCAGCTCGAGTTTGTTCCTTCGTTCCTTTGTTGTTTAACTGAAAACTTAAAATGGAAAATTTTTTGGCTATGAGTTTCCACTGCTAACTAAACCGAAGTTGGAAATCTAAGCCGGGGATGATGAAGGGTTTCATCGTCCCTGGCCCTTTTTATTTTCCGGGTCAGAGAATTTTTCGTGTGGTTCGCGTCTTTCGTGGTTAAGATTTTTTAAAGATGAAAACGAAAAGAGTCGCCATCGTCGGTGCGTCCGGTTACTCCGGCGAAGTGCTCGTGCAGCTGCTCCTCAATCATCCGCACGCGGAATTGGTCGCCGTCACCTCGCGTGCAAACGCCGGCCAAACCCTGGCACAGGTGTTTTCCAAATTTGCAAGCCATCCGAAATCCAAGACGCTGCGGTTCACCGAGCCGGACGCCCCGTCCCTAGCCAAACTGGCCGACGTGGTCTTTCTCGCGCTGCCGCACGGCGTCGCCGCCGAGTATGCCGTGCCGCTGCTCGCCGCCGGTTGCACGGTCATCGATTTGAGCGCCGATTTTCGGCTCAAGAGCGCGGCGGTCTATCAGGAGTTTTATGCCCACGCCCATCCCGCCCCGGACCTGCTGTCGAAATCGGTTTATGGCCTCCCGGAGATTTACCGGGACGAAATCAAGCGCGCGCGGCTGATCGCCTCGCCGGGGTGCTACCCGACCAGCATCCTGCTCCCATTGATTCCGCTGCTCAAGGCCGGGCTGGTCCAGCCCGACGGCATCATTGCGGATTCTTTGAGCGGCGTCAGCGGCGCAGGCCGCAAGGCGGAGCTGGATTATCTCTTCTGCGAATGCAATGAAAGCGTCCGCCCCTACGGCGTCCCCAAGCACCGGCATTTGTCGGAGATCGAGGAGCAGCTTTCTTTGGCTGCCGGGACAAACGTCACGATTCAATTCACCCCGCACTTGATTCCCGTGAACCGCGGCATTCTGACGACGCTGTATCTTGCGCCGACCGAACGCGTCTGCGACGCGGCGGGTGCGGCCCAGTTTGCGGAGAAAATTTCCGCCGCCTATCACTCGGCTTACGCGAGCGAACCGTTCGTCCGTTTGCTCGAAGGCAAGGCATTGCCCGACACGAAAAACGTCGTCGGCACAAACGTCTGCGAAATTGCGTGGCGGATCGACCCTCGCACCGGCCGGCTCATCGGGATGAGCGCCGAGGATAATCTGGTCAAAGGCGCGAGCGGTCAGGCCGTTCAAAGCATGAACATTCTCTGTGGTTTTCCCGAAACGGCGGGACTGGTTTGAACTCGACTCGCAGGAGACGACCTGAGGAGTCTCTAACTAAAAAATGAGTCTGGTGACCCCGTCTTCCGCAGAAAGGATTGCCTGGAACGCTGCTGACTACGCTGCGAATTCCGCCGTGCAGCACCGCTGGGCCCGAGAGCGGATTGCCCGGCTTAACCTGCGGGGGGGTGAGCACCTTCTGGATGTGGGGTGCGGTGACGGCAAGGTGACAGCGGAGATCGCCCGTGCTTTGCCGCGCGGTGCGGTCACGGGCGTCGATGCCTCGCCGGAGATGATTGAGTTTGCCACCAAAACGTTTCCGCCGGATGCGTTTCCAAACTTGCGGTTCCGCGTAATGGACGCGGGGAAAATAAAATTGAGCCGCCCGTTTGACGTCTTCTTTTCCAATGCCGCCCTGCATTGGATGGAGGATCATCCTGCGGTCCTGCGCGGTGCAGCTTCGGTATTGAAACCGGGCGGGCGGCTGGTTGTCTCCTGCGGCGGGAAGGGCAATGCCCACGACGTGTTTCTGGCGCTGCGGCCGGAGATGCGGCTCAAGCGCTGGCGCGGGTTTTTCCGCAAGATGCGCACGCCTTATTTTTTTTACTCGCCGGGCGATTACGAAAAATGGCTGCCGAAATCCGGCTTCAAAATTCAGCGGCTGGAACTCGCGCCCCAAGATGAGACCTATGACGGCCCGGCGGGTTTTGCCGCCTGGTTGCGCACCGCCTGGATCCCCTATGTCCAGCGCGTGCCGGAGTGCGAGCGCGAAGATTTCATCGCCGCCGTGACCGGGCGCTATCTTGACCGGCATCCCCGGGACCAATCCGGCCAGATCCCTGTCCGCATGGTGCGGCTGGAAATGGATGCGGTTAAGGTTTGAAAACCGGTCCCGGCTTTTGCAAATTCATTTCCGGTCATGAGTAAAAAAACATTCAAATCCGTTTCCGGTTCCATCGTCGCCCCCCGCGGCTTTCTTGCCAGCGGCGTCTTTTGCGATATTAAACGCCTCGGCACCGGCAAGGGTTCCAACAAGGGACCGAAGCGGGACCTCGCGCTCATCGTTTCCGAGACGCCCGCGACCGTCGCCGGCATGTTCACGACCAATCAGGTCTGCGCGGCGCCCGTCAAGGTCTGCGTGGCGCGGGTGAAAGCGGGCGGGCGGTCGCAAGTGCTGGTCGTTAATTCCGGCAATGCCAACGCCTGCACCGGCAAGCAGGGCATGGCAGATGCCCGCGAAATGGTGTCGTTCACCGAGCGCGCGCTGAATTTGCCAAAAGGTTCGGCGCTGGTCGGCTCCACCGGCCGCATCGGCGTGACGCTGCCGATGGATCAGGTTCGCGCCGGCATCATTGAGGCGGCGACGTTGCTGGGGGCCAAGGTTGAAAGTGCGGACCACGCCGCCGAGGCCATCATGACCAGCGATTCCCGGTCGAAACAGATCGCCATTGAGTTCCAGCTTGGGGGCAGGACTGTTCGCATCGGCGGTATCTGCAAGGGGGCCGGAATGATCCAGCCGGGCATGAGCCCCACGGGCGCCCGACCCGCCACGCTGCCCCACGGCGGGCTCCACGCGACGATGCTTTGCTTTATTACGACGGACGCGGCCATCGGGGCGGCCGCCCTGCAGTCGGCCTTGAATACAGCCGTTGCGCACAGTTTCAACCGCATCACCGTGGACGGCGACATGAGCACGAACGACACGGTTTTGGTTCTCGCCAATGGTTTGGCCGGGAATCCCATCCTCGGAGTCGGGGGGGCGCGTCTTGATTCAAAAAAGAAAGCACAAGCCCAACACGCCCCGCGCCGCCCCCTTCCGGATTTTGAAGTCTTTCAGGCGGCCTTAAACCATGTCTGCCTCGAACTTGCCAAGAAAATTGTGCGCGACGGCGAGGGCGTGCACCGCGTTGTGACCGTGCGGGTGGCGGGCGCGAAAACCATTCAGGACGCCGATGCCGCCGCCCGGGCGGTGGCCAATAGCGCCCTGGTGAAGACCAGCTGGCACGGCGGCGATCCCAACTGGGGCCGCATCATTGACGCGGTCGGGTATTCGCCGGCGGCGGTGGTGGAGGAGAAAATTGACATCGGTTACAGCGCGGTGGGCAGCCGTAAAATTATCTGGAGCCTCAAGCGCGGCCAGCCGACGCGGGCAACGTTCCAGCAGCTGTGCGCTGCCGTCGCGCCCCAGGAATTCGAACTGCACATCCGCTTGAATCTCGGCTCGGCGAGTGCGGTGATGTATGCCGCCGATCTGACCGAAGCCTACGTGGACTACAATAAGGGCGACGTGACCGACCCGACAACGCTCGGGGGTTGAATTTTAAATTTATGAAAAAACATCTGCGTCCCCTGTTTGTCGGCATCGCCGTCGCCATTATTTGTTTATCCGCAGCGCCCGCCCTGGCCGTGGGGTCGGAAGAGGAGTTGAAAATGGAGAAGGCATTCAAGGCAGCCGACAAAAACAGCGACGGTAAATTATCGCCCGCCGAAGCCAAGGACGGCATGCCGCGGGTGTCCAAGAACTTCAAGCGCATCGACAAGGACAAGGATGGCTTCGTGACCCTGGCGGAGATTCAAGCCGTCATGGCGGAAAAGAAGTGAGGCCGTGAGCCCCGGAAAGCCAATGCTGGAAAGCCCTTGGGCCGGTCATTTTTAATCCAGCATGGGTGCAGAAAAGTGGGTTGTCGTGGCCGGATAGGTTGACTATGCTTGCGGCCTTAGCAACCTAAACGCGCGAAATATATTTTTCATGGAAAGTTTTTTAATCAAAGGCGGCCGGCCCCTGTGTGGCGAAGTGACCATTAGCGGAAGCAAGAATGCGGCGCTGCCCATTCTGGCCGCAACGCTCCTCACTCAGGAGCCTTGCGTGATCCGGCGCGTGCCGGACTTGAGCGACACGCGGTTCATGGTTCAAATTCTGCAATCGCTGGGCGCGACCGCGAAGCTTGAAAACGGGACCCTGACGGTATGCGCACGGAAAATCAAGGGCTTCGCTGACTACGATCTGGTCCGCAAAATGCGAGGTTCAATCTGCATTGCCGGGCCGCTGCTAGCGCGCCTGCAGAGAGCGCGCATTTCGCTGCCCGGCGGCTGCGTGATCGGAGCCCGTCCGATCAATCTGCATCTGAAAGGGTTTCAGGCCTTGGGCGCTAAAATCACAATCGAAGGCGGCTACGTCGAGGCTGTGACCAAAAATCTCCGGGGCGCGACGATATTTCTTGGCGGGCGGGCGGGGCCCACAGTGCTCGGCACGGCGAATGTGATGATGGCGGCAACCCTGGCCAAGGGCGTGACCGTCATCGAAAGTGCGGCCTGCGAACCGGAGGTGGTGGACCTAGCCAAATTTCTGAACGCGATGGGCGCAAGGATTGAGGGGGCTGGAAGCCCGACGATCACCATCACGGGCGTTTCCAAATTGCACGGCGCGGAGCACGAGGTCATCCCCGACCGGATCGAAGCGGCAACGTTCATGATTGCCGCGGCGGCAACGAATGGGGAAGTAATTATAAAAGGCGCCCGGGCGGATCATTTGCGCGCTGTGATCGACAAATTGAACGAGGCCCGGGTAACCGTGGAGACGCGGGGGGAAACACTGGTCGTCCGGCGCCGAGGAAAGTTAAAAGCCGTCGACATAACGACGCTGCCACACTCTGGATTTCCAACGGATGTGCAGGCGCAAATGATGGCGCTGCTGCTGCTGGCACCTGGCATCAGCATCATCACCGAGCGGATTTTTGAATCGCGCTTCATGCACGTCAGCGAACTGGCGCGCCTGGGCGCAGACATTGAAATCGAGGGGCCCAGCGCGATTGTGAAGGGCGGAAAGGCATTGAGCGGAGCGCCGGTGATGGCGAGTGATTTGCGAGCGAGCGCGGCTCTGGTCATCGCGGGATTGGCGGCGAAAGGCACGACCCAGGTGAACCGGATCTATCACCTCGACCGCGGCTACGAACAGATGGACGCAAAACTTCGGAAATTGGGCGCGCACATCCGGCGCATCCAAGAAAAATGATCCTTTAGCTCGGGAAAAATAAAACTATAGCCACACGAGACGAACCAGTTCATAGCGTCTTTTGCGGTGACGCAGGCCAGAGCGGCGGCGATGGCTGTCTGAAGTTCATCCCGGGTGAGCGCCTCCGTGCTCCGCAAGGACTGCTTCACCTTGCTCCACATCTTCTCAATCGGGTTCAAGTTCGTTGAATAGGCCGGCAGAAACCGGACCGATGCCCCGGTCTGTTTGATCAAACTCAAAATGGGGTCGTGCTTGTGGGGCGAGAGGTTGTCCATCACGACCACGTCGCTCGGATGCAGGGTTGGACACAACACTTCCCGCACATAGCTTTGGAACACTTCCGTGTCTGTGGCCCCTTCGATCGTCATGCAGGCCGTGGAACCATCCAGACGGACTAGCACATAGTGGATGGCGGGCAAGGTGCAGGTTGGACCGGTGGCAGCACGCAGTTCCTTGAGGGTCATATCGGGCTTTTTATTCAGCAACGTCTGCAACTGGTGCTCATGGCTGGCGACAATGCGAGGCTTGCAGCCAGAGCGGTGGTGCTGGGCCCGGATATTGCCGAGGCGGCGGCGTTGTTGGAGTAGTTTTTTGGATCATACCCAACAAAACCCGGAAGCGGCGGGCCACGGCTTCGCGCGTGCCCTCGTCGGCGTCGTAGGCCGCCAGAATCTGATCCCGCAAATCCAAGGAGATGGTTTTTTCATCCCCAAAGCCTGCCCACTGCAGACAAAACGGTTATAGTTAAATTTAATCTGCTCTAGCTCGGGAAACCCGTCGCTGGGTGGGATCAAAAAAAACTTTTAGTTTCTGGCATCCAAATTTCATCGGGTGGCGGATTGGTCTGTGAACGGCGCGCCAGTTTGACTGCCTGCGCCACAACATAACTAAACAACCAAACCACCAATGAAATTGAAAAAATATCTAGTTTTGCTCGCCTTGACGAGCTTAGTCAATGGCGGGTCGGCTAAAAATCTGACGACTTCAGTTCTGCCCCCAAAAACGAACAGCGTGTTGGCGTTGAATTTTGTGCTCACGGCTTGGCCCAATGCAGCCAGCGCCGCTCCGGCTCCCACCGCGCGCCGCAGCGCGGCAAATTTACGGGTGGTGACGCCCGCAATTTTGCGCTGCGCGATCCAACCTGCCGAGGACGGAACCGGGGACGAAGGCCAAGGGTATTGGCCTACTGATTCCTTGCTGGTTGATCCGTGCGAAGTTGTAGAATTGCCTGATCCGTGCGAAGTTGTAGAATTGCCTGATCCGGGCGTAGTTGTAGAATTGCCGCCCATGAAAGTCAAGACCTGTAGCGCCTGCGGCGCCTTGCTGAATGATCCGGGCGTAGTTGCAGAATTGCCGCCGGATGACGGATCGGTTGTTTCCGGCGAAGTGCCAGTCGAAGATCCCACGATTTTAGAGATTAGGACTTGCATTGATCCCTTGCTGGATGATCCGGGCGTAGTTGTAGAATTGCCGCCGGATGACGGATCGGTTGTTTCCGGCGAACTGCCAGTCGAAGATCCCACGATTTCAG
>Ga0209597_1001426_pt1 | contig 15647 bp, 21 predicted proteins | sample M_140625_MF_Meta_FD_187316 | JGI IMG/M metagenome (GOLD analysis project Ga0209597, IMG submission 187316) | Freshwater microbial communities from Lake Montjoie, Canada to study carbon cycling - M_140625_MF_MetaG (SPAdes) (version 2) | ecosystem: Environmental > Aquatic > Freshwater > Lake...
TTCCTCAACCTGCTGCACAACCACCCCACCCTGGCGATTCTGTTGATCGGTCAGCAGCATCAGCGCCTGCGGGAGCAGCGCACCAGCGGCACCTGCTGCTATTGAGCGGCCCCCTGCGCTGCCCCCAGCAGCAGCAGCAGGCTACGGGTCACCTTGGCCGCCAACACGGCGCTCACGCCGCTCGGATCCAGTTGGGGGGCCAGCTCCACCACATCGGCCCCCACCAGGCGGTGGTGGCGCAGTTCCGCCACTAGGGCCGCGAAATCCGGCCAGTGGAATCCCCCCGGTTCCGGGGTGCCGGTGCCGGGCAGCACGGCGGGATCGAACCAGTCGAGATCCACGGTGAGGTAGAGGGGTTGCCCGCGCAGGGGCTCCAGGGCCTCGGCCATGCGCTCGATCGGCACCAGACGGGCCGTGCTGTGCAGTTCGTCGAACTCGGCCCGGGTGCCGCTGCGGATGGCGATCTGCAGCAGCTGGCCCCTGGGCAGCACCTCCAGGCAGCGGCGCATGGCGCAGGCGTGGCTGTGGTGGCTGCCCAGCCACTCCTGACGCAGGTCGGCGTGGGCATCGAGCTGCACCAGCACCAGATCGGGATGGCGCTCCGCCACCGCCGCCACCGCGCCACTGCTGATCGAATGTTCCCCCCCGAGCATCAGGGGGGCCAGCCCCAGCTCCAGCACCGCCGAGGTGGCCGCCCGCACCGCCGCCACCACCGGCTCGGGGGCTCCGCTCGGGATCACCACCGCCCCGAGGTCGGCGAAGGCCAGCTCCTCCAGATCCAGCTCCAGTTGCGGGCAATAGGTTTCCAGGCCGTTGCTCACCTCCCGGATCGCCGCGGGCCCGAAGCGGGTGCCGGGGCGGAAGGAGGTGGTGCCGTCATAGGGCACCCCGAACAGGCCGACGCGGCAACCGGGCGGGTCGCGGCGGGCGGCCATATAGACAGCGCCGTCGGTGTCGAACAGATCGGCAGTCATGGCTGGCTGGCGGCGGAGAGGGCGCGCTCCACGAAGGCGGGCACGGCGTTGAAGGCGCCCTCCTGCCAGCGGGGACTCCAGATCTCGCAGCCGTCGGCCACGGCACGGGCGCGCTCCGGATCCGGCTGGCGGTAGCGGGGGCCATCGACAGCGGCGAAGGTCCAGCTCCACCAGCCGCTCGGGTACATGGGCACCCAGCCGTAGAGCGGATCGGCATGGCCAAACACCTCCCGCAGCAGGCGTACGGTGTCGAGGTGCACCTGGCGGAAGGCCTCGGGGGATTCGCTCTGGGTGGCGAACACCCCGCCCGGCCGCAGCAGGCGGCGGCAGTGCTCGAAGAAGGCCCGGTTGAACAGTCCCTCAGCCGGGCCGGCCGGATCGGAGCCGTCCACGATCACCACGTCGTAGGAGGCGGCGGCGGCGGTGGCGGCCCAGGCGATGCCATCGCCCACCGTGAGATGGCAGCGGGGGTCGCTCCAGGCTGCACCGCCGATGCCCGGCAGGTGCTCCTGGCTGAGGCTCACCACCAGCCCGTCGATTTCCACCAGGTCGAGGTGCTGCACGCCCGGGTGGCGCAGGCATTCGCGGGCGGTGCCGCCATCGCCGCCACCGATCACCAGCACCCGCTCGATGCTCTCGGCGCCGCACAGGGCCGGGTGGACGATTGTTTCGTGATACTGGCGCTCCTGGCGCTCGGCGGTCATCCAGCAGCCGTCCAGGAGCAGGCCCTTGCCATACCGCTCGCTGTCGATGATCGTGACCCGCTGGAAGGGGCTGGTCTGCTCGGTGATCACCCGACCGGCCAAGCCGTAGCGCACCCCGTTGTGGTGTTCGTCGATCCAGCCGGGGTCGGTCATGGGGGCGTGCATTCAAGACGATCTCCCCAGCTAAGACCGGGGGGGGGACCCTTGTCAGGTGGGCCAGGACACCTGGTCTTGGGATCGCTGCCCGGGGGATCCCTGAACGGGGGATCGCTGCCCGGGGGGCCCGGCTCCGATCTGGCAATCTTTCCGGATGGCTTCGGAACGGCCCGGCGACGATCTGCCCTTGACGCCGGCCTTGAGCCTCCCGGCGGCGGAACTGGCTTGGCGGTTTTCGCGCTCCTCGGGGCCGGGGGGGCAGAACGTGAACACCACCGATTCGCGGGTGGAGCTGGTGTTCGACCTGGCGGCCAGCGAATCCCTGCCGCCCCGGCTCAAGGCACGGGCCCTGGCTCGATTGGCGGGGCGGTTGGTGGAGGGGGCCCTGGTGATCGTGGCCCAGGAGCACCGTTCCCAGTGGCAGAACCGGCTGGCGGCCCAGCGGCGGCTGGTGGAGCTGCTCAAGGCGGCCTTGGTGCCGCCACCGCCACCGCGGCGGCCCACCCGGCCCACCCGGGGCTCGGTGGAGCGGCGCCTGGCGGCAAAGAAGCAGCGCAGCACGGTGAAGGGCCAACGCCGCGGGCGCCTTCCGGAGGACTAGCGGCGCCGGTTCGGATCAGCCGCGGTCAGCCGCCCTGCTGTTCCCGTCGGATCTGGGCCTTGGCGGCCTGCCAGTGGCCCTCCAGGTCGCCCAGGCTTCGCCCCCCCAGGTCGCCGCCCAGGGCGGCCTCGACCCGGGAGAAGCGATCCAGGAAGCGGTGGTTGGTGCCGGCCAGGCCCTCCTCCGGCTCGAGGCCGCACCAGCGGGCCACGTTCACCAAGGTGAACAGCACGTCGCCCAGTTCGGTCTGGGCGTGGGCGCGATCGCCGCTGGCCACGGCCTGCTGCAGCTCCTCCAGCTCCTCCTGCACCTTCGCCCAGACCCCGTCCAGGTTGTCCCATTCGAAGCCGGCGGTGGCGGCCCGGCGGGAGATGGTCATGGCGCCGGCCAGGGCCGCCTGGCCCCGCACCTGGCGGGCCAGTTGATCGCTGAGGGGACTGGTGGAGGGGGGATCGGTGGCGCCCGCCGCTGCCCGGCTGGCGGCCCGTTCCTCCGCCTTGATCTGCTCCCAGCTGCGGGCCGGTGCCTCCGGATCGAAGACATGGGGGTGGCGACGCACCAGTTTGGTGGCGATCCCCTGGGCCACTGCGCCCAGATCAAACCGACCCGCCTCGCTGGCGATCCGGGCGTGCAGCAGCACCTGCAGCAGCAGGTCGCCCAGTTCCTCCTGGAGATGCCGGTCATCGCCGTGGCGGATGGCATCGGCCACCTCGTGGGCCTCCTCCAGCAGGTAAGGGATCAGGGAGGTGTGGGTTTGCTCCAGATCCCAGGGGCATCCGCCCTCGGGATCCCGCAGCCGGTCCACCACGGCGATCAGTTCCGCCAGGGCGGCGAGGGGATCGGGGTTGGGGACGGTCATCGACGTTGGGGGCGTTTGCCCTTGCGCTCGGGCCGGGCCTTGCCCCGCCGGGCGTGCTTCTTGGCCGAGGGCAGCAGCCACTTCCAGTGCTGCGTCCGCCAGCCCAGCGGCTTGAAGGACAGCCGCGGCATCGGATCACCATCCTGGAGCAGGTGCAGCCAGGAGCTGGCCTCCACGCCCACCAGGCCCGCCACCACCAGCCCGGTGTGGTCGTGCCAGAGCTTGAGCAGCCAGTTCACCGCCTGATCAAGGCTGGGACCGCTCACCGCCAGCATGGCCACCAGCACCGCAAAGGCGATCAGGGCCAGATAAACCAGCCGCAGCAGGGTGCCCAGCAGGGGGCTGTGGGACAGGATCGAGCGGTGGCGGATCAGGTAGCGGTAGGGCCACCACAGCACCCGCAGGGGGCCCCAGCGGCGGGTCGAGAGGGAGCGGGTGTCGAGGTCGGGGGAGAGCCAGAGGCCTCCCACTAAAAAGGCGCTGGCGGCCACCGCGAGGCCCGGCCACCCCAGCCAGGGGGTCCAGAGCAGGCCGAAGGGCAGGGCCAGGAGCTGGGTGGCTCGGTCATGGCTGCGGCCCATCGCCATCCTGCGTCGCTTGCGATGGGACCTGGGCTCCGTGGGGCTCTCCTGGCCAACTTCGCGCTCCTGGGGGGCTCCGGGCGAGGGGGAGAGCAACATCGGGTTGGCCGGTGACGCGGCCGCAGGACCCGATTCCGGAGTGCGACCAGTCATCCCATGGGGCGGCTGGACTGCAGAATAGGGGCGCGCGCGATTAGCTCAGCGGTAGAGCGCCTGCCTTACAAGCAGGATGTCGCTGGTTCGAACCCGGCATCGCGCATCTCCCCAGTCGCCCCGCCCTCGCCGCCAAGGACAATGGGGATCACGTGCTCCCCTGTCGCCTCGGCGACGTTTTGTGATGACGGCCAGCCCCGCCCCTGCCCCTGCCGCCAAGTCGACCAACATCGTGTGGCACCACTCCACGGTGACCCGCGCCGCCCGGGCCCATCAGCGTGGCCACCGCAGCGCCATCCTCTGGTTCACGGGCCTCAGTGGCGCCGGCAAGAGCACCCTGGCCAATGCCGTGAATTCGGCCCTGTTTGAGCAGGGGCTGGCCTGTTATGTGCTCGATGGCGACAACGTGCGCCATGGCCTCTGCACCGACCTGGGCTTCTCCGATGCCGATCGGGAGGAAAACATCCGTCGCATCGGCGAGGTGGCCAAATTGTTCCTGGATGCGGGCGTGGTGGTGCTCACCGCCTTCGTCTCGCCGTTCAAGGCCGACCGTGACCGGGCCCGGGCCCTGGTGGAGGACGGTGATTTCATCGAGATTCATTGCGCGGCCGATCTGGGCGTCTGCGAACAACGGGACACCAAGGGCCTCTATGCCAAGGCCCGGGCGGGGGAGATCAAGGAGTTCACCGGCATCTCCAGCCCCTATGAGCAACCCGAAAACCCGGAGCTGCGGGTGGCTACCGGCAGCCAGAGCCTGGAGGAGTCGGTGGCTGAGGTGTTGGCCTACCTGCAGGACCAGGGGGTGGTGCCGGCGGCGGGAGAGGGCTGAGGCGGGCTACAGCTGCACCACCAGCTGCCGGGCGCGCGCCACCAGCTCCCGCAGTTGGTCTGGCGCCACGGCGGGATGCTCTCGGGCGGCCACGGCCCGGTAGTGATCGGCCACGCTCCAGGCGGCCGTGGCGGGATCGGCGCCATGGCGGGGGATCAGGTGCAGATGCAGGTGGGGCGCCCCCTCGCCGAAGGCGATGGCGTACACGCGGTCGCAGCCGGTGAGCTGTTGCACCAGCTGGCTGGCGTGGCGCACCGCCCGGCCCCAGCTGGTCGCCTCCCGGTCGGTGAAGGCCAACGGCCCGGCGAGGTGGCGACGGGCATCAAGCAAGAGCCAGCCGGCTAGGGGGGCCGGATCGGGATGGTGCCGCAACAGCCAGAGGTCGGAGCGGGCGATTTCGAAGGCCGCGCTGGCGGCGTCGCCATGGAGGCGGCAGATGGCGCAGGACGCAGGGCCCATGGGGTCCACGGTGCCTACCGCAAGCCGTCCGCTGGGGCCGCGTGGGCCGTGCGGCGGCGTTTGTCGAAGAGACACAGACTTCTGCCGGGTTGCTGGCGCAGGTGCGGCTGGGGATACAGGCCGGCGATCAAGGCGACGGTATAGCCCACGCGGTCGTCGTACTCAATCAAGTCGCCGATCAGCCTGGGCTCCTTCAGGCCGCTGGCTTGACTGCATTTGGAGACCACCTCAAGCTTGTGGGCGGCCCAGGCGTTGGCGGAGGAAGCAAGGGCCGGCGGCGAGGTGGTGGCGAAAGCCAGGGCAAGAAGAAGAATGTGAGGTAGTCGCATTGCTGTGCTTCTTCGGGGATTAAGAATTCTAGAGGGGTGTTTCCTGGGTGCGGGAATGCCGTTGCTATTCCGGTGGGTTTAGGGATGGGGGATGGCGGGATGCCTGAAGTTAATGTATGGGGAGGTGGCTTGATGCCAAGCTCTGCGGTTCATAGAAATTTTTTTGAAAGCTTGCAAAAAGCCGGCCGATCTCTTCGGGCTGGCGGCGATCGGCCACGGCTCCTGGACTCCCATGGTCACGTCGTGCGGCAACACGACATCAATGAAGAGCTGCTGCTTGGTGGTGAATCGAGCGTTGACGTACAGACGGGTTTGCCGTCGTAGTTGCGCACGTTATCGGCCTAGGGAATGGCGACGAAGCCGTTGCTGGTGGAGGTGATGCGGAGCCGGAGCTTGCCGGCATCGTCCTTCGCCTAGGCCACGCCTTCCGTGAACGGAGCAGCCAGCAAGGGATCGATCAGCTCAGCGCGGGTTTCGGCCTCGTTCATGGCAGCAGGGAGGCCACATGGGAGAGCAAGTCAGCGCAGAGTTGGTTCCAGAACGAACGATCCAGACCGAGCGCTTCAACGTCGTCGTAGCGGATCCTGGTGCCAAAGGGGCTGAAGCGAACAAGTTGTTGAAAGGGAAAGGGGTCGTCGCCAAGATCGCGGATCAGGGAATAGAGGAGGGCCAGGTCATGCGTGCGGGGATAGTCGTGGTTCAGACTCGAGATCCAGGCCTTCAGAGCCTTCTCCGTGGCCTGTTGAATCTGGTACCCCCAGGTGGGCTCTTCAAAAGCATCGTTATCCAGCATCGACCTGGCCGCCTTAAGATCACGCTGGGCAACCCGGAGCATGAGAGCTGCATCTGGACGACCTTCAGCAGTCATGGAGCTCTCTTCCGTAGCGATAGGCATCCGTCACGACATGCTGCCTGTACTGGAGGCGATCCTTCACTTCCTGATGGGAATAGAGGAGAAGATCGATCGGAATTCGATGATGGGCAAGTTTGCAGCTTAGATTGCCCGTTTCCTCAAACCGCGAATGGCTCGCCAACCATTCATCCGGCACCGTCACCAGCAGATCCAGGTCGGAATCGGCCCGTTCGGTGCCGCGGGCGCGGGAGCCGAATAGGCGCACCTGGGCGCCGGGAATGGCCGCCTGGATTTCGGCCGCGATCGTGCGCAGCAGCGCTTCATCCACGACGTAGTGATAGGTGGAGGGGCGGGAAGATGAGGCCATGGGATCAGTCTGACGCATCCCGCCGGCGATACAGCTCTAAGCCAGCCCGTTCGATATGGGCCAGGAGGGCGGGGTGATCAATCGAGGCCAGGCAAGAGAGATCGATGATCCAGGGCAGCAACAGATCATCGAGTTCGGCATCGATGCGGGCCAGGGAGGCGGCGCTGATCGTGGAGCCGATCAGGGTGAGGTCGATGTCGGAGGCGGGGCGATGGCGGCCCAGAGCACGGGAGCCGTAGAGAATCGCGGCCTCCACCTCGGTGTGGCTGGCGAGCACTTGGTGGATGGCCGCGAGAACCGCCTCCGGCAGGCCGGCGGCCTGGGCTGAAACCAGCGGTGAACTGACGGTCATGACGGCTCGTCGCTCAAGGCGGTGAAGCGCTCCCGCAGGGCTCCGAATAACGGCGCAAAGCGATCAATCACGTCGCGAGCGATCGTCTGGGCCTGCTCGAGGTTATAGGTGTGGGACGACTGATTGCGGGCTTTGATCATCGCCATCCAGGCCTCCCCATCAAGGATCAACCCATTCTGAAAGGCCAGGCGGGTGGCATCCCGCGAACCGATGATGCTTGCAATCCCCTGGTACTGCAGATAGTCCTTGAGAAGATTCCAGGCGAGTTCATGGGTGAATTCAAAGCCCTGGATCAGGCCCTGCTGCTCCAGCTCGCTCAGGGGCCGTTGCCGCGCCAAATGGACGCCACGCTCCAACACCTGGAGGGCCCGCTCGAAATTGTCGAACCGCTGGCGCCAGCGGACATCTGGATCGGCCATGGGGACAGGTTAGGGAAAGCGGCTCAGAGCGCCAGGCCCCCCACCTCAATGGCATCGATCCCGGCAGGCACGCTTTCCATCCAGCTCAATTGATGATCAGGCTATTGGACAACACCATGCAGGTGATCAGCTTTTCGGAGGCCCGGGAGAGCTTCAAGGCTGTGCTGGATCGGGTGGAGGCCGATGCGGACGTGACCCGCATCACCTGCTGCGATCCCCGGCGAATGCGGCCCATCTGCAGCGATCGCTGGAGCAGGCCGATCGTGGGGAGATCCTCTCCCATGGGCTGATCGATCCGGATCTGGCCGATGCTGATTGAACGGCTGGCCTGAACGGCTGGTCTGGACGGCTGCCGCCTGGGACGACTACCTCCACTGGCAGAGCCAGGACCGCAGGCAGCTGCGGAGCATCAACCAACTAATCCAGGCCTGCTGGCGCGATCCCTTTGAGGGAATCGGTAAACCCGAGCCCCTGCGGGAAAACCTGGCCGGCAGCTGGTCACGCCGCATCGATGCGGAACATCGCCTGATTTATCGGCTCGATGGCGATCTGCTGGTGATTCTGGCTTGCAGATCTCACTAACGGTGATGTCATGAACTGGCCCCGCAAGATCTGCAGCCGCACCGGCAACCGTGCGGTTCATCTGGGATGGCCGTTGATCAAAGGCGAATCCCTCCTCTAGATCCACCAGAGCATCGGAGGACATCTCAATGATCATTCAGCCAGGCGCTGTAGCTGGACGTTGGCCTCATCCCAGGGAATGCAAGTTGCAGACCCGTCGAGAAGCCGCTGGTGGCGCTCAACGCTGGTTTCGCTGGCAGGGGATCAGTTCATGGACAATGCGATTGCGCAGGCCCTTGATGGCACGCCGGCGGCATTGGCGGCAGTGAGACGCCCTGCTCTCCCCCTACAGCGCAAATAACCCATCAAATTGGTAATACTCAGGCTTGTCCAATCCGTCGTGGCGAAGCATGCGCCGCAGCGCGATGATCTCCTGCCGTTGGGCCACGATGATCTCCCGGCCTAGGCGGCGGATTGTGGGGGCTGCCGGGGGACACCACCCCAGCCTGCCCCCTTCCCCTCACGGCAGGGGTAAGGGCTCCTGATCCCCCCGCCGCAGCCGCGCCGCCCAGTGGTCGAGGAAGGTTTTGCCGCAGCTGGCCACCGGCACCGCCAGCAGCAACCCCAGCAGTTCCCCCAGCCCCAGCAGGCTGCCGAGGCGGGCGCCGATCGGCAGGCAGATCAGCAGCCAGGCCGGCTGCAACCCCACGATGCTGCCCATCAACCGGGGCTGGATGACCTGGTCCACCACCTGCCCCACCGAGATCGCCACCGCCAGCACTTCCAGCCCCTGGCGGGGATTATCGAGCGCCAGCAACAGGCTCACCAGCACAATCGTGAGGGGGCTGGCATAGGGAATCAGGGTGGTGAAGCCGATCGTTACGGCGAACAGCACCCCATAGGGAATCGCCAGCACGGTGAACGCCAGCATCTGGCCGCCGCTGAGGATCAACGCCAGCAGCACCTGGCCGGCGAAGTAGCCCCGGAAGGTGCGATACACCGTGCTGACCACCAGGCTGCGCACCGTTGGGGGCAGCCACTCCGCCAGCCCGAGGGCGATGCGATCCCCGCCCAACACCAGGAACACGGTGAGCACCAGCACAATCACCACGTTCACCGTGACCCCCAGGGTGGCCCCCAGCAGGCTCAGCAGCCGTTGACTCACCTGGCTGGCGATCTTGCTGGTGCGGCTGAACAGGGAGCTGCTCAGATCTCCGAAATCGGTGGGCAGGCCCCGTTGCTGGGCCCAGTCCTGCAGCTGGCTCAGCAGGGTTTCCCCCTGGGCCAGCCAGCCAGGTAGGGCCTTCACCAGTTCCTCGAGCTGTTGCACCAAGCGGGGAACCAGCCAAAGCCCCGCCAGCGCCGTGAGCCCGAAGCCCAGGCTGAGCACCAGCAGCAGGGCGACGGGGCGGGGCAGGCCGCGGCCGATCAGCCAACGACAGGGGATGTCCAGCAGGAAGGCCAGCAGCGCCGCCGTGAGGAACAGGGCCGGGAAGGGGGCCAGCGGCAGCAGCAACTGGCGCAGCACCCAGAGGTTGAGCACCAGCAGCGGCAGGGCCAGTCCGAACCGCAGCCAGGGGGGCAGTACCAGCCGCTCGAGCATCGGGGCAGGCCGCCCGCGGGGCCGGCGGTGGAACAGGGGAATTAGGAATGTAGGTGGGGGCTGGGCGGGCCTGGCGGGCCTTGGAGGACCGGGGCCGATCAGCCCCCTGCTCTCAATTGGCCGCCCCGGGCATCGCCTCCAGGTAGGCCTTGGTTCCCAGGCTCCGCAGCCGTTCGTCCTTGCCCACCACCTGATCGTGCAGCTCCCGCCGGTGGGCGGCCAGGGCGGCGGCCAGCTCCCCGTCGGCGGTGGCCAGGATCTGGACCGCCAGCAGGCCCGCATTGGTGCCGTTGCCGATCGCCACGGTGGCCACCGGGATCCCCGCCGGCATCTGCACGATCGAATGGAGCGAATCCACCCCCGATAGGGCCCGACTCGCCACCGGCACGCCGATCACCGGAAGCGTGGTGAGGGCGGCCACCATCCCCGGCAGGTGGGCCGCCCCTCCGGCGCCGGCGATGATCACCCGCAGGCCGCGGGCGGCGGCTCCTTCGGCGAAGGCCACCATCTCCAGCGGGGTGCGATGGGCCGACAGCACCCGCACCTCGCAGGCCAGCCCGAAGCGCTCCACCATCGCCACCGCCGGCGCCATCGTCGGCAGGTCGGAATCCGACCCCATGATCACCGCCACCCGCACCGGCCCATGGGGCCCGGCCTTGGAGTCAGGGGAGGGGGCGGAGGGGGACACCATGCCGGCGGGGCAGCGAGAATCATTGTCCCGTTCGATCGCCCCGGACCCGTGCGCTGGCTCAGCAACGTCCGTCTTCCCTCCTCGCGGGGCTGCCGCCATGGCCGCGACCGCTCCTGGCGGGTGGGGGTGGACGCCGACGGCACGATTGCCCGGCTGGAGCCCACCCCGGCCGGCAGCGCCGCCGCCGGCGACGACTGGGGGGGCGACTGGCTCAGCCCCGCCGGGGTGGACCTGCAGATCAACGGCGGCCTGGGCCTCGCCTTTCCCGAACTCACCCCCGCCGATCTGCCGCGGCTGGAGGAGCTGTTGGAGCTGCTCTGGCGCGATGGCGTCGAGGCGATTGCCCCCACCCTGGTCACCTGTGGTGTGGCCCCCCTGCGCCAGGCGCTGGCCGTGTTGGCGGAGGCCCGTGGCCGCCACCGCCCGGGCCGCTGCTGCCTGCTCGGCGCCCACCTGGAAGGGCCGTTTCTGGCGCCGGAGCGCCGCGGCGCCCATCCCCTGGAGCATCTGGCGGCCCCCAGCCTGGCGGCCCTGGCCGCCCGCATCGATGGTGATCCCGGCGGCGGCCCGCAGCCAGCCGAGATCGCCCTGGTGACCCTGGCGCCGGAGCTGCCGGGCGCCGATGCCGTGATCGCTGACCTGCGCCGCCGCGGCATCGTGGTGAGCCTGGGCCACAGCGCCGCCGATGAGGCCCAGGCCGCCGACGCCTTTGCCGCCGGGGTGGCCATGCTCACCCACACCTTCAACGCCATGGCCGACCTGCACCGCCGCGCCCCCGGCCCGGTGGCGGCGGCCCTGCTGCGGGGCGATGTGGCCCTGGGGCTGATCGCCGACGGGGTGCATGTGGCCCCTTCGATGGCGGTGCTGCTGCAGCGCCTGGCGCCCGATCAGGTGGTGATCGTCAGCGATGCCCTGGCGCCCTATGGCCTGGCGGAGGGCACCCACCGCTGGGACGATCGGACCCTGCTGGTGCAGGACGGCAGCTGCCGCCTGGAGGATGGCACCCTGGCCGGGGTCACCCTGCCGCTGCTGGAGGGGGTGGTGCGGCTGGCCCGCTGGAGCGGCCGGCCCGACTGGGCGATTGCCGCCGCCACCGTGCTGCCGCGGCGGGTGCTGGGGGATTCACGCCCCGTGCAGGAGCTGCTGGTGGGCCGGCCCTTGGCCGACAGCCTGCGCTGGCACGACCATGGCAGCGGGCTGGAGTGGTGCCGCAGCGCTTGAGGCCCCCCTAAGATCCGCCCCAACGCCAATCTCCGCCCCTGTGATGTCCAGTTCCGCCGCCGAATCCAGGCCAGATGCAGCAATCCAGGCGGAAAAGAAGGAGGTTCAGGCCTATTTCGAGAGCACCGGATTTGATCGCTGGAATCGTATCTATAGCGACAGCGATGAGGTGAACAATGTTCAGCGCAACATCCGCGTCGGCCACCAGAAAACCGTGGATGAGGTGCTGGGGTGGGTGGAACGGCAGGGGGATCTGGCCTCCCGCAGTTTCTGTGATGCCGGCTGTGGCGTGGGCAGCCTGAGCCTGCCGCTGGCCCAGTTGGGGGCGGCTTCCGTGGCGGCCAGCGACCTGTCGGCGGCGATGGTGGCCGAGGCCAGTCGCCGCGCCGTGGAGGCGGGCCTCCCCCCGGAGCGCCTGGCCTTCAGCACCTCCGATCTGGAGAGCCTTCAGGGCCGCTACAACACCGTGATCTGCCTGGATGTGTTCATCCACTACCCCCAGGCGGCGGCGGAGGCGATGGTGCGCCATCTGGCCGGCCTGGCGGAGCAGCACCTGATCGTCAGCTTTGCCCCCTACACCCCCCTGCTGGCGATCCTCAAGGGCATCGGCCAGCTGTTCCCCGGTCCCAGCAAAACCACCCGGGCCTATCAACTGCGGGAGGCCGGCATCGTGGCGGCGGCTGAGGCCTGTGGCTTCCAGGCCGTGCAGCGCAGCCTCAACCAGGCGCCGTTCTACTTCTCCCGCTTGATCGCCTTCGAGCGCCGCTGAGGATCGGGTCGTCGCCCTCAGGCGCAGAGGCGTCGGTAGGCGGCCTGAATGCGCAGGAAGGTGCTGGCGTCTCCGCCCAGGTCGGGATGGTGCCGCTTGGCCAGGCGTCGGTGGGCCTGTTTCACGGCGTCGCGGGAGGCGCCCCAGGCCAGCCCCAGGGTGCGCAGGGCCTCGGCTTGGTCCGGATCCCGGCCCGGATCCTGGCCCGAAGCCGGCTCGCTGCGGGCCTGTTGCTCGGCCCGTTGCCGTGCCTGGGCGGCCTCCCGCCGGGTGATGTGGCGCAGCAGTTCGGCCACCACCCGGGCGGGCTTCTCCTCCAACCAGTCCCCGGCGCTGGGGCCATAGAGCGCGAAGGCGGCCCGCACCGCCAGCCGCACCTTGCTGGGGGGGCCCTGCAGGGCCCGCTCCAGGGCGGGGCCGAGGCTTCCCAGCTGGGGATGGGGATCGCGGCCCTGGCGCCGTAGCTCCTCCAACAGGCCCCGCAGGCCCGTGTGGCTCACGCCGGCTCCCGTGCGGATCGAGGCGCCGAGGCGCAGCTCGCGCCAGGCGGGCTGGCGGGCCAGGATCTGGCCCCAGCGCTCCACCTGCTCCGGTGGGATCAACTCCTGGGCTTGGTTCAGGGCCTGCTGCAGCTGGCGGCGCAGGCTGGCCACCTCCCGGCGCAGGGCATCGTTGTCCGCCAGCAGCGCCTCCACGTTGCAGGTGACCCGGGGCGGGTGTCGCTGTGGTGCCCGCTCCCAGCTGCGGGGGTCAAAGCCCATGCCCGGGGGACTAGCTGCGGATCAGCGGCATTCTGGCGATCAGAAGGGGCGGCCGTACACCTCTCGCCTGGGGGCCCGCTCCAGCCGGGCTTGGATCGACTGGCGTTGATCCGACCGGATCCAGATTCTGTTGGCGGAGTGGCGCTGGTGCGGCTGGATCCGGCGCTGCAGGGCGTCGTACTGGATGTCCACGAAGCCCAGCTCCTGGAACTGGCGGTTCACGGCCGGGGTCTGCCCTTCGATGATCACGGCCAGGACGGAGGGCTGGGTCAGCGTCTGCCGGGCTCCCTGCAGCAAATCATTTTCGTACCCTTCCACATCGATCTTGAGCAGGGTGGGGGCCAGGCCCTGGCACTGGAGGTCCAGGGTGGACACGGCCGTGGTCGTGGTGGAGCCCGGATAGCTGGAATCCACAAAGGCATTCATGCAGCCCTGGTCGGTGGAGAACAGCAGGGGTTGGTTGGCGTTGGCTGGAGAGGTGATCGCCAGCTGTCGGGCGTCGATGAGGTGGTCCAGCTTGTTGATGGCGATGATCTTCCCTAGGCGCTTGGCGGTCGTGGGAACCGGTTCAAAGGCGATGCTCCTGGCTCCACACACCCCGGAGGCAAGGAGGGAGTAGGAGCCAAGGTTGGCACCGATATCCAGAAAGAGATCCCCGGCGCCGAGCAGGTGGATCGTGAAGGCCATCGTGTCAAATTCATGCAGACCGAGATAAAAATTTCCCGTCAGGCCGTTGTCGCCCCTGTGCAAGGGCAGCGCCAGCCCGTTGATCCAACGCTGCGGAGAACCATGCCGTCCCAGGGCATAGCTGAGCTGGAGCTGGGCAAATCGCAGGAAGGGAGAGAATCGTTTCCCTTCCCAGAGCGGATGGCCTAGGAAGGTGGGAACAGTCGTCTTGGCAAAGTAGCGAATTTTGGCAATCATTCGCGTTCCCTGAGTGGCTTCCAGTGTGGCGGATTGGCTCCCTGTCCCCCGGGCGTGTGCCGTGTCCTCACCCCCCCGCTTGCTTGGGCCGGAAGCCCTCCTTCTCCAGGGCCGCCAGGGCGGAAGCCAGCTGGTCCCCCTGCAGTTCGATCACGCCGTCCTTGAGGGTGCCGCCGGTGCCGGCGGAGGCCTTGAGGGCCTTGAGCAGGGTCCGGGCCTCGGCCTCCGGGATCTCCAGGCCGGTGATGGCGGTCACCAGCTTCCCCCCCTTGCCGGCCTTGGTGCGCTGGACTCGCACCCTCTGCTGGGCTTTCGGGGTAGGCCCGGCTCCTGGTCCCTGAGCCCCTTGGCCGCTGGCCGGGCTCCCGCGTTGCAGGCTTTCGGGCCTGCTGAATTCCTGCCAGCTGCCCTTGGCCATGGTTTATTGCTGCACCGGCAGGGGCACCGGGCCGTGGGCCACGGCGCCGGTGCGCAGGGAGCAGCGGCCCGCGGCCTCGGCGGCCGCCTGACGGACCTCAAAATTCTCCAGGCCCTCGCGCACCCACTGGGCACAGGCTTCGGTCACGCTCACGCCCGCCGAGGCCGCCGCCCGCTCCAGCCGGTCTTGAAGATCCCCCGCCAACCAGGCGGGCAGGACGGCGGGGCTGGTGCCGGCAAGGCTGGTGTCGGCAAGGGGGGCTGCAGTGAAGGCCGTCATAGGCGGCGCATGCCATCAGTAATCCCATCCATTGTGGGCCGACGGCTGCCGCCCTGGCTGCTCGCCACGATCCAGGTGGCGCCCGCGGCGATGGCGCTTCTTCCGAAGAAGGGCGTGGCGGCGAATGGGCGTGGCAGGGGGTCTTGGCGGATGAAAAGGTAAGGAAGCCTGGGCAAGCTTGGGCGGTGGATGCCTACGGCTGGCAGTTCCACGGCGGGTGACAGCGCGGCGGTGCTGTCTCGTTGCTGGTTGGCATGGTCGGGCTGAATGAACAAACGCGCCCTCAGCGAAACCGAGATCTGTGATCGCTTCATCACGCCGGCCCTGCGACAGGCGGGTTGGCTGTTGGAGCGGATCCGGCGGGAGTATTCGTTCACCGATGGCCGGATCATCGTGCGCGGACGGCTGGTGAGCCGGGGCCGCCAGCGCCGTGCCGACTACTTGCTGATCTACGAGGGTGTGCCGCTGGCGGTGATCGAGGCGAAAGACAACACCCATGCCATCGGCGATGGCCTGCAGCAGGCCCTGGCCTATGCGGAGGCCTTGAACACGCCGTTTGTGTTCGCCTCCAATGGCGATGGTTTTGTCCAGCACGACCGCACCGGCCAGAGCGAGCAGCGCGAAACCACCCTGGCCCTCGACGCCTTCCCCAGCCCCGAGGAGCTCTGGCGCCACTACAGCCGCTGGAAGGGCTTCACGCCCCAGCAGGAGAAGGTGGTGCTGCAGCCCTATTACGACGGCGGTACCCGCAAAGACCCGCGCTATTACCAGATCAATGCCATCC
>Ga0209597_1001430_pt1 | contig 15619 bp, 14 predicted proteins | sample M_140625_MF_Meta_FD_187316 | JGI IMG/M metagenome (GOLD analysis project Ga0209597, IMG submission 187316) | Freshwater microbial communities from Lake Montjoie, Canada to study carbon cycling - M_140625_MF_MetaG (SPAdes) (version 2) | ecosystem: Environmental > Aquatic > Freshwater > Lake...
ATTGAGGCGGGCTGCGGCGTTGATGCGGGCGATCCAGAGGCGGCGGAAGTCGCGCTTGCGGCGGCGACGGTCGCGGTAGGCATTGCACAGGGCCTTCATCACCCGCTGGTTGGCGGTGCGGAACAGGCTGCCGTTGCTGCCCTGGAAACCCCGGGCGAGGCGAAGGATCTTGTTACGGCGTTTGCGGGCGACGTTGCCCCTCTTGACGCGGGCCATGGATCAGGACGATGGGTTGGGGAAAGAAGCCGGAGCGGATGCCCTGGTGCGCTTTCAGCGCCTCAGGATTCCGGCGGGGTGCCGATCAGAGGGACCGGTCAGGCGTAGGGCAGCATCAGCGCCACGTTGTCAGCGTCGCGCTCGTCGACGACCGCCATGGTGCCGAGCCAGCGCTTGCGCTTGGGGCTCTTGTGGTCGAGCAGGTGGTTGCGGAAGGCGTGCCGGCGCACGAACTTGCCGCTGCCGGTCACCTTGAACCGCTTGGCGGCCGCTTTGCGGGTCTTGAGCTTCGGCATCGCTATCGGCGCAGGCACAAACAAGCAGAGTACGACGCGACTGAACCCTTCTCCAAGTCCCCGTCCGATGGCCAGCCGCAACCTGCACCGCCCCAGCCTGCTCGGCACCCTCCCTGGGCCATGGCTGCGCAGCGGGCTACTGGGGGTTCTGATGTTGCTCAGCGGTGGCTGCCAGGCCTCCGATCAGCCTTCCCTTCCCCCGGGGCTGCCACCCCTGCCGTCTGGAAGCGGGGCCGCCGCGGTCCCGGAGCTCACGCCTCTCCACTGGCCTGTTCAGCCACCCCCTGCTCTGAAGGCCGTCAAGCCCGTGCTCTGGGTGGCCCTGGCCGCCCGGCTCGGCCCCGATGCCAAGTCCTCCGATGCTTCCGGGGCAGCGCCGCTGCGGCTCCGTGCCGCCTCCGGTGAGCTCACCCTGGTGGATGGGTCCGGCCAGCGTTTCGTGGCGCCGGCCTTCACGCTGCATTGGCGCTGGGAGACCCTGCCCCAGGCCTTCACGGTGCGGCGGCGGGTGCTGGGGCCCTTCGCCAGTTACGAGAGCGCCGAGGCGGCGGCCCGCCGCTGGGCGGCCGCCGGTGCCCAAACCCGGATCGCCCGGCCGGCGGAGTGGGAGGTCTGGGCCGCTCCCGACAGCCCGGTTCCGGCCGATCTCCCAACCCGCCTGGTGGAGCGGCGTGAGACCCGGAGGCTCCTCCTCGAGCTGCGTCGCCCGGAGGGTGGGGTGGCCCTGCAGGGTCCGATCCGGATCGAGGCGCCGGCCGGACTCCTCTGGCGAGATGGCCGCTATGGCGGACCCTTCCGTCTGCAGGCCGATGCCCATGGCAGCTGGACCCTGCTGGAGGAGGTGCCCGTAGAGCGCTACCTCGAGGGGGTGGTGCCCCATGAGATCGGGGCCGGATCCCCTCCGGCCGCCCTGGCCGCCCAGGCGGTGCTGGCCCGCACCTGGGCCGTGAAGAACCGCATCCGCTATGGGGTGGATGGCTACCACCTCTGCGCCGACACCCAGTGCCAGGTGTACAGCGACCCCGGCCAGGCCAGCGCCGCGGTGCGGGCGGCGATTGCGGCGACCCGGGGTCAGGTGCTCACGGCCGCCGGACGGCCCATCCAGGCGGTGTATCACGCCAGCAATGGTGGGGTGGCCGCAGGCCTGGAGGAGGCCTGGGATGGGGAGCCGCTGCCCTATCTGCGTCCCTTCGTGGACGCGCCGCCTGCCGCGGCGCTCCGCTTCCCCCTGCCCCTGGCCGCATCGGCCTTGCCGTCACTGCTGCAGGGGGATGGCGGGGCCTATGGAGCCGACCATCCCCGCTTCCGCTGGCAGCGGCAACTCACGGCCGGCCGCCTCGCCGAGGCCCTGGCGGCCCGGGGCACCGCGGTGGGGTCGGTTCGCAGCATTCGGGTGCTCGAACGCGGGGCCAGCGGCCGGGTGGTGGCCCTCGAGATTGACGGCAGCACGGGCCGGATGGTCCTGCGGCGCGACGCGATCCGCCGCACCCTGCGGGAGCTGCCCAGCACCCTGTTCACCCTCACGCCCGCCGGAGAGGGGGTCTGGCGCCTGGAGGGCGGAGGCTTCGGCCATGGGGCCGGACTGTCCCAGGCCGGCGCGATCGATCTGGCCCGCCGCGGCTGGAGCAGTGATCGGATCCTGCAGCACTACTACCCCGGTACGGCGCTGCAGCCCCTGGAGGCAATGGGAGGGGCGCCGGAGGGCGGGGGCTGATCCCGGGGGAAGACCTTTCCCATCACCGTTCCAGGCCCCACGACCCAGTGCCATCGCCGTTCTTGGCCCCGGTTCGGAAGGCTCAGCGGGTGCCTGGATCGAGGGTCCCGTCACCCCCCGGCGGGGGAGCTTTAAAGTTGCTTCAGTTTTGTGGATGGCATGGGAGGCGGCAGCTCCGACGATCGCCGCCGCCCCAAGGCCGCCCTTTTCCTGTTGGTCTGTGGGTTGGCAGGCGTTTTGCCCCATGGCCTAGGTCCCCTCGGCAGGTTGCTGTCGGTGCTGGGGTTGGCCGGGCTGCTCGGGGGCTTTGCCGTGCGCACGGTGTGCTTCAGGCCGCAGGGAGCCCCGGCGTTCACCACAGCCGGTTTGGATGAGCCATCGGCGGCTCCGCTTGCGTCGCCCGCCGGAGGGCCCATCCCCCTTCCCGGGCCGCCTCCGGCCGTGGATGTGGTGGTGGCCGCCCGCGATGAGGAGGCGGTGATTGCGAGGCTGGTGGAGCGGGTGCTGGGGCTGCGCTGGCCCGCCGAGCAGCTGCGCCTCTGGGTCATTGATGACGGCAGCGAGGACCGCACCCCCCAGCGCCTGGCCGAGCTCCAGGCCCTCCATCCCCAGCTGAGTGTGCTGCGCCGCAGCCGCGATGCCGGCGGTGGCAAATCGGGCGCCCTCAATTTAGTTTTGCAGCAACTCCAGGGTCGCTGGCTGCTGGTGCTTGATGCCGATGCCGATCTCCAGCCCGACTTGCTGGAGCGCCTGATTCCCTATGCCGAAGCGGGCGGCTGGGCGGCGGTGCAGCTCCGCAAGGCCGAAGCGAATGCCGAGACCAATTGGCTGACCCGCGCCCAAGCGATGGAGATGGCCTTCGATGCCTTCATCCAGGAGGGCCGCTTGGCCCGCGGCGGCGTGGCCGAACTGCGCGGCAACGGTCAGCTCCTGCGGCGCGATGCGGTGCACACCGCTGGCGGTTTCAACGAGGCCACCATCACCGATGACCTGGATCTGAGCTTCCGGTTGCTGCTGGCCGGCCTGCCGGTTGGCGTGCTTTGGGATCCGCCGGTGTGCGAGGAGGCGGTGCTCACCCTGCCGGCTCTCTGGCGCCAGCGGCAGCGCTGGGCGGAAGGCGGCCTGCAGCGCTTCCTCGATTACGGCGGCCAGCTGGTTTCCGATCGCCTGAATGGCGCCCAGAAGCGCGACTTGGCCACATTCTTCGTGCTGCAGTACGTGCTGCCGGTGATGGCCGTGGCTGATCTTGTCGGCGCCCTGCTCACTGGCACACCGCCGGGGATGTGGCCCTTTTCGGTGGTGGCGCTGGGCCTCTCAGGCTTTTCGATCGTTGCGGGCTGCGGCCGCCCAGCTGAAGGCCCATCGCTGCCCAAGCCCACCCCGCTCAACATCGCCCTGGCGATGGGCTATCTGATGCATTGGTTCGTGGTCATCCCGTGGGTGGCGCTGAAGATGGCCCTGCTGCCCAAGACGTTGGTTTGGGCGAAGACGGCGCATGGTGGAGAGGAGGAGCAGGAGGAGGAGCCCCTGGTTGGCGGTCATGAGGAGGGATTTGAATCCGATGGCATTGCTCCCCTGGCGACGGAGGGCCCCTGACCCATGAGCCTTGTCCCTGTTGCAGCGCGCCTTTGGGCCGTTGAGGCAAAGGGTCGGGTTCAGGGACTGGGCGAATCGTTGATCACGTCCCCATTGAAGAAGTCCGCCAGTAGGCGGGCTTTCTGATCCAGCCTGGAAGGCTCATGAAGCCCAGGGCGTCCAGGAGGCTCAGGGGGTGGGGCTTGCGGCTCCGCGGACCTGCCGACCGTTTCCGAAGGGCTGGTGCCGTCGGGCGGTGGAGTTTGGCTCTGCTCCGCCTCAGGCCTAGACCGGTGGTCGCTGGCGGGGGGGGCCCCGGCCGCCACCACGTCGATGGCGGCCGGGGCGGAGCCTGATTCAGCCGGAGCTTCTGGCGGCCTTACCGCTTCGATGATTGGCGGCCGTTCAGGCGCTGGTCCGGGGGGTGGGCTCCCCGGCGCGGCTGGGTCTCCTCCGGCTTCCAGCGTCACCTGCCTGGGGCCGCCGAGCGCTTTTGCCATGGCGCCCTCCAGCAGCGGCAGCCGGCTCTGCACCATGGCGATCCAGTTGCCGGACACCCGCACCACGGCACGGCGATCGTCGAGGCGATGCAGGTGGGCCTGCTGGGAAAGCAGCATCCGGGTGGAGGGCAGCTCCAGGCCCGCCAGGATCTGTTGCCAGAGTTCGCCCAGGTTTGCCTGGGCTGGCGGGGTTGCCGCGATCGGAGACGGTGGGGTTTCGCCGTCACTTGGCTCCCGGTCCGATGCAGCACTGGTTGCCCCGGGGTTTGCGCTGGAAGCTGCGGGTGTGGCAGAGGCTGTTGGAGCCACCGATGGCTCCCCAGGGGTGGGTGGTGGTTGGATTGGGCCCGGCCCAGGCAGCCCCGGCGGACTCGGGGCCGATGCCATGGTCTTGGCTTGAGTGACCCCGCTCGCCCGCGGGGGCTCGGCAGGGGCCAGGGGCTCCGCCAATAACCCCAGCAGCAGCACCTCCAGCCAGAGGCGGGGTTGCACGCTGTGGCGCAGCTGCTGTTCGCTGCCCTTGAGCTGGGCCTGCCACTGCAGCAGGCGCGCCTTGCCGATCGATCGAGCCACCCCAGGAAGGTCTGGCCGCAGCGCCGGCGACACGCTGGTGAGCTCCAGCCGATCCGGCGCCACGCCCGCCAGCAGCAGATCCCGCAGCAACCCGGCCAGGCCCTGCAGCACGGCGGAGGGTTCGCGGCCCCGCTCCAGCAGCTGCCGGCAGGCCTCAATCACCCCCAGCGGCTCGGCTTGGGCCATGGCCCGGGCCAGCAGGAGCAGTTCCTGCTCGGGTACCGCCCCCAGCAGCTCCCAAACGGCCAGGGGCTCGATCGGAGCGGGCAGCAGGCTGAGCTGATCCAGCAGGCTTTCGGCGTCGCGCAGGCCGCCCTGGGCGCGTTGGGCCACCACCTGCAGGGCCTCGGGGGTGATGCCGATCGCTTCCTGGGCAGCGATCCAGGTGAGGTGCTTTTCCAGGGCCTCCAAGGGGATGCGGCGGAAATCGAAGCGCTGACAACGGGAGAGGATGGTGGGCAGCACCCGCTGGGGATCGGTGGTGGCCAGCACGAACACCACCCGCGGCGGTGGCTCCTCCAGGGTCTTGAGCAGGGCGTTGAACGCCGCGGTGGAGAGCATGTGGCATTCGTCCACCACATAGACCTTCCAGCGGGCCTGCACCGGGGCGAAGCGGGAGCGCTCGATCAGTTCGCGGATGTTGTCGACGCCGGTGTTGGAGGCGGCATCGATCTCGATCACGTCAAGGGCATTGCCGGCGGCGATCGAGGTGCAGAGTTCACAGGTGCCGCAGGGCTCGGGCGTGGGACCCGGGCTGGCCACGCAGTTGAGCGAGCGGGCCAGGATCCGGGCGCTGGAGGTTTTGCCGGTGCCGCGGGGCCCGCTGAACAGGTAGGCCGGCGCGATCCGTCCGGTGCGCAGGGCGTTGCCCAGGGTGGCGGCGATGGCCTCCTGCCCCACCAGCTCGGAAAGACGTTGGGGGCGGTACTTATGGTGGAGCGGTTGGTAGGCCTGGGTCATGGGGCCATTGTGGGTGAGCAGGGTGGTTGTGGATGACACCCAAGGCCTATTCACCCTCAGTTGGATTCAATCCCTTACGTAGAGGAAGTGCTCTGCTTCCACCACGATCGCTGAACGATCAAGTTGATCTGGGACAAGAAACAGGGCCTGACGGCCTTCGCGCTCTTTAACCGGGCAGAACTCTTCCACCAGGTGGTAGTGGGGACGGTTGTTGTAGTCGTCAAAGATCAGTCTGGTGCCCGGTTCGGCAGTCAATAGGCTATGCAGGAAGCATGCAACCCGAAAGCGCCCGTCAATCAGCACGAGATCGGGCTTAACCCCATGGCGCCATGGGGAGGCAACATAATCGTGAAAGCGGCTGCGATAACGATAGGTTGTGGGATAGCCCCAAGCGGCAATCTCGCCCAGATCCACTCTATCAATATGAAGCTTTTCCCGATAACTTTCGGTTTCCAGTTCCACCTTGGCGATCCATTCAGCAGAAGAATCCACTGACACGATTTTGGCATTGGTGTGGTGAGCAACCCAAACCGTGGAAGCCCCGCAGCCGTATTCTCCGTAAACCTGGCAGGATAAAATTTCTCGTCGAAACAGATGGTCATCGCCATCAAAGAGCCTGGCCTGGTCAGCCAAGGCGGGTATGTTTCTCTTGGCAGATTGTTTCTGTTGGGTCTGAGGAAGGGAATTTCGAATCAAGCCAGATAATCTTGATAGCATGAGGTTAATTCGAAGAAACACCATGAATTTTGTCGAGCCATAGCTTAAGTTGGATTTATATTAGCACATGAGGCATTGGCTGGTTTTTGCCTACTGTTTAACAGGAGACGCGTAGTGCTAGCCCACCTTGTTTGTTATCACAATGTTCATGCCAAGAGTCACGGCCTGCCTTTGGGGCCGAAGAATCATGGAGTTCCTCACTGTTTTGTCGAAGGGCACGGTTTTGACTTTTCATTGATTGCGTGGTTAAGTTGAAAAACTGGTTGCTTGCGGCATGAAGTCCGGATCGGTATCCGTCGTCATCCCTTGTTTAATTGCCAGGCCACCATCGCTGAAACCCTGGCATCGGTTGCCGCCTAGACGCTGCCACCGAAAGAGGTGATTCTCGTTGATGACGGCTCTTCTGATCGAACCTGGGAGTTGTTGCACGAACTTCAGGAAAGTCGCTATCCGCACCTGATTCTTTTACCCCATCCGGGCCGCGAAAACCATGGTTCCAGCATGGCCCGTGCCCTTGGGGTTGCCCATGCGTGCAGTGAGTACATTGCTTTCCTGGATGCCGATGATCTTTACGCCCCCAGCAAGCTGGAACAGCAGCTAGCCGCGTTTGAGCGCGATCCCGAGATTGTGATGTGTCATACCGCGGTGGAGGTGATCAATGATCTTGATCAGGCTGCTTTCTATGAAGCGGCCCTCTCGGGTAGTCCTGAGAGTCCCTATTGGTTCCGCCGTCAGAAGGATTATCTTGTTCGCAACAGGATTTGCCTCTCATCTTCATTGGTGTGAGCGGACGTGCTGAATCGCGCGCCTTTTTCTTTTGTAGGGGCAAGCAAGGTGTTGTTTGAGGACTGGCTATGTTGGTCCTTGCTGGCGGGGAAGGGCCGTTTTCTCTATCTTCCTGATCAACTTACTCTATGCCGCGTGCATGGTGGCTCTATCACTTCCCGCCTTACTCAGTCTTCAGTTGGGACTAAATCCGTGGCGTCGTTGTGGGCTGTCCGACTTCAAAAGCTCTACGCGGGCCTAGAGTTCAAAATGGTTTTGCTAGCTCGCTCCGACACATTTCTGGAGGGACTGAGAGTTGCGGGCTCTATTGCTGAGGATTTGCGCCTCATTCTGATTGCTTATCTTTGGAATCCTGGCTCTAATCCGGATCGCAATGCAACGCTGCAGCCCAATGCTCTTGTCAAGCTGTTGATGCTCCCCTTCCGGCTGGCTCGCTGCTTGGGTGGATGGATAGGCGCTGGCTGGTTCCGCCGTTGAGCGCTCAAGACGGATGACGCGGAATGGCTGCTCCACGGTGACCAGGGGCACCCTTGCCTAGGGTCACAATTGCCGTAAGATCATTGGAAGCTTTATTGAAAGACTTTTTTGTATGCATTTTACGGGTCAAGTCATCGATGATTCCCGTCTTGTTTCGGTTGTCATACCCTCCTATAATAGTCTCAATTTTATCGCCGATACGTTGGCGAGTGTCTATGCGCAAAGCTTTTTATCGTTTGAGGTTATCGTCGTCGATGATGGCTCAACAGATGGCAGTTGGGAGGCTTTGCATAAGCTGAAGTCAGAATCGTATCCCGATCTGAAGATACTCTGCCATCAAAATCGCCAAAATCTGGGCGAAAGTCTTGCGAGGGCACTAGCCGTATCCACTGCAGTAGGCAAGTATATCGCTTTTCTTGATGCAGATGATCTTTTCCATCCGCATAAGCTATCCAAACAGATTTCCGCAATGGAGGCCAATCCTAGTTGCGTTCTTTGTCACACGGCGATCGAAGTGGTGGGAGATCTTTCTAAGGCTGATTGGTTTGTTAGTGCGTTATCGAATAGTCCTGAGGGAGTTTATCGGTATCAAAAGCTGCCCGACTATCTCTACAGAAACAGAATTTGTGCCTCGTCGGTCGTCGTCAGGGCTTCGATGCTCGAGAAGATTCATTTTGCCACTTACACGGTGCTGGGCTTCGGTGATTGGTTTACTTGGTCGTTGTTGTCAGATCATGGCAGTTTTTTGTTCTTGCCAGATCAATTGACCATCTATAGGGTCCATGCAGACTCGAAGACCGATCGTTTCTCCAAGAGTAAGCTTAGGCGGCTATTTGCTTTGCTTGAGTATAAGTTGTCTCTTCTTGCTCGAACGAGCTCCAGTTCACACGCTGTGCGAGTATTGTTTTCGACGATAGAAACTTTGCGATTGATTCTAATTGAGTATCTTTGGGATCCGGCTGATCAATTCAGACCTTCCAGCCCAATACGCTCTAATTTCGTTGTTCGGGGTTTTCTGGCTTTATGCAAAATAGCCCGCTCATTCGGCCGCAAGGTGAATTAAGGTAGGCTGCTTTCTCGTTCCGCGGTGAGCGGATCTTCAGGGAACTTCCAGTAGTTGTTGAAAAGCCTGTGGCAGCCTGTTGGCCGATTGAAGATCGGCATAATCCTGCCAGCGAGCCCTATTGCTGAGTTGATCAAGATAGCCCGGCTCTAGCATGGTGTGCAGAGTTTGACAGATATTCGCGAGATCATCGTCCCGAACGACCTCGCCGAGTTGATAATCGCGAACGTGTTCAGCCATCAGGTGCCCTTCGCTTACAACGACTGGGCGCTTCAGCAAAGCAGCTTTAGTGAGGATGTTGCTGCTTTTGGGAAAATCGTTATAGGCAGCGTAAACGATATCGGATTCGGCGATTACTTGATTGAGCACGCTCTCGCTGGAAAGCCGCTGGAAATGGCTGTAGATGTTTGGATTTGCCTCCCATGTTTGCAGTAGCCATTGCTTGTCTGCTTCGCTGATTTCTTGCCAGTTGATTTCGCCACCTAGAAAAAAAGTGATGTCTTGAAGGCTGGACTCGCAGGCGGCTCTGGTGAAGCTGAGCAAACCTTTCGTGCGTTGGAGATGGCCAACCAGGCTGATGATCGGTTTTCCGTTGGCAAAACGACGAATCTTTGAGGCCAGGCCAAAATTTTTGCCAGGTGATGGTTCGCAGCCGAGGCTCAGATCGGTGAAATCAGGAAAGAGGACAACTCGTTTCTGTGTTCCTATCCGCTCTTTCATCGCCTGCACGGCTTGTGGATCCGTAACGGCTACCCCAGTGCAGGAAGGTAGGGCGAAGTACTTCTCCGGGCAGGAGACACGGGCTTGATAGGGAGTGAGGGTGCCCGGTAAACGAAAGAATCGTGAGTTGAAGTATAGGCCCGCCCATGGGAAGCGAAACAGTGGCTCGGCATATCGAAAATGCTCAAAGTCGATATCGTAAATGCAACAGAAAAAACCTGATCAATTCGCTTGCTATTCCTTTTGTTCCAGCGTCGTAATTGCTTGCCAAGAATGCCGAAGTGATTGATGGCCTGACCGATCGGAATCACATCCCGCGGCCACCTAACTCGGCTATCTGCCCGTTGGATCTGATTGGCCGGATGGATGGTGCCTGAGTTGTTCAGGCGCTGAGATTCGCTGCTGGTGAGTCGCTTCTGGAAATCAGCTGAATTGGCACAGAAAGGAACAACATTCATGCCCGCATTGGAGATCGCTAGGGCAAGCTGCACGGTATAACTGGGATGGTGACCCATCCAGTTCCACTCCACCAAAGCGATAGTTTTGTTGTGTCGAGTCGCTTTGTCGGTCATTGAAATGGACTGAATTGGCATCCTTTGCTGTAATGAGGCGGAATGTGGAACTCCGTTTCAGCAGATGGGAATGGTGGCCTGGCCATAATTGGAGGTGGCCGTGAATCTGAAGTTTATCAATCATGCTGCTGAGCAGGCCATGTCTCTGATCGTGCTTGGGTGCTTTGTTGTCCAACTATGACCACGAAGCTGCGGCCCTCAGTGGCTTGAATCCTTTTGATTTCCGTCATCCAGGAGGGGCGCGAGCCTCTTCTCCTCCAGCATCCTCTCCAACCTCGCCTCCAACTCCTCCACTTGGCTCAGTTGATCCGCCAGCTTCTGGGCAGCGAGGCGCAGCTGCACAAACTGATCACTCGGTTGCTCATTGCTGCCCCAGCGTAGTTCGGCCTTGGCAAGCTCCTCCTCCAGCTTCCCCTGCAACTTGGCCCGCAGACCATCGAGCTGCTCAAGGCTTTTCAGGGCCAGGTCGCGGCCTTTTTCTAGGTGTTCCGGCTCCACGGTGATGCCCTGTCGCAGCAACATGCGTACACCGGTGAGCAGGGCGGCTGGCACGAACTGGCCGAAGGCCAAGGCGCCGAGGCTGCCCGTGTGGAGCCAGCCTTCCACCTGGCTGCTGCGGTGGCGGCCGGTCTTGCACCAGTGGGCGAAGTGCTCGCAGTTGTTGAAGAGCAGGTTGTAGTTCTGCTCGCCCAGGCGGCCCATCGCCCGCCGCACGGTGACCCCTGGCGCGGAGATCTCGTCCTCCGGGTACTCCACCACCGTGATCGGCTGGCTGCGGCTGAACGCCTCGACGGGACTGCGCAGGATGGCCCGGCCCTCCAGGTAGTGGGCCACGGTGCCGTCGCCCAGGTCGATGCCGTGGTGGTTGAACAGGCCGTGCTGGCGGGGGGCCTGCAGGTGGTCGGCGAGGGCCAAGGTTGGATGGGCTCCGGGAGAAGGCGCTTTCCAGCATCGCCCCGACCTCCGCTGCCGTGGCCCCCCACGACTGGTGGGGATTGCACCACCTCTGCCTCCGTAAAGGGCAGGCTCTCAACCGCGGTCCATGCCCGTGACCCATCGCGGCCCAGCTTCCTCAGGCGCTCGCCTGCTCCTCGCGCTCCGCGCCACCCAGGGGCACTACCTGGGCCCTGCTGCGCTGCTCCACCAGTTCCCGCGTGATCGTGAAGCTCGTCACATCGCGGCGGGAGGGCAGGTCGTACATCACATCGAGCATCAGCTCCTCCACGATGCCCCGCAGGGCGCGGGCGCCGGTCTTGCGTCGGTGGGCTTCGGTGGCGATCGCCTCGACGGCGCCGGGCTCGAATTCCAGGCGCACGTTGTCCATGCTTAGCAGGGTCTGGAACTGCTTCACCAGGGCATCGCGCGGTTCGGTGAGGATCGCCTCGAGGGCCCGCTCATCGAGGGGTTCGAGCACCGCCGTCACAGGCAGGCGGCCGATGAATTCCGGGATCAGGCCGTAGCGCACCAGGTCGTCGGGTTCGAGGTGGTGGAGGGCTTCGGCGGCCTGGCGCTCCTTGCCGTGGCGCGGCCGGCTCTGGCCGCCCTCGGGCAGGAAGCCAATCGCATTGCGGCCCATGCGCCGCTGGATTAAATCCTCCAGTCCCACGAAGGCGCCACCGCAGATGAACAGGATCTGGCTGGTGTCGATCTGGATGCAGTCCTGGTAGGGGTGCTTGCGGCCCCCCTGGGGTGGCACATTGGCCACAGTGCCCTCCAGGAGCTTCAGGAGCGCCTGCTGCACCCCTTCGCCGGACACATCGCGGGTGATTGAGGGGTTTTCGCTCTTGCGGGCGATTTTGTCGATCTCATCGATGTAGATGATGCCCCGCTGGGCCTGCTCCACATCCATGTCGGATTTCTGGAGCAGTCGCAGCAGGATGTTCTCCACGTCCTCCCCCACGTAGCCCGCCTCGGTGAGGGTGGTGGCGTCGGCTACGGCGAAGGGCACATCGAGCATTTCCGCCAGCGACTGGGCCAGCAGCGTTTTGCCGCAGCCGGTGGGGCCGATCAACAGGATGTTGGATTTGTGCAAGCGGGTGGCGCTGCGGTCGGTTTCGCCCTTGCCATCGCCTTGCCAGGCCAGCCGCTTGTAGTGGTTGTACACGGCCACCGCCAGCACCTTCTTGGCGTCCTCTTGGCCCACCACCTGAACATCGAGGAAGCCGCGGATCTCCTGGGGCTTGGGCACCTGGGCCAGGGTGGGGGCCGGTTTGCTGGTTTTCTTGCTGGCACCCTTGCGGTTCGTTTCCGGTGTCGGTCGCCCGCCGGGATGGCCATGCCCCTCGACCAACTCCTCATCGAGGATCTCGTTGCACAGGTCGATGCACTCGTCGCAGATGTACACCCCGGGGCCGGCGATCAGCTTGCGCACCTGGTCCTGCGACTTGCCGCAGAAGGAGCACTTCAGGTGGGCATCGAACTTCGGCATCAGGCGATGGGAGCGGTGACGGGCGGTTCAGCCTTGGTGGGTGTGGATCCTGGAGGGGGGACACTTCCGCTTTCAGCATCACCTGGAAGCGGGGGTTCGTCAGCCGTTCCTTAAGAAAGTCACCCGGGTGGGTCACCAAAGGGCCGCTGCCGGGATACCCCGGGAGCGGAGGGGCGATCAGGAGGCCGTGTCGTCGACCACGCGGTCGATCAGGCCGTATTGAACCGCTTCCGCCGGGGAAAGGAAGTAGTCGCGGTCGGTGTCTTCGGCGATTTTCTCGAGCGGTTGGCCGGTGTGTTCAGCCATCAGGCCGTTGAGCGTGTCTTTGAGGAAGAGGATTTCGCGGGCCTGGATCTCGATGTCCACGGCCTGGCCCTGGGCGCCGCCGAGGGGTTGGTGGATCATGATGCGGGCATTGGGCAGGGCCAGGCGCTTGCCCTTGGTGCCGCCCGTCAGCAGGAAGGCCCCCATGCTGGCGGCCAATCCATAACAAATGGTCACCACGTCCGGGGCCACCTGCTGCATGGTGTCGTAGATGGCCAGGCCAGCGGTGACCGAGCCGCCCGGGGAGTTGATGTAGATCTGAATGTCCTTTTCGGGGTCCTCGGCTTCCAGGAAGAGGAGCTGGGCCACCATGGAATCGGCCACCTGGTCGTCGATGCCAGTGCCGAGGAAGATGATCCGCTCCCGCAGCAGGCGGGAGTAGATGTCGAAGGCACGGTCGCCACGGCCGGATTGCTCCACCACGGTGGGCAGCACGCCAGGGCTGGCCACCGGCGGTGTCGTGAGCCCGTTCCAGGGCCGTGATCCGGTCCAGCGGCTGTGGACCGGGTGGCGCCGGAGGCCACCGATTCCCACCGGCGACGGGGTCCCGCTGGCATCCAGGAGGGTCGCGGTCGGGAATTGGTCGTCGGTGCGGGGATGGATCACGCGGTGGAGACTCGCAGGGCAGAACCTCAGGTCAATCTATGGGCTCCGCCGCTCGGGCGGTTCCCGCCTTCCGTTGGTCGGGGCTGCCGGTTCAGTCGGCTGCTTTCTGATCGGCCTTGGTGGCCTTCGGGCCGTCCTCCTTCTTGGCGGCCTTCTCCTTCCCCGCCTTGCCCTTCTTCGCCGGGCTGTCGCCCGAGGCCTCGGCCGCTTCGCCATCCGCTTCCGCTGGCGCGGAGGGCGCTTTTTCGGTGATGGTGCTGTTGGAGTCCAGCCATTCCAGCAGCGCCACGCGCAGCAGGTCGTCGGCCACGGCGGCCCGCAGGCGGGCCGGATCGATGCGGTTGCCGTCACTCAGGTCGCGGCTCACCTCCCGCAGCTTGGCGTCCAGATCCTTTTCGGCCACCTCGATTTTCTCAGCGGTCGCCAGGGCCCGCAGGGCCAGGTTGCGGCGCAGGCGCTGCTCCGCCTCCGGCCGGGAGGTGTCCATCAGGCTGCGGACCAGTTCCGGCGTGAACAGCTTCTTCACATCCATGCCCTGCTGGGCGATCTGGCCGGCGGTCTGTTCGATCAGGGCGCGCACCTCCTCCTGCACCAGGGTTTCGGGTAGCTCCACCTCCAGCTGCTCCACCAGGGCCTCAAGCAGGGCCTCGTGGCGGTTGCTGCGGTGGCGCTGCTCGGCGTCCTCCTGCAGGCGGCGTTCCAGGTCGGCCCGCAGGTCGGCCAGGCTGGACTGGTCGCTGGCCTGCTGGGCGAAGGCGTCATCGAGGGCCGGCAGTTCGCGGCTCTTGAGATCCAGCAGGGTGATCTCGAAACTGGCGCCCCGCCCGGCGGCATCCTCCTGGGGATAGGACTCGGGGAAGGTGCAGGTCACGGTGCTGGTCTCGCCCGTGGCCATGCCCAGGATCCCCTCGACGAAACCGGGGATCATGCGGCCCTCCTCGAGCTCCACATCCATGCCATCGCTGCTGCCGCCCTCAATGGCGGCGCCGGTGTCAGTGAAGCTGCCGCTGAAGGCGATGCGGGCCACGTCACCGCTGGCGGCGGGGCGACCTTCCACCGGCACCAGGGTGGCGAACTGGAGGCGGGACTGCTCCAGCAGCTCATCCACCCGGGCCGGGTCGTAGGCCACCGGCTCGGCTTCGGCCTTCAGCCCCTTGGTGGCCTTCAGGGTGGGGGTGGGCTCCACATCGATCTCCAGGGTGAAGCTGAGGTCGTTGCCGGGCTCAAACCGCGCCAGCACCGCCTCGAAGCCCCCTTCCAGCACCGGCTGGCTCAGGGCCGCGATTTTCTCCTGGGCCAGGGCTTCGCGGAACACGCTGTCCACCAGCTCCTCCAGGGCGGTGGCCCGGATCCGCAGGGGGCCGATCTGCTGCATAAGGACCGCGCGGGGCACCTTCCCCTTGCGGAATCCAGGCAGCTTCACGCTGCGGCTCAGCTGGTCCAGGGCCTTGTTGAAGCTGCTGCTGCAACGGCCGCCCGGCACCGCCACCTCCACCGCCAGGCGGCTGTTGGGGCGGGGCTGGGTGCTCACCTTCAGACCTGCGCCGGTCGTGCTGGTGGCCGAGGCGGCGGGAGCGGAGCTGGCGGCAGGACTCATGGACGGGGGCCGGTTGGCGGAGCAATCGCTGATCCTAGAAAGTGGCCGTTTCGGCACAGGGGCGGCTACTGTGACTCCGACGCAAAGGCGTGTCGATATCCCCATCAGCTCCAAACCCTCTTCGGGGCGGAGTTGTTTTCTCAGGGTGCGCTCCCAGGCGCATCCCACCCTCGCTGCAAGCCAGCCGAGGGCGCCAGGGTTCCACCAGGGCTTTAGTCCCGATTTTCTGCAGGTTCCCCACGCTCCCTCCGAGTCCGGATTCCTCCCAAGCACCCTCGATTCCCCTCCCCCTCAGCGCCCGCTAATCCGACCCAGCTTTCATTTCCGCCAACCCCGATCTCGGCAGGCCGCAGAGCTTCCGCTCACCCCCGTTCACCCATCACCGGAACGCCGCTGAGCCAGGCAAGCCCAGCTCCGCACCATCGGCGGCCCCCCGTCCAGAGCCCTTTCCCCCTCCCCGCCTCTTCCTTTCCCCGGTCCGTTGACAGCCCCCTC
>Ga0209597_1001439_pt1 | contig 15545 bp, 23 predicted proteins | sample M_140625_MF_Meta_FD_187316 | JGI IMG/M metagenome (GOLD analysis project Ga0209597, IMG submission 187316) | Freshwater microbial communities from Lake Montjoie, Canada to study carbon cycling - M_140625_MF_MetaG (SPAdes) (version 2) | ecosystem: Environmental > Aquatic > Freshwater > Lake...
TAAGTCAAGTTGGTTGGTGGCCCGCCAATGTACCGTTTGACATGCGCGACTTAAACACAGTGATTACGATATTAAATAAGCGCGCCGAAGGGTAACTCATGACTATCAATGTGACAATGGAAGTAGTTGGCATTAAAGACGCATTAGCGAAACTAAATCGCATAGACAAAAAACTGCGTATGCAAATCACCAAAGATTTTAGGGAAGTGATGCAACCAGTAGTCGAGGAAGCACAAAGCCGTTTGCCGTTTGGCGCGCCATTAAGTGGAATGGATAGAAAATGGACTACGAAAAGCGGATACCAAATATTGCCCTGGAGTGGCGCAGACGACACAGTGACCGCCAGTGTCAGCGGTAAAAAAGTGCGTGAGTTTGCAGGATTCCAACAAAACTTAGGCACGTTCTACGCACGTTACAAAGGCCCAACCGCAGTGCTGTTTGATATGACCGGACGCAAAACACCAAAAACCGATGCAGGCAAACGATTTGCAAACAACATGAACGCAAAACACGGCCCCGCGTCCAGAGTGCTATGGCCAGCCTGGCAGGCTGCAGGCGACAAAGTAGTTGACCAAGTCAGAGAATTAGTGAACCGCGTTATTAGCGACCCAAGATTGTAATGTAGTTAAATGGCATCCGTCCTATTACCGATTGTTTCAGAGTTTGATGGTAAAGGCGTTGATAAAGCCATAAAGCAATTTCAACAGTTGGAAGGCGCTGGCGCCAAAAGTGCGTTTGCATTAAAAAAAGCGTTTGTGCCGGCGCTCGCAGCGGTGGCTGGATTGGCTGCAGGATTGGGTTTAGCCACTAAGGCCGCTATTGAGGATGAGAAATCCCAGACGTTACTTGCTCAACAATTAAAAACGACTACGGGCGCCACTAATAGCCAAATCAAATCCACTGAAACGCTCATTACCAAAATGCAAATGCAATACGGCGTTGCGGATGACCAGTTACGCCCTGCATTAGCCAATTTGGTGCGCGCTACTGGCTCGCTTGAATTATCACAAAAAGCAATGGCCAACGTCATTGACTTGTCTGTAGCCAAAAACATTGATTTGGAAACCGCGTCCACTGCAGTGTCAAAAGCGCTTGCTGGTCAAACCACTGCACTCTTTAAGTTAGACCCATCGCTAAAGGGTGTCATTGACTCATCGAGTACAGCCGATGAAATCATGAAGGCGTTGACCGGCACGTTTGGCGGTGCAGGGCAAGCGGCTGCGGATACGGCGGCAGGCGGTTTTGCTATTTTGCAACAACGCTTAAATGAGACTAAAGAGTCAATCGGCGCGGCATTGTTACCAATTATTGAAAGATTGTTGCCAGTGCTACAACAAATGGCAGAGTTTGCACAAAATAACACGCAAGTGTTTTTGATTTTGGCTGGCATTGTTGGCAGTGTCGCTACAACGATTGTGTTACTTAACGTGGGAATGAAAATATATGCGGCAACTACAACGCTAGTAAAAATTGCAAACGTGGTTTTGGCTGGCTCGTTTACCACAGTTCAAGCGTCAGCGGCCGCGTTAGGCGCTGCGGTTGCCATCGTGGCAGTTACATTGGGCGCGTTTTACGAATTGTTTAGAGAAGGCCCACAAGCCATAAAACAAACTATTCAACCGTTTAAGGATTTTGCATTGATGATTGCCGCAACGGTAGCCGTCATTGGTAACGGTGTAATTGGTGCAGTTGAGTTAGTAGTCAACGCAATTAACACGATGGTCAATTCTGCTATTTATGCACTTAATTTGTTGAGCCCGTTTAAGGACATTGACCAAGTGCCAATGATGAACATGCCGCGCATACCCGTACCGAATTTTGGGTCTGGCACACTAAACACGCCGTCTGGTAGCGGTATTTTTGCGCCACCAAACCCACCGAAAAGCGGTGGCACAATGCCAGGCGTTTCTATTCCAGCAATGCCAGAGTTAATCCCAGCCATCGGAGGCGGTGGCGGTGGCTCGACTAGTCAAGGGCCATCATTCGCGCCGATTAACGGCCCTATCGGCTATGTCGGCGGTATTCAAGAACGCATTGCAAACCGTCCAGATGTCACCATCAATGTGTCTGGCGGTATCTCATCGGCTGTAGACATTGGTCAATCCGTGCTGGACGCGCTCACGCAATACACACAAGTTTACGGGCCACTTAATTTAGCGATTCAATAATGACTGCCACTACTTGCATTACGGGCGGCACATATTTGCTGGAATTGTCTAGCGGTTACGACGGCGAAGCATTCTATTTAGATGAATCCGTATTAAACGGGCCAGACGTGCTTGACGGCAACGGCATAGATTTTGTGGACATTACGCCAGTAGTACAAAATATGCGTATAAGTCGTGGCCGTCACAAACCGTTAGATGTATTTGGGCCTGGCACAATGTCCGTTTCTATTAGCGTGCCCAAAACCAACAGAGATTATGACCCGTTAAATACAGCCAGCCCGTATTACAACACATTGACCGAACAGCCTGGACTAGCCCCATTGCGCCCAATTCGACTAAGCCGCAACGGCGAATACTTGTTTACTGGCGTAGTCACCACATACAATCAGACGTACAGCCTGGACGGTTTGACGTCGTACAATATTTTTGCTGCAGACAACACTTACGTGTTATCGCAGGGCTCGTTGCCATCTACGGCTACCAGTTCCCAGACGTCGTCAGCGCGCATTACAGCCGTTTTAAGCGCTGCAGCGTTCACAGGGTCAACATCGCTTACCGCAAGCCCTACAGCGACGCTGGGCGCGTACACCATCCCGTCCGGCACAAACGTGAACGCCTATTTAAACCGCATTCAACAGGCCGAACAGGGCCGTATTTTTTGTAGTCGAGCAAACGTGTTGACCGCGCAAGAACGTATCGGGACGACACTTGCAGCGCCCACAGTGACGTTTGATGACACAAACACCGCTACACCGTATGACGCAATTTTTGTTGAGTTTGACCAACAGAGTGTTATTAATAATGCCAACATCACTATTGAGTCTGGCGGTGTGCTACAGAACGCCAGTGACGCCACATCCATTAGCCAGTACTTTACGCAGACCCAAGCCATCACCGACAGCCTGCTATCTACCAACGCGCAAGCGGCCACACTGGCAAGTTACTTGCTTTACCCAAACCCAAAACCCCGTTTCACATCGGTGTCGACCACGTTTGCCAGTTTGACCGACGCCCAAAAAACTGCGTTAGCGCCTATAGAAATTGGGCAAACCGTAGAAATTACCAAAACATTTACCAGCGGTACGCCGCTATCCGTGCAACAGTCGCTATCGGTGGAAGGCATTGACCACAATATTGACATGGCATCTGGACATCGAATGACGTTATGGACATCAGCCACAATCGTGCTCAACCAGTTCATACTGGACGACGAAACGTTTGGCTTGATGTCCACGACGAACGCGCTCGGCTAGGCTAAAGTTTAATTATGGGAGCAAACGCGCAAACCACTGTCCCGTTGTTCGTGGCTAATACCATCCTGACTGCGGCCACACAAAATATAAGCGCGGCCACTGGCATACCAGTGTTTTCAACCACAGTGACGAGAGATGCCGCGTTTGGAGGGTCTAACAAAGCATTAGCAGAAGGTCAATTTTGCTATTTGGAAAGCACCAACGCGTTGCAGTATTACGATGGCTCAGCGTGGGCTGGTGTTGGCGCACAAATAAGCGGTGCGACAGTGGCAACAACACAAACAACTACCAGCACAAGTTACACAGATTTGGCTACGTCTGGCCCTGCCGTAACTCTTACAACTGGCACAACAGCGTTTGTAATTGTTACTACTTATAGTTACAACGCAACATCTGGCGCAGCAACTTACATGAGTTTTGGTGTATCGGGCGCAACAACTATTGCGGCTGGAGACTCAACATCAGTAAGTTTGTTGGGCATGAAAACAGGCGGTCAAGAGTGGTCAAACAGCGCCGTTTACCCAGTCACGTTAACTGCAGGCTCTAACACGTTTACAAGCAAATATAAAACATCATCTGGCACCGGCACATTTGCAAACCGCTCTATTATTGTGATTGCACCATGAACATAATTTTACTACTTGCTGCTGCAATCGCATTAGGTCATCAAGAACCAATTAGCGTTGAGCCAGACGGAACTATTTGGGTTGGTACAAGTGATAACAAAAAAGACTTGACAGATAAAGAATTAGACGCAGTGCAAAAAAAAGCCAAAGAATTAGCAAACGACAAAGCCGCCGCCAAACAAGCCGTGCTCGACCGGTTGGGAATTACAGCCGATGAAGCCGCGCTGCTACTTGGCTAGCGTCATGCTCGCACTTGTCCTGACCGCGTGCGAAACAACACGCACCAACGCACCAATTAAAGTAAAAAACAGCGCGCTCACACGCTGCTCAACTATTGCACAATGCGAAAGGGTGTCTAATGGCTAAGGACAAAGCAGAGATTGAGCACTTACACGCACGCATGATTGTGTTTGTTGGTTGCACCATTGCAGTCACATTTGCAATCACTGTCATTGGGTTTGTTTACGGCTTACTATTTGTGACGCAGCCTTTAGAGCAATCACCAAATGACGCACAATTTATAGACTTACTGTCAACACTTACAGTATTTATGACCGGCACGTTGTCTGGCCTAGTGGCCGCAAACGGCCTAAAACGAAAGCCTGCCGATGGCAATACTGCCAGCCAACCCTAAAATTATAAACAGCAAGCCGTACACGGGCAACAGTGACGGTGCATCTACAGGGCCGCGTGCCGGCATGGATGAATGGATTAGGCAAGCAATTAAATATGGCAACGGCGCGTTTTGGAATAATGGCAGTTGGGGCATCCGACAGCAACATGGCCATGATGACCAATTGAGCGTGCACGCAACGGGTCGAGCAGTTGACTTGTCGTACAGACCGTCAGAGAAACATCCAGACGCAAACCGTAAAGCCACTATTGCGTTCATAAACATTGTGTTAGCCAACGCCAATGCGTTAGGCGTTGAATGTGTGCTTGACTATTTTCCCAAAGCATTTGGGCGTGGCTGGCAGTGCACTCGCCAGCGCTGGACGTCGTACAGCAAGCCAACAATTTTTGGCAGCCCTGGCGGCGACTGGCTACATATTGAGATAAACCCACAGATGGCCGATGCGCCAAACCAAGTGAAACAAGCGTTTCAGAGGGTATTCACCGAACTGCCACAGTGATGCTCTATGGTCGTATTACCGACGATTGGAGACGCAAGATGCCAGATGCCAAGACATACCACTACGAAGTTTTTAAGTGCAATCTGTCCACCGAACAGCAAGTCATGGTGCAGATATTCCGTGACCCTGAAAGCGGCAAAGTTTTACACAGTCAAATTGCGTTCCGGAACGTCATCGGCGATTCTTGGGGCATCCCCTACCAACTGGAGAAACAATGATTTTAGATATATTCAATAAATCGGTCATGTGGGCCCTAGCAGGCTTAACCACCGTATTTCTCGCCTACAGCATTCCTAGCGCGTCTAGTGACCCTTTACAGCCAGTGCCAGACCGTGTGCCAATGGCTCAAATGACCACAATTCCAGCACCACCGACTACGACTATTCCCCCCGACAAATCCGCGTGCTGGCAGTATTTGTCGCTGGCAATGGCAAACGGATTTGTAGTCGAGCAGACCCCAACCATTATGAAAATAATGAGACGCGAATCAAATTGCACAAGTGGCGCATACAACCCAAATGACGTTATGACCGGCTCATACGGAATTTACCAAATTAATGGTTTTTGGTGTTTACCAAATAAGTATTGGCCAAACGGCTGGTTACAAGCAAAACGTATATTACAAACATGTGACGATTTGTTTGACCCGCTTGTGTCGACAAAGGCCGCATATCAAATATGGTTAAACAGCGGTTTTCAACCCTGGAACATCCCGCGTGTAACATCGGCGCCGTGAGTGAAAGTCCATATCCCGATACTGGCATTAGCCAAGAAACAAGAGACACAATGTATCCCGAAAACTATTCTGACAAATACAACAAAGTGTTTAAGCAATTCGTTGACGACATCATCAAGCCAGCGCGGCCAATAGACCGGCTTGACAACCACGAAATCCTGTTAGACGAATTGACAATGATGTATGACGCACACATGACCATTGGTGGCGAGCAAAACCGTTTTAATGCCAGTGTCATTCGCGCGGCCATAAACGTGATAAAGTCTATTTAGTAAACCCGACCAAAGGAAACCCGACATGAGAAAAGAAATTAAATGCCCTGGCTGCGGCACATGGGAAGTTGTAGGCCATCTGAATTGGGCCGCGTTAAGTTGCCCAACGTGCAAAACGTTTTACGATTTAGCACCGTGGTTATTTGCAACAAGAACGACAGATGAAGTAGATCCGACATGACATTTAAGAACACAGCCGACTACCAAAATCAGCAGGCTCGACTTGCATTGGATTGGTTAACGCAACGATTGTTAAATGATGCAGATTTAATTCGTAAAAACGATATGCGAATAATTGCCGCAGCATTGACAACAATCCTTAATCATTTTGCAGAAGGCGAAACAATAAAAATTGAGTTTGCCGCCAAAAATAAAAAACAGGTAAAACGAAAGAAAATCAAAACCGCTGCATCAAATACTCGTTGGAGTGTTGACGATGACGTCAAATTGTTGTATTTGTCGCAAAACGGGAACAGTCAAAAAGTTATGTCCCGTGAATTAAACCGGTCAGAACGTTCAATTCAATGCCGTATCAGTTTGCTCGCGTCTGGAAAAATCAGCCGATGACGTATCCAATATCTAAAGAGCAAAAAGATTACGCCAAAATGATTGCGCGCCAACGCAACAACGACGCATCAAACGACAATCGACACACCGCATACAGCCAACAAGATTCGTATGTAGTGGATTGCCAGGGCGCGCTGGCAGAAGTGCTATTTGCAGACCAATACGCATTGACTCGACCACAGGTCATCACCTACAGCGAAGCAAAACAGATGATTGGCGATGTTGCCGGCTACGAAATTAAAGCCAGAGTGACCGATTACATCAAACATGAGTTATGGATTAACTGCGCCGATGTAGACAACGTGCCAGCCAAACCAGTGGTACTCATAAAAATTGACAAAGATTACGAAACATACCGATATTTGGGTTGGATGTGGTCTGATGACATACCACATTTACAAGCCGTCCGACGTGAAATAAACCAGCACGGCGTCTGGGTATATCGAGTGGACGCAACGTCATTGTTGCCAGTAGACATTTTGCCACTGCCAACGGACGGCGGTTTCTAATGGCACATTTTGATTTATCGCTCTACGAAACAGTCGCCCAGCGCCTAGTCCGATGGTGGGTTGAATACCCAGAGGGCCGCATCATCACCACAATTCACCATTACGACGGGTCAACCATCATCATGCGCGCAGAGTGCTACAACAATGATGACCGACTTATTGCCACCGGTTACGCCGAGGAAGTATTTGGCAACAGTCCGGTCAACAAAACATCGTTCCTAGAAAATTGTGAAACATCTGCCATTGGGCGCGCGATAAGCAATAGTCGAATCGGGCACACAGGCGAGCGCGCATCGGTCACAGAAATGGACAAAGTGAACCGCATTAACAGCACGCCTAAAACAGACAGTCACGGCAGTGCATCACCAAAACAAATAGCGTTCCTAAAATCGTTGGTGCGCGGCAAAGGCTGGGACGACACACAAGCATTGGAATACATCCACCGCCTATTACAAGTCGATGATGTCATTCTAGAAACATTGACTGGCGGCCAAGCAACCGTCGTAATTGATGGGCTAAAGAAATGAGCACAATTACAGACGAACTAAAAATCCTGATAGCCATTTGCGACTTACTGCAACAAGTCAACGAAATGCACGATTTTGTCGGCAAGGATGAAGTTGACAGCCGGTTGCGTTGGGCCGCACAAAACACTGCAAACAAAATAAACCGACTCTCAAACTTAAACGGATAACACAGTGAAAAACCCAGACGAGGATTACAACCGTTTACATGACCACATGACCGCTATAGCGCGCGAGCGTGACTGGCTGCAAACAGAAGTGCAACGCCTAACTGACGAGTTGTATTTAGCCCATGAGGCACTGAAACGCGAATTTACGCGTAACGGCATTAAAGAGATAACAGGATGAGTCGAACGGTTTGGCTTGCCCTGGTATTGACAACGTGGTGCGCTGTCCTGATGGTGATGTCTGATAGAAAGTAAAACCCCAGCAAATACATGACCTAAGCCTGTCGCAGGGCGGTTGGATGACCGGCGGTAACGCCGTTAGACGAACACGCATTGAAACAGCAACACGAATGTGACGATGCAACGTGTTCGAGCGACCCGTAAACATAATCGGGTAGATGGTGCATAGGTAATCGGATTGAGGCAGCCCGATGGGTAGAGCATCATCACCTTGTCTCGAATCACGAACAGACATAACATACACTTAACAAACCGACACAGAAAGCCCAAGCCCGTCATGCAACGTGATGCAAAACAAATGAGAGCAAGCCGCTTGGTTGCGGCGCGGTAGCAATGGGTAAAGAACACGCCAGCACAGAATACAAACGCAACCGCGCAATCATCTTGTCAAACAAACCAGACTGCGCCTACTGCGGCAGACCAGCCGACACAGTCGACCACATCACCGCAATAATGAACGGCGGCGGACACGAACTAGACAACCTGCAACCATGCTGCGCACAATGCAACAACCGTAAAGGCCACAAAGAAGTAGCCCAACGAAACCAAACCGTCAGCCACGCAAGAGCAGAAGCAATGCGGAATCACGCAATACCAATTGCAAAAACAGAACCGTTTTTTTCCAAGAAATCTACATTTACCCCGACCCAAGTGTTGTCTATCCCAACTGGCCCTAACCAGCCGGCACTGGCATTGATTGGGCACGCGCAACCCCGATTGGAAACATCGAGACCAGAACACGCAGGGTCATTCGCGCCGCAAGTTAGGGAATGGGCTAGAGAGTATCTAGGCGTTGAGTTAATGGAGTGGCAGTACACCGCGCTGGACGGTCAACTGTTGTATGACGCCGATTTCCATTTGTTGAATCGTGTCAGCCTGGTATCGACTGCGCGCCAGTGTGGAAAAACAACTGCTCTCATGGCATTGGTTGGATGGTGGCTTACCGAGATGCCTAAAGTACGGGGAAAGAAACAAACCGTGCTATCTACGGCTCACCGGCTGGATTTGGCCGTAATGCTGTTTGACGAATTGGCGCCAATATTGGAATCCCGTTTTAATGCCACATTGATGAAATCGTATGGCCGTAATCGAGTGACAATGCCGGACGGGTCAACTTGGCTTGTGCGCGCTGCAAACAATTCTGTTGGTCACGGCACGTCACCGTCATTGGTCGTGGCAGACGAAATGTGGGACATTGGGCGCGAAGTAATTGACGGCGGTTTGTTGCCGGCTCAACGTGCACAAGTTTCACCGCTGTTGTCAATGTGGTCTACAGCCGGCACGGAAGCGTCCACCGCCATGTTGCGCTGGCGAGAACAGGGACTACGCGCCATTGACACAGGCCGTAACGCATCGTTTTATTTTGCGGAATGGTCACCACCGCCAGAACTGAATCCGATGACCCCAGCCGCATGGGCATACGGAAACCCTGCGTTGGGCATCACGCTTACGCTAAAAACGTTGCAAGCCGAATCCGAAAACCCTGACCGCGCAAATTGGTTACGGGCTGGTTGTAATTTGTGGGTTGCCAGCGACAAATCGTGGATACAGCCAGGGCAATGGCCAGCGTTGCTCTATGACGGCCCCGTGCCAGACGGTGGCACAGTAGCCATAGAAACCAGTCTGGACGACACACGCTATTTTGCCGTCAGATGTGTAGCCCTACCAGACCGCCGCACAATCGCCACAGTTGAATTTGTCGCAGACACATTTAGCGAAATGTTAAGCCACGTCGAGCGCCTATGTGCCAACCCTGCAATCAAATTTGCTATCACACCAACTGTTGACAACCACTGGCCAACATCCCTAGAGCGTCGGCGCATCATTGTGGGCTACGGCGAAATATTGAAATTTACGCCATCAGTCAGAAACATGATAAACGAAAAACTGTTATGGCACGACGGGTCTACACAATTAGCCGAACACGTTGCACGCGCCGTTGCTGTTCGCTCACAAAACAGCATTGCATTATCCAGCCAACGCTCGCCAGGCCCTATTGAGTTAGCGCGCTGCATGGTCTGGGCCGCTGCGTTAACCAGTCGCCCAACGTCATCTGGTAAACCAATGCTCGTAGTCGTGTAGCCACTAGGCTCATCTCGGCATCGGGCCGATGGCTTGCTTATCGTCGGGATACCGCATCGCATACCGGCTCGATGCCACCAATAAACCGCATTTATGTGGCACACTTGTGCTATGGCTCTATTTAACAAAGTAACAAAAGCCGCTATCAGTACGCCAGTAAGTAAAGGCGCTGCGGCGTTTGGTGGGTCTGTCAGCAACTCGTTAAACCAGTTTTACAATTACACCGAATCCAACGCCCGTAATGCGGCAATGTCAGTGCCAACGGTGAGCCGTGCAAGAGACTTAATCGCATCAGTTATTGCGTGCATGCCATTGCAGATGTATAGCGAAATGTGGAACGGCGAAAAAATGGAAAAAATTCCGATGGCGCCGCGCACATGGTTACGCAGAATTTCCAAAGAAGTCACCAACCAATTTATTCTGGCGTTTACATTTGATGACTTATTTTTTACTGGTCGAGCGATGTGGTACATCACCGAGCGAACAGCAGACGGTTTTCCGTCAGCGTTTAAGTGGCTACCACAGGGATCAATAAACACCACCGACATGGACGGCCCTATCTGGTACGGGCCATCAAAAGAAATCTATTTCAACGGCACACAACTAGACCCAAATAACGTGGTGCAATTTTTGTCGCCTATTCAGGGCATAACTACAATGTCAAAACAATCGGTACAAACAGCGCTCAAACTGGAAGCGGCCCGCTATCGCAACGCATCAAGCGCCATTCCAGCCGGCGTATTAAAACAAACTGGCGGTGAACCGTTATCGGGTCAGGAATTAGCCGATTTGGCATCGGCGTTCAATTCGGCTCGGTCAACTAATCAAACTGCAGCGTTAAACGAATATTTGACGTACACCGAAACGGCTACTAGCCCAGACAAAATGTTGTTAATTGATTCGGCAGATTTTCAAGGAAAAGAAATGGCCCGAATTTGCAACGTGCCGTTATATCTTGTTGGATTTTCACAGGGCTCAATGGCATATATTTCCAACCAAGGCGCCAGGGCCGACTTGTGGACGTTCGGCGCACGCGCTTACGCCGATTGCATCAGCGCCACATTGAGCCAAAACAATGTGCTACCAAACGGAACATACGTTGAATTTGATTATGAAGGATATTTGATGGGCGACTATGAGCAGATGAGAACAGAAACCGACATGTCACCAACTAGAACACCAAACGGAGTAGCGTCACCATCATGATTAGATTGACCAGCGAAAACACGTTCAGCATTGACGCCGCAGCCGGCGACGCCCCCCGCCGCCAAATCAGCGGTGTGGCAGTCGAATATGGCAAAACGGCAACCGTTTCAGATGGCACTAAAGTGATGTTTATGCCAGGCTCATTAAGCGCCGAGGGCAAAAACCCAAAACTTTACATGCAGCATGATTCATCCCAAATTTTGGGTCAAGTCACGGAACGTCAGGATGTTGGCACGGCCATGATGTTTGTGGCCAAAATTTCTGCAACACGTCTGGGCGATGAATTAATGATTTTAGCCCAGGACGGCACTATCGATTCCGTGAGCGTCGGTGTAAACCCCACAAAATGGCACGACGAAAACGGTGTCATGGTTATTGAAAGTGCCGTGTGGCAGGAACTGAGTTTTGTCAGCCAACCGGCGTTTGAGGGCAGTGTCATCACAGATATTGCTGCGAGTATCCCACAAGATGAACCAGAAGTGAGTAATGTTGAACCAGAACCCATAGAGGAGACACCAGTGACCATCATCGAAACACCAGAAGTAATCACCGCAACTGCACCAGTATTTGCTGCAGCAAAACGCGAACCACGCATCCCAAACAGTTGGGAATACATGGCCGCATTCCACAAGGGCGGCGACGATTGGGTTAACGCGCAAAAAGTTTTTGCCGATTACACCGCATACCACAAATCACCGTTGCAAGCCGCTGCAGGCGATGAATTTCTGACCAGCGTTCCTGGTTTGTTGACCCAAGTAACGATGGGCCCAGTTTTTCAGGACATTAACTTCATGCGTCCTGTCGTGGCTGCACTCGGCGCAAGGGCGATGCCACAAACACCATCGTCAACATTTAACCGTCCAACAATCACAACCCACCAAGCAACAGCAACAGCACAAACCGAAGGCAGTGCAGTTGCAACGGCCACTGGCGTGATTGCGAACAATACGGTTACAAAAAAGACTTTCGCAAATAGTGCGAATATCAGTTACCAGACATTGGACTTTACCGACCCCGCAGCACTACAAATTGTCATTAACGATTTGATTGGTGGCTACATGGTTGGAACTGACAACGAAGCCGCAGACAACTTGCTTACCGCTGCAACATCAGCCGGTGTGTGGGATTTGACTGTTGCCGACTTGTACAAGTCAATTTATGATGCTGCAATCGTCACGCTTGCTGCAACCAACATGTTGCCAACACACATGTTTGTTGACCCAGCAACATATTCGTTGCTTATGCAACTTGCCGACACAACTGGACGACCATTGTTTGCAAACTTGGGCGGCGGCTTGCAAGGCAACAACGCAATCGGCGTTGGCAATGCAACATCAGCATCAAGCGATGGACGCAACGACCAGGGCCCACTTGGGTTGAAACTTGTTGTTGACAACAACTTCGCTGCAAAAACGATGGTCATCATGAAGGACATTGGTTTTGAAATTTACGAGGACTGGAAGGGCATTTTGTCAGTCGATGCACCAACCACGTTGACTCGTGCAGTATCCACACACGGATATTTCTGCACATTCAAGGCCAACGCCAGCATGATTCAGAAAATCACCCAGGCTTAGTCAGGTAAGCGGCCATCCGCTATGACCACTTACAACACCGCAACAAAACAATTAATCTCTAACTACGCGTGCATCAGCACGTTAGAACCAACTGACATAGCAGTTGGTCAGAGCATTACGGTTGCCAGCATCGGTGCGCCGTTCAACGGAACATTTACGGTGCTGGCATTACCGCAATATGCGTTCATTGGTGTTGACTCAAATTCTGGCGCATTCGAGTACGACGTGGAAGTGCCGCGCCCAAACCAAATCATTTACGCCGCTACTGGTAGCAATGTCGACTACGTCGTCACTTATGCCGGAACAGTTGCCTACACGCAAACATGCACATGGATTAGCGTCAGTGATTTAGTCACATTTTTGGGCGTGACCATCACAAATCCGTCAGATGATTACACGCTCGCAACACAAGCCGTTTCCGCTGGCAATTTGTTTTGTTATCGCCGACGACAAGAGTCATCATATTTTGATTCGTTGACAACGTCGCCAGGCGGAGATGTCACATTAGGAACATTGATGTATGCCGCAGCGCTATGGCGTAGTCGAGGGTCAATAGAAACCGCGTTTGCATCATTTGACACAATGGGCACACCAACCCAGCAATCATTAACACCGATAGTTAAACAGTTGTTAGGCATCCCTAGACCAGCGGCGGCCTAATGGCCTACGAGGATTTTCTTAACGAAACCATTGACGACATAGCGGTCACATTGGCGGCGGTGTCTGGTATCCGTTGCGTGACTGACCCAACCAAAATTGTTCCTAACTGCGTGTTCCTACTTGCACCAAGTTTTACTGTGTTTGGTGGCAACGGCAACATTCTGACCATGACATTTCCGTTAAAAGTTATCGGGTCTGGGCCTGCCGGCTTGCCAGTGCTACGGGAGATTTTGAGCATTGTTTCTAAAGTCGTGGCATCCAAAATTGCTACCGTTTCAGGCGCGCCAGGCTCACTCGAAATAGGTGGCGCAATGTACCCGTGCTACGACTTGTCTATGAACGTTCAGGCGCAAGCGGTCTAATATCCCCCACATACCACCATTTATCTGATAAAACTTAACCAGAACTAAACGAGGAGAAACCCACATGGCCAGTACTGCGACATCCACATATCTGTCTAACGCCGTTGTCACAATTAACGCAGTCGATTTGACTGGTCAATGTTCCAGCGCCAACTTAACGCGAGTCATTGAAAGTTTGGAATCGACCAACATGTCAAATACGGCCCGCACGTTCGTGGGGGGGTTGGAAAACTCGTCATTAGTAGTCGACCTATACAATTCCACTGCCGCAAGTTCCAGTTATGCGACATTAAAAACTTTGGTGGGCACTGCCGTGACCGTCACCGTAAAAGCAAAAGACGCAGCGACGAGTGCGACGAATCCCCTACACACGCTGACGGGGGCCTATATGTCGACATTGCCAGTCGTGGTTTCGTCGCTGGGCGCGCTCGATGTCATGGGTGGCATCACGTTCCAGGGCGGTGTGTACTCGGTAGCAACCGCATAATTTCTTGCCGGCAACGGCCCGACACGAAAGAGGCAACATGAAATTAAAGTTACGCATCAATTTACAAGACGGTCAAGGCGACCGTTTTATGTACACCAATTTGTTTATTCTCGCAGAATGGGAACGCACAGAGTCACGCAAACTGTCCGACGGGCGCGGCGTCGGTGTATCCGATTTGGCGTGCTGGGCTCATGCATTGTGCAAAATTGCTGGAGACCCCGTGCCAACCACATGGCAAGATTGGCTCAAACAACATCCAGACGTTGACATTGAAGCGATTGACGAGACCAACCCAAACCCTACGGACAGGGCCACATCCGCTACCAGTTAGCGACACTGTTAAGTCAAGTTGGTTGGTGGCCCGCCAATGTACCGTTTGACATGCGCGACTTAAACACAGTGATTACGATATTAAATAAGCGCGCCGAAGGGTAACTCATGACTATCAATGTGACAATGGAAGTAGTCGGCATCAAAGACGCGTTAGCGAAACTAAATCGCATAGACAAAAAACTGCGTATGCAAATCACCAAAGATTTTAGAGAAGTGATGCAACCAGTAGTCGAGGAAGCACAAAGCCGTTTGCCGTTTGGCGCGCCATTAAGTGGCATGGACAGAAAATGGACTACCAAAAGCGGATACCAAATATTGCCCTGGAGTGGCGCAGACGACACAGTGACCGCCAGTGTTAGCGGTAAAAAAGTGCGTGAGTTTGCAGGATTCCAACAAAACTTAGGCACGTTCTATGCACGTTACAAAGGCCCAACCGCAGTGCTGTTTGATATGACTGGACGCAAAACACCAAAAACCGATGCAGGCAAACGATTTGCAAACAACATGAACGCAAAACACGGGCCCGCGTCCAGAGTGCTATGGCCAGCCTGGCAGGCTGCAGGAGACAAAGTAGTTGACCAAGTCAGAGAATTAGTGAACCGCGTTATTAGCGACCCAAGATTGTAATGTAGTTAAATGGCAT
>Ga0209597_1001442_pt1 | contig 15537 bp, 18 predicted proteins | sample M_140625_MF_Meta_FD_187316 | JGI IMG/M metagenome (GOLD analysis project Ga0209597, IMG submission 187316) | Freshwater microbial communities from Lake Montjoie, Canada to study carbon cycling - M_140625_MF_MetaG (SPAdes) (version 2) | ecosystem: Environmental > Aquatic > Freshwater > Lake...
CCGAGAGCGCGAAGGTCTTCGCCATGCGTTCGCGCATTATCTCGCGCATCCGACGGTTCATGGATGCGCGCGGATTTCTCGAGGTGGAAACGCCGGTGCTCCAGCCCATCGCTGGCGGCGCGGCGGCGCGACCATTCACGACCCACCACAACACGCTGGATATGCCGCTGTTCATGCGCATCGCGCCTGAGCTCTACCTCAAGCGTTGCTTGGTCGGCGGCATGGGCAAGGTCTACGAGATCAATCGAAACTTTCGCAACGAAGGCATCGATCGCAGCCACAATCCTGAGTTCACCGCCATGGAGGTCTATCAGGCCTTCGGCGATTACGGCACGATGATGGAGCTCACCGAGAGCCTCGTCAACAACATCGCGGTGTCGATGGTGGCGGAGCGCGAGGCGGCGGGGCTGCGGGTGAACGCCGATGGACCGGTGCTTCCATGGGGCGAGATGGAGATCAACTACGCGATGCCGTTCGTACGCGTGAAGTTCGAGGAACTCTTTCGCAGGGGCGTTGGCGTGGACATGCGCGATTTTGCGGCGGTTCGCGCCAAGGCGCGCGCGATCGGCATGCACCATGAGGCGAAGCTCGACAACTGGCTGGTGGTGAACAAACTCTTCGAGGAACTCGCCGAGCCGTTGATCGATCCGCTTCGTCCGACCTTCGTGACCGACTATCCGAGCGCCATCAGTCCGCTGACGCGTCCGAGTCGAACGGATCCAGAAGTCTGCGAACGCTGGGACATCTTTATTGGCGGGATGGAGATTGGTCCCGCGTACACCGAGCTCAACGACCCCGACATCCAACTTGCGAAATTCACCGAGCAGCTGAAGGGCGCCGACGACGAGGAGTCGACTTTCCGCACGCTTGACGAGGATTTCATCGACGCACTGCGCGTCGGCATGCCGCCGGCGGGAGGCTTGGGAATTGGAATCGATCGTTTGGTCATGCTCATGACCGACAGCGCGTCGATCCGCGATGTCATCCTGTTCCCGCTGCTGAAATCGATGGGCGCCGCGGAATCCACCAAGGTCGAAGGAACGCAGGCCTGATGCGCGCCGCGCTGTTCGCGCTTTGTTTCGCGGGCGCGGTGAGCGTTGTGTCGTGCGCGGTGGCGTGCGCGGTGTCATGCGCGGATTGGGCGCTCGTTGAGGAGCACTACTACGCACTCGCACTCGGTGGACATCCGTGCGGAAGGTCGCTTGAACGGGTGGAGAAAGACGGCGAGCGACTGCGAACGATCTCGCGCATCGAGATGCGCTTTTCTCGGCTCGGGCAAGAAACCGCGATCGAGCTTTCCAGCGAATTCATCGAGTCTGCACGAGGAGAACCCATCGAAGCCACCGTGGCGCAGAAGGGTGCCGAGCGGGTTCGTTATGTCTTCGAGTCACCGAAAAAGGCGAGGGTCGAGCGCGGTGCGGTTCGGGAAACCCGAGAAATTGCCGATGATTCGTGGCTCACGCCGCGTGAAGTCGCCGCGTTCGTCGCGGCGCGCGGCGGGGCCAAGGCCGAGGAAATCCACTTTCGCACGCTCGATGTGCAGTCGGGCTTTGTGGTCGCAGAAATCTCCATGAAGCGATTGGGCGAGGTGGAGCGCACGATTCACGGGCATTCGGCGAAGTTGACGCGCTATGAGGTTCGCAACAGCATGCAGCCGATCGTGGCCACTGAACTCTACGACGCAACCGGTTTACTCTTGGAAAGCACAACGCCGATTGGACTCGGCAACTTGGTTTCGCTGTTGACCACCAAGGCCGCTGCCGACGAGAACTACGCGAACGCATCGTTCGATCTGCTCGCGGGAACCTTCGTGGCGTCGAGGCCGATCGTGCGCTACCTCGCGCGCGGCACCATTGAGTTTGACCTCGATTCGAGCGCGGCAACGATGCCCGAACTTCCCTCCGAAGGCGCGCAGGCGTTTACCAAAACGGGCGAGAGGTCAGCGCGCGTGTCGGTCGATGTGAATCGCTCGAGTGGCGCGCAGCCGAGCGATGCCAGTGATCCGCGCTGGAACAAGCCTAACGAACTCATCGACTCCGACAGCAAGGCGGTGATCGAGTTGCTCGCCAGCGCGAAATTGCCCGCGAATGCAAGCGATTTCGCCAAGGCCAACGATCTGCGCGCGCTGGTCTCCCGACATATTCGATCGAAAAACCTCGCCACCGCCTTCGGCTCTGCCAGCGAGGCCGCGAGGACGCGCAGCGGAGATTGCACTGAGCACGCGGTGCTGTTGGCTGCGCTCTGTCGTGCGGCGGGGATTCCATCGCGAGTGGCCAGTGGGCTCGTGTATGTGCCCGATCTCGGCGGCGTCGGCCATGGATTGAAGGGACCAGGATGGGGATGGCATCTTTGGACGCAAGTGTTGGTGGAGCCGCCGATCGTTGCGGGCGGTGGCGCGCGCGGCTGGGTTGATTTCGACGCGACCGTTGGCGGCGACGGGCGTGGCTACCACTCCGCGCACATTCTGGTTGCGACGAGCGATCTCGCCGGTGGTGCGACCGATCCTGCGTTTTCCCGCGCGCTTTCGCTGATTGGCGCGGTGAAGATCTCGGAGGTCGTGCAGCCAGGAGCCGTCAAGTGACGGCGTTCGCCTTCGAGCCGCTGCCCGCGTTGCCCGCGCGCATCGCCGATGGGCACAAGGGAAGTTTCGGCACGGTGCTTGTAATTGGTGGATGTGCGCACCAGCCGCGGCGCATGCTCGGGGGCGCGATGCTTGCGGCGCGCGGTGCGTTGCGCGCAGGTGCTGGTCGCGTGATCGTCGCCGTGCCTGAATCGCTCGCCGCCGAAGCGCTGGTGATATTGCCTGAATCCACGGTCATTGCGTTGGCGACCGATGCGCACGGCGAGTTGCTCGCCTCTGCTGCGGCGGAGGCGCTCGACGCGGTGATGGCGGAGGTTTCCGTCGTTGTGGTCGGTCCAGCGATGGGCAGAAGCGTGTCTGCTGGGCAGTTGGTGATGCGGCTGGTCGCGCTGGGCGAAAGGCCATCGATCATTGATGCCGACGCGATCAGGTTGTTTGCCTCGCACATCGACTCCGTTCGCGATGTCCGAGGAACGGTGGTGTTTACGCCGCATCCAGGCGAGGCGCGCGATCTCGCCCAGGCGCTTTCCCTCAGCGTGGACTGCGTTGATCCTGCCGCCCGCCCCAGCGCCGCGCTCGCGCTCGCCCAGCGACTTGGCGCCGTCGTGGTGTTGAAAGGCGCGGGCACGGTCACGAGCGATGGATTGCGAACCTGGCGCTGCGACGCAGGAAATGCCGCGCTCGCCACTGGCGGAAGCGGTGATGTCCTGAGCGGAGTGGTCGCGGCGATGTTTGGGCAATTTCAGCGCAATCCCAGCATGTGTGCCGGTGGACTCTCGGCGCTCGCCGTCGAGATTCATGCACGCGCGGGCGACCTCTGGCGCGATGCGCACGGCGACTCCGGAGCGCTCGCCCACGAGATTGCCGATCTCGTGCCCGATGTGATGCGCGCCATCCGCGCACGAGATTGAACGCGGCGAAATCAACGCGGATCGATGCGCGCGCCGCTCGGCTACAGTGTCCCGATGGCCTCTGATCATCAGCGCATCGCAACACTCACCGACCGCACCTATGTGGAAGGCGTGTATTCGATCGTCAATCCGCAGCTCGCGCAGACGCGCACCAACAAGCCCTATCTGAAGTGCATGATCCGCGACGCCAGTGGCGAGATCTCCGCGCGCGCCTGGGGCTTTGAAGAGGCGCAATTCGAGACGGTGATTGCAACTGGATTTGTGATGCTTCGCGGTTCAACGCAGGCCTATCAGGGGCAGGTCCAACTCATCATTGAGCAGATGGAGGCGCGCGAGGTTTCCGGCGAGGACATGCTGCAACTGCTTCCCTCGACCACCAAGGACATCGCCACCATGTTCGCGCGGGTCGCCGAGCTTCTGCGTTCAATGGCGCATCCAGCGATGCGCGCGCTTGCTGAGCAGTACCTCAGCGACGAACGGCTCATGGAGGATTTTCGCCGCGCGCCTGCCGCGATGAGTGTGCATCACGCGTGGATTGGTGGGCTTCTCGAGCACACCCAGCAAATGATGGAACTCGCCGATGGCATGCTGGTGCTTTATCCAGCGCTCAATCGCGACATCGTTCTGTTCTCGATCTTTGCCCATGACCTCGGCAAGACCGTCGAGCTCGATTGGGAGCGCGGGTTCAATTACACCACCGAAGGACAACTGATCGGCCATGTTGTGCGCGGCGCAATCTGGCTGCAAATCAAGGCGGCGCAGGCCTCGCGGGTTGAGCGGCTCCCTGGTGAAACCCTGCGGATTTTGCAGCACATTTTGGTGTCGCACCATGGTCTTCCCGAGCACGGTGCTGCGAAGGTTCCCGCGACGCCCGAGGCGGTTTTTGTTTCGATGTTGGACAATCTCGATGCCAAGACGCAGGCATCGATCACGGCCGCCAAGCGCGAGTTCGCCGGTGGCGGCGAGTGGACCGACAAGGTGTGGGCGCTCGACACCAAGGTGTATCGAACCGATCCGCTGGTCTGATCAGCGCAACCTTTTTACTCGGGCGCGCGGGCCGCGGATGCCGTGGACGTCATGTGTGTCGTGGACGTCATGTATGTCGTGGACGTCATGTATGTCGTGGACGTCATGTGTAGGTCATGTGTAGGTCATGGAGAAGGGGAACGGCCAAGTGCGGTCGGTCGCGAGCGCGTGGGTGCGCAACGCGCGTGCATTGGCGCCAAGACGCGCGCGCAATGCGTTGATTTCAACCGCACGCTGCTTGCGCGTCGCCTCGATCGCGCGCCGCATAACAACGAAGGCTGCGCGTTTTTCCAATCGTGATCCGACGATGCGCCCGAGCAGTTGCGCCTTGGTGACGCCCGCATCGGCGAACGGATCCTGTTCGAGTCGGCTGAGTGCGCGCGGTGTCGCTGAGACATCGAACGGCTCGATGAATTGCGCGAGCGGTGCGAGGCGCGTGGCGGTGACGATGGTCATCGGAGCGATCGCCTGTTGCGAGTCGACCTTGAGGACCGCCGACATCCACGCTTCCATCGCGCCGTCGTATTTTCCGCCGCCCGTGCCGTGGATGAAGAGATCGCATGCGCCCATGCGCGCGATCGCCGTGAGCGCGAGCGCGCGCGGGGCGAGTAGGGCGTTTGGTGTGTCGTCCGACGAAAGTAGCGGCAAACGCGAGGAATTTGCGCTATCGAGCCGCCAGAACGGAAGTTCATCGACACCGAGGCGCGCGATGCGTTGACCCTCGAGCGCATGGTTGTACGCGCCGCGCATGAGTGCAAACTCTCGTCGCATCGCCGCCGCGAGTGAGGTGCGCGCGAAGCTTGTCGCCGCCACCGTCGCGTCGATGCGTGCCCGCGCACCCAGCAGCACATTGGCTGCGTGGGCCATCTGCATCGCAAGGTTCTCGCGGCGAAACGCTCCTTGTACCGCCGATTCGATCTCCTGCAGCGCACTCTCGATCGAGGGCGGAGTCTGATGCGCGCGTTCGGGGCGCATGGTTCGAATTGGTCGGCGCAACACATTGGGGCCGCGGCCGACCGGCGAGCGCTCGAGCATCAGTCGTTCAAGCTGCCCGTCGACCAGCGCGGGAAAGGCGATGAGCGACGCATCGTTGGTGTCGTGGTCGATCACCACATGCACCAGCGCACCACCGCAAAGCGCGGCGATTTCTGCGCCGCGCACGAATTTTTCCGCGATGCCCGCGTGCCAGATTCCCGCTTGATGACCGGTCATGATGATGGGACGGTCAAGCGGAAGCCCAAGTTCCTCGCGGGTGACCTGTCGCCAGGAAACTACGGATTCACCCGCGAATTGCGCACTTTCACGACCATCAAAGCGTGCTTTCGCGCGCGCCGCCAGAATGGTGGAAGGCTCCGACGCGACTGCGTTCATCCGAGCTCGCCCTCCGGCAAGCCTTCTCGCAAGCCTTCTCGCAAGCCATCGAGCGCTCGCAGCGGAAGTCGGCTTGCACATCGACGGATCTCGCGGTGCATAGTGGCGCGGTAGGTCATGAGTCGGCGATTGGGCTCATCGAGTCCATTGCCAAAGGTGCGCGTCATGTCGACATAGATGCGGCGAACCGCCATTTCCTCGATGCGCAGTCCAGCGGCGCACGCTTGAATCCAGAATTGCATGGGGAAGTCGTAGCCGCTCACATCAAGGTGGAGGTTCGCGCAGACGCTGGCGCGATAGGCCTTGTAGCCACAGAAAGCATCGGAAATGCCGAGCGAAAGCCGCTCGTTCAGCTCGCGGGTAAGCAACGCGTTGATGCGTCGGCGGTCTTCGGGGGCGGGATCGCCGGGCAGCGACTCATCGACATAGCGCGAACCGGAGATCAGATCTGCCTCGCCGCGCACGATCGCGGCCACGAAGTTCGGCAGGCTCGCGGGCTCGTGCTGCTCATCGCAGTCCATCGAGATCACCCAGTCGTAGCCGCGGAAATCAGCCCATTCCAGCATGTCCTGCATCGCTCGGCCGTACCCACGGTTCTTGCCATGGCGAATGACCTCCACCGGATGAGTGGCGAGAATGGCAGGAGTCGAATCGGTCGAGCCGTCGTCGATCACCAGGATCTCGCCGTTGAATCCAGCAGCGTGTCGCGCGACCTCGGCCAGCACACGGTCCACCGACTTCTCCTCGTTGAAGACGGGAATCGCAACAAGAATGCGGGGAAGAGTCGTGGTCATGGAGTTGGGCCGTTGGGGGCGGTGCGACTTTCGAGCTGGATGAGGACGGTGGTTTCGTCGCGTCGTCGCGGAAAGATTCCAAGAATACGCACTTCTTCGCGTCGTTCCTCACCCACAATGCCGCGCCCGGGGACGACGAAGATCGTCGACCGCACATGGGCTTCGGCGACATCGAGGGTCACATCGAATGTGAGTTCGAGCACAGTTGCGCGCGCGCGTGTTCCAGCGAACTCGACATCTGCTTCGCCAGTGATGCGCAGCGAACGGCGGGCGCGACCGTTTCCCCGATCTTTTCCAGCTGAAAGCGTGAGAACTTGCATGGCCGATCCGCCCTCGAGGTCGGTGGGGGCGGTGAGGATTGGAATGGCGAATGGCAGTCCGTCGGCGAACTTGCTGAGCGAATCCTCGTCGTGGGTCGCGACCTCCCGCAGCACGAGCGCACCGTCGGCGCGGCGCTCAAGCATCATGCGTTCCAAGGGGATTTGCCCCTGCGAATCGGCTTTTACGGCCGTTTCGTCGATCAGCATCTCTTCGAGAATCGTGTGCTCCAGCGTACTGCTCACTCTTTGCACGATCCGCTTTCCCTTGCGTTTGCCTGAGAGAACCTCATAGGTCGCGACGCTGCCGCAGGGTCTCACCAGATCGTCGAGCGCCACGCTCGATCGCGCTGGCTGCAGCGGACCGTGCTTGAAAACAGCCTCAATGGAAGTCCGGCTCTCTGGCGCGACGCTCGCCTTCTGCGTGGTCGAGCAGCCCGCGGCCGCGATCACATGCAGAAGGAAAAGTGCGCAAACGCCTTGCATCAGTCCACGGGAAGGCCCTTCGCCTTCCAGAGTGTTCGCAAGTCTTCGAGCGAGATCAGCTCGGTGACCGAGCCGTCGATGTCCACGCGGCGCACGCGCTTTCCGAGGCCATCGAACTCCTGCACGATCTTCGCCGGCGCCGAACCCTGCTGAGTCTCGAGCTTCCACCCATTGGTGATGCGAGTCCAGGATTCCTTGCGCTGCGGAAGTTTTTGTTCGCGCTGATCGAACGCGTAGTCCTTGAATTCGATCGCAGTAACGGTGGGATCGCGCGGCAGCAATTCACCGATCACGATGAGCTCTGCTTGCGACAGGTAAACCGGCGGAAGGGGCCATTCCTGCGGCTCGCGCGTCATTCCATCCTTGCTCGCGGTGATCACTTGGAGTTTCGAGCGTGGCGCTCCTGAACTGGGCGCAAGGCGCAATCCGGTCTGCGCGCTCGAGCGACTCGCGCGCTTCTGCCGTTCGGTCGAGCGGATCGACCAGGCCTCGCTCGCGCGGTCCCAGCGCACGAAGTAGCGGCTCTGCGCGTCGAGGGTGTGCGTCGAGTCGTCACCAACCACAACCCGCGCGTCGATCGAGGCCAAGAGCCCCAGTTCACTGTCCTCGCCCTTCAATGTTGAGGCGTTCTTGGAGGCGTCCACTTCGCCCTGTCGTCCTTCGCGCACGCGGACGATCATGTAGCCGTAGTCCTTTTTCTCGCCATTTTCGCCTGGTTTCCACATGCGATACACCCTCGGCTCCAAGCCAATCGTCGCGCGCAGCGTGGTCGCGTTGATGGCGGCGGAGATGGTGGCACCGCGGAGAAGCAGATCGTTGTTTTCCGCCAGGGCCTTGTCGGCGTCGCGAATTTCGATGGTGGCGAACGCGCGGTCAAGGAGCGGACGAACGCGCGCGAACTCCGAATCAACCAGCAGCAGCGAGAGCACGAGATAACCGTCGGTCGAGTTGGGAATCACCAGCAATCCCATGATGCCGCGCCCGCCTGAATCAAGCGGAACACCGAGGTACATGAGATGTCCTTCGCGGCTTCCGAACATCCGAGGCTCGTTGACAATCATGTCGAGCTTCTGATTTTTGTTGGCGAGCTCCTTGAGGTAGTCATCGCACTGAATTTTCGCGGTGGTTCCAGCACGGGACGCGGTGAGCGATGAAGCCCGAATACGCCACGCAGGCTGCTCGGCGCCGTCGGCAAGCAGGTAACTGGTCGTGGCGGCGCGCTCGATGCGAACGGCGGTTCCAATCGGAACCCGCATGCGAAACCCCAACGCTTCGGCGTCGAGAGCCGAGGAGGCGAGGCCTTCGTCAGTGGGCGCAGTGGCAACTTGGGAGGTCGCGAGGACCGAGAACCATGCTCCCGCAGGCTCGCAAACCAACATTGTGCTGCAAATCATCGCCGCGCCGAGCTGGGCTCGCAGCGGCAACTGCCCAATCAAACGAGAAGCAAAGTCATTGAACACGCCGCGGATAGTAACGGTGAACCAAGGACGAGACCCCTCCAGTCTTCGCAAGCTCAGACGATTCCGGGCGACCTGCTCGACTCATAACGCAAATTGCGTCATCAACTAAAGGTGTGAGTCGCTGACCGCATTGACAGCCGTCGTGGATTTGCTATCTTCGCCGATTCGCGTCACTTCGGCTGCGTGCCGACGGACGCGATCCTCTTCGCATTGCGCGTATGCGCGCAGTGCGCTGATGATGAGGAATGCTTTGGCAAGTAAGCGTTGCGCAGCGAATTGCCTGCAAACGCGAGCAAGTCAGGCACGACAGCAAGTTCGGTCAATCCTCGCGGATTCAGAGTTCATTCTTCAGCGGCACGGTGCCGCAGAAGACCGCGAGAATTACAAGGTTGAGTCTGCTCGCGCAGGCGCAACGCAAGCTCAACGCAAGAACGAGGCGACACTCGATGGGCGACACTCAATGACTGGTGGCAAATTCCGAATCCGCATGGAGGCCTACGACCACCAGGCGCTTGACGCTTCGGCTCGAGAGATCGTTGACCAGGCGAAGCGCACCGGCGCTCGCGTTGCAGGTCCGATCCCGCTGCCCACTCGCCGAGAGATCTACACGGTCAATCGTTCGCCGTTCATCGATAAGAAGTCGCGTGAGCAGTTCGAAATCCGAACGCACAAGCGCGTCATCGACATCACTGAGTGGAACCACCGCACCACCGACGCGCTTCAGCGCCTCGTTGTGCCAGCAGGTGTCTTCCTCCGCATTAAGGCCTGATTTGTCACCTGCTTCCGCAAAGTGCGCCAGGCAGCTCGGCAAGAAACAGGTCATCGACAGCACAGTCAATCCAAAGTCCGACAGCAAACGTCATGTGCGGTGCTTGCACCGAACCCCTGACGGAATCGCTAGAAAGCCAACGAAATCATGAGCAGCACTCCCTGCAAGTTCGCCATCCTCGGTCGCAAGATCGGTATGACGCGCTATTTCCTCGAGAACGGGACCAACATCCCGGTCACCGTGATTGAAGCCGGTCCTTGCGTTGTGACGCAAGTCAAGACCGCCGATCGCCACGGCTACGCAGCGATTCAGATCGCATTCGACGATGTGAAGGCGCGCAATTCGACCATGGCCGTGATTGGCCATGACATGAAGGCCGGCTCCACTCCCAAGCGCATGCACCGTGAAGTGCGCATGGCGGACGATGCTGCTGCCAACGGCTTCCAGCTCGGCCAGATCATCGATGTCAATGCCCTCGACGGCACTGCCTATGTCGATGTCGTCGGCACCAGCAAGGGCAAGGGCTTCGCTGGAAACATGAAGCGAAACAACTTCAAGGGAATGAGCGCGACCCACGGTACGGAGCGCAAGCACCGAACCGGCGGCAGCATCGGCTCCCACGGCACTGACCGTGGTCACGGCGCGAAGATTAAGAAGGGCAAGCGTATGTCCGGCCACATGGGTGACGAGCGCGTCACCGTGCGCAGCCTGGATGTCGTCAAGATCGATGTCGAGAGGAACCTGCTGCTCGTCAAGGGCCCGGTTCCTGGCGCAAACGACGGATACCTCTTTATCCGTCCGGCTACCCGCCTCTTCAAGCGGAAGTCGAAGAAGCTCACGGCGAAGTGATTCGTCCCTGAGCGCAAGAGTGAGAACACGTCTGAATCTGATTGTCATCCCTGCGGCGCGTGAGCTGCAGGGGGTTTGAGGTGAATGAACGAGTCCGAGGCCCGCAGGGGTACTCGGGCGCCAGCAAGGCCGAACTGGAACCGGCTGGCAACAACAAGTCCGTATCTCATGGTCGGTGTGGCCCGCTCAAGCAAACAAAGTTTGCAACGAGCGCGCCTCTTCCGAACCTGAGGATTCACCAAGTCGAGTCCTACCCCGTGCCACCAATAACAGGCACGCGGAGGGCGAAGCGAAGTGCGGGCGCGGCCCGCGAGAGGCGAAGCAATGATTGAACTGCCGATTTACGACACTGCAGGCACAAAGGTAGACACCCTGAAGATTGACGAGCAGACGCTCGGCGGAGAAATCCGTCACGCGCTCCTCAAGCAGGCGTATGTCATCACCCACGGCAACCAGCGCCAGGGTTCCGCTCGAACCAAGAGCCGCGGCGATGTCCACGGTTCGACGCGCAAGATTTACAAGCAGAAGGGCACTGGTAGCGCGCGCGCCGGCGCCGCTCGCACCGCAATCCGCAAGGGTGGTGGTGTTACCTTCAAGAAGACCCGCACTCGCGAGGACTTCCGAACCGAGCTCCCTAAGAAGATGCGCCGTCTGGCCAATCGCAACGCGCTTCTCGCCAAGCTCGTTGACAACGAAGTCAAGTGCTTCGCGACGATCGACTTCAAGACGCCAAAGACTTCTGACTTCGCCAAGATGATGGAAGCGGTTGGAATCAACCGTACCTGTCTCTTCGCCACCGAGAAGTCCAATCGCAACGCCTTCCTCTCTGCGCGCAACTGCGCCGGAGTCGATGTGTGCCGCATTGACCAGCTCAACGCGTTCTCGCTGCTCAACCACCGATTCCTTGTGGTGGACAAGGCTGCGCTCATCTCCTTCCTCGAGGGAACCTGCTTTGACGGTGTGCCTGGAGACGAGGCCGACGCGCCGAAGACTCCTGAGCCAACTCCGGCGAGCACGGCGACTGCACCGAAGAAGGCTGCACCGAAGAAGTCTGCCGCCTCGGCAACGAAGGCCAAGAAGGAGGTCGCGTAAATGGACCCCATCCACATCATTGTTCGTCCGATCGTGACTGAAAAGGCTACTTGGGGCTCCGGCCACCAGAACCGCTTTGCATTCGAAGTCGCCAGGACTTCGTCAAAGACGGATATCAAGTACGCCGTTGAGTCGCTCTACAAGGTTCGAGTTGTCGGCGTCTCAACGCAGAACCGCCACATCCGCGCCCGTGCTTACAAGTACGGCATCGTGGATGGCAAGGTCTGGAAGCGCGCTGTCGTCAAGATCCACCCCGAAGACAAGATCGAGCTCTTCTGAGCCGCGAGGTATTCCTAAATGGCTATTCGAGTCTACAAGCCGGTCACCAACGGACGCCGAAACGCGTCGGTGAACCTCCATTCGGAAGTGACCAAGAAGACCCCTGAGAAGGCGCTTCTCGCCCCGCTCGTTCGCGGCAGCGGACGCAACGTCCAGGGCAAGATCACCATCGCTGGTCGCGGTGGAGGTCACAAGCGTCGCTACCGCAAGATCGACTTCCGTCGCAACAAGGACGGAATGACGGCGACTGTCGTCGGTATCGAGTACGACCCCAACCGCTCCTCGCACATCGCGCTCCTTGAGTACGCTGATGGCGACAGGCGCTACATCATTGCGCCGAAGGGCCTCACCGCCGGCGATGTGATTGGAAGCTCGACCGAGCCGATGGACCCGAAGCCGGGCAATTGCACTCCAATTAAGCACATTCCGACCGGTATCGCGCTGCACAACATTGAGATCGAGCCGGGTGCCGGCGGTCGTCTGTGTCGCGGCGCAGGTATGTCGGCGCGTCTGACCAACAAGGAAGGACGCTGGGCAACCATCGTGCTCCCTTCTGGTGAAATCCGCCAGGTCTCGATGGAATGCCGGGCAACGGTTGGCGAGGTCGGCAACGCTGATCACGCGAATGTTGTCCTCGGCAAGGCAGGTCGTAATCGTTGGCTGGGCCGTCGTCCGACGACCCGTGGTCTTGCGATGAGCCACCACGCTCACCCGCACGGCGGTGGTTCGGTGTCCAAGGGTGGACGCGAGCCATGTAACTATTCGGGTACCTTCGCCAAGGGCGGACGAACTCGTCGTTACGGCAAGTCCAGCGATTCGCGCATCATCCGCCGTCGTCGCAGCAAGCGATACGGTCAGTTGAAGCTGTAATGATTGATTGAATCGGAGTCGTCGAAGAACTCGCCGAGTCCGTGATTGAGCCGGAGTCGTCGAAGAACTCGCCGAGTCCTAAACAGAGTCTGAGTTTGCGAAGTCAGTGGATATCCACGCCGTGCATGCGGCGAGAACCTCAAGAGAACCAACCATGTCGCGTTCGCTCAAGAAGGGTCCATACGTCGTCGAGAGTCTGTACCGCAAGGTTCAGAAGCAGGAAACCGCTACCAAGCGCACTCCGATCAAGACCTGGTCCCGTGCCTGCACGATCGTTCCCGAGTTCATCGGGTTCACTTTTCAGGTGCACAACGGGCGTCAGTTCATCGATGTCTATTGCACTGAAGACATGGTTGGTCACAAGCTCGGCGAGTTCTCGCACACTTGCACGTTCCGTGGCCACACCAACAAGAAGGAGAACCTCAAGGTCTGATCGCTCTGCGATCTAAACCGAGGTAACTGCCATGTCTTTCCAGGCCTGCCACCGATTTGCTCGTATCGCGCCCCGCAAGGCGCGCCTCGTCGCGGACTTGATCCGCGGCAAGCGCGTCGACGAGGCGCTCGTTGCGCTCGATTTCTCGAAGAAGCGCGGTTCTGCCTTCATCTCTGTCGTGCTCAAGAGCGCGATCGCCAATGCGGAAGAGAAGAATGCGGACCCGACCAAGCTCATCGTGAGCGAGTCCCGTATCGACGAGGGTCCGACCCTCGATCGTTTCCAGCCCAAGGACCGCGGTCGCGCGCATCCGATCAAGAAGCGCACGTGCCACATTCACGTCGCCGTCGAGGAGCGCGGAGCCTAACCGCTCCGGAGAAACACTATGGGACAGAAGGTCCACCCTTTCGGATTCCGAGTCGGCATCACCGAGGCGCACCGCTCCCGCTGGTTCGCACCTAAGGCGTTGTTCGGTAGCCTCCTCGTTGAGGACTACAAGATCCGCCAGTACGTCGACAAGCGGCTCAACCGCACGCCGCCGTTCGCGGCGGTCAGCGACATTCTGATCGAGCGCACGCGCGACGAACTCACGGTCATCGTGAAGACCGCGCGTCCTGGTCAGGTTGTTGGTCTTCGTGGCGCTGGAATCGAGTCGCTCACCAAGGATCTCCAGACCATGACCGGCCGCAAGGTCGTTCTCAAGGTCGTCGAGATTAAGAACCCTGACCTCGATGCCAAGCTCATCGCCGAAAGCATTGGCGAGCAGTTGAAGAAGCGCGCGAATTTCCGCCGCGTCCTCAAGATGCGCGCTGAGAGCTCCATGCAGAACGGCGCGAAGGGAATTCGCATTCTCCTCGCCGGCCGTCTTGGTGGCGCTGAAATGAGCCGAACCCTCGATACGCGCTTGGGCTCCATTCCGCTCTCCACGCTGCAGGCCAACGTCGAATACGCCGTTGCCCACAGCTTTACGACCTACGGCGCCATCGGCGTGAAGGTGTGGGTCTTCAAGGGCCTCTTCACCGAGAACGACGAAGACCAGACCCATTCGAGTGCGGCAGGTGGCCGAGCTCGCGCCCGCGGTCGCCGTTGATCGCAGTTGAAACCAGATAGACCGTTCCGAATTCCACGAGGCCAGGCATCCGCCGAACCTTGAGCAAACCAAGACAGCGACTGAAGAGGACTGACTATGTCCAACCTGATGCCAAAGCGAGTCAAGTTCCGCAAAGAGCAGCGCGGCAAGCTGAAGGGCAATGCCACGCGTGGCAACTATGTTGCCTTCGGTGACTACGGCCTGCAGACCCTTGAGCCACACTGGCTCACGGCTCGACAGATCGATGCCGGCCGTATTGCGGCGCAGCACTTCCTTCGTCGTCAAGGCAAGGTCTTCATCCGCGTGTTCCCGGACAAGCCCATTTCGAAGAAGCCCTTGGAAACCCGAATGGGTAAGGGTAAGGCCGAAGTGGATTACTGGGCCGCGCGCATCAAGCCGGGAACGATTCTCTTCGAGATCGCCGGTGTGCCAGAGGATCTTGCGAAGCAGGCGATGGCCCGCATCGCACACAAGATGCCGGTCAAGTGCCGATTCGTCGGCCGCCGCATCGCCGTCTAATTCGGTTAGTAGGTCAGTTAGTAAGCACGAACGAACGAACGATTAGTTGCGCGCAACTCGCGCATAAAGAGGCAACACCATGAAGCCTGCCGAAGTAATCAAACTTTCCACCGACGACCTCAAGGTTGAGGCCACCCGCCTCCGCCGTGAGCTCTTCGATCTCCGCTGCAAGAGCACGACCGAAAAGGTCGGCGACAACTCCCGCATGGGCAAGGCCCGCAAGGATCTTGCTCGGGTGCTGACGGAGAACACTGCTCGCAGCAATGCGATCAAGGCCCTGTCCAGCGCGAAGAGCACGAAGAGCACGAAGAACTGAGACGAACCATGCCGACGACCAACGATCTCGTCATTCCCCCGACTTCCCCGCGCCGCATCGGCGTTGTGGAGAGCGACAAGCGAACCAAGACCCGCAAGGTCGTGATTGCCTATTCCGGCAAGCATGCGAAGTACGGTAAGTACATGCGCAAGCGCACGATCCTGCAGGTGCATGACGAGAAGAACGAGTCGCGCACTGGCGACCGTGTCGAGGTGGCTGAGTGCCGCCCGATTTCCAAGACCAAGTCTTGGATTCTCATTCGCGTTGTTGAGCGCGCTCCCGATGGTGGCGCGATCAACTTCGGCGAGAGCACCTGAAATCAGGCTCTTTCAACAGTTAGGCACAGGGACAGCGAAGCATTGATACTGAAATCA
>Ga0209597_1001443_pt1 | contig 15535 bp, 15 predicted proteins | sample M_140625_MF_Meta_FD_187316 | JGI IMG/M metagenome (GOLD analysis project Ga0209597, IMG submission 187316) | Freshwater microbial communities from Lake Montjoie, Canada to study carbon cycling - M_140625_MF_MetaG (SPAdes) (version 2) | ecosystem: Environmental > Aquatic > Freshwater > Lake...
AACATTATCCAAAAGTGAATTTAAGAAATTTAATGAAGCTAATACTGATTATTTTATAAAATGTCCATATTGTAGATGTATACAATTCAAATTACTTCCTTATTATGACGATAGTGAATATCCAATGAAATATGGTATAAATTCATTGGAAAAGACTCAATACGATTTAGGGTTTTTGATAAAGTCTAATTCATTGTACAATCATTCTTACATTTCATATGGTTATACATTTTATCAAGGAAGTTGTTGTAAAATTATTTGTGACAAGGATGGCATAAATGTATTTTGCGCATCAAAGTACTCTTCCACAGTAGTGGAAATGAATAAATCATTTTGTTCGTATCATATTAGAGAAGAGGTAAAAAAGTATAAACATGAACAGAAGGCAAAAGAAAAGATTATTAAAAAAGAGGAAAATGATAAAATAAAACAAGCAAAACAATTAGAAAAAGAACAGAAACAACTAGAGAAACAAGCAAAGCAATTGGAAAAAGAAGAAAAACTCAAAACACAGAAAAACCCAAAAAATACTGTATTAAGTCAAAGTATTCAAATTGGCGAATTTAATGATGGTTTAGAAAATGTGTTAGAGAATGGTTGTTCTGCTCTACTTAAAACAGGAGTAAAGAAAGGAAAGCAATGCGGTGCCAGTATTAACAAAGATGGATTATGTTTACGGCATTTACCTAAGAAAAAAGACAAAAAAGAATTGGATGAAGTAAATGAAATATAATATATTAAATAAATGATTTTAAAATAACATTATTAATTAATTTAGTAATGGAATTAAATAATGCCGAAGAAAAGGTTGTCAAACATGATGATGTACAACCAAAAAAAACTACAAAGGAAGAGTTAATCAATAATATACGAGAATGGATAAAAATAGATAATGATGTTTTGAGTTTAAAGAATGATATAAAGACCAAAATGAACCAAAAGAAGTTATTAACAGATAATTTGGTAAAGGTAATGAAAACAAATTCAATTGATTGCTTTGATATAAATGGAGGCGCATTAGTATATAATCAAAAGAAGACGAAAAAAACAATATCTGGAAAATATTTACTTCAACAGTTGGAAAAGTATTATAAGGACCAGCCAGATATGGCAAAAGAAATAACGGAGCATTTATTAACAAATAGGGAAGAAACTATTAAGGAGGATATTAAACGCAAAATAAAGAAATAATATTTCAAATTAATTTATAATGTAAAAGATTTAAACAAAAAATATGTATAAAACTATAAGCATGGATTCTGAAACAGACCAAAAACCAAATTATACATATTTAATTAAAAATACAGTATCAACAAATTTACTAATGGACGATATTATACGTGCGAATAAAATAGGTTATATAAACATATTATGTTATCATGTTACAAATAAGTTTTCCAAATACCCATTTATACAGATTATGCTAGAAAAAACTATATATATAGATGGAATAACACAAGAGAGTTTTGTATTTCCATTTGTAGGATTATCAAGAGATACAAATAAAATAAATGGTAGTTTGTCAACTATTGTACTAAATAATGTGAAATCTGGTTTATTAGAAATAGGATGTGACCCGTCTTCTCTTGACGAAGACGCATTTGTTGGATTAATAAATAACAATACTTTGTGTCTAGTTGATATTAGCAGTGTAGATATATTTCGTATAAGTAACACAAAACTTAATAAAACATGGTTTGCTTTACCAACTGAAATAATGAATACTCAAACTATATGTAATATTCACATAGCAAATTCAGTTTCTGATGTATTTTTATTGATGCCTGAATTAGGAATGTTACATAACCCTCAAACAAATAACAGTGTTTATCCTTTACCTGATGCAGTATATACAGGTTCTTATTTTAAAAATGTGGAGTTTAGTTCGGTATTTGGAGTACCAAGGGAACAGTTGTATATTTCATGTGGTGAATATTTTTATTTTTATAGGATATTTGAAGACGCTGTTAAAGAAGGTGGATGGACCAGAGCATATTTGCCAACTGAAGATAATAAAAAGAGTTTAGTAGATAATGAATATGGGCGTTATATTAGAGGAGGAATTAATAGATACGCATTGTTCGCAGGTAATTACGTAACACATATTGAAAAGACAAATAAGTTTTCATTAACAGATGATATTATAAATGATATATTTGGTGAAAAGGATACCATCGTAATTCAATATGAAAATGAGGGAGTAGATACTATATTACCAGATTTATTGGTAAAAAACTATGAAAGTTATACACCTATTTCATATCATATGTTAAATAAGAGTATATTAGGAGAAAAATATGATATAGATAATCAAGATAAATACTCAGTTCTTTAATCTTAAATGAATGTATTAAATGAATGTATTAAAACAATGTAACTACATAAATACTGGTAAAAACTATAATTATTTATTTCTTAAATAATTATATATGTCTGCTATAACTGGAATAGGAATTGCTTTATTGCTAATTATATGTGTACCAAGAATATTAAATTTCTATGATATTTCATTAAGTTCATATGGTCCTTATCTAGCATTTTTAGTATTTATTATAATACTATCATTTATATTACCACATGATTTCATAATGACAGTAAATCCTCCATCAACCCAGTTGGTAACTAAATAATCAAATCAAACATAGTATATTATACCGGTAGCTCAACATTCGCCATACTAACTCGTTGTGCTTCCTTATCAATATCATCTAAAATACCTGTTAAAGTTTTAACATCTATTTTATCCTTTAAATTATCAATAATTTCACTGCGTACAGCATCGCGTCCTTGCATCTTAGAAAAGTCGGATTTAAACGCAGTTACAAACTGCTTCATTTTAGCGTCTTTTTGTGACTTCAAATTCTTCTTTTTAATTAAGTTATCCTGACTTGCCCATTGGTTTCTAAATGATTCTGTTGAAATTAATTTATCACAAATTTCTGGTTTAATAATATTGTCATATTCAAGACTATCCTTGAATTTATTTTTAAATTCGTAAATTATTTCATCAGGAATATTTGGACTTGTTTCCATAAGACGGTCAAATTCCTCTTTACACATTTTAAGCATTTGGTTTACATGTATTCTTTCATCTGGGTGTCTAGCTAATTCAATCTTAATATTTCTATAAAACTTATCCCAGGCAATTCCAGAGACCCGATGTGCTTCGTTTAATTGTGTAATCTTCAAGAATTGTTGGATAGTTGTTATAATACCTGCTAAAATATTGAATCCACCGACAATCATGACAAAATAACCTTGATACGCAACTGGTACACGGTCTTGGGCAAAATTCGCAGTACCAGTTAAAGTAGAGATGACAATCACTGGAATTGTGTAGTTATAGTTAAGTTTACTATATAACGCATGGGCTCTAGAATGTAGCCAACGAAAGCACATAGCCTTGTCAGCCCATTCAATGAGAATATCTTCATGGTCAATTGTCCATTCAATTTCAGATAAAACTTCACTAACAACCTCCTCAGAATTAGCATTATTGTTTGTATTTAAACTGGTGTTTATATTCACATTATTGTTAGTACTCATTATATATTTTATAAATAAATTAATTTTATTTATAAAATATAACGGCTTATAACTTCTATAAAATATAATATTTATAAAATATATATGGAGGTAAAATTAAATAAGGTAAAATTAAATTTTAATAAAATAAAGGAAATACGTGTTGCTGTTATAAATATATTTAATACACTAGAAGTCAAAATTACTAAACTAAAAGGATTAACTAATGATTTTATAAAAAATAATCAAGAAACATTTTTTGTTTTTGGTTTAGATTCATTTATGTTTCAGAGTAAAATGATAGATTATGAGTATGCTGATATGCAAAAGTATTTTTTGGCTTTGAATAATCGTATGTATTGTGAATATTATAAGTTATATAAAATAGTGACTGAATATATTGAACAAAACAATGGTATTTCTCAAAATAAAACATTTGAAATGATAAAAGCAAATAGTAAATTTCCAATTTATAAGGATTTAGAACCATATAAACAATATAATTTTGAAACAATTGAAGATGTTCATAAAACAATAATTTCGTTATTAATTGTTATTAATGATTATATAATGCTAAAAGATGCTGAATTGGAATCATTTAAAATAAAACAATACTCGGGGTATAATATTAATAATTTTGTTAATACATTTGACTATAATGTAATAATGGTAAAACAGAAGTTAAGCTTGTTTATTTCATATTTGGAGTTTTTTCATAATATTCATACTAAACATTTTAAACGATTTTCAAAGAAAATGAAGCTTATGGATGATTATATAAATGATGATATACAGTTTGATGAAAGTCCTAGACGTAAAAATTCAAAGGATTTTGACGATTCGTCATCTGATGGTGCGTCTTCTTCAGGAGGAGGGGGGCCTTCTGGAGGAGGAGGTGTAGAACCCTCTTTTAAACCAGTACCTAGAAAAAGTTTATTAAAAAAAGGTGTTGATAGTGTTATTAATGGTATAAAATCATTTGGAAGAAAATCAAAACCAGCAGTTGACCTAACAAATAACAATATAAATTTGATTATTTCTGAATCATCTAGTGAAATATCAGAAGCAGATGCTATTATTGCTGGCGCTGAATTAAGTAAAGATAATATTGCTGCTATTAGTAAACAATTAAATGAAGACCCAAAAATGATGACTAAAATGTTTGATGAACTAACAAAAACTTTTGACGATGATGATTCCAAGTCAGTTAAAAGTAATTCATCAAAAGGGTCTAGAAAGAGTACAGTTTCAAAGAAGAGTATGGATACAAATACAAAAATAGAACTACAATCACTAGTAGAAGAAAACATAGTAGCAGAAAACATAGTAGCAGAAAACATAGTAGCAGAAAACATAGTAGCAGAAAAATACAATGAAAAAAATGAAGAAGAAAAACAAAACGAGGTAAACACAGTAAAGGAAAATGTAATCGAAGAAGACAATTATATGTTAAATGACGTTAATTTAGACAATCAAAATACCTTAAATAACGCAAATAAAAAGAAGAAAAAGGGTAAAAAGAAATAAGTATATTGTTCTTTAAGTTATTCTAATATATATATAAAAAAATTGAACTAAAGGTAATACAATATATTATATTATAAACAATATAAAGACAAAATGGAGCGAAGAATCAATAAACGAATTAGTGAATATGTTACAGATTTCAAGGAAGAAATAAAGACTAAGGCAATACAACTAGGGTTAACTAACAATCCAAATATGGGACAACTCGTTCAATATATATGCGATTATGAGCGCCTAGTTCTTACTAAGGAAGACTTCTTGAAACGTAAGCGAGTTAAGAATATAGTTCATTTAGCAGACCGATGCTGCGCAAAGCGCGCAAATAATGAGCAATGTACTAGACGTCGAAAGGATGAAACATCGTTGTATTGCGGCACTCATATGAAGGGAACACCGCACGGTATTTGTAGTAATGAAGAAAATGATAAACCATTAGGACAAAAAGTAGAAGTATGGGCTCAGGATATTCAAGGCATAATTTATTATATTGATAAGACCGGAAATGTATACCAGGCCGAAGATATAGTTGTAAATAAGATTAATCCAAAGATTATTGCCAAGTATGTTAAAACCGGGATAGATACATATTCCATTCCAGAGTTTAATATTTAATAAAACAATACAAAATAAGTGGGTGTTTATAAATATAATATTTTTTATAACTTGCGTACAAATTATAAAATAAAAATTTATTTATCAGGAAATAATATTTTATCTACAGCAGTTCTAACACAAAACAATCTGTGAACAAATACACCTGAAATGAAGACTCCAATAATAGTATATAAATATGACCAATTGGCAATCCATGCTATAAATATAGCACAAATAAGAGTGATTAATGTATCCCATATGGATATACCAAATATCTTAAAGGCGTGAATTCCTTGACCGACTGGTCCAAATAAATTCTTGTATTTACACAAATCTGACATATATATATCTTAATTATACAAAAATAAAAATAAAAAACTGTAATATAATACAGTCTTTATTTTAAGTTAAATTAAGTTAAGTTTAAACAATACAAGATATAATACAAGATATAAGATACAATACAATAAATATAAAGGGTTATATATTTTTATTTAACAATTTTCATCTGATAAACAAGACAATTTAAGACAATCGAGACACAAATTATAATCTGCGTGACGCCAACCTAATGAGGAAATTTCTTTTTTTAATCCACAATCTCTACATACTTCAAGTCTATCCTCTTTTTTAACAACTCGGCCTCGTGGTGTCATTTCACCACTATCATCATATACGAGGAATTCCTCTTCTTCCTCTTCTTCCTCCTCTTTATATTCCTCTTCCTTTGATTGAATCCAACCTAGTATGGAAATGTCTCCTTTTATAGACCCTTCCTGAATATCTTCCTCTTCCTCTTCCTCTTTATTTGAGTGATCACACCATTTGCTAGACTCGTCCTCTTCGTTTGAGTGATTACATCCTATATCTGTACACCTAAACCCTGAATACATACGCTCTCTTATGTAATCTTGATATAACCCATTTTCATCGTGAAAAATGCTCTGTTGTTCTTCATTCATTCGCATTATATTTTCCAACGAGTTAACAAAAGCTTCCGCCTCGGATTCAGTTGTAGAGTGTGAATCACAACGTTCTCTCGCTACATCTGGTGTAAGTTGCCTATACATGTTATCATTCTCTACCTGTATCCTCTCGATTTCCAACTTCATCTTCAAAATCTCTGCTTCCATATCAGAGACCTTGGCTTCTAAAAGTGTGTTATTATGAGCGAGTTGGTGGACATTTAGAGTCGTTGTTGTGTATGGCACAGGGCTCTTATTCTTGAGCAATAGCCAATAACTGTCATCTCTAAGGCTCTCAAAATGTTCGTCTCTATTTGGATAAAATTTGTATGGTTTTTCGGCTTCTACAGCTGTGATTATATCAGGGTGCCAGCTAGATTTGACATCTAGATATATAAACGCCTTCTTGAATCTGCGGTCCTCTTGAGGCTCAGTCTTGCCTTTTACTGGAATCATAATAGGCACAAAATCAACTCTATCTATTTTTCCAAGATTGAATTTCCAGAATATATATATAATTCTCTCAACGTCACAAGATACCTTCAACGTAGGAATGTATAGACTAATTTGGGAGCTCATTTTAATAATGTCTTTTAATATTTAAAATTTATGAATGTTTGAAACGGTAAAGGTTATAATAATATAATTTATTTTATTGTAATAAATTTTATTTCAATTTTTTTTCAATAACTAATAAAAATGAAAAAATGAAAAAACTGTAAAATTACAGCCTTCATTTTAAGTTAAATTAAGTTATACAAATATACAATAAATTATACAAACAAAACAAATATATAATATAATAAATAAATATCAAAATAATTAGAAGTCATTATAGTCGTCGTCTTCGTTTTCTTTTTCTTTTTCCTCTTCTGAATCACAATTCAAGTCATCAATACTCATAGGTTTGGAATGAGATTCTTGGAATACCTGTAAGTATCTGACTCCATCAACCATAATAAAACGAATTTGGGAGCCTTCTGGGAAGGCAATGCGTCTCTGTTCTGATTCAGCACGCAACAAAGCGAGTTCGTCTCTTAACCTCTGTAGCTCATCAAAGTCCGCATTGATTTCGTCTTCTTCGGAATCAGACAAGTCCATACTCATGTCTTGTCCTGATATTTGGTGTTTTATTTGGAACAAATCTTCGTCTTGACATTCTTCTTCATCGTCTTGAGAAATATATCCGTTGTTACCTGAGTGTTGTTCATCTTGTATCATAGCGTCTTCATCGTAATCATAATCGTTATTTATTCCTCCGCCAGCATAAGCATAGTCAACGTAGTCAGTATCCAATTCAGCCTCATTGACATTAATTTCACCTTCATTGACTAGAGCCTTCGCAAAAGCATAGAATTCGGTATTTTCTCTCTTACGTTTTTTATCATTTAATTCATTTGGCTCAGTTTCAAATGAAGTCTCTTGAACATCCATATTATTGGAATTGGAATTTTGATATAAAGGTACAAAGTCATCATTGCAACTTCGGTCTTGTAAAAACTGCGCCATTTTAGTAATAATAGTTAAATAGTGATAATATAAATCTTTAAAAGCAAATATAATAAAATAATAATACCAATAAACCTAACAAAAATAATTTCAATTTTTTCTAAAACTAATTAAATAAAAAAAAATGAAAAAATGTGATGTAATTTATACGCTAATATCAGAAGTTGTAAAGAGTGATATAGTTGGTCAAGTTCAAGTATCAAATTATAATAAAGTTTCTACATAAAAAAGGGTTTCCCCATAAAATGTTAAAATGTTAATGTAAATAATGTATGTATAAATATATTTTTTATTGTTCATCGTCAGTAAGTTCATAGTCATATCTGTCACTCATACTGAATTCTTCATAGTCGTCATCGTCGTCCTCAATTCTTATTCTATCGTCGTAAAATTCGTCTCTAATTAAGTCGTCGTCATTGTCATGGCCGTCATTATTCCACAGGGCTTCCTGAGCAGCAGAAATTAGCTCTAATCGCAAATCAATAGCAGCCAAATCTGGGTCTTCTTCATCATCGTGAAAAGGTGGTCGTTCTTCGTCTTCGTTGTCACCATCATTATTCCACAGGGCTTCCTGAGCAGCCGAAATTAGCTCTAATTGTAAATCAATAGAAGCCAAATATGGGTCTTCTTCGAAACATAGTTGTTGCCTAAAATGTATATTAGCATGAGGATAAGTAGTAATATTATTAATATTGTTATCATAAAAAGACATCTGTTCTAAGCGATTAGGTTCACATGTACTTCGAGTGACTTTGAAAGGTACATAATCATCATTGCAACTTCTGGATTCCAAAAAGCGTGCCATTGTTAGTTGGTTCGTGTTAAAAGTGTTGTAAATAATTTTGAAAATAAATGTTATAAATAGTAATACCTGATTCCAATTGTGAAAAAATAATTTCAATTTTTTTGAAAACTAATAAGGTTAAAAAAATGAAGTTGTTTGTTGTGCGTGTACGTGTGCGTCTAGTAGTAAAATATAGTGACTCATTTCCAATAAAAAAGTGCTGATTTCTTGTATATGTTATTGTAATATATTTGTTAGTTGATTTGATTCAAAGGATATAAAAATAGTTGAATATAGAAGCCATATATAGTTAATATATAGTTTGTATAATATGTTATAAATACTATGATTCATTTCTAATGTTTTGTGACTCATTTCTGTAAGCCTATACTAACAAGTATTGTCGTATTTGTTAGTTGATTTGATTCAAATGATTCCAAAATAGTTAAATATAGAAGCAATGGATGCCAATATATAGTTGTATGATATAGTGTCTAGTATATAGTGTCTAGTATATAGTGTCTAGTATTTGTTAGTTGATTTGATAAAAATAATGGTAAAATAGAAGCCAATATAATCCAATAAATATTATACTGTATATAATAGAGTATAATATACAGTATTATTTGTTAGTTGATTTGATAAAAAAGATGCCAAATAAAAAATAAAAAGAAGTCGTATAGAATCGAATATATATTTCCAGAGTTTGTAAATAATTAAAGGTCCGGATTCTAAGTCCGGATTCTAAGTCCGGATTCTAAGTCCGGATTAAAATACGCCATCACATGAAAAAAGGGGTTAAAGTCCCCTTTAGTTTTCTAATTAATTAAATTGTAAAATATATGAAATATGTTATATGTTATATGAAATATGAAATATGAAACTTACCAATCGTTATCCTCGTAAACAACAGGTCTGGCTCTAGTAGCAGCACAACTTTGTAGCACTTCAACACACTCGGCGACTCTGAGATTGAGTTCCCTGCTATCTCGAAGAATTATGTTCAATTCAGAATCTTCAAGCTCCAACAACATGCCAACAATCATGCCGGCTTGTGACTGATGATTTGTAACAATTTTATAATACAATTCATCGCCAATTGCGAGTTTAGCATCATCATATTCGCTAGCATCATCGTCGTCATCTTCATAAAGAATGTTTTGTTGAGTAGAAGGTTGTGACTTAGGCTTAGCTTGAGGCTTTGGTTCAGGAATATGAGCAACTGAAGCAGCCATTGAAGCCCAGGTATTGTTAGTAACTGAGGCGACAGATGCTGAAGCACATAGCGAAGGGAAACTGTTGTCAATAGTAGGCATCTGAATTGTCTGACTTTCGGCAAAAGTAGTAGTAAGAACCTCTTCTTCATCGTCGAGGTCTAGCATAGCAAACTTGCCCGTCTTAACAGGAGCAATAGTAGCAGGAGATTGAGAAGGAGCAGGAGCAGTAACACGTCTCTGTTGTCTCTCTTGTCTGTCCTTTTCCTTGTTGTTCTGCTTCAAAACAGGACAATACTTGACAGTATGACCATTCTTGTAGCAATATCTGCACTCAAGCGCCTTCAAAGTAGGGCAAACAACAGCGGAATTGGGGTCAGGAGTCGCACGTACAAAATGAGCAGTATCGGTCTTACCAGCATCAGCACAAACCTTACAGAATGGCTTCTTGGCGTTATTGTTGGAGTTGGAGTTTCTAGAAAATGCGGACATCTTATAGTAATAATAGTAGTTCTTAAATTTAAAAGCTTTAAAAGGTGGTATTTATAAAATTATACCTTCACTTTCTTGGCATAAAATAATTTCAATTTTTTTTATTGATTTAAAAATGGAAAAAACTGAAAAGTTGTGGTTAAGTTGTGTGATGTTTTGTAAAGTATTTAGTTTGCGGAATGTTCTGCGGAATGTTCTGAAGCGCGGCGACACAATAGACCCAGTATAGTTAAGTTAAATGTTGTATAATATTTTGTCACTGAAATCCAATGTTTTTATACTCATTTCTTGAATCTATTTTGTTTTAGATAAGCAAAAGCATATGATTATAATATAAAGATATAATTATAGTATATTTATAATAATGTCTGAACTTAACATAGTAGACTTGATAGAGAACAACCCGATAACACGGTTAACAAATACTTACCAAAATAAACTGTTGGTAAAAATTAAAGATAATTTTGATGATACAGAACAACAACTATTTATTTCTTCATTTTACTGTTATTTGAACTATAATAAAACAGATTTTATAATAGATTTGGATAATGTGTGGGTGTGGTTAGGATTTAGTCAAAAAGACGCCGCAAAAAGAGTATTAGAAAAGAATTTTAAACTGGATATAGACTATAAAATCTTTGCTCCACCAACTTGTGGAGCAAAAAAAATGTTAGAAAAGAATTTTAAATTGGATATAGATTATAAATGTTTGCTTTCTCTAGAAGTAAAGCAAACAAATGTAGGGCGTGGTGGTCACAATAAAGAAAAAATTATGTTAAATATTAGGACGTTTAAAATGTTATGTTTAAAGGCGGGAACAAAAAAAGCAAGTCAAATACATGAATATTATTTAAAATTAGAAGAAACATTACAGGAAGTAATTGAAGAAGAAAGCAATGAATTAAAACAGCAATTAGAATCAAAAGACCTTCAGATAAAAAGTCAAGAAGAAAAACTGAATGACAATGAAAACACAAAGATTGCGTTAAAAGAGAAAACAATTTTGGAACATTTTCCAAATAATACACAATGTATATATTACGGAACAATAGATAATTTAAGTAATAATGGTGAAAAATTAGTAAAATTTGGAAATTCAAATAATTTAAAAAATCGTATATATTCACATAAACATACATATTCAAATTTTCGTTTAATTAATGCTTTTAAGGTTGACAATAAATTACAAATAGAAAATGCTATAAAAGAACATAATGGATTAAATGAAAAAAGAAGAGAGATTACAATAAAAAATAAAAAATTCAATGAATTATTAACAATTCAAAATATGAGCTTTAATGAATTAGATAAAATAATAAAGGAAATTATAAAAGATATAGAATTTTCACCTGAAAATTATACGAAAATATTAGAAGAAAATAAGATATTAAAAAAACAAATAGACCAAATGAATAAAACAAATCATACTAACACTGTTGTGTTATTGACTGTAGAAAATAATAGATTGAAACAAGAAAATATAAAAATAATGAAAAAATATAATAAATTAAAGGTACAAAAAGGCATAATATGTGATGATATTTTATTACAAGAAGAACCTGAACCTGTTAAACATGAAGATATTGGTAATTATACAGAAGTTATAAATAAACTTAAATTTTTTACAAAAAATATAGATGGTACATATAATATTGGAGGTAACACATATAATTCAGTTTATGGCTCAAGACAAGATGTCTGGGATGGAAAAGCATATCAAACAACAGGTAAATTAATAAAACAAGATTTTATTTTGGGTAAATATGGAAAAATAATTTCAAAAACAAAAAGTATTCAGTCATTTGTGTCAAATAATTTATTTAAATCTGTTAATAATGAATAGTTTGAGTAAATAACAATTTTGATAGTTATTTTTTTTCCAAATTTCCAATTGTCAAAAAAAATTGAAATTCTTTTATGCCAGGAAAAGTAATGTATAATTTTATAAATACCCCCGTTTCAAAACTATTTCAATTTAACCCCACAAGCAATTAATTTTAAGAATGAACAAGACTGTTATGACCGCTATTGAGGCTTTATCTACTCACTTCAATTTCCCTATTGATGAGGCAGTTGACTTCTTGAACAGTAATAAGAAGTCCAAATCCAAGTCGAAGAGTGTTAGTGAAAATAAGGAAGTCGAAGACTTGTTTGCTCAATTGGTAAATGACGCAACCGAGACAAGAGATTCAACTGAATCCCAGGTAAGTACAACTGTATGCGCAGTTGTTGAAGATAAGAAGGAAAAAAAAGAGAAAAAAGAGAAGGCTGCTCCAGTAGATGCCGAGACAAAGGCTCTAATGGCTCTAGAGAAGAAGCAAGCAGCCGCATTGGCTAAGGAGCAACAGGCGCTTGAGAAAAAGCAACAAAAAGAGGCTGCTGCTTTGGCTAAGAAGGCTGAGGATACTGAAGCCAAGAAGGCTGAGAAGGAAGCCGCTGCTTTGGCTAAGAAGGCTCTAGAGAAGGCTGAGAAGGCGGCTGCTGTTGAAGCCAAGAAGGCTCTAGAGAAAGCTGAGAAGGAAGCCGCTGCGTTGGCCAAGAAGGCTCTAGAGAAGGCTGAGAAAGAGGCAGTTGCTCTTGCTAAGAAGGAGGCTCTTCTTCAAGAGAAGGAGCTGAAGAAATCTCAAGAGAAGGCTGAAAAGGAAGCTGCTGCTCTTGAGAAGAAGGAAGCTGCTGCTCTTGAGAAGAAGAAGGCTGCTGACTTGAAGAAGCCTCCTGCTGAAAAGAAAGAAAAAAAAGTGACTGAAAAGAAGGAGAAGAAAGTCGCCGACTCCCCAGATAGACTGTGTCCTGCCTTTGTCGAGCCGGCGCCTGTAAAAGTGACTGTACGTCGTATAACTATTGGCGACACGGAATACTTGAAATCGGCTGCTGGTATCTTGTATAACCCGGAGACCAAGGAAGAGGTTGGTCTACATGATGAGGAGACCAATACTATCAAGGCATTGCCAGATGACGACGAAGATGAGCTTGAGGAGGACGACTATGCTACTGATGATATGTAAATGTGTATAACCTGTATTTTGTATAACCTGTATAATTTGTAATATAATATAATTTAACTTAACCCCAATAAAGAATAATAGACGCAATATGCGTCTATTTTTTCATTGCTCATTTCTAATGTTTTGGCACTCATTTCTTAAAGACAATATACTAACAAATATATTAGTTTGTAACATTTGTTAGTTAGTTTGATTTTTTGGATGATATTTTAACAACAAATAGAGACTATATAGAAGCCAATGTAGACTATATACAGTGTTCTTTTTTTGCTACTCATTTACAACTTTTTGTCACTCATTTCTTAACCACACTATTAGATGTATACTGGACACATATTGGACGCATAACGGACGCCAATTGGACGCCGAGTATTAAATACGGATTAGAAGTCCGGATTAGGCGGCTGATGTACAGTGACACAGTGTCGCAAATCAGATTCCACTTTGTATCCACTTTGTATCCACTTTGTATCCACTTTGTATCCACTTTGTATCCACTTTGTATCCACTTTGTATCCTCTGTGTATACTCTTTATATCCTCTTTGTATCCACAGTGCCGCAAATCAGATTCCACTTTATATCCACTTTGTATCCACTTTGTATCCACTTTGTATCCAATTTGTATCCACTTTGTATTCACTTTGTATCCTCTTTGTATCCTCTTTGTATCCTCTTTGTATCCTCTTTGTATCCACTTTGTATATATAATACAAAATATACATTTTAGAAAAAAGTATACACTTAATATATAATATATATGTTAGCATCTAAAGAATCAAATAAAAAAGAAGAATCAAAGGCATTAGATGAGTTAACAGAAGACGATTTTTTAGACGACATAGAAGTAGCAGCAGACGAAGTAACAGGCCAATCCGTATCAAGACAAATATCATATAGTAATACAATGGGACCAGGAGCAACAATAAAATTCGGAGTTCATCCAAATAGAATAAAATGCCCATCCATTATTGTTCCAGGAAAACAAAAATATGAAATAGATATTCCACAAGAAAACATATCAGAAGTAATACAAAAAGCACAAGAAATATCACCATTATTTATAAGCCACACAACAAATATAGCACATCAAATACAAAGACAAAACTCAATAAGGTCACCTCGTATATATACATGGATATTAATAGCAGAAATAGAAGGTGGCATATACAAACTAAAGTTGTTAGTAAATGAAGTAATGTCTCGTCAAGAAATAGGTACAGCGCATATTGATATGTTTTACCAATATGAGAGACAAACAGGAAAAGAACCAGACCGTGTATATTTATCAGGCGAATTAAAAACCACAAGTTCTAGCTCAGAAAAAATCCTATTAGAATTCAACTTATCGTCTGGAACATTTATGTTAGATAAATTCTTTAGACTAAGTAATAAAACACAATTAAAAGTAGACGATATCACTTTGCCATCTCCAGAAGAAGTAACTGGATATTTTCAACGCGAAATACTGCCAATATTTTTTCCGCCCACAAAATTTACAATAATATATTCAGATAAAACATTTATAAAATCATCACAAACAATAACGGAAGAAGAATGGTATTATTTACAAGAATTATTTAAAGATACTCCAGAGTTTTTAAAAAGCAAAACAGGTCTTGGTCTAAAAACTAGAAAAGGCAGAAACCAAAGAAAAAGCAGAAACCAAAGAAAAAGCAGAAACCAAAGGAAAAGCAGAAACCAAAGGAAAAGCAGAAACCAAAGGAAAAGCAGAAACCAAAGGAAAAGCAGAAACCAAAGAAAAAGCAGAAAATACTAATAAAATTTATATATTTTTTTTTAAAATATATAAAAAATTACAAATACAAATACAAAAAACCTAAATCTAAGGATTAAATATAACAGTAGTGCCATTAGACCCAACTAATCTTAATATACGGTCATTACCCAAAGAAAAC
>Ga0209597_1001444_pt1 | contig 15530 bp, 18 predicted proteins | sample M_140625_MF_Meta_FD_187316 | JGI IMG/M metagenome (GOLD analysis project Ga0209597, IMG submission 187316) | Freshwater microbial communities from Lake Montjoie, Canada to study carbon cycling - M_140625_MF_MetaG (SPAdes) (version 2) | ecosystem: Environmental > Aquatic > Freshwater > Lake...
AAGATGAATTTTAGTGCGTCGGAGTTGTTTAGTCTTTTACTCATATATAAATGTTTCTACAAATATACGGATTTTTTTCAATACTATAAAATAATATATAATGAATGAAAAGAATATTAGAATTTCAAGAGTTTATAGACAGAGAGTCCAAGACTAGAACAAAAGGACTTAATGAAGAAGAGTTTTTGACTATATTTAGAGAAAACTGTAAAAACTTCTCGTTCGACAACGACATGCTTTGGAGAAACTCAAACAACTTCGGAGATTTTGGACTGTTCTTCGAAAAGGATAGAAACGGAACGATCGGAACATACAACTACAAAGACTTTTTCGACGATAGAAAAGACTACATCGTGCCAAGATACAAAAGCCTTATCGGATCTACCACGAAAGAAGGTTCTGTGGCATTTGCATCAACATCAACTACTTATATCGTAATACCTTTCGATGGTGCGAATATAGTATTCAGCTGTTCTCCTGATTTGGCTCTTCTATCAAAGATGAAGCAGGAATTTTCGGATTCGCTTTTCTTGCTTAAGCAATACGATGTGGGATTCAAAGTGGCGGTTTCGGAGCTTTTTGATATAATGTCTAATACTACTATATCATCACTTATTGATACGTCTATTAAGAAGAATCTAGGATTCGAATATTTCACAAATGCCAACTGTCTAATGATTAAAGAAGAAAAAATAGGATGGTTAAAAAATAATATATAAAAAAAAGTAAATAATATGAAGTATATTAAAAATTTCAGACTTTTCGAAAACGAAGAGATATCGTGGAAAAAATTCTACGACGATGAAGAAGATGTTTTTTTAGTGAATGAAGAAACAACTCCTGATGAATTGGAAAGTGAGCTTGAGAGTTATGTTGATGGATTACATGACTATGGATCTGGAGATTCACTTGTAAGAAAGTGTTGTGATATAATGAGAGATAGTATCCTTTTTGTACGTAACGAAGAAGGAGAGTTAGGTGATACTGGAAAAGAAGAGGATTATGCAGATAAGATGTATGATGAATTGGAAAGAAGGTTCACTGATGATTATTCAACCAAACGTAATGAATATGGTGAAGGTACGACTTCTGGTGTGTTGAAATTAGATGGTAGACCTGTATTTGAGTATGAGTCACACGACGATGGTCACGGTTTTGGTGGCGAACTTAGTAACGTTGACCATATACTAAGTATTATACTTGCTTTATCACAAAGAGAATTATAATATATAAAAAAATAAAAAAAGTTATGGAAAACAAAGACTTAAAAATGATTAAAAACGACGCTCTTCCTAAAGACGAATCTCTTTTACTTAGAGAAAAATTTATCAATGAATATTCTAAGAAAAAAGGATGGAATCCAAAAGAATTGAGTACTAATCAAATGTTAGAAATTGTCTCTCAGAGAGAGTACAAAACGCCTGGAATTATTCTAGGATAAAAAAAAAGAGGCTTAAAGACCTCTTTTTTGTTTTAAAGTGTGTTCATAAATGTTCTTTTCTTACCAGGAAGAACTTCAGAAATTTTGTTCTTTGGAATAGCTTTCAATTCTTCAACCATTTCCATCAAATCAATTCTGTTTCCAACAAATTCTAACTTACCAGATTTTGACTCAAAATATAGGCTGTGTCCATTCCATACAATACTTTGTACATCATAGTATTCTACTTGGGTACCTAACCATTTATATATTTCTGCCTTTTCTTCGTCGATACGAGAAGTTGCGATATAAACTCTTTTAGTTTTACCATCAAGTAAGACGTGAGTATAGTTTTCTTCTTGCCACTCTGGATTTTCTTCATAGTTCCCATAGTTGTATTTACTCATAGATTCATATCCGAATCCACCATAATAATGATCATAATTATCATCGTCATCTAAAGGGTCTCTTTTTACTGGAAGAGTTTCCCAATCTACTTTAACAACAGTATTACACAATCTTCGTAGGAACTCAATATCTTGACATTCTCTTCCTGTGTGTTCATTTTGATATCCTACTGATATGTTAGTACACTCTGGAACCAATTTCACAAATTTAGCAGAGTCTGTTAAGATTCCAGTATTATCTAACTCCATTTTCATTTTATTACCAGTTGCGTTCATTCGGTTTGCCAATTCCTGACCAAATTCATCTGAGCAACATCTACCAAACATTTGGTACGTGATTATAGAGTCTGTTCCTCTTCTATCAAAAGAAACCACTTTTGTGATATATTTAGAAAATTCTGTTTTTGTCCAAGCTGCTGCAAGTTTTCTAGATCCGATACAACCAACTTCTTCACCAATGAAAAAGTAGTATAAACCTGGAACTTTTTTTTTAATCATATAAAGTATGACGGTCATACCTGCTTTGTCGTCCGCACCTAAGATAGAAGATCCATCGGTACGAATGATGTTTCCATCAAAAACGTGTTTTACTTTTGTTTGTGTTTTGTCTGCGGTGTCTAAGTGGCAAGTAAACATCGTGGAAGGAGTTTCACCTATTTGAATGTAGTAGTTTCCCATACCGTCTTCTTGATATCCTTCTGGTAATTGAGGCACTAACTGGTGCTCTTTTCCGTGTGGATATGTGAATTTTGTAAGAGTAAGGAATTTTTTAGTTATTCTCATTTCGAATAAATTAAGTTATTATAAACTATTATGATACAAAGATAAGGAATTTTTACTTATCTAAAAAAGTTTTCAACAATTATTTGTTGAAAATATCATCAATTTTCTTATCACGGATATATCCTGTCTTCAAAGAGTCTAATGTTGCTGTCCAACCATCAATCTTGTTTGTTAGCCATATTTCTGATTTGGTGGCCATATAACCAGTGCTACTACTGTTGGTTAAATCTTTATATTCACTCTTTACATGAAAATCGGCGACATCGTCAGACTCTTTATAAATGTATTCTTTAGCAACTATTATATAATCTATACCTAATTCGTCGATTAGTTCTTTATATCTTGATATCTCTACACGACCTAAAGTCCAAAAGTCAAATATCATTAGATTAACCCTAAATCTATTTGCAGGATCTTCAATCTTGCATTTAAAATCTTCAAAGTCTTTCCAAGTTATATATGGTGATATGTAATAGATTAAGTTTGTTATATTTTTACTTTTGGAACCAATAGGTTTTGGTGGTGTAAATAATATAGGATTTCTACCATCCACTTCCAGAAATTTGACAATAGAACTCACAGCACTTGAAACACATGCTATGTCTCCAGTAAAATAATTACACCGTTTTAGCTCTATCATTTATGTCTTTTTTTCTTACGTTTACCATATATTCAAACTTTCTTAGAAATCTTCTTCCAATTAGCATTGGATATTTCATCTTTTTTCGGTTTGTTAAAGATATATTAACTTTATAAGTTTTTTCTCCCAATAATATCTTTGTTATTATAGAGAATCTCTTTTGTTTTTTACCAAAAGAGTTTCGAACAACTACAGTTTTATACTTTTCGTAGATATATTCTTTATTATCTATTTTAAAAAATAACTTTTCTTCTTTTATGAAAATCTCATCTACATGAAGAGCGTTTCCGTAGGCACCAGTGTCTACTTTTGCGTCTGTTGTTTCTATTCCAAGATCTGGAATAGAAACTTTTTCTGTTCTTCCCACATATTTCATAAATATTATATCTAATAATATAAACAAAGATACAATTATTTCATAAAATTACCAAAAATATTCCATAGTAATGACATTCAACTATAATTTTACCTACATAATCAGCTATAGACATAGTGGTGAACGATTAAATAACTTAAAACGAACTTTAGAGTGGGTCAGCTCATTTTCAGGTGCCGATATAATCGTTGTAGAACAAGATAAACATTCAAAAATAAAAGATATCAAGCTACCTTGTAGACATATCTTTTTGAAATCAAACATGCCTTTCAATAAATCATGGGGATTTAACGTAGGATTGAAATATGCCAATTCAAACTTAATTGTATTTGGAGACTCAGATTTAATAATGGATCCTCAGGAGTTTATCAAATCAGTACAATTATTAGAACAATACGAGATGGTCAATCCTTACAACTCTGTAATTGATTTGACTACACAAGAATCTGGGGCAGGTCTTGATCAAATAATGACGATAAATAGAGCAGGAAGAGGTGAGACTGATATTCAGAAAGTTCCTTTATGTGGTGGAATCTGTATCTTCAGAAGAGAAGCAATAAATAAGATTGGTGGATGGGACCAAAACTTTATCGGTTGGGGCGGAGAAGATGATTTTCAGTCAGTTAAGGTTAAAAACTTTTTAACATTCTATGAAAATAACGCAAAATGTTATCATCTATATCACGAAAGAATGGCACCAGATATGAAATGGTATCAAAGAAATCTACAATTACTTCAGAAATTGAGTAGTATGTCAAAAGAGGAACTACAAAAAGTTATTAATAATTCTTTACCAAAGTTAGGAATAAAAAACTTATATGATAATTTTTGATAAGATTTCATCAATATTTTTTATATCCTTATAAGATATTCTTACTAAATGAATATTGTTTTTAATACAATATTCATTTTTTATTTTATCACAAAATTTTGTATATTGTAACTTTGAATCACCTCCAAATCTTTTTATAGAATTAAAATGATGTTCACCATCAAACTCTATAATAAGGTTTAATTTAGGTAACCAAAAATCAAATGGTAATTTATTTTTATTTTTACAATCATTGAATTTCTTTTGTGTTTCGTATTCAATATTATTTATTTTTAAATAATTTTCTACCTTATTTTCACCGTTGGATTGAAAACATTTAGGACAACCTTTTCCCGATAAGTGATTATCAGGTCTTTGTTTAAATTCACCATGTATTGGACATATTATTGATATATTAGCCTTTGCTTTGATGTAATCTGATTTACTATAGTCATATTTAGAATTATGTAGATCTTTCGATTTATCTAAAAAGTATTGTGAATACTTTTTCATTTTTGTTTCTATTGTATTTTTAGTCTTACATAAAGGACATCCTCTGCCAAGTAAATGTTTATTTGGACTTTGATAAAAACTACCATGTTCTGGACATATTATACAAACTTTTGTTGCATCATTTTTATATTCAACTTTATCATAGTTATATTTATTATTATGTATATGATTGGATTTATTTATGAAATCATTTACATCCTTTTTAAATAATTTTGTTAGTTTTTCAATACCACATTTCTTACATCCCTTACCTGCTAAATGATTGTCAGGCCTTTGTTCAAACTCACCATGTTCCGGACATATTATCTTAATATTAGTTTTTGCGTTTTTATAGTCAGAATTACTATAATCATACTTATTATCATGTATTTTTTTAGCATCATCTACAAATTTATTAAACCTTTCCATCTATTATATATAAAATACAAATATGACAACTTTTAATGATAAACTAAAATCAATCTGTAACTACTCTGAAGAAAATAAGAGCATGGGTCCAATTGCACAATTGATGTATATGGATATGATAGTAGAAGATGACGAGACTAGAAGAGAGGTAAAAAGAAAGAAAAGAAACCTTATGATAGACACTGTTTTAGATGAGGTAGATGAAGACAATGGAGATTATACATCAGAAACAATTCTTGATTCTGAAGAAGGATTCATTGGGACAATATCTCCAAAGATCATGACTCTAAATGCTCAATCAAATCCTTTTGTAGATGATGAGAGTTTATACAATAATGTAATCACATTTTTAGAAAGTAACACAAAACAAAAACACCATTATCCAATAAGTCTTGATTATGTAGCGATGAACGACCCACATAGTACATTAGAGGAAAACAACGCAATAAACTTCAGAAGGATTATAACAAAGATTGCACACGCATCCAACTTTATCGCAGCAGAAGGAAGAATGGGTCTAGGAACTGCAGTGATTGTGGGTAGAAACAACTGGTATTGGTTCGATAGTCAATCAGATTTTATGCTTGGAACTCTTTCTATTATATTGGATGAAAACATTAGTCCAAATAAGATTATAGTCGCTCGTGGTGGTAGAATGGATCAGAGTGGTATTATATGTGTAAAAAGTATATCAGATAATACTTATTGTCTAAAAGAAACTCCTCATTGGGAAAAACAATATGTATGGTTTACCGTAAAATAAAAAAAAGCACTCAAATGAGTGCTTTTTATGTATATTGAAGTTTTTTTGCTGGTATTCTTACCTTATCATATTTAGTAAGTAACTTATAAAGTTTTTCCCATTCTTCTTTAGGATTTCTAACGATTCTTTCATACCATTTATTATTGTTTTGATATTCTACAACCATTCCTATTTTAAGATCCTCTTGAGATTTTGGTTTCCAATATCTAGTCTTTTCTACAAAAGAAAATGATATTCCACTATGTATGTATGATTTGTTTGATTCGTTAGTATTGTACATTACTATCTCCAATGGTTCTTCTGAACCGTTAAAGAAAACTTTTTTGGCTTCTGATTCACCTAAGTATTTTATAATTGCATTTTTTTCATTAAAATGACCTAAAAGGAAAAGAACATCGTTTCTAAGTTCGTCGTTGTCTGTTCTACCAAATGCCATAATTGAATCCTCAAAAATTCCTTCAAAATATCCTTTTATAGGAAGTATCTGATAGTTCTTTGCATACAACACTGATGTAATCTGATCTAGATTATCAGAAGAAGAAATAAGCATGTATGAAGTGTTTGGTTGTTCTAATCCTAGCATAGTTTATATATAAATATTTCCTTCTGGTATATCTTATATATTATTTTAAAAAAGTTGAAATTCTTCATAAAGCTTTGTCTTGAATATAGCTTCTACTTCATCTCTTCTATTTCTAGGTATGATAATACTATCATGAACTGTAACAATTTTTATTTCGGGAAAAGAATTTTTAATTTCTCTTATTATTTTGTTGAAAATAAGGTTAGATTCTGCCTTTTGAAGCTCATATGCAAGCACTTTATAGTCTGCTTTTTCTTTTTTATACAATCTTATGAAATTGTGTATAGTCGGAAACAGTTCTCTGAATACTTTATCTGCTTTACTATTGTGCATATTTCTACCAAATAAGACTTTATAAGTCATTTCCTTCGCCATAGGTCTATCTTTTGTCTTCATGTGATTCATTACATACTGGTAGTAGTTTCCGTTTATTGTAAGGTCTCTAAATAGCTCAAATTCTTCTTTATTTACCCATTTAGATTCACTATCCGCTATTATCTTGGTAAGAAATAACGGTTGTGAATTAACAATATCAATTTCATGTGTTTCCATACCATCTAATAAAAGACAATTTTTTCTTATAAAGGATTTTAATATAGTAAAGTTTGTATGCATTCTACCATAACCATCAAAATGATAGAATATATGTTTATCATTCACACATTCTACAGAATATCTATTTCTGTTATAAATATCAGTATCGTTGTGTTGTAGATTGTCTAAATAGAATATAGCTTTGTCAAACTCAATCTTTGTATAGAATAGATCATCTACAAGCATTGCTTTTATATCGGTGTCTATAAAACTGTTTTTTATACCATCTTCTTCTACCTGTGATACTTTGTTTTTATATTTTTTTAAAAGAGTATTATCTTTGTTGATATATCTCTTTATTTTTTCTTTAAGTATATGTTCTGATACTTTGTAGACTTTTGCGTTTCTTCCTGCTCTATAGTTAGAAACCATCAATATAGTCTTCGTTTCTATTAGATAGTCCATATAGTAGTTGTATAGGTGTCCGTACTTCTCTTTGAGAATGGTTGACATAAGATGAAATCTGTTGTCTTTTTTAAAATAGTATTTCAGTATTAGGTTATGAACTATATCCAAGGCGTATGAAGATTTTAGCTTTTGACCTTTATATTCAAAATTTTTGTTTTTTGAAAATTCCTCCATCGATTCTGGTAAAAACTGAAGACTGTGTTTTTTGTCTTCTAGTTTCTTTCTGATATTAGAGTATCCGTTGATTTTGGATAATGGTAATATTGACTTTACACTCATATGATTTATATCCTTTAGTTCTGGATATGTTTTCATGATTTGTAAATTTTACACACCTTATTTAATTGGAGCTTTAGGTTCTTCTTCTAATTCTTGTGGAAGAGCAACGCCTTTACCACCTTTACCTTTCTTCTTCTTATCTGTAGCACCACCTTTTGCAAACTCATCATAAACATCAGGATAAACATCACCATCTGCATCAACATCGTATTGAATATCGAAGAAATCTCCAAAATCTAAAAGACCGGATCTTGTAAGCTCAAGTTCATGTATCTTATTAAGATGATTATCGATGTATTTACTTATATCATCAATAAAAAGATTTAGGAGTTTTACAGTATTTTCAGTGAAAATTCCAATTGGTTTCTTTCTCTTCTTGTTAAAAGATCCGAGTATAACTTTGAAGATATATTCCAATTTAGGACTTTCTCCTATGTATTCTTTTGTTAATTTATTTTCGATAAGCTCTGTGTTTATTTTAAACTTTTCTTTGTCAAAAAATTCAGGAACTATAAATTCAAAATCTAAAAGATCTTGTTTTAACTCTCCTATATAGAAATTGAAAAGTCTACACATAAGATAAATATAGATATCATCTTTCTTCTCACCTTTAAGTTTCATATCTTTCAAATCTATTGATTGACAAAAGTTTAAAAAGTTTACTAAGATTAAAGTATATATCTCAACAAAATCAGTACTATTTGTATCACTAACTCTTTTATATAAAGGGTTTAGAAGTTCAAAAGAAACATCTTTTATCTTTGATCTGATTATAAGTTTTTCTATGTTTTGTTGGAATTCGTCTTGCATTAAAAATGAATTCTCAGAAGCAGGATTTAATATTTTATAGAAAAAGAATGCAAAACTCTTTTCGCCAAAAACATATTCTAAATCTTCTTCACTTGTATTTAAGAAGTATTTTATAGCTTCTATCATTCTTTCTGATAAAATACCCTGAAACATTATAGGAAGCATATCTACATTAAACAATCTAGCATATTCGTCTATTTCATCTATGATAAAATCATATTTTCCATTTTTGTATATAGCACTCAAAACAAGATTGTTTTTTGGAGTTCTTTCGTATTCAATATTTGCAGGTTGGTTGTCAGGAAAATATTCAAAACAAAACCACCATTTTTTATTTAAAAGTGATTTTACTCTTATATCTAAAGAGTTTAGATAATCAATTGCAGGATTGTAATAATTCTGCATCGCCAAGTCCACAAGATTTATTTCTTGGTTACTTATTGATTTTGGTTTGATAGAAAAATCTTTTCCATTCCAATTTACCCATATTTTTGATCCCTGAACATCTTCAAAAACGATTATCTCGTTTGCGAATATCTCATCCAATAAAGTTTGACTTTCAGTTTCGTTAAGATTTATAAGTTTTCCCATATTTTTATTATAGTCTTCCATTTGATTTTTGTTTTTTATCAATAGATTATATATATAAAAATGATATTGTGTCTTTTTAAAACAAATATTTGTCTTATTTATATAATATCATATGAAGAAGAAACTACTATTTATAGCACCTCATCTATCTACTGGAGGAATGCCACAATTTGTGTTAAAACAGATAGAGATTCTAAAAGATGAATATGAAATATCTATAATAGAATGGGAGAATGTAACCGGTGGAGTTTTTGTTGTACAAAGAAACGCGATTGAAAATATACTTGAAAATAAATTATATACCATAAGTCAAAATAAGACAGAAGTATTGAGTATAATTTCTGATATTGAACCAGATATAATCCATTTTCATGAAATACCTGAAACTTTCATAGAAAGAGTTATTTTGGATAAAATATATTCAGAAGATAGAAAATATCATATAGTAGTCACTACACATTCTTCACTGACCGACCCTGCCTGTATAAGATACACTGCGGATAGATTTGTTCTTGTTTCCGACTGGAGTAAGGATATTTTCGATACCTTCTTCAAAGGTGAGATTGAGTGTGATGTTTGGGAATATCCTATTGAGAAATACGAATACGACAAAGATTATGCTAAAGATGAATTAGGTTGGGACAAAGACTACAAACATGTTTTGAACGTCGGTCTTTTCACAAAAGGTAAAAATCAAGGCGAACTTTTTGAGTTGGCTAAAGAATTCAAAAGAGAAAAGATCATTTTTCACTTTGTTGGAAATCAAGCAGTGAACTTTAAAGACTATTGGGGACCTATAATGGAATCAATACCCTCTAATTGTATTGTTCATGGAGAACGAAACGATGTTGATAAGTTTTATAAAGCTGCAGATCTTTTCTACTTTACCTCAAACTTTGAGCTAAGTCCTTTGGCAGTAAAAGAAGCATTGAGTTATGGTTTACCAACTTTCATAAAAAGACTACACACATATAAAAATATGTATGATGAAAAAGTTATCTACATAACAAATGATTCTAACATAAACAAGAAAAACATGTTGGATAGTCTTTCTGGTGTCAAGCTAAGAAGAGACTTTTCTGGTTTCTATTGGGGAGAAGAAGAACCACATGAGTCATTCAAAGACTTTATAACAAAGGAAACCTTAATTGATAGAATATATGAAAAGGTTCTAAATGTAGAAGAAGGTGATGTTGTGGTTGATATAGGAGCAAGTATCGGACCATTTACATATTCTATTTTAGATAAAAATCCAAAACATGTATATTGTTTAGAACCGGATAATAAAGAATATGAGACTTTGTTGAAGAATGTTGATGGTGAACCTGTTACTTGTATAATGGCCGGGATATCAACTATCGATAAAAAAATTGATAATAGTGAGTATTACTTCGCTAAAGGTGGTGATATGAACACAATAACACTAAAAACATTTTTTGAAACAAACAATTTGGAAAAAATCGACTTTTTAAAAACAGACTGTGAAGGTGGAGAGTATTCTATATTCACCGAAGAGAACTATGAACTAATTTCTAAAATAAGAAAAATATCAGGTGAGTGGCATTTAGGTGCGGAACTAAAAGAAAATTTTAGAAAATTCAGAGATGTGTATCTAATCAACCATAAAAATTTCGAAGTGTATTCCGTTGATGGAGTAAACATAAAATGGGATTTATACAATGAACACTTTTTAGATTACTACACAGAAGTTATCATACACATAGACAATAGATAAAAAATCATAAAAAATATGTACGAAGGATTAATAAAAAACACAAACACTATAAAGGAAATAAACCCTATCAAATTCATATGTAACTACAATGATGGTGCATATTTAGAGGTTCAGTCTGTATTAGATAAAAAGTTTAAAGTTGAATTTTCTAACTCACTAGGTCAAATAGAGTATGTTACAGAGATTGGATCTAATATGTGGTGTAGAACCAATAAAAAATATGTAGAAGAATACACATGTACAGTAAAAGACGAATCTGATAAGATAGTATTCGTTGATAAATACAATCCGACTGGTAAAAGAGTTTATATAACACTCGAATCAAAGTCACTTGGTGATACTATGGCTTGGTTTCCTTATATCGACGAATTTAGAAAAAAATGGAGATGTAGCGTAGTTTGTTCGACATTTCATAACAATCTTTTTATTGAACAATATCCTGATCTTGAATTTGTTTTACCAGGAACCACTGTACATGAAATATATGCAACTTATAGAATAGGACTTTTCTTCATGGATGGCAATATCGACTATAATAAACATAAGAAGGATCCAACTAAAATCTCATTGTTAGAGATGGCCACAGATATTTTAGGATTGAAATATGAAGAGGTTAGACCAAAATTAAGACCATCAAATGTAGAAAAGAAAAAGAGAGTTGGAATCGGACTACATTCTACTGCACAGACTAAATATTGGAACAACTATACAGGTTGGCAAGAACTTACAAACTTTTTGTTATCACATGGTTATGAAGTGGTTATGCTTTCAAAAGAAGCTGATGGTTATATGGATAACTTCTATCCAAAAGGAGTTACAAAGCTTCCTGAAAATTCTTTCAATGATTTGATTGATAATATAAATTCATGTGAGTTCTTTGTAGGTATAAGTAGTGGTCTTAGTTGGTTAGCATGGGCGGTCAATATACCCGTAGTTCTTATATCCGGATTCACAGGAGAATATATGGAACCAACAGACAACGTCGTTAGAATTATAGAAAAAAGTGTGTGTAATGATTGTTGGGGAAGACACAAATTTGATCCAGGAGACTGGAATTGGTGTCCGGATCATAAAGGAACCCAAAGACAATTCGAATGTAGTAAAGCGATAACAGGTCAGATGGTAATAGATAGATTGATAACTAGTGAACTTGTAATAGTCGACAACATCGACAGAAAAGAAGAAGAAAGAATATTAAAGTTCTTTGAAAAGAGATATGACATAGAGTATTTGGAAGAAGATATACTTCTTAAAAAAAAAAGTCTAAACTAGAACGTTGTTATGTTCTATATGCTGATGATAAATACTTTGAAACCGTATCAAAATGTGCAGAATCTATAAGACAGTTTAGTGACTATCCAATATTCGTCTATATGATGAACAGTGATAGTAAGGTTGATATCAAAGATACGACAAGTATAAGATGGGATTGTGAGGTTCCTGAAGACTTGAGTAGTAGGTACATACAAGACGGTAAAAACTTCTATATAAACAGACAAAATAGAAGTATATATTCGATGCTGATACAACGTCCGTTGGTGGTAAAAAATGCGTTAGAGAATTATTCAAATATGGTAGTCTATGTAGATAGTGATTCTATTGCAACAAAGTATGTTGATAGTATATTTGAATATTATGAGTCTAATTCTGAATATCCTTTCTTTGTAGAAGGGATATATGACTACTTTTTGATGGGTGGAAGAGGTGGAGTTGTCGGAGATGATTATACTACAAGTCTCGAACATCCAGCATGTGAACTTTTTGAAGTTGATCAATCTATAAGACAAAGATATAGACAGACAGGATATTTTGTTTCGGATAATAGTTGTATCAATTTTTTGACAGAATGGTATCAAATGTGTTCACATCCAGAAGTTTTGGAAAAGTGTGCTTATTATGCACCATATAATGAAGAGACTATATTAAACGTACTTCTTTGGAAAAAGAAGAAACTTAACGGACTTCCTTACATATACGTAAATGGTGGTTTATCGACAATCGATGAGGTATATAATATTGGATTCGTAGAAGAAAATCAATCAATAAGAGAATGGTTGAAAATACCGGCATGTGAAGAATTGCTTCTGTTCTTCCATGGTGAAAAAAATCCGGAAAACATGACGGAGATGATAGAAGATATAAAAAAAAGATAAGTCATATGATTTTAGTAGAAGTAAGTATAGGTGAGATATTAGATAAGCTGACAATACTAACCATTAAAAAACAAAAGATTTCGGATACTCAAAAACTTGTTCATATAGAAAAGGAGTATGATATTCTGAAAGAAAGATCTAAACAATACTTAGATTCTATGGATGTTAGAGCAGTGTTTGAGGAGTTGATTGAAGTAAACTCAAAACTTTGGGTAATAGAGGATGATTTGAGAGAATTGGAGTCAGAAAGAAGATTTGACGAAGAGTTTGTGGAAAAGGCGAGGTTAGTTTACAAAACTAATGATCATCGATTTGTTTTGAAGAATAAAATAAACCTTTTAACAGATTCTGGAGTTCAAGAACAAAAAGGATATAAAAGTTACTAATAACAAAAAAGAGAGTATTTGCTCTCTTTTTTTATTTTCTTACGTTTACTTTGACACCAAGACCTTTTTTAATAGGTTTCTTTTTGTTTAGACTTTCGTTTAGTTTTATAGTTACTTTCTTAGACATCTTTACAACAAATTTATCTTCCCATGGTGTAAATAAATTTCCATCAGCATTTACTTCTAATTTAATTTTCCCTGTTTGTCCTTCGTTTAGTATGTTTAATTTCTTAATAGGTATGATACATTTTCCATTTTTAATCTCACCTACAAACATTAAAGTCCAGTCTTCTGATTCTACAATAAGTCTAACTTCAGTATCATTGTTGTTTACTCCTTCTACTGCAATATCACATACAAAATTCTCAGATTTATCTTTGAATAGCTTATAATATTCTTCGGTATTTGATTCATCAAAACCTTCTTCTTCACCATAGTATGGATTATGCATACTTCGGTCTTTATAATCATTATTTACAACCGAATTTCTTTTCATTCCACTTCCGTCACATTCTTCACAACCTGTACCTTCACAAGGTTTGCAAAATGGAGATTCAAATCCAAAATCATCATCATCTATTTCTGAAGAAGGAACTTTATAAGGATTTAATTCCTGGTTTATCTCTTCATCTTCATCAAAACTCAAATTACGATGTTGTAGATGAATATCATCATCCTCATCTTCTTCATAGTGGTCTTCGTCTGAAAACAAGCCTTCTTTTACAAGTTCTGATTTCATTTTTTGTAAATCACTAAATTTGTCGCCATTTATAAAATCGCCAAATTTGAATATATCTTCTTTTTCCATAACATATATATTATTTTTAAATATTAACTTTTACACTTACTGCTTCTTTAATAAATCTTTCGAATTCGTTTATTGAAACTTTAATAGCTTCCATAGGAGTTCTAGATTCTTCATAATCTATATTATTTACTCTACAATAAACTTTTATCAGACTTTTTGTTTTTTCAATTCCTATTTTCTCATTTACTTGTTTCCACGGATTTCCATCCACATATTCTTTCATACCCGAACCACCACCACCACCTCTTCTTATTAGCTGCTCTACCTCTAATAGTATAAAAATCTCATCCCAGGTAAGATCAATGCTTTCCCAGTTTATAGTCATCTCTTCCCATTTAAGCCACTTTTTACCTACTGATATTTCATCGTCGGTCCAGTTTAAGTCGCTATTCAATAATGTCGAGTGTTTGATTGGCATAGTATAATAAAATTTCATTATATATTAAATATCCCATGTTGGGATTCATGATACTTAATATATAACACTATGAGTTATAATTTGACCGGTGCAACAGTATCTTCAACATATGGTAGAATAGTTCAAGTCGTTTTAGGTACACCTAATCTTTATTATGATGGATTCGGAAATCTTTTGGATTTAGGACCAGGAACTGCTTCAATTGGACCACAAGGACCTACAGGTTCACAAGGAACATCTATGGTTTTTCAAGGAGAGTGGGTCGATAATATGAGATATTTCTATTATGACTTTGTCACATATAATGGTAATGCTTATCTATGTACAATGGATCTTACTGGATCTGCACCTTGGACATCACCAGATTTGGATACTACTCATTGGGAACAAATGTTGATTGGATTATCAGGAACTTCTGGAACGTCAGGTAGTAGCGGAGAGTCTGGAACTTCGGGTGTTGATGGAACTTCGGGAACTAGCGGAGAGTCTGGAACTTCAGGGACTTCTGGAGAATCAGGAACTTCAGGGACTAGCGGAGAGTCTGGAACTTCGGGTGTTGATGGAACTTCGGGAACTAGCGGAGAGTCTGGAACTTCAGGGACTTCTGGAGAATCAGGAACTTCAGGGACTAGCGGAGAGTCTGG
>Ga0209597_1001445_pt1 | contig 15520 bp, 26 predicted proteins | sample M_140625_MF_Meta_FD_187316 | JGI IMG/M metagenome (GOLD analysis project Ga0209597, IMG submission 187316) | Freshwater microbial communities from Lake Montjoie, Canada to study carbon cycling - M_140625_MF_MetaG (SPAdes) (version 2) | ecosystem: Environmental > Aquatic > Freshwater > Lake...
CAGGCCACAGATAATTCAATCCTATCTTTCCGATTCTCGGGAACCGTTGGATCATCGTTATTACTAAAAAGGCACATAAATTTTGTTCGGTCTCCTTGTAAGGGCTCCCCATTTATCTTTCCGCCTAACTTTGCACACTCGTCTTGAGTATAGACGCGAAATTTGTCGGTTAGATCTGGATGATTTGGAATTGTCCCGCAGGGACTCCCAGGGGCTACACTTGAGTTATCCTTATTTATATAACATTCATCGGGGGCAGGTATAGTAGGTCCTAGGCCACTGCATAAACTATTAAAGTCTTTTAGGACATTATCACCATTTGGATTTCCTGAAGGATTCTTTAAGAGCATACACGCACCGCCGCCTGAAAACCAATTTCCACCGACCTTATCGCACCCAGATCTTGTATAAGCTCGCATCCCTTTTGATGAACCGTATGGTATAGTATATCCATGGGTTCCACAGAAGGCCGGAACACTGGAATTCTCAAACGGTTCTATTGCAACCGTTGTAGCCAATAATAGTGCAAAAAGAACAGTGGCTAGAATGAGCAGGTATGTTGTAATCTTTGCCATCCCTACTACCGTTAAGAATCTAATTACCGCCTAGTATAAATTTAAGCCTCCGCCCATTTGGGTGGAGGCTTAAATTTATACTAGCACTAGTGTTAAGAATCTAATTACGCCTCTGGCCAGGGGCGTAATTAGATTCTTAACGGTAGGCAATCCTAGAGTTTTTCAAAGAAGCGCTGAATGATGTCCAACGTATCACCGAGCACCACGGACTCCTCCGTCGAGATCTTAAGAACCGGCAGGGTTGTGCTCGAAATCCAGGCCCGGTGTTGGCGATCGAGAGCCTCCAGATACTCCACCGAAATTGACCCTTCTCCTTGCCGCCCCCTTGTCTGAATCCGCTGTTGCGCCACTTGAACCCCCGTAACAACATAGAGGATCCCGGCCATCGGCAACTTTGATGCAAAGGTGTTGTACCACATGTTGTACAGGGATCCTTCCAGCACATTCATATCCCCTGATTGACGCAGCATCTCGGCAAAGACAAACTTGTCCGTGAGCACCGAGCGTTCCGTGAGAATGATCTGCCCGGGCTTGGCGGTGGCCACGGCTTCTTGCAACAGGCGTAGGCGGCTCAGAATGGCTGCATTCTGAAACGTGTACGCCCACCGCTTCTTGTCTTCGTAGAACAGTTCCAACAAGTTCTTCCCCGACTCGTCTTTGAGCGATGTCCAGGTATCCACGGGTTCCGGGACAATGAGGATATCAGGGAAGCGATCACGAATAGCGTTCAGAAGGGTGGTCTTGCCGACACCGATGTTGCCGTCCAGGGAGACGATCCGAGGGCTGTCCGACCGTCTTCGTCCTACCTCTGGCAAATGGGATCGAATCCTCCCCGTAGGGATAACCCCCGCAATAATGTCATCCGATACGTGTTCTGAGAAAGAGAGACCCATTTGTCTGTTGTCTGTTGTCTGTTGTCTGTTGTCTGTTGTCTGTTGTCTGTTGTCTGTTGTCTGCTATGTGTGTTTATAGCCACACATAACATGTCAAATTTTTATGCCTAGACACTAGGAAGAGAATGGCCAGCATCGCAGAAGCCTTTTCAACGGAGAAGCATCCATGGGAGAATAAGGAGAACCCGCAGAAGTACACGTATTTGGCTTCGGAATATATTTCACCTAAACCGCAGCGGCATATTCTGGGGCTCATCGGCGGCAACGAGGTGAGTGTGGCCGAAGGGAACCTCGTCGATCTCGAATCAGACTTAAAGGGAATCAATATTCCGAACACGCGTGCGCCGTGGCGGCAGTACCAGGCTCCGACGGATCCGAATGCGAAGGAGATTACGCGTAACAATACCAAGGTGACGTTGAAGATCGACACGGCCCCGATGCATTTGCCGGCCTATCAGATGTGGGCCTACCCGGGCATGCCGACGCCGGCCCCGATACGAAATGAAGTCTGCCGAAACCCTGAAAAATACTAAGGGACTAATAGGAATGGGAAAGACTCGTAAGGCCTCTCAGAAAGTGTCCATGACGCTTGCCGGCACTCGTAGCCGCCGTGCAATTCCCCTTTCGGCAAAGGGGGCGAACTATTTGGCTGCGAACGAGTCACGGCGCTTAAAAAAGTTGGCAAGAAGCATCCATAAATTACTGCGTGCACATGAGAAAGATTCGGCAGTTCAGAAGGCCGCCCTGGAAGCTTATCTTGCGCGTGATAAAGAACGCACACTGGCGTTTGCAGAAACCAAGGTGCTGCTTGAGAGAGAGTTGGCACAGATCAATGAAGGAGCCGAGGGAAATAATGAAAATGCCGGTATGAATGACCTTGTAAAACATATGGCGGCACTTCCATTGGGAGTTCGAGTGCCCAATGCGGCCAATGCACTCGCAGCAAATTTAGAAAGAGTTCGCATTTGACCCCCGTTAAATTTATATTAGGCGGTACTAAACAGTAGGTAAGAATGAGCTGCCCCACAAAACAACAGTCGACCACGCGCAACAAGTACGACGACTTCCACCAGGTGGACGACAACCGCATCAGCACGTATGCCGGCCGCTATGCTCTGAATGCCCCGGCAGCCCGTTGCCCCACGACCTTTCCGTCCAACGCTACGGTTCGTCTCCAAATGAGCGGAGCGAGTTGGCCCGAAGGGCAGTGGCGCACGGATGTGGAGACCGATCTGCGCGGCATCGGGCGTTTCAGCAGTAAGATTCGTGATGACAAGGATCTCTACAATCCGAATACGAACGTCATGAACCAGATGCCCTTGGTCAATGCTCCCGATGAAGTTGTGCCCCTGACCTTCGCACGCTTGGTGGATCCCCCGTGCACTCTGAGGGCGACCGGCTGGAACCGCTTTGACACTCTGTTCCACCAGCCCCAGGAACACTTCGAGACCCCCTTCGACTTCTTCATTCCGAGCAAGACGCTGGACAAGGAGATCTACAATACGCATCGGGGGAAGAGGTGTGGGCCTATGCACTAGTGGAGCTGGACTCATTGAGGTGTTGCTTATTCTTGCATTATCTGCATTTATTCAAACGACCTTTCAATAAGGTCGTTTGAATCACGTTATATTTTGCGGAACCACGATAGAGATGGAGGTAGCAGTACTCGGCGGTTTGTTAGGCGCCGGCTTCCTAGTAAGCCGATTTTTAGGAAAGAAAGGCGCCCAGCCTTCGGCGTCTGATGGCGGGGGGCAGCAGCAGAAGATCCGTGAAGGATTCTATCCTGCCCAGCGAGGCCCCGATTCACAGGCCTTAACACAGACACCCAAGGGAGCCTCCGCCGTCGGCTTCGGGCCCGAGCTCGACCGCATGTACCAGACACCAAATGGCCAGACCTATCCGTCCGAACCCAGTCCCGGCCCCTACGGAACGGCGCTCGGCTACGCTACGCAGAAGCCCCCCCTTGCACCCGGCCTATCCGGTCAGTTCTATCCCGATCCCGTGGCCTCCGAGAACAATCAGCCCCAAGTGGAGTTCCGTAACGACGGCGTGGAGGAGAGCCCCGTCTACATGGACGGGCAATACGTCGTCAGCCCTCTGTCCGGCCAGCGCATCGCCTCCCAGGACTACAAGCACAACAACATGCAGCCTTTTTTCGGCGGTCGCATGAAGCAGAACACGATCGCGAGCCAGAACCAGGCCACCCTCGACATGTACAGCGGCTCGGGCTCTACCCAGATCAAGAAGCGCGAAGTCGAGAACATGTTTGAGACGAACAGGGCCCCGTATGGCAATCCCTTCGGCATGGAGGACAACACCGATTTCTTCCAGAGCCGAATCCAAGATCCGATTGCCAGGAACGGCGAGAAGCCCTTCGAGCAGATTCACGTCGGCGCCGGCTTAGGCGAGAAGTTCGGCCTTCTCGGCGAGGGCGGCTTCCAGCAGCTCGAGATCAACGAGATCATGCGCCCGAAGGACACCGACCAGCTCCGTGTGGCCACGAATCCCAAGCAGACGTTCAAGACACCCGTTGTTCCTGGATCTCACTTTGTGGCCTCGAATGCAAACGACCCAGGTGAGGTGCGCAAGTACAAGCCCGATCGCTTCTACATCGACGAGACCGGCGAGCGCTTCCTTGTCACGAATGGCGAGGTCATCAAGGAGACCACGCGTCCTATCCAGGTCTTGCCGTTCACCAGTAGGCCCGAGACCTCCGTGGCCTACATACCGGCCGGCGCAAGTCAGGACTTCGGCGAGTCCTACGTATCGGGCAGCTACAGAACCCCCATGTCACAGCAGTACGGCGGCGCCGGCTTCCGTAACGCGGATATGGAGTCCTATTATACGAAGGCGGTCGGCAATGAGATGGCCGACTATGGCAAATCCAGTATCGAGATCCGCCCCAATGAGCGCAATGAGACGTCCGAGCGCGTGATGGCCACGAACATTGTGCCGGCCGACACGGGCAATGTGATTCAGCCCTTCGAGGACATTGCACGCCCCACCCGTCGTGCCGAGACCGTCGGCAACATTAGGGGCACAGGCACCCCTGTTCGTTACGAGGGCGGCGCCCCGATGGTCACCGTCTGGGATCCCATGGACGTGGCCCGAACCACCGTCAAGGAAACCACAATCTACCTCGATCGCCCAGGCATTGCCGCCCCCGATTCGGCCCCTGCGAGACTCAAGGTCTACGATCCCGACGACATTGCCCGCCCGACGCAGAAGCAGCAGCTGTCCGCGAACCTGGCTTGGACGGGCCCCGGCCTCTCGGCCTCACAGGACCAGATGGACGAGACCTTCGCCTACAACATGCGCACGAACCCTAATAAAGAACAGATCGCCAGGGGCCGAAAGCCCATCGCCGGCTCGGGCCAGGAGGCGATCTTCACCGGCGATCCGGGCAAACAGACCTCGAAGAAGCTCGACACGGACTTCTTGAACGACCGGCCTCTGGCGCTCAATCGTACCGTGGGCGGCGGCGAGGGCATGACGAGTGGCGTGGGCGACGTGGGTCGCATGGAGTACCGTGTTCCTCTGAAGCTCGATGTGTCGAGGGAGCGTAATCAGTACGACGTCGTTGATCAGGTGGACAACAACCCGCTGATGCAGAGTCTGCGCCAGAATGCCGAAAAGGATGAGCGCATGATCGCGGAACGAATGATGATGCTGAAGTGATCTAAGAACCTAAGATTGAAGTAGCACATACCTATAAGTACAATGAACACGTATAGGTGTGTGATAATTGGTTGCGCCAAATCGGTGGCCGCTCATCTGCAGTCTACGCTTGCACAAATTGACGCGATCCGCTCGCTATGGGCAAGTGCCGCCGTCGTGATCGCCGAGAACGGCTCCACGGACTCCACGAAGCAGCTTTTGGCCGCGTACGCCGCCAAGCCGCAGACCCATATCCTTACGCTGGATGCTGAGGCCAATCCGATTTCTTCGAGGACGGAGCGGCTCGCCCTCGTTCGGAATAAGATCCTGAACTTCGTACACGAAACCTATCCCACCTTCGACTACGTGCTGTCCGTGGACCTCGATGGGATCCTCGATGGCTTTAAGCCCTCTGGGCTCGTTGATCTCTTTAAGTCCTTTCCGACGGACACGTGGGACGGCGTCTTTGCGAACGTGGGGGGGAAGTACTATGATATCTGGGCTTTGCGCCGGCCGGACCTGGGACTCACGTATGACTGCTGGGATATGATTCGGCATCTGCAACTGGAGGGGGGCGTGTCGCGGGCGGATGCGAAACAGACCTGTGTGACGCAGTTTCAGACGGTCATCAAGCCGACGCCGGCGCGGCTCATTCCCGTGGACTCGGCCTTTGGCGGCCTGGGGCTCTACCGACTGGCCGCCACGCGAGGATGCACCTATGTCGGTAGGACGCAGGAATGCAGCTGTCAGCGGTTTGCGGCCTTCAATCAGACGATGTGCGCCCCTGAGACCTGCGAGCACGTGGCCTTCCATAGGGATATGGTGCATAAGGGGGCCAAGCTCTTTATCTGCTCGTCGCTTTTAGTAAAGACGCAGCAGGAACATCTACGCGCTTGAATTGATCGGTCCACCACTTGAGCGTAAGTTGCTCCTTTTGTATATTCTTATCTTCGCGCAAGAATGCAAACAATCGTTCCTGTGTTACGTCCGACCATTCCTTGACAATCAGAACAGGCAACTTCTCAAACAGGGGATCCAAGGGAGAGCTCTTGACAATGGGATAGCAGCCGAGCGCCAAGGCTTCCCATGTGCGATGACAGTCCAGGCCACCGCCGTGAGGGGATATAACCAGCTCGAATTTCGATTGATGCGCCCAGGTTATAAAGCGACTGACAGGCATGGATTCGTAATGAATGAGGGCAGGAGGGAGTTGCGCCAATGCCGTTCTGCGATCCTCGGCATACCGGGTCGTCATGGAGAACTGGAAGTTGGCGTAGGCGATCGGCTGGCGTTCCTTTGACATCGCTCGATCCCGCACGGCGATCAAGATCTGCTCCTGATCGATCGGTGATTGCTGAGGCCCCCAGGGATGATTCTTGTGCTCGGCTAGCGTATGGTAATCCATGCCGATGGGGATCCGATGGAGCTTTGGCGAATGTGTTGTGACGAGATTCTGGCTGAACCAGGCCAGGAGCTTGGGCTCCGCCAGAAAGAGGGCGAGATTCTCGCGTGTAAAGAGATCGTCGGGCATGGTCAGATCGCAGTCGCCGGTCACGAGAACAAAGGGCACCTTGATCGCATCCCAGGCGATCATAAGAAAATGCGGAACTGCAGAGCCAATCACATAGACGGATGCGCCGGGCTTGAGAGAGGCCCAGTCATAGTCGTAGCAGAGACGCGTCGAACTGACAGGGTGGGGCGGGTAGACATCGCAGCTCTTCATGAGGCCGCGGCTGCTGACTAGTTGACAGGCAGCTTCACTCATCATTCCTATTCGTTTAAGGGGGCGTTTGTTTAGATTCATAAACAATATTTGTGAACTATTCAAATAGGTCACAAATAGTTTTTTGCTCCACTCAGGAATCGAACCTGAGACCTCATGTTTACAAGACATGCGCTCTGCCCCTGAGCTAGAAGAGCTGTGAGGGGAATTCCCTCGTTCTGTAGATATAGGACAAGGTTTAAGTTCTTTAGCGGCGAATAGGCCCCACCTGTACATCCATATCGCCTTCATCGGATTTGCGCACAAGTTCTGTAAAGTTGGGCATCGAGAGAGGGAATGCCGGAAATGCGTCGGGCACAAGAACACCTAGAAGCGACACTACAATCCCCCCGCTAATGAAATCCTGTGCAAACGTGATGGGCTTATGCTCTTTCTGCTGATATTTGGACGCAAGGAGGGAGAGGAGCATGAAGGCGATCCCGCCGACCACGATCCAGGGCAACCAGGGAGGCATTATTGGGAGGCGCGGGAAAAAAAGAGAGCTAGCTAAGCACATCATAGTCCTCGGTGGAAATGGCCTCTTCCTTTCCGTTCAAGGGGTCTTCCGAATCCATATCCTCCATTGTCAAGGGAACTCCATCTTCTTCTAGAATTTTGAGACCTCCGTCCTCCGATTCCTCTGATTCCTTTATCATATCCGAACTATCTTCTTGGCTTCCGAACATTGAATTATACTCGGCAAATCCGACACGATGGGCCCCAATGTCGAGGCGAATGAGGGGCGTATCATCTGCACTTGGTGCAGATTCAGGCGCCGATTCAGGTTCGGACTTTTCAGGTTCGGACTTTTCAGGTTCGGACTTTTCAGGTTCGGACTTTTCAGGTACTGGCTTTTCAGGTACTGAATCAGATGCAGACGTTTCAGGTTCAGGTACCATGGGCTCTGGCTCCGCCTTTGCTTCCACCGGAGACTTCTCCTCCTCTTTTGCATCCACGTCCTCGTCCATGGAAACGAAGTCTCTGAGAATGTTCTTCACAGGCACCATGGACCGAACTGCCTGCAGAATCCCTTCGCCCAACAGGGTCTCCACCGAACGATAGTTCTGTTGCTTCTCGATGGCTGTAATGTTCTCACGGAACAGAAAACTGCTGCCCCACAGCAGCTTGGAGGTCTCGCACAAAACCTTGAAGAGAAAGTGCTCAACTTTGGGGACCGTGATCTGCACCTTCTTTTGCTTCGCGGACACGCGAATTGCCGTCAGAACCTTCGTATGGGCAATAAAAACGGCCGTCAGAAGGTCCTCTAAATAATCACAGCCACACCCACTTTGAATCTGTCCAATTTCGGTATTAACCTTTTCCATATTCCAGTCCGGAATCTCATTCAGAAAGGTCTGAAAATGCCACAAGAGCTTCCTGGGATCATTTGTCTTGGCACCCTCCTGACGAGCCTTCTCCAGGATGGATAAATAGAACTGGAAATACGAAGGAATCAGAATTCCACAGAGCTGCTTCGTATATTCGGAGCGAGCGTCGGAGTAGACATTCGCAATCGAATCCCCCATTCTTATGAAATCAGATTGATTCTTTATCGATCATAGAACGCGTGGCCATTTCGAACGGTAGAGAATACCCTAAAAATGCCCATAGCGACCCCGAATTTTCCAGGCAACACCCGTACTCGCGAAGAAGATCCGTGTTCTCCAGAAGGGGCTGCAACAAGAGTTCTGGATTCATCCCCTTGGACTGATAGGTGAGGAGGTCGTCGGCGACACAGATCTGGGCCCGTTCTTCGCGGCGCTTCTCCAGAATGCGCTTCCAGGTCTCGATTCCTTGCCGCTGCAAATGAATGCAGTGAAGAACACGCCGATAACTATATTCATCGGGCTGCATATAGTCGAAGATCTCCTCTATATTCACAGATGCATAGCTGCGCTGAATCCATTCTGTCAGTTGCTCTCGGCTCGGGGGCGGAATGCGCTGCACCGTGCAGCGGCTCCGAATGGGCTCCTGGAGCTTGGCCGGATCGCGGCACTCCAGGACGAACTGGACATCCGCCGAATGGGTCTCCAGAATTCGGCGCAGAAACGCCTGGGCCTCGGGGGTCAAATCGTCGGCCCCCTCGAGCCACAGAACGGTGGGTTCTCGCCGGCGGCCCCAGACATGGAGCTTCTGGCGGCCTTCGCGCAATGTGCGATCCTTGCGACAGGAACAGGTCAACAGCTGCTTGCGCTTCTCCTTGGCGTAGGCCTGGATCCAATGGCTCTTGCCTGCGCCAGGCGGCCCTGTGACAATGATGGGTGACTGTAACTGCATTCCTATTCGTCCTTTGAGTGGATTTTTAGGCTGCTGCGACTAGATATGAGCTACACGCCGTGTCCCAAACCCGTGCTTCTTCTTCGCTTGCCGGGCCAGTCGCATCGCAGGCCCCTCAGGCGTACATCCTTTTTCCAGAATTGCGTAATCCACGGCCGCCGCCTTGCCCCCTGTGAGGGCCGATGCCAAGCGGGCATAGCCCCAGCTATGGGCCGTCTGGCTCGGCCTAGATCCAGAACTGAAATAGGCCCCCTCGCCCTTCGCCACGATCGCCTTCTGGGCTTTTAGAGAGCAGCCTGTGGCCTTTACCAACGCCTTCGAGGGCACAAGCGTTTCCACGCCATAGAGGCGGCGGGCCTTCTGCACATGGGGGCTCTCTTTTACAGGGTACGACTGGATCCGTTTCCGCGTATAGAACTTCCCCTGCCGATAGAGCCGTCTGGACTTCAAAAGCATACGCTTCTGCAGCTGCTTGTCCTTTGCTGTCAATTGTCGAGGTAGATACTTGAGAGCAATGGATTTCATAGAGTGTCTTTACATAAGAAACAGATTCTAAATGGATGTTGCTGTTGCTGTTGCGATTAGTCGCCATGCACTCACCGTTCCAGTCATGGAGGGCGTGCGACTCCCTGTCCGACTTGCACCGAAGGACAGGGTGGTCGTGGAGGTTTTGGTCGGGGTTAGAGTTGGGCTGCTTGTACTGCTTGAGGAGGGCGTCTCTGCCCCCGAATTTGTGGTCGTCATGGTTGCACTCATTGTCCCCGAGCTTGTAAAGGAGGACGTTTGGGTCGAGGAGGTGGTAATCGTCTGCGAATTCGTGCCGGTTTGGGACGCGGAGTCAGACGAGGAGCCGGACCCCGTATTCGTCGAAGAAGGTGTGCAAGTGCCTGTCAAGGTTCCTGCGCCGGTACCGGTCGGTGTACTCGTGCCTGTGCCTGTGCGTGTGCTTGTACCTGTACCCGTATTTGTTGCACTTGTGGTGAAAGTGCCCGTGCCGGTCTGCGTTGGAGTGCGTGTGGCGGCGGCAGTGAAAGACGGTGTTCCTGATCCTGTACTCGCTGCACTTAGAGAGGGACTGGTGGTCGACGTGGACGAATAGGTGTAGGTATAGCTGGTGGACGCGGTGCGTGATGCAGTAACGGTGGCGGTGGAGGCAGCGGTTGATCGCGCCGTAATGCTCGATGTAATAGAGCTTGTTCGCGTCCGACTCGAGGTCACCGTTCGGGTCAGCGTTCCTGATTCTGTGACGGTTACAGAAGGGGTAAAGGAACCGGTGTCCGATGTGGAGGATGTGGGCGAATTGGTAGGGCTTGTTGTGCCCGTATTCGTAGGCAGACTGGTCCCTGACTTGGTGGATGTCTGCGTGGTTGTGTCGGTTATGGAAGGAGTGGATTGTGCGCTGAAACTGCTGCTCGGTGTCCAGGTGGGACTCGCTGTCAGGGTGGTCGTAGAGGTTCTTGACCAGGGACTGGGTGTCTGACTGTTGGAGGGTGTATTCGAGGCCGTTGCCGTTCGACTTGCAGTGATGGAGGAGGTGATGGTAGGCGTTGAACTCTGGGTTACAGATAGGGTGGATGGCGGAGTGAACGTGCCGGTGCTGGTGAAGGAAGAAGTGCGGGTTCCTGAGCTTGTGCGGCTCGGAGTCCTTGTGATGGCGGCACTGACTGTGCTGGAGGAGGTGAGCGAATTGGTAGGGCTTGTCGTGCCCGTTTCCGTTCCTGTGACGGAAATTGTCTGAGTGGTTGTGCGCGTGCGGGTGGGGGGCGCCGATGAAGAACGGGTCGGGGTAACGGTAGGATAATTGCTCGGCGTACCCGTATTGGACGGAGTGGCTGTGGAGGAGGCTGTCACTGTAACGGTGGCGGTTCGAGAGTTTGTAGGACTGCGACTACCTGAGCGCGTGATCGTGTTGGAACTCGTTATAAAGGCACTGGGTGTTTGCGTGGAAGAATCAGAGAAGGTGCCCGATCCTGTGGAACTTATTGTGCCCGTTTGTGTGACAGAAAGGGATGGTGTATTTGTGCCGGTACTGGATGCAGTAACGGTGGAGGTAGGCGTGGACGTGGGCGTAGAGACAGATGTAGGCGCGGACGTACTGCTTGTGCTCACTGTCATCGTCATAGAAACACTCGGGCTTCCCGAAGGAGTTCCGGACCCTGTGACTGTGGCTGTGCCCGTTCTTGTATTCGTGCTGATGGAAGTACTGGAAGGAGTCCCTGTCCTTGACAGACTCGATGTGAGGGAGGCGCTTCGTGTTCCTGTACCGGATAGAGTGCTAGGAGCCGAGCGACTGGCCGAGGAAGTGACAGTGCCCGTGTTGGTTCCAGATAGAGTTGCGGCCGCTGTGCTCATTGGACTTGTCGTGGCCGTTGGATCGGAGGTTCCGAGTGCAGAAGAGGACCCTGTGATAGACGGACTGGGGCTCGTTGTTTCGAGGGGCGTACTAAATTCCGTTCCAGAGGCGGTCGTTGTGGCAAGCCCGGTGTCCGATGTGCTTCGAGTCGGCGTACGGCTAGGTGTACGTGTATTGGTAATGGTCCAGCTCGGAGTTTTTGTGGCCGAACCCGTATTCGTTGCTGTACCGGAGAGAGAGGCCGTGCGCGACCCTGTCATTGTACGGGAGGACGAGGGCGTGCGACTGACGGAAAGGGTTTGAGAATTTGTTATGGCGCCTGTTGGCGAGGAGGAGCCGCTGAGGCTACTCGAGGGCGTCATGAGGGCGGATCCTGACGTAGTTTTGGTCACGGATTGTGTGGTGGAGGGCGACACCGTTCCAGACCCTGTCCGTAGTTGGGAAGGGCTAGAAGAAGGGGTAAGGGAGCCGCTGCTAGAGCCGGTTGCAAAGGAGCTCAGCGTTTGAGTGGCGGATATAGATGTCGATCCTGTCATGGTTTTCGTTGAACTTGGCGTTTGGAGTCCTGAACTGGAGGGGCTCAGAGTCCCCGTCCCTGTCATGGAGAGACTGAGGGTGCTAGAGGAACTTGTGGACGCAGTGACCGTGGGTGACACAGTTATTGCACTACTTGGCGTCTGAGTCGATGTCTGCGTCTGAGTTTGTGTACGTGTCCAAGAGGCCGTATTCGTCGCTGTAAGAGAGGCTGTATTGGAAGTGGACGGACTGGATGTAGAGGTGGATGTGATGGTTGTTGCTGCTGTCAAGGAAGAAGTGGGCACGCTAGCGGTTGTAGAAGGACTTGTAGTGCTTGTCTGCGTTGCCGTCATCAATCCTGTCCCGGATTTCGTTGTACTGGGGGTTGCACTGGTACTCATAGTGAGTGTAGTCGAAGGAGTGGACGTGACGGTGCTCAGGGTGGACACGGTGGCAGTGGGTGTTAGGCCGGCCGTGACCGTTCCTGTATTTGTGGAAGTCATTGTTGGCGCCGCAGTCCCTGTTTGTGTTAGGCTGGGCGTGACGGTGCTCGTGATCGTGACGGAGGGCGATGCTGTCTTAAATCCGGTCACGGTGGTAGTGCGGGTTGACGTTTTGGTGCGCGTATTTGTGCCTGAGATCGTTTGAGTACTTGTTGGATTCGCGCTAACGGAGGGACTTGCGGTCAAGGACGGAGAGGCGGTGATCGAGGAGCTGATTGTTCGGCTTGCAGTTCGACTGGGGCTTGCCGTGATTGAGGCCGTCTGTGTCCGTGTGTTGCTTGCGGTGACCGTTGGGCTTGCCGTTTGATCGGAGGAGGTGGTGGGCGTCTGTGTTGAAGTGCTTGTAAGAGTGCGAGAGGAGGTTATGGCTGCACTTCCTGTGCCCGTGGCGGTTCCAGATCCTGTAGGACTGGGGCGTGGACTTGAAGTGCTGGAAGAGGTTGGTGTATTCGTGCTGGTCATCAGGGGACTTGGTGTATTTGTGCTGGTCATCAGGGGACTTGGTGTATTCGTGATGGTCCCCGTGCCACTGAGAGTGATGGAACTCGAGCCCGTGCCGGTGTTCGAAGGGGTATTGCTCGATGTCAGGCTCGGTGTCCCTGTATGCGTCCCTGACACGGTATAGGTAGAGCTTCGAGTACCCGAACGGGTCCTCGTGCTACTTACACTGGCTGTGCGGGATCCAGTGCCTGTACGGGTTCCTGTTTCAGGAGCGCTCGGCGTCTGACTTGTTGTGCTTACGCTGCTTGGAGTGCTGGATTGAGAGAGTGTGGCGACGGCGGTTCCTGTGACCGTTGGTGTGGGGGTGGCGATTCCTGTGACCGTTGGTGTGGGGGTGGCGGTTCCTGTAACCGTTGGTGTGGAGGTGACCGTTGGTGTGGAGGTGGCGGCTCCTGTGCTCGTGCTTATAGTGGCTGTCTGCGTCGGCGTAGCTGTTGAATTTACAGTTCTACTGGCCGTTGAAGGGGGCGTGCCGAGAGCAGACGGAGTTAGAGTGATCGAGGCGGTGCGACTGCTCGTTGTGGTCTGTGTGATTGTACGACTCAAAGAGGGTGTGAGGGAGTTTGTATTCGAGGTCGTATCCGACTTGGTTTGACTCGTTGTGAAGGAACTCTGCGGAGAGCTTGTTGGGGTCTGTGTGCCAGTGTTGGTTGCCGACACGGAGGGCGTGGTTGAACTAGTTTGCATAGAGGTCTGGGACACCGATGCAGTTCCTGTGCTCCCCTGCGTTGATGTGACGGATAGGGTATATGTTTGAGAGGGTGTGCCTGATCCTGATTGGGAGGGAGTACTTGATCCAGACCCTGGTTGTGTCCCTGTGGTTGTACGGGAACCGGTGATCGAGAGGGAGCGTGTTCTCGACCCTGTCGCAAGAGAGGTGCTCGAATCTGTCACGAAAGAGGTGCTCGTGACAGTTCGAGTATTGCTGCTTGACGAGGTCACGGTGCCTGAATCGCTGTCAGTGTTTGAGGGCGTAGACGACGAGGTCTGTGTCATGGAACGGGTGCCGGTTGCAGAACTGGTGCTGCTGGGCGTCTGTGTGATGGTGTTGGAGCTGGTAGAACTAGACGTTATAGTACGCGTACTGGTTTGGGTTGCTGTTTGGCTTGGTGTACTGCTCATTGAACTTGTTTCGCTTGGTGTTCCAGTGAAGCTGGCCGTGACTGTTTGCGTAGCGGTCTGCGTTTGTGAACTGGTGGCAGAGGGGGTATGACTGGCCGTTTGACTTTGCGTGTTCGACATTGTGCCGGTGAGTGATTTGGTTTGCGTTTGCGTTTGTGTAATAGTTGCCGTCCAAGAGGGCGTATTAGACGGCGTGACGGCTGAAGAGCGTGTATTCGAACTGGAACGAGTTCTCGATTGCGTTCCTGATTGAGAGGGCGACCGTGTCCGTGTTGTCGATCGTGTAATCGTCGGACTTCCAGTACTGGTTCCTGACAGGGTTAGAATGAGACTTGTGCTGGCAGTTACAGACCCTGTAGGTGTTTGTGTAGGGGTTTGAGAGGGAGTGCTTGTGGAGGTTTGGGTACCGGTTCCTGTGCTTGTTTCTGTGCTTGTGCCTGTCTGAGAGGGGGTTTGGGTACTTGTAGGCGTTTTTGTGGATGTGCCTGTTCCTGTCTGTGAAGGGGTTTGGGTACTTGTCGGTGTTTTTGTGGATGTGCCTGTTCCTGTGCCTGTCTGAGAGGGGGTTTGGGTGCTTGTAGGCGTTTTTGTGGATGTGCCTGTTCCTGTCTGTGAAGGGGTTTGGGTACTTGTCGGTGTTTTTGTGGATGTGCCTGTTCCTGTCTGAGAAGGGGTTTGGGTGCTTGTCGGTGTTTTTGTGGATGTACCGGTTCCTGTTCTAGTCCCTGTAGTACTTGACGTTTGGGTCCCTGTTCCTGTGCTTGTTGCGGTTGAAGAAGGGGTTTGGGTGCTTGTTGGTGTTTTTGTGGATGTACCGGTTCCTGTTTGGGAGGGAGTTTGGGTGCTTGTTCCTGTCTCTGTACTTGTACCTGTAATACTTAGTGTCCTTGTTGCAGTCCCTGTGATACTCGGGGTTTTTGTCCTTGTTTCTGTATTTGATTCTGTATTACTCGGTGTCGCTGTACTTGACCCCGCGATACTTGGTGTTCTTGTTGCAGTTCCTGTCCTTGACTCCGTGATACTTGGTGTCCTTGTACTTGACCCCGTGATACTTGGCGTCCCTGTACTCGTTTCTGTCCTTGACCCCGTGATACTTGGCGTCCCTGTACTCGTTTCTGTGATAGAGGGGGTTCGACTCCATGTTCCTGTCCTTGACCCTGTGGAAGAGGGGGTTCGAGTCCCTGACCCTGTCCTTGACCCCGTAATACTCGGTGTCATTGCACTTGTCCCTGTGATGGAAGGGGTTCTTGTCCTTGACCCGGTGGAAGAGGGGGTTTGAGTCCCTGACCCTGTCCTTGACCCTGTGATACTCGGTGTCATTGCAATTGTCCCTGTGATGGAAGGGGTTCTCGTCCTTGACC
>Ga0209597_1001447_pt1 | contig 15513 bp, 10 predicted proteins | sample M_140625_MF_Meta_FD_187316 | JGI IMG/M metagenome (GOLD analysis project Ga0209597, IMG submission 187316) | Freshwater microbial communities from Lake Montjoie, Canada to study carbon cycling - M_140625_MF_MetaG (SPAdes) (version 2) | ecosystem: Environmental > Aquatic > Freshwater > Lake...
CCTTATATCGGGCAAGCATTCAGATAGCATAATTCCAAACTGCGAAACTTTTTCAATGGATTTTGCTGATAGATTCAATGTTTTTTGAAGTAAATTTTCGTTTATTTCTTCATGATATTTCAAACATTCATCCATTTTTTTATTTAGCTGAATAACGTCACCCAGTCCTTTCAATTGCAATTCTAAATATTCAGAATGTCTATCTAATGCATATTTAGCATTATTATTAATATTATCTATTTCCATTTTATCTAATATCATTTCCTGTAATGATTTTTGATAGTAAGAACTACATAAAGTAATTTTTTTTATCAAGTCAACCCTAGCAACTAAACTGAGTTTTTGTATGCCACTTATTAAATTAACATCTGAACCAATTGCCTTTAAATCAATTTGTGTTATATTTGCTAGAATTAACATCATTTTTGAAAAACTTTCAGAAGCCTCAAAATAAATTGATTTTTTCATTTCCACAGATCTTGTAATCTTATTTTCATGCGAACTGTGATAAAGACCTTTTATGACTGCAAAATATGAGATCACTCCTCCTAATAAAACTCCAGCTAAACCAAAAAAATATTCTGTAGAGAGATTTTTATATAAAATAAGCACTGATATACAAACAATGAATCCCTTAAGAATATTTTTTAAAAAATTATAAATTTTTAATTTCATTTTAAAGGCTGGATATTTAAAGAAGTGGTTGGGACGGAAGGATTCGAACCTGCGCATGACGGGATCAAAACCCGTTGCCTTACCACTTGGCTACGTCCCAGTGAATAAATGAAGACCGATATTTTCAAACTTTTTCTTTGCGAAGTCAAGCATGTAATCAAAAATTTGACATCAAAATAAACCGCCGCTAACATTATTTTTTAAAAAACAACGTAATGCAAAATAAAATATGAGCAAAATTCAAGAAATAATTGAACTTTCCGATCAAATAAATCGCGACACCGAACTTTTGGTCAATAAAATTGCCGAAGTCAGCGCCACATCTGCTTTTGGCGGCGGCGTTGATCCGTTTATTTTCGGGCTAACAATCTTTATTCTTGCCTGCTTTGTTGGCTATTTCATAGTCTGGCGCGTCACGCCAGCACTGCATACGCCGCTTATGTCGGTAACAAATGCCATCTCTGGCGTAATTCTTGTTGGCGCAATTATCGCACTTGGGTCAACAAAATCTTTCTCGATCATCTCGGTTCTAAGCTTCATGGCAATCGTAATTTCAAGCATCAACATTGTTGGCGGATTTTTCGTAACTTGGCGCATGCTTGAAATGTTCAAGCGCTAGCGCTGCTATTAAAGCAAAATATGTCGCGACTATTATCAAAACTTGCGCAAGCAAAACCAAATATCGCCGTCAATAATTTATTTGGCGCAAGTTTTATAACCCGTCTTGCAAGCAGAAATTTTTCTTCAAAAACCGCCACAGTCACAATACCAAAAGCGGTGCAACACCAATATTTATCATTGGCCAGCAATCCCGCAACAATTCACCGCTTTCCAATTTTTGACCAAGAAACCCTCGCCCGCGGGTCGCTTGAATTAAAATCTTTACTCTCAAGACAAGCCCGACTTGAAGGATGCAAAGATTCAGACCTAATAATAAAGGCCCTAGAGGGCTTTGCCAGCACAGAATATAACAGCATTTATTTTACCAACTCTGTTCCTGCACACGAATTGCGCGCGCCAAACTTAAGAATCAATTTATCAAGAAACGTCGCAACCGACGCCAAACCAACCCCCAATTCTATTGACCCCAAAGAACTTATCACCGAAAATTTCCCTAATTTTCTTTTCTTAGCGCATTGCCTAGCCATTTGCGGCCTTAGGGCCCACGATTCAATTTCATCCACCAAAGTCAGCCCATTTACCATCGTTAGCCAATCGCACAATCAAGCGGCACATTGCGACGGAGTAAGCTCGCTATACGGCGTTGACGCCATTTCACTTAGCGCAATTTCATCAAAAGGCGAAACAGCAACATTCATAATCGACCTAGAATATATTCTAAGCAAACTAAGCCCCGACGCCATCAAAACGCTATCAACCACAATCTTTCGCGCACAAGGGCAATTAGGAGAAGGCTTTAGCGCCTCAAAAGACATCCGCATTTTAGAACAAGACTCTGAAGGAAAAATGACAATTCACTACAGCCAATCACTTGAATGCACAACGCCGTCCACAAAGGTTTCTCAAGCTTTATCTGAATTGCACAGCGCAATTTCAAGCAATTTCGAAGAACGCCTGACAAAATTTTATCTAAAAACCGGGGAAAATTTGATATTTGACAACAAACGCTTAGTCCACGGCAGAGTAAATCCCCCACTCGAAACAGGCGGCGCTCCTAGCGCAAAATCAGAGCGCACTATTGGAATTTCGGTTTACACAAAAAGCCCGCAGCAAGAAATATAACGCTATTTTTCTAGTTCATAACCTTGATTTATCAGGATAAATCAGCACTTTTAAGTAAATAACATGTTTAAAATAAACAAAGAAAATTGTGGGATTAAAAAGTTACTCTATTGGCCTAAAGAGCTGTTTCAAAAATTACGCAAACGGCTTCAAGATATAAAAGAACACCCTAATTATTACGGCCTTTTAGCTCTTAAGTGGCCTCTTGCAATTCTTTTTTCAACGGCAATTTTTTTTATTTTACAAGATATAATTTCTAAAAATTTAATCTTCAAATTAGAGCCAATTATCACTCATTACTGCGGTTCAATTGGCTGCAATTCAATCTCAATAGAGCAATTTAATTCAGCAAATGGATTAATGTATTTAGCCTATTTTATAATATTGCTATTTGCGGCTTTGCTTTCTGTCAAAATTTTATGGCAACAATTTTTAAATCAACCTTTGTTCTGGGCTTCATTTCTTATTATTGCGGGAATTATCGATTATATTTTCTATGATAAAATTTCTATATACCTCCTGATAATCCCTCCAATATTACTAATCCGCCATTTTTGCAAATCTAAACAAAAATTACGCTTTGCCCATGGCGTTTGCGACGAAGATAAATTGGAATTTTCTAATAACGTAGAAGATCAAGCAAAAACCATCGCAAATAATTTAAAGCAGAATGTAACCGTTTTTTCAATCGAAGGAGAGCTTGGCAGCGGCAAATCTTCTTATTTAAAAATGATTGTTGAAAAGTTAGATAAAACTAAAAAAATCTTATACACCCATATTTCTCTAAGCGAAACCAATGGCAGCAAAAATTTTGTTAAATTATTTTCACAAAGATTTTACGAAACTTTAAACAATAAATATCCAACTTTAGCCAGCTTAGATTTTTTTGATGAAGATTTTTCTTACATCACCAAAGATTACAAAGAAGCTGGTTTTTTGATGAGTTTTCTAAAAATAATTAAAAAAATAAATTTTGCAATATTTGGCACGCAAAGCCATGACAGTAAAGGCTTTGTGAATAATGAAATTTCTAAAGTTTTTAATTATATTCCAAAAATTACAGAAGATTTTTGGATTATTGCCATTGAAGAAATGGAAAGAAACGAGTTTGATGAAATTTTACGAATTATTGAAATTATCGAAAATTTTAAAAATGAAGCGCGCGAAAAATTTCCAGTAAAAATTGTATTTATTTTATCGCTTGATAGGAATGAAATTGATAAGAGAATTAATCTTGCCCGTAACAATGAAAAGGCGCAAATAATTGATAGTTTTTTAAAAAACAAACTTATTGAAAATCCAATATTTTTACCAAAAAACGCAGAAAAATTTAATCAATTTGCGCAAAACAGTATTAACGAGACAATCAAGAAGTTTAGTCTTGGAGAAATTTCAGTAAGAGGGGCTAGCAAAAAAGATGACATTGAAAATATTAAAAACGAATATCAGTCAGCAAAAGATTTGCAAGCAAAGAGAAGTGCAATCATTAAGTTGGCGAATTATCAAAACTCGGAAGATTTTAATTTTTTAAGCAAAGAAACTCCAAGAATTATTGTGCTATTAAAAAATAATCTTAATTATTTTCTTTCAAGAATTGAGGTGCAATATTTTCTTTCAAGAATTGAGGTGCAATTAGCAAAGCAAGCAGAGCCGTCTGTTAAAGATTTTGTTAAAGATTTTTTGCATGTAAAAATTGAAGATGTAATTTTTTTACAATTTATAAAGACTAAAGATCCACAATTTTATGGGTTTTTGAATGACAATATCGATAGAGCTGTAAAAGACTCGATCCCATTAATTAAAAAAGATAAGAGTCAAGAAAGCGGGCTTGCATATGAATATAAAAATTGCGATCCAGAAATTTTAAGTTATATAGAAAAATATTACAACAGAGTCGCCCCAGACCAAATTTCACATTTGAGTAATTTAAGATTTTTATTGAGTTTAGATGGGGATAGATCTGACGACATTATTCTAAAAATAAAGAAAATTTGTAATATGGATGAGGGTGACTATAGACAAGCGGTGAAAGATTTTTTAGATGACGTAATTTTAATTGCCCCAAGAGAGGGTTTGGAAGAAATTATCGTTGGAGATACTTTTTCTGAATATTGTGATTTATTTAATCGCTTTTGTAGCGCAGACTATAAAATTATTTTAATCGACACAATTATTGCAAGGCTTACTGATTTAAAAAAATCTTCAGAAGCAAAAATTAAAGACCTTGATCATTTTGGTTTTTCAAGCACAATGTCCCTGCTTTTAAACGACCCTTTGGTTATTGATCAAATTAAGCTGAATGGCATTAATAAGAAAATTCAAGAAATTAATCACTTGCTAGACAAGCAGCAACTCTTTAAAACAACACACAAAACTCTTGCTCAAATTGACGAAATCAATAAATCAAAAGATGAATCAATAACTTTTATTAAAGAAAAAGGCCTAGATGAATTTTTTAAACAATTTCTAAACCATGATGCCCACAGCACAAACTACGCCACAATTTTATTACTAATTGATAGTGAAATATTGTCCGCAATGATAGAAAAAGGCTGGGTAGGAAATATTTTTGAACGCAAAATTTCATTCTCCAGAGCACTATATAGAGAAAATGTTTTAAATCGAATTAATGAAGAAAAATTGCTAGATAAGCTGTTCTTAGAAACTCAAAAATCCTAAACAAAAAAAGCCTCGTTTTGATAATGTTAAAATTTCTTAATTTTTTTAAAATTAACAATGCGCATCTAAATATACCAAACTTCCAGCTTTGTCATTGCGAGCGCTAGCGTGGCAATCCATGGTGCGGCAAGATAGATTGCCACGCTAGCGCTCGCAATGACAAAGTGTTTTTTAATTTCGGTGTTTTGAATCAAGTTCGGTAATAATACCATCTCCAATCTTAAATGAGTGGCATGAATTTTAGGGCAAAAGCCTATTAGATATGGATGCACAAATGCAAGACCAGCGAAATTCGTATTCATCATTTAAGAGCGGAAATGACACAACACTACTTCCTCACACCAATCCTTTTCAAACAAAACTTCAAATCAGACAAAACATCCTCAAACTTTGCGGCGGAGATTTCTTTTTTGGCAATCACAACATAATCGTGAGAACGCTTCGCATATTGTGCAATAACTTCGCGCACAGCTTCGCGCAATCTTCTTTTAGCGCGATTTCTTACCACCGCGTTGCCAACAGTTTTACTGACAGTAAAACCAACTCGCACAAAATTATCAGCGTTTTTTCCTATTAATTTATTTTGGAAATAAAATTCAGAAGTGGGTTTTTCAAGCAGTAACAATGTTTTGGCATGAAATTTTTGCCCTTTTTTGCTAATTTCTTGAAAATCAGATGATTTGGTAACAGAAAGGATTTTAAGCATTTTACTTTATTTTTAAAAAAACTTAAAATCCGAAATCAGGTTGATTGATAGCTTTTAGAAACTATTGAACGACGCTAGCACTAAATTTAGGGATAAATTATAGCGTTAGCACAACATTTAAGCACTTAAAACTGCGCGACCTTTTAAGCGACGACGTGCAAGCACTTTTCTGCCACCAACCGTTGCCATTCTAGCTCTGAAGCCATGTCTTCTTTTGCGTACCAATTTACTTGGCTGCCAAGTTCTTTTCATATAAACACCAAATTAAAGCCATTTAAAGGCCATATTAAAACTAAGGTCGGGCATTCTAACCTAAACAAAGTTAAGTTGCAATCCCTTTTTTAAAGTCTTTACCTCAAGAAAGATTTACATTTAAAAAAACAATCGCTAGAATAGCGCAATTACTGCCACGCAAGCCAAGATCAGCTTTAATAATCAGCCAAAATGTCAACAGATTTCGACGTAATTGTAATAGGCGCCGGACACGCCGGACTTGAAGCAGCCTGCGCCGCAGCAAGAATTGGTGCGTCAACTTTATTGATAACAAAAAAAATCGAAAACCTTGGAGAAATGTCATGCAACCCCGCAATTGGCGGAGTCGCAAAGGGCACTATTGTTCGCGAAATTGACGCGCTTGACGGAATAATGGGTCGCGCAATCGACATTGCTGGCATTCATTTTCGAATATTAAACGCGTCGAAGGGCGCGGCAGTTCACTCGCCGCGAGCGCAGGCAGATCGAGCGCTTTATCGGCAAGCCATAAAGCGAATTTTAACAAAAGATTACGGCGTTAAATTTGACGATGAAAAGGCAAATCTTGAAAATAAAACTTTGCCAAATGGCGGAAAATTGCAAATTATTTTCGCCTCTGTTACCGATATTGAAATTGCTGACAAAATTGCGCGCGGCATAGAACTTGACGATGGGAAAAAATTTTCTTGCTCGTCGCTTGTTTTAACCGCAGGAACTTTTCTGAATGGCGTAATTCACATTGGCGATCAGAAAACACCAGCTGGGCGCATGAAAGAGCTGCCTTCTTACGGAATTTCCGAACGGTTAGCAAAATATAATTTCTCGCTTTCGCGCTTAAAAACTGGCACTCCGCCGCGCATTTTCAAAAACTCGATTGATTTTTCTAAGCTTGAAGAGCAAGCCGGCGACGAAGTTGCGCAACCATTTTCATATTTGAACGAAACGGTCGAAGCGCCACAAACCTCTTGCTTCATAACATATACCAACAAAAAAACGCACGATATTATTGCGCAAAATTTACAAAAATCGGCAATGTATGGCGGGCATATTTCGTCAAGCGGGCCGCGCTATTGCCCATCAATCGAAGATAAAATTCATCGCTTTTTTGAAAAAGAAAGACATCAGATTTTCTTAGAGCCAGAAGGGCTTGAAAGCGAATTAATTTATCCAAACGGCATCTCGACATCATTGCCGCTTGACGTGCAAGTTGAGTTTTTAAAAACGATTGCGGGCCTAGAAAACTGCAAGATTGCGCAAGCAGGATATGCAATTGAATACGACTTTATCGACCCTCGCGAATTATTGCCAACGCTTGAAACAAAAAAAATCGGCAATTTATTTTTTGCCGGCCAAATTAATGGCACAACCGGATACGAAGAAGCCGCGGGGCAAGGCCTTGTAGCTGGGGTTAATGCCGCACTATCCGCACTAAAAACTGGCGCAAGCAAGCAAGAATTTATTTTAGATCGCGCTTCAAGCTATATTGGCGTAATGATCTCAGACCTTACCACTCTAGGCGTTACCGAACCTTATCGCATGCTGACTTCTCGCGCGGAATATCGTTTAAATTTGCGCGCTGATAATGCCGATTTTAGGCTTACCGAATTTGGCGTCAAAGCTGGCTGCATTAGTTATGAGCGAGAAAAATTCTTTGCTGAAAAAAAATTAAAAATTACATCCGCAACAAATTTATTAGAAAATTTAAAAATTTCACCAACAAAACTTGCCGAACTAAAAATTACGATGAAGCAAGACGGAGTAGTTCGCTCGGCTTTTCAACTTTTGTCATTTCCTGAAATTAATTTTGCGACTCTTGCAAAAATTTGGCCCGAAGAAATTTCGCAAATTGATGAAAAAACGAAAAGCCAAATTGCGATTGACGCCCTCTACAAGCCCTATTTAAAGCGCCAAGATCAAGATATCGCAATTTTGCGCCAAGATGAAAATATAAAAATTCCACTAGATTTGGATTACAACAAAATTAAAAGCCTGTCAAATGAAACGCGAGAAAAATTAAACAAAGCTCGCCCAAGCAACATTGGCGCGGCTTTGCGCATTCAAGGAATTACTCCTGCAGCGGCAATGGCGGTGATTATTTATATTAAACACTATGAAACACCTAGTGCAGCAACTTCATATTGAAATCAAAATAATAAATAATGCAAAGTTATTAGTGAGAAGCGGTATTATACCATTTCCCACTAATAATTATAAATTTATGCTTCATAATTTAGGTCTAAAATTTCAAATAAAAATCATCCGTATCGCCTGATGCGACTGATTTTTCTTTAAAATTTCATCCTCTAAACTATTTTGCCTAAATGTATAATTATTAGTGGGAAATGGTATTATTATTTTCCAGCAAATCGTGATCAGACTTAGTTTTAGACTTTATTAATTTATCAACAAACTTTGGACGCACCTTAGAATAAAAAATTGCAAAATCAATTGGATTAGCCAACTTTTTTCTTTTTAGTTTGGTTTTTAGTTTATAAAAACTATTTAAAAAATAAGAATTAGCGGCAATGTTTAAATCTTTTTTTGTAAATAGATGCAAAAAACCATTTGAATAAAAATTTAAAGAATATTTTTTAGCGATAATTTCAAAAGATTTTTTAGTATAAAACCCAATATGCTGCCCTGAAGGAAACGAATAATACCACCATTTTTCAGGATCTGGAAAAGAGTGATCTTCAACTATCTCTGTTGTAAACAAAATATTGTCAGAAAATTTAAGCATTTTTTCAATTTCTGCCAAAGGATCAGTAAAATGTTCGAACGTTTCAAATGATGTAACAAGTTCGGTTTTTTTAGTTAATGAATTAAGCTCGAAACCGCGGGCTACAAGATTTTCACAATATTCATCAAGCCAATAAAAATCAAATCCAACATCGCGCATCATGCGTACAAAAATTCCATAGCCACCACCATAATCCAAGAACTTTGCCTTCGTATCAAAAAAAGCAGCAATTACTGGCGAAGCTTTTTTTACCAAAAGCTGGTTTCTTAGCATAATTCCAGTATCTTGCAATGTTATAACATTGGCGTAAGCTCTTCAAGCCAATATGGATTTTCGGTTTGAATAAATCCGCAATTTTCACATTTAAAATATTTTACATTGTATTTTTTTAGAACATCGTGACTAAAAATATGGCTAGAATTAGAGCTGCATATTTTGCAATTCATATAATGTTTTATTTAATAAATATTTAAATTTTTCGCCATCAAGATAAATTCTTGCAAATCCATGACTTTCTGGCCGTCTTCGCCTAGTTTTCTAACTGCAACAGAATTTTTCTCTGATTCTTGTCGCCCTACCGCCAGAATAAACGGCACTTTTTTCAACGAATGCTCACGAATTTTTGCATTGATTTTTTCAGCGGCTAGATCTTCGCCCACTCTGAAGCCAGCGGCCTTTAATTCGGCAATAACTTTGCGCGCATAATCGTCGGAATCGTTGGTAATTGTGGCGATAACAATTTGCACTGGCGCAAGCCAAAATGGTAATTTTCCTGCATAATTTTCGATGAGGATGCCGATAAATCTTTCAAGGCTGCCTAAAATTGCGCGATGCAGCATAACGGGGCGATGCTTAGAGCCGTCAACTCCAATGTAAGATGCGTCTAGGCGCTCTGGTAAGATAAAATCGGCTTGCAAAGTGCCGCATTGCCATTCGCGGCCAATGGCGTCAACTAGCGTGAATTCTAGCTTGGGGCCATAAAATGCACCTTCTCCGGGGTTGATTTCGCAATCAAGGCTGGCAATTTTTACGGCGTCACTAAGTGCGGCTTCGGCCTTGTCCCACGTGGCGTCAGAGCCTGCGCGTTTCTCTGGTCGCGTCGAGAATTTTACTTTTACTTTGTCGAATCCAAAATCGGCGTAGACCTCTTTTAGCAAGGCGCAGAAGGCGACGGTCTCGGCGTTAACTTGCGATTCTTCGCAAAAAATATGAGCATCATCTTGAGTGAAAGACCTTACGCGCATAATGCCATGAAGCGATCCCGAAGATTCGTTGCGATGACAGCAGCCAAATTCTGCCATGCGCAATGGCAATTGGCGATAAGATTTTAGCGATTGATTAAAAATTTGCACATGGCCGGGGCAGTTCATCGGCTTGACCGCAAGCGTTCTTTCTTCGCTTTCTGACACAAACATATTTTCGCGAAATTTTTCCCAATGACCCGATTTTTCCCACAAAATTTTGTCAATTAATTGCGGAGTTTTAACCTCGACATAGCCATGTTTTTCAAGCTTGGCGCGAATATAATTTTCAATTTCGCGATAAATTATATAGCCGTTAGGGTGCCAAAACACTGATCCGGCGGCTTCTTCTTGCATGTGAAATAAATCAAGTTCACGCCCCAACTTGCGGTGGTCGCGCTTTGCGGCCTCTTCAAGCATGTGCAAATAATTATCGAGCGATTCTTTGCTTTCCCAAGCGGTGCCATAAATTCGTTGCAACATTTCATTTTTAGAATCACCTCGCCAATAGGCACCTGCTAGCTTCATCAATTTAAAATGCTTGATGTGTGAAGTTGATGGGGCGTGCGGCCCGCGGCACAAATCGATAAAATTACCTTGGCGATAAAGCGAAATATCTTCATTTGATGGAATTGAGGCGATAATTTCTGCTTTATATTTTTCGCCAATAGAAGTAAAAAACTGCACGGCATCATCACGCTTCCAGACTTCTCTTACCAATGCTTCGTCGCGCCTTACAATTTCGCGCATTCTGTTTTCAATTTTTTCCAAATCGCTTAAAGCAAACGGCGCAGAGCGCGCAAAGTCATAAAAAAAACCATTTTCAATAGCTGGTCCAATTGTAACTTGCGTTTCAGGAAATAATTCTTTAACTGCTTCAGCCATAATATGAGCAGCGTCATGACGAATTATTTCAAGCGCATCAGCACCAGATTTTGCTGTGATAATTTCAATTGCAGAATCCGCTTCAATAATACGCGAAAGGTCGCGCAACTCGCCATTTACCTTGATTGCCAATGCCGATTTGGCAAGACTAATTGAAATCGCTTTAGCAATTTCAGTCCCAGAAATTCCTCGTTCAAAATTTTTTACAGCACCATCTGGAAAGGTAATTTTTATTTCTGCCGACATTTTTTTAAAAATTAAGATTAAATATGCCACGATTGTAGTAACAGCAAGTAATTTATCAATTATGATTTTTAAAACCGTCTAATTGTTGCAAGAAAAGAAAATTAAACTACAATTGGCGCAAACACCTTTAAAAAAACATCAAAAAACTACAAAGGGGCTATAGCGCAGTTGGTAGCGCGCTTGCATGGCATGCAAGAGGTCCGGAGTTCGAATCTCCGTAGCTCCACCATTTCCCCTCAAGGGTTCATGGAATTTTCTAAAATTTAGTTTTTATTTGGTGTCCGTCTGGTGTCCGTTATTATCTCTACAATCAAATCTGAACTTCGTCATCAAATTCTTTAGTTTTTCTAAGTCAGAAAATTTGATTGATCTTTAATTGTTTTGGTAAGAGTTCTTTGATACATGAAATAATCCGTTCATTATGGAATTGAATTCCAATATAAACGGAGATTTTTCTCGTTTAGGGGGACTGGAATTTGGGGATCAGGTCAAATTCTTGTACAGCGGCTTTAATTAAATTATAACACTTATTTTTGAAAAAAACTCCACGAACATCAAAATCATTTTGATTAAAACCATTCCACGTTTCATAAAGATGCAAAGAATAATAAAAATTATTTAATATTTCTTTAAATAGTTCTTTAGATTTTTTTTTAATCGCTGCAGGCATATTCTAAAATATTAAAAATATTTCATAAAAATTTAAACAATAAAAAAGGGTGACCATTTCTGGCCACCCTTTTTAAAAATATTTTGTATCAGGAAAATTTTGTTTTCATAAAAAGGCAAAAGTAAAGGCGATAGCCGCAGACTAAAAGTTTTTATACTTGGAAAGTTGGTCCGAAGACGCTTTCTTTCTTTAAAGGAGGTAATCCAGCTGCAGGTTCCCCTACTGCTACCTTGTTACGACTTAACCCCAGTCACTCCTCCTACCGTGTAGACCTGCCTCCTTGCGGTTAGCTCAGCCTATTCGGGTAGAAACAGCTTCCATGGCTTGACGGGCAGTGTGTACAAGACCCGAGAACGTATTCACCGTAGCGTGCTGATCTACGATTACTAGCAATTCCAACTTCATGAGGGCGAGTTGCAGCCCTCAATCTGAACTGAGATGGCTTTTTAGGATTTGCTCCAGATTACTCTTTCGCTTCCTGCTGTAACCACCATTGTAGCATGTGTGTAGCCCACCCCATAAGGGCCATGATGACTTGACATCGTCCCCACCTTCCTCCAACTTGTCGTTGGCAGTTTCCTTATAGTTCCCGGCATAACCCGATGGCAAATAAGGATGAGGGTTGCGCTCGTTGAAGGACTTAACCTAACATCTCACGACACGAGCTGACGACAGCCATGCAACACCTGTCTCCACTGTGGATTGCTCCAAAGGTACATTTCTGCACCGGTCAATGGGATTCAAGAGGTGGTAAGGTTTTTCGCGTAGCATCGAATTAAACCACATGCTCCACTGCTTGTGCGGGTCCCCGTCAATTCCTTTGAGTTTTAGTCTTGCGACCGTAGTCCCCAGGCGGAGTACTTAACGCGTTAGCTTCGCCACCGAACTCTAAGAGCCCAACAACTAGTACTCATCGTTTACTGCGTGGACTACCAGGGTATCTAATCCTGTTTGCTCCCCACGCTTTCGTATCTCAGCGTCAATGTTGGTGTAGATAGTCGCTTTCGCCACCGGTGTTCCTCTTAATATCTACGGATTTCACCCCTACACTAAGAATTCCACTATCCCCCACCAAATTCAAGCCAGATAGTTTCAGCTGCAATTCCCAAGTTGAGCTTGGGGCTTTCACAACTGACTTATCAAACCGCCTACATACGCTTTACGCCCAATAATTCCGAACAACGCTAGCACCCTTCGTATTACCGCGGCTGCTGGCACGAAGTTAGCCGGTGCTTTTTCTGTGAGTACCGTCATTATCTTCCTCACTAAAAGAGCTTTACAATCCGAAGACCTTCATCACTCACGCGGTATTGCTGGATCAGGCTTGCGCCCATTGTCCAATATTCCCCACTGCTGCCTCCCGTAGGAGTCTGGACCGTGTCTCAGTTCCAGTGTGGCTGATCATCCTCTCAGACCAGCTACGGATCATCGCCTTGGTGGGCATTTACCCCGCCAACTAGCTAATCCGATAGAGGCTCATCTAACAGCGATAAATCTTTCCCGACTAGGTCGGTGATATATGGTATTAGCTTTGGTTTCCCAAAGTTATTCCTTACTGCTAGGGAGATTCCTCTATATTCCTCACCCGTTTGCCACTCATTTTGAGTTGCCCCAAAATTCGTTCGACTTGCATGTGTTAAGCATACCGCCAGCGTTCGTTCTGAGCCAGGATCAAACTCTCAAGTTGAGAATTTGATAACTACTCTCTAGAAATCTGACATAAATAAATTTGTAAGACCTAAAAGGGTAGTCCAAAATAGACTACCGCCTTTATTTTTTTCTCACTATATTAACTGTATGTAAACAGTTAATAGTATTTTTACACTATTATTCACGATTTTAAACAACTTTTTTTAAGTATATTAATAGCTTTAAATATTAGTGGTTTACACTAAAATTAATTAATAAAAAACAGCTTATAATTGTTTTACTATTTAGCTTATGCCTTGAGCGATCAACTAAGAAGCACTAAAACATCTTTGAGAATTTTTAATTTCCCAAATTAATATCTCAAAATATTCATATCAGTTAACCTAACTTAATTTAAATAAGTTAGAAAAATTTTTAAAGATTGAGTTTTAATATTTTATCTAAGATAAAAATTAATGTCAATCACCTTTTTACTAATTTTTATAAAATCTAAATAATTTATAAATTGTTACTTAATTAATAACATTTTATTTATTTTCAATTTTTTTAAAAACCAATTTCAAAAGTAAAATAACTTCAAGGAATGCATATTTTAAGGACTAAAACTTGCTTGTCAAGTAGCAAGTTAAAAAGTTTTTTAAGCCATAAAAACTACAAGGCTAGATCACGAATATAGCTTACAAATATAAGCTTTGGTGGCATTTTAGTTGATTTAATTTTTATTTCGATTTTTTCTAAATCACTAAGAATTTTTACTAAAAAATTCATTGATAAATTTTTTAAATGACGACGAAATTCCACTTCAATTTTAAAAAATAAAAATTGTGCTTTTACTGCCCCATCAAAATCCTTATCATCCCTTTCAATCATTAACTTGGCATTATATAATTTTTGAAAATATCCACTTAAAATTCTTACCAAGGCAATTGCCTCGAAATCACCATCAAGCATTTTATTTGCCTGATTAAGCGCAATGGCATATTTTTTATCTGCAAAATTTGCAATAAATTGATTAGCGGAGATTTCATTTTGATCTACAAGAACTTGACTTAATTTATCAAAATTTAAATTTTTATCATCATGAAAATATTGTGCGATTTTTTCAATTTCAAGATTAAGCAATTGGCGATTCTTACCAAATTTTTCTAGCAGCAAATCAATAATTTTCAAATTAAATTTTAATTGATTTTCTTGCAATTTTTCACTAATAAATTTTCTTACAACTTGCTCATCATCTTCGTAACAAGCAATACTTGCAAGGCTTGGACTATCTTCAACAATTTTTCTTAACGCTGAGCTTTTACTTAAATCTTCACCCTGAATTAAAATAAAATTATCGCTTTTATTGTCAAAATCCTTATTGGCAATTAAGGCTTTGAGACTCTGCGCAGCATAGCTTCCAGCATCCTTGATAATGATCAATTTCCTTCCGCCAAACATTGGAAATGCAAAAAATTCATCAGCAAGAATTCCCGAATCCTCTTTAATTTTATCTTCATCAATATTGACCACCAAAAATGGATCGGCTAAATCCTTAACAATTTTTTTAGCGATTACAGAAAATCGATATCTTACAACCGAGCTTTCAGGCCCGTATACCAAGCATCCAGCAATTTTTTCATTGCCAATCCTTTGAATATAATTTTCGATTTGGTAATTAGCGATTTTCATTTTAAAATAAACATTTAAAATTATAGGTAGTTTAACTTTTATTTAATTCTAACATGCGAATTTTAATTGTTGAAGATGATTTAACGCTTGGCAAATTAATCAGAATTGCCTTAGAAAACCAACGCTACATCGTTGATTGGGTTATTGATGATAGCGAATTTTTTAGCGCAATCAAATCAACTCACTACGAAATTATTATTCTTGATATAAATTTACCAGATAAATCGGGTATTGAAATTTTAAAAATTATGCGTTCGCTGAAAAATCATACTCCCGTCCTAATTCTTACTGCGCTTAATTCGGCAATGCAAAAAGTTAATGGCCTAGACGCAGGAGCTGATGATTACCTTACCAA
>Ga0209597_1001448_pt1 | contig 15511 bp, 10 predicted proteins | sample M_140625_MF_Meta_FD_187316 | JGI IMG/M metagenome (GOLD analysis project Ga0209597, IMG submission 187316) | Freshwater microbial communities from Lake Montjoie, Canada to study carbon cycling - M_140625_MF_MetaG (SPAdes) (version 2) | ecosystem: Environmental > Aquatic > Freshwater > Lake...
TAACACTTCTTTCCTTCAACCTGAATTATTTAAATGTGATTTCTTTCATGTAGAAACCTAAGCAGGATTGGTCTTCTGATTCAATCAGCAGTTTTCCATCGGCTTCCACCTGAATTATTTTTCCTAAAAAGCTGGATTGATCTTTTGCGATTTGGTAATTTTTGATTTCACCTTTCTGAAACAGTATTTGATGGTATTGTGAATCTATTTCAGTCCATTTTTTTTCTTCCAACAGAAATAAATCGCTTGCCATTTGATTTCGCAGCGTTTTCAAAAAGGATGATACAGTTGGAATCTCAATTGTGTGATTTGAAATGCAAGTCGCATTTTCGAGATTTTGATTCGAGATGTTTATTCCGATTCCAATTAAGGAATAATGAAGGCTCTGTTCGCTCCAAGAGTTTTCAATGAGAATACCGCCGATTTTTTTTCCTTCAACGAAAATATCGTTCGGCCATTTGATAGAAACTGACTGAATATTATGTTGAATAAGTGTTTTCGCCACCTGAAGAGCGGCCCATTTGCTGAGGTAAAAGATTTCTTCGGGCTTGAGTTTGATTTTCAAAATGATCGTTCCAAGGAATGAACTTCTTGGCTCTGCTAGCCATTGGTTGTCACGCTGCCCCTTTCCTTCTAACTGAAAATCGGTAGTAATGGCAGTGCCACTTTGAGTTTCTGGCAGTTTAGCAATTGTGGAAGCATAGTTGTTTGTGCTATCCATCTGCTCGAAATGCGAATGTGGTGATTGTTCAAACATGGACTCTTTCAATGCAGAAAACTTAAAGATTACAACGAAATTACGCCGTAGCGGAATACCTTTGCTACAGAAGAATAAAAAATGAAGAAAAAAGCAGCAGATAAAAGTAGCGAAGATGCATTGTTACTTTCCATTATTGACGGAATAGAAGAAGTAAAAGGTCACGATATCAAGATTCTTGATTTACGAAACATTGAAGCGGCAATTGCCGATTATTTTATTGTTTGCACAGGAACGAGCACAACTCAGGTTGAGGCGATAGCGAGAAGTGCCGAAAATTTCACACGAAAAGAATTAGACGAAAGACCTCGCAGAGTAGAGGGAGTGCGCAATGCACAATGGGTACTTATGGATTATTTTACCATAATTGTCCACGTGTTTTACGAGCCCATGCGTGAGCATTATGATATAGAAGGTCTTTGGTCCGACGGTAAGGTAATGGCTTTACCGAAAAAAGCAAAGCCAGAGCCAAAGGCGAAGGCGGAACCAAAACCAAAGGCAGAGCCGAAAGCAAAAGCAAAAGCAAAAGCTCCTGCAAAACCAAAGGCAGAACCTAAAGTGAAAGCTGCGGCAAAGCCAAAAGCAGAACCGAAGGCAAAAGTAGCGGCAAAGCCGAAGGCAAAAGCATCGGCAAAGCCGAAGGCAGAACAAAAGGCAAAGGTGGCTGTTAAAACTATAACTGTGGTAAAACCAAAAGTGGTAACTAAGAAAACAGCTAAGAAAAAAGATGAGTGATCAGAATAATAAAAAGCCAGCCGGACCTAACAATCCGATGAAGGGTGGATTTAGTTTTTATTGGATTTACGCGGTTATAGCGATCGTGTTGATTGGATTAATGGTATTCAATGGCAGTTCAGATGGCTCTGAAACGAATTACGCTCAGGTGAAGTCATGGGCAGAGAGTAATTATATTGCCCGCGTTGAATACAACGGCTCAACAGGAAAGGTGTATTTAGATTCACTTGGAAAAGCGAATTTGAAAGGACAGTATCCCGAGCAAAAAGGTGTCATGGGAACCCGTCAGGGTAGTGACTTTTGGTTCAACATTCCACCGAGTGAGCACTTTATTGATGAGTTGCATGCCTTAGGTCCGGTTCATAATTTCGAAGTGAAATTTCAACCGCCTAATGAATCGGCTCAGAGTTTATTGTGGTGGTTAATTGCCTTGGGGGTAATGATTGCTGCTTGGACATTTATCATGCGTCGCATGGGCGGCGGCGGTGGTGGTGGCGGTGGTCAGATATTTAACATTGGAAAGAGCAAAGCTCAATTATTCGAGAAAGGAAAAGGAACCAATGTGACTTTTGCTGATGTTGCCGGTTTGGAAGGAGCGAAAGAAGAAGTAGAGGAAATCGTAGATTTCTTGAAGCATCCAAAAAAATATACTGAATTAGGAGCGAAGATTCCGAAGGGAGCTTTATTGGTGGGGCCTCCTGGAACTGGAAAAACATTGTTGGCGAAAGCCGTAGCTGGAGAAGCGCAGGTTCCATTCTTTTCATTGTCGGGTTCTGATTTTGTGGAGATGTTTGTTGGTGTTGGAGCGAGCCGTGTGCGTGATTTATTCCGTCAAGCGAAAGAGAAAGCTCCTGCTATCATTTTTATTGATGAGATTGATGCTATCGGACGTGCAAGAAGCAAGAATGTAAACTTTGGTGGCAACGATGAGCGTGAGAATACGCTGAATCAGCTGTTAACTGAAATGGATGGTTTCGGAACTAATTCAGGAATTATTATTCTAGCTGCTACGAATCGTGCAGATATTTTAGACAAGGCCTTGATGCGTGCTGGTCGATTCGATCGTCAGATTTATGTAGACATGCCTGATGTGAAGGAGCGCGTGCAAATATTTAATGTACACTTGAAGAACGTTAAAACAGATCCGTCTGTTGATGTGGACTTTTTGGCTCGTCAAACACCAGGATTTTCTGGAGCAGATATAGCCAATATATGTAACGAAGCAGCCCTTATTGCTGCTCGACATGGTGCAGCCTCGGTAGAACAAAAGGATTTCTTAGCAGCTGTAGATCGTATTATTGGTGGACTCGAAAAAAAGAATAAGATTATTACTCCGAATGAAAAGCGCACTATCGCGTTTCACGAAGCGGGTCATGCTGTAACATCTTGGTTGTTGGAATACGCTTCTCCTTTGGTGAAAGTGACCATTGTTCCGAGAGGAAGATCTTTGGGTGCTGCATGGTATTTACCGGAGGAAAGACAAATCACAACGACTGACCAGATTCTTGATGAAATGTGTGCAACCCTAGGTGGACGTGCAGCAGAGCAAGTAATCTTCGGTAAAATTTCAACAGGAGCTCTTTCAGATTTGGAGAAAGTAACGAAGCAGGCCTATGCTATGGTTGGAATTTACGGATTGAATGATCGGATTGGAAACCTGAGTTACTACGACTCTTCCGGCGAAAATCAGTTTCAAAAACCATACAGCGATGAGACAGCTCGCACCATGGATGAAGAGGTGAGTAAATTGGTGGAAGCCGCTTATCAGCGGGCCCTTCATTTGCTCACCGAGAATCGTGAAAAATTAGAAGAGTTGGCTCAATTACTTCTAGAAAAAGAAGTGATCTTCAAAGAAGATTTAGAGAGAATTCTTGGGGTAAGACCATACATAGATCGTCAAACTCAAATAGACGATGCTGAGACATCGGCTCAATTGGTTAAAGATGCATTGATTGCAGAAGCGGAAGTTGATGCGACTCTTGTTTCAGAGGAAACTCCCGTTATTGAAGATTCACAGAAGAAAGAAGAAAATTCAGATAGTGAAACACAATCCCAAGAAACACAGGAGAGTTAGATTTGAGTAATTTATTATTGAGGTCCTTGGTTGGACTTATTTTTAGTTTAGTTGTGGTGGGCTCTGCTTTTGCAGGGCTTTTGCCATTTACGCTATTGTTTGGATTTTTCGCTGCAAAGGGTTTTCAGGAGTTTGTTCGATTGGTTAATCCGCAAATGAGACGCTTCCAAAGACGAGTGGGACTTGGATTAGCCGTTATCCTTTATGTAACAGCCGCTTCCACCATGGTTTTTGGAACTGATTGGAGATGGATGTTAATGGTGCCTGTGCTTTGGTTGTTATTTATGTCTATTGAAATGATGAAGGTGAGTGCAAGTTTTATTTTGGATACTTCCACCATCTTAATGGGTTTTATTTATACGGTCCTGCCTTTTTCTCTGCTGGTCTTTTTAGGTAAAGTCAACGGTGAATTTGACGCACGTCTCCCGTTTGGATTCTTTTTAATTTTATGGGCAAATGATACAGGAGCTTATTTGATAGGAAAGTTCTTTGGAAAGCACAAGCTGCTTGAAGCAGTATCTCCTAAAAAAACATGGGAAGGATTGTTTGGTGGAATGACAAGTGCTGTTCTTTCGGGATATTTTCTTTTTTCATTAATGCCCAATTCATTCAGTCGCACGGAGTGGATAGCCATTGCTGCAATTGTCGCGGTTTTTGCCAATATTGGAGATTTAATCGAATCTCAAATTAAGCGTATAAAAGGGGTTAAAGATTCTGGAAAACTACTTCCTGGTCACGGCGGGGTATTGGATCGTTTTGATGGATTGCTTATTGCGCTGCCGCTTGTAATAATTTATTTGATTTTGTTTTAATATGACTATTCACAAAGAGGGTTTTAAGATTTTAGGCGGAACACTTTTAGCTTCTACAATACTTGTTGGCGGCGCCTTTTTGATGTTCGATGCTGTTTTAGTATGGATATTAACAGCTGTAGCATGTGGTATAGTATTCTTGCTGTTTTTGCAATTCTTTCGATTGCCTCATCGTGTGAATTGCGCTAATGAAAATGAATTGGTTGCTCCTTGTGATGGAAAGGTAGTAGTTATTGAAGAGGTAGAAGAACCAGAGTATTTTCAGGGTAAAAGAATTCAGGTTTCCATTTTTATGTCGCCGTTAAATGTCCATGCGAATTGGACCCCGTGTTCTGGAGAAGTGAAATATTTCAAATATCATCCAGGATTGTTTTTGGTTGCCTGGCATCCAAAGAGCAGTACTGAGAATGAGCGCACAACGGTTGTTGTAGAGCATGCTCCTGGAAAAGATGTTTTGCTACGACAAGTTGCTGGAGCAGTAGCGCGGAGAATTGTTTGGTATGTAAATGCGGGAGATAAACTTCAAACTAACGATCAATTCGGTTTTATTAAGTTTGGAAGTCGTGTTGATTTGTACTTCCCTTTAGGAACAGAGATTGTAGCGAATATCGATGAGGTGACAAAGGGAAATGAAACGGTGATTGCGCGTTGGAAATAATAAGTATTGGATATAATAAAAAAGGTCTGAAATTTCAGACCTTTTTTATGCTTGATTATTTCTTAGTTGTTTGGAGCACCACCTTGCTCTTTCACTGGAGCACCACCTGGTGTGCCTGGAGCAGGAGCATTTGGATCTGCTTCAACATTTCCTTTGATGCGAACAACTTTAACAGGCTCATTCACCGCGTTAGAATTGATGGTAACTGATTTGTTAATTGGGCCAGGACGCTTTGTATCATACTTTACTTGAATCATTGAAGAACCGCCAGGAAGAATTGGAGTCGTGTCACATGTTGGAACCGTACATCCGCAAGAACCTTTGCATTTGCTTAAAGTTAAGGGCTCAGTTCCTGTATTAGTTACTTTGAATTCACATGCGCCGTTTCCACCGAAGGCAACAGTTCCATAATCGTGAACTTCTTTATCAACGGTAATGGCTGGACCAGTTACCAATTGAGCTTGAGCGTTTGCCGAAATTGCAAAACCAATTGCAATGGCGAAAGATAAAATTACTTTTTTCATACTATTCTGTTTTTCTAATTATTCGATGACTTCACCTTTGATGGTTAAAACGGTTGGCTTTGCTTCTGGATTGTTCCAGTTAACCATAACTGTTTTCGTGAAAGGACCCATTCTATTCGTATCGTAATGAATAGTAATTGCTTGGCTTTTACCTGGCTCAATGGTAGAGTTCGGGTCACATTTAGGAGTTGTGCATCCGCAAGAACCTTGACATGAGCTGATGATCAGATTTTGATCTCCAGTGTTAGATAATTCGAATGTACAATTACCATCAGAACCTTTTTTAACTTGACCGTAGTTGTTTTCCATTTTATCAGGAGTTAACATAGGTGCACCAAAAGTTGTGATTTTTCCAGGCTGCGCTTCAGCACATCCAGCAAGCCCAAGGAAGAAGGCAACTGCAGCAAAAAGGGTAAAATTGATTTTCATATTATTTATTGTAAGTTTTCAAATATCGGTTAGAATTTTTAAAATCCCTAGTGGTTAACTAAAAGCGTGCCACTTCGATGTATTTTATTAGAGGTTTCAGTAATTGTATACATTCCATTCGAAAAACATGCGGTGTTAATCGTTCTGAATTTGCCTGTGCTGGATTCTCTGAATATAAGTCTTCCTTGCGTGTCTCTTATTTCAAGCGTGCTTGCGGGCAAAAGTCCTGTAATATTAAGGATGTCTTGAGTAGGGTTGGGATAAAGTTTGAAAGAAACATTTGTCTCTTCAAAGGTTGAAGTCAAAAATGAATTAGCCGAACACCCGAATTCGTTGATGTAGTCGCAAGAGAAGAATTGGCCCAGTGAATCGGGAACACTTATTAAGGAATCAACTGTTAATGTTCCATCGATGATCCACGTGACATTGTCTTGATTTGCGCAATTCGTGCATGTTACAAAGCCGTTTTCAAATATTAATTCCGGCACTGATCCTCCGTTAACTGCGATTGATGTGGCGGGACTGTTTGCGCTTGAATTTCCAAGCATACATGTTAAATAAGGCGAATATGTGTTGGCTGAAGTGTAATTGAAATCATAGGTTTCGAGATACGAAAGAGGAATATTACCGTTACCGTTTCCTAAGAAAAGTTCGCAAGAAAGTCCGTTAATATAATCTGTTGTATTTATGAATGAAGCGAGTAATGGCGCGCAGCCTTCTGTTGGAGTGAAGTTAAAAGAGGGTTGGATGACCAGAAGTGGAGCTGACATTTGGGAGAGGCATCCTTGGGTTGAAACAGACTGTGCGGTATAGTATCCATTTTGATAAATGCCGGATTGAAACGTGCCGACAACTGAAGTGCCTTGAGCGAAAGGACTATTGTCTAAGTAATATTGTGTAACAAGTCCAGCGCAATTAGAACATAAGACAGCTCCGTATACTGAAGTCAGCATTGGTGCGGGTGCATTAGGAAATACTGTAACATTGGGCCCATTGGCTGTGAAGGTTGCGCCATCGAGAGTACATGAAATCGAAGTGGTGTAGCTATCGCCTATGGAGTAGTTCAGTGTATTGGTGTTATTCAAGGAGTAATCAGTTCCGTTGGTTTGAAGCACGCAAGTCATGCCGTTAAATGAAGGTGTTGTGTTCGTGGCGAGGATACTTAATGGCCCGCACCCTTCTGATGCGCTCAAAGTAAATGAAGGGAAAATTTGAAGGATGCTATCTGTTTGTATCGTGCATCCGAATTCGTTTGTTATGGTGCCGTAGAAATAACCACTGAGATTGCTTAATCCAATATTTAATGGATTGGCATTAAGGTTCAAGGCAGTGCCATTGAGCGTCCAGTCGACAGAATTATTCGCGGGTAAATTGTTTGCCGTTATAAATCCAGCGTTGTAGCTCAAGGTGCTAGGTGTTGGGTTAGGAAATACAGTGATAACGGAATCGCTGAAAGTTCCGGAAACACTACCGACCGAGCAAGTCATTTCAGGAGCGTAATTACCCGGGTCGTTGTAGTTCAATTGAGCCGTTATATTGAATGGAATAATGGCCCCACCAATTCCGTCTGCAATGCTGCAAGTCATTCCGTTTACTGGATCGGTTGTGTTTGAGAGCACTGCCACCAATGGTCCACAACCTTCTCCAACAACAACACTGTAATTCGGTTGAATGACAAGCAAAGGTGTGCTTGTTGATGCGCAGCCGTTAACATCTGTATAGGTTGCCGAGTAGTAACCGTTTTCGAATATTCCATTGATAAATGTTGAAATGGAGTTTGTTGAAGCATTCAAGTTGTTCCCGTCTAAGCTCCATGAAACGTTATAATCAAGACTGTTGTTTGTTGCAGTCACTTGTCCATAGGTTGAAGTTAAGGCAGGTGCAGTTGGATTGCTAAACACGGTAATAGCAGTGTCGCTGAATGTTCCTGAAATACTTCCAACCGAACAAGTCATTTCAGGAGCGTAATTACCCGGGTCGTTGTAGTTCAGTTGAGCTGTGGAATTGAATGGGATACTAGCACCACCAATTCCGTCTGCAATGCTGCAAGTCATTCCGTTTACTGGATCGGTTGTGTTTGAAAGCACTGCCACCAATGGTCCACAACCTTCTCCAACAACAACACTGTAATTCGGTTGAATAACGAGTAAAGGCTCGCTAGTTGTTGCGCAGCCGTTAGCATCTGTATAGGTTGCCGAGTAGTAACCGTTTTCGAATATTCCATTGATAAATGTTGAAATGGAATTGGTAGATACATTCAGATTGTTTCCATCTAAATCCCATGAGATAGCGTATCCAAGTGAATTGTTCACAGCGCTGACTTCACCAAAAATGGATAAAATTACCGGGACAATGGGGTGACTATAGACCGTAATAGGATCCAAAATAAATGTGTTCGAATAAACTCCTGAATAGCAGTAAAGTTTAGGTTGAAAGATACCGGGGTCATTGAAGGTGAATTCCAAAGTAGAATTTATTGGCATATAGTCAAGGCCGGGAAGAAGAATTTCGCATTGGATTCCCTCCGGCATGGAAGTGTTATTTATAAAGGTTGTGGCAAGTGGATAACATCCAGAGCTTACACTTGTGGTTGCGTTAATCTCAAGAACGAAATAATACCCAGTATCGGAAGTACATCCGAATTCGTTCGTGTAAACGGCAGCGTAACTTCCGTTTTGTAAATTGTTATTGAAGTACGTGTTGATGCCTTGAGCCGATGAGCTAACATATAGGGGTGTTCCGTTCAGGAACCACTGAATGTCGTATCCATTGTTGTTGTTCACTTGAACGATATACGCATTGTAATTTAAAACCGGTGTTTCTGGAAGGGCGGAACTCTCAATAATTGGATTGTTTAACGAATAATAATTGTTTCCAAATGCAGAGCACACTTCAACTACTGTAAAATTATCGGTTGTTCCCATAGAATAATTGTAAGGAGAAGTATAATTATTTCCGGGGTCATTTGAGTTTTCGAAATAACAATCAAGTGTTTGGTTTGAAATAGTTGTGTTTTCAAAAACAACTTCAGTCGTTCCGCAATACGAGGTTTGTAATGCGGAGTATGTTGGAATAACGAAATAAACTGAGTCGGTGTATGTAATACAGTCGAATTCGTTAATCAAGCGAACTTGATAGAATCCATCGGTGCTGTAATCAACAGATGCATCAATCGTAGCTTCAGCATAACCAATAGTATTTTGATTGAAAACCCATTCAAACGAATCTGCAGCGTCATACACTAAGGTTATTTCAGGAAAGGTCAGTTCGAGATTGCCTGGGCTTGGAAGCGATGCGACCAAAAATGTGTCTGTATTTGCAATTGATATTTCGTTGCCTTGAAAGTACGTCAGTTGAATGGAGTAATTACCGGGGGAAGTATAAACGTGATCATAAGTTTGAGAGCAATAATTAAGCACTGTACCATCCCCAAAGTCAATTACGCAAGAATCGGATTGGGAGAGTTGTGTTTGATTATAGGCAGTTATTGTATCGAACAAACACACGATTGATTCTGAAACAGAGATTGCTGCTTCGTTGTATTCACAGCTAAAGTCATTCGTATTTGCCGTTGGATCATAATTATTTGAAAACGGATCTGTGCAACCGAAGAAAATACAATTAAAGTTGTTTGTGTTGGCTAGCGGGTTGTAGTTATCTGCCGCTGGATCAGTGCAGCCCAGAATAATACATGTGCCGTTATCTAAATTCGCAAACGCGTTGAAGTTTACAGCTAGAGGATTCGTGCAACCAGGCACAATACAAACAGGGTCAATTCCATTGCAATCTTCATCGATTCCGTTTCCACAGATTTCTACAGTACCTGCGTTAATCGTAGGATTGGCATCGTTACAGTCTCCGAGAATACCTCCAGTAGTGGAGTAATTGATTCCTTGAGAGGAGCAAGCGCTAAGGGAAGAAAGGTAATATCCATCGTTATCTGCATCGAGGTAATACGTAAGAAAAACAATCCCCTCATTGATAAGACCATTGCAGTTGTCGTCTATTGCATTGCAGATTTCGGGTGCTGCAGGGTTAATTGCAGCGTTTGAATTTATGCAGTCGGTATTATTTGAAACGTAACCTGCGCCTGGATTTGAGCATGAGCTTGTTGCTGAACCTGCACCGAAACCATCTGAATCGGTATCTATATAATAATTCACGAATGTCAGTCCGTCGTCAATTAAATTGTTACAGTTATCGTCAATAGCATTGCATATTTCTGTTGCCCCGGGTCTTATGGCTGCGTTTGTATTGTTGCAATCGGTGTTGTTTGTGACGTACCCTGCACCGGGGCTTGAACAAGAGTTTATCGCAGTTCCAGCGCCATACCCATCACCATCCGTGTCAAGGTAATAATTAACGAAAGTTATTCCGTCATCAATCAGATTATTACAGTTGTCGTCAATTGAATTACAAATTTCACTAGCGTTGGGTCGAATGTTCGCGTTGTTATTGTTGCAGTCCAAATTGTTCGTAACGAAGTTGCCGAAAATAGGCGTGCATGAACTGGTTGGCGTTCCCGCACCGAATCCATCTTGATCCGTATCGATATAGTAATTCGCGAATACGAGGCCCTCGTTCACTTGACCATTACAATTGTCGTCGACAAGGTTGCACAATTCGGCAGCACCTGGTTTTATAAGGGCATTCGCATCGTTGCAATCGCTATTGTTTGTGACATATCCCGCTGGTGGAGAGCAGGCACTCAAACTTGCATTCGGATTTCCAAATCCATCACCGTCGCTGTCTGCGTAGTAAGTAAGGAATGTGATTCCTTCATTGGTGAGCCCATCGCAATCATCGTCGAAGGTGTTACAAATTTCAACTGCAGTAGGTTTGATAAGTGCACTCGCATCATTGCAATCGGTATTGTTTAGAACATACCCTGCCACTGTTACACATGAACTTTGACTTAGGTTCGGATTACCAAATCCATCCCCGTCGGCATCTGCGTAATAGGTCGTGAAGGTTATGCCTTCATTAATTTGACCGTTACAATTGTCATCAATGGTATTGCAAATTTCTGTTGCAGTTGGGCGAACGTTCGCATTGTTGTCGTTACAGTCTGTTGAGTTTGTAACGTAGCCCGCCGGAACGGAGCAAGAAGATTCTGATATCAGAGGATTTCCGAATCCATCCACATCGGCATCTGCATAATACGTAATGGGCATAATACAACTTCCATCGTTAACAGTTGCAATACTAGAATAATTGCAGGCGATGGGAATGGTGCAGCCATTCACAACACAGGATCCGTCATACCAAGTTGCATTTGCATTGTAATTGGAAGACGATGAGTAAATGCATCCTGGAATATCACAAGAGCCATCGTCAATATTAGCTGTTGCGAGGTAGTTATTAGCGAGTGGATTTGTACAGCCCGGAGTTTGCGCCGCGGTAAATAAATTCATGCGCACAATGGGCATTTTAGCCATGAACAATAGGCCATTGCTTTCGGGATAGCGTACGAAACTGGTTTGGTCAATGGCAGCGCCACTTCTGCAAACTTTGAGCGCTTGGGTGCCGACTGTATTTCCAACCATGACAATGTAGACGCTGTCGGCGTATAATGTTAGCGGTGTTGGTAACTGAAGCGTAATGAGTTTTTGTTGTCCGAGGGCATTGATATCCCAAGCATTAACAGGATATGTTACGGATGTTGCTTGAAGATTTGTAAAATCATTTTTATAAATTGTAGCTTGAATGGTGCTTCCAATAGCGGTTCCTGGTCCAACAGCAACAGCGATGGATGTGCATTTAACGGCATTGGATCTTCCTTCGAAAATATTTCCCACTTGATGAGTCTGACCTGCGTACAAGCCGCTTGGAGTAAATTCGTCTTCCATTGGACCTTCGTCGCGAGCATATTCGTAATCCGTTATGTAGTAATCCAGCGTGTCTTTGTTGTTGCTAGGCGCTTCGTCGGTTTGTGTTTGATTAATTTGATAAGTAACTCTGTAATACCCGGTTGTTACGCTAGGTGTGAATCCGGTGGTTAGTGTATAAGTGGCTGTGGCACCGGCAACAACATTTGAGTTAGCTGTTGTCTGGTTGTACAGTGCGGCATTGGCGGCGTTCAGTACCTTCACGTTAAGATTAGAGGCCGTTTGTGTGGCACTTCCGATATTCGTTGCTTTTGCGTTGAATTTGAAAGGGACCAGCATCGTTTTTGGATAACGATCATAGGGTAAATCGTGAAAGTCGTTTGGAGGAACGGGAGTGGTATTTCCAAATGTGATGTACCGCGTATTATTAATGGAAAGATTGTTAATGCTAGGCTTGAAGACGGTAATGTCGTCAATGGCCCAATGATAATAACTACCCGAATACAAGAAGCGAAGTTTTACGTTGGTCTGACCAATAGCCCCAGATGGAAATGTTGCCGATTTCCATTCTGCCGCAGCTCCAGGAAAATCAGATTGAGTAAGCATATCTATCCAAGTGGTTCCATTGTTAATGGAGTATTGAACTTTTATTGTAGAGCTGTAATTTCTGAATTGTTGCTGATAGGTGACCACGGCTCCGGTTACTCCGGTTAATGAAAAAGAGTTTGAAATGAGCCACGCAGTGTGAGGACCTGGGTCAGGACCAGTTCCGAATCCGCCGCATTGATTGTCGTTATCGTCCCAATAATTCGAATCGAAAATCATGAACCCATTGCCTTGGGAAACGGAATTGAAGGCAGAACTTCCCCCTGCACATGAACCTCGCGAGGTAATTGCATTGCTTGGAACCGTGCTAGGACCTCGGTATTCCCAAACGCCAATATTTGAAGTACTACCATTTGTCCAGGTGGTAGGAAGACCTCCAGAAAAATCCCAACTATACAAGGGAACGCCCAACACTTGCGCAAAGGATTGTATTTGCGAAGTGCAAATAAGACAAAGCGTAATAACGGCGCGATTTAGCATATCCTCAAAAATAGGACATATCGATTAAACAAACAAGACTAATAAATCCTTTTTATTGAAGAGGTACTTGTTGAATAAGTTCAACGAATACGGTCGGGATTGTTTTTCAGAAATGAGTCCCAACTTTTGTAATTCCCTTTCGCCGCAAGTGGTCCACTCGTCTGAAAATAGTGACAAACTGCAGCGGCTAAGCCGTCGGTAGCATCCATTTTCTTGGGCATGTCAGCGTCATTAATTTTTAGGATGTTCTGAAGCATTGCAGCTACTTGCTCTTTCGAGGCGTTTCCGTTTCCGGTAATACTTTGTTTTATTTTTCTTGGTGCGTATTCTACCACGGAAAGTTTGTGACTGAGAGCTGCAGCAATGGCCACGCCCTGAGCTCTTCCCAATTTCAACATGGATTGAACATTTTTACCGAAGAAAGGAGCTTCAATAGCCAACTCATCAGGATGAAATTCCTCTATTATCTCTATGCAACGTGTAAATATTTTTTCAAGCTTCAGCGCGTGGTCTGAAATCTTGTCCATTCGAACGACATCCATTGTGATCAATGTCATTTTTTTTTCTTCCACACGAATAAGGCCGTAACCTAAAATGCTTGTTCCGGGGTCAATTCCTAAAATGATTCGTTCTTTTGTACTCAAATGAATTTACTTTGAGTTTCAAAGGTAATCTGTTTCGTGAAAGACACTTCTTCCAAAATAACGATTGTTGTTCCCTTCCGGAATATCAGCGACGATTGTCGCTCAGTAGATGGTGCGCTTGTGGAATGCGTGCGCTCATTGCAACTTATTTCTGAGTGTGTTGAAGAAGTTATTTTTGTGAATGACCATTCAACAGACGATTCGAAAAAACACCTTTCAGGTTGCAGCATTCCGAACCTTCGAATTTTAAATCTTGAAAGTGAATTCAAAGGAAAAAAAGCAGCTTTAGAATTAGGTGTGAAGGGGGCGAAAACAGAATACATCTGGACATTAGATGCCGATGTCGTTCTTAGTCAATTCTCTTCGGAACGATTCAAAGAATTTGAACAAGGATTGTGGCAAGATCTTGTAATTATGCCGGTATACATGAATTCCGGAAATAGTCTTTTGGAGCAACTGCAGACAAATGAATGGCGTTATTTGCAATTCATAACGTGGCTAAGTTCAGAGGTTAAACTGCCCATGATGTGCAACGGCGCAAATCTTATTTTTAAGCGACAATTGTTTATGGAAAACATAGAAGCACATCGATCTATTTCGAGCGGTGACGATATGTTTTTACTGAGTCGAGTTATGAAGTTTGGTGGAGATACTTCCATGTGTTGGGAGAAGTTTGTTAGGGTAGAAATTTCAACAGTTAATTCATGGCGAGAGTCAATTAATCAGCGAATTCGATGGGCTGGAAAAATCACGAAACTTCCTTCTTCAAAAGCCTCTGTTTTGCACGCTCTTTTTGCGCTCATCAGTGCCATTCATGTTTTTGCCTTTATTGGGCTTTTTATTCCTTCGTGGCACTTGGAAAGCGCTACGTTTCTTTCTGTTAAAGTCCTCGCAGAAGTCCTCTGTATGTATGGTGTTTTTTCCAATCGAATGAAGATGAAAGAAGTTGTGCTGGCTTTGCCGCAGATGGTTCTTTACCCTTTTTTCAGTCTTTTAATCTTTATAAGTAGTTTATTTTTCATTCCGAAATGGAAGGGGCGAAGAGTAAGTTTGAAGTAAGCATGGAACCAATTTCTTCATTTCAACGATTTAAAAAAAACAAACTCGCAATGGCTGGTTTGTTCTTTATTGTATTGATGATTTTGGTGTCGACTTTTGGATCGTTTATTCGCTTGGATAAAACGGAAAATGCAAATGATCAAAAATTAAGTCTAGCCCTTTGCAAACCTGGATTTAACGTGCAGTTTATTTCCTTGAAATCAGATGCAAAAGAGTGGTTTCCAATCTCGAAAAGTGAGTCCCTTGGCGATACACTTCGCGTAGAATTGTATGAGAAAAATGGGAGCGGGGAAATAAGGAATTTCGCAACGAAAGATTTAATTGCGAACAGCGAAGGCGTAGTTGTTTCGAAAAAGAAATTCTGGTTAGGGACAGATAAATACGGAAGAGATGTGCTATCGCGATTAATGGCTGGGGCATCGGTTTCTTTATTGGTGGGCAGTATAGCAGTAGTTATTTCCTTGATACTAGGTGTAACGCTTGGTTTGTGGGCTGGCTATTTCAAGGGGTGGATTGATGCATTAATATCGTATTTCATTCAAGTGGTTTGGGCTATACCCACGCTGCTGTTGGTTATGGCAATTTGTTTCGCCTTCGGAACAGGATTTTGGAAAGTCTTTGTTGCGGTTGGATTAACCATGTGGGTTGAAGTAGCTCGGATAACTCGTGGGCAAGTCCTCGGCGTGAGAGAAAAGGAATACATAGAAGCGGCAAAGGCAATAGGAAATTCTTCTTCACGAATTATTTTCAAACATGTTTTGCCAAACGTTCTTTCACCAATCATTGTGATGTCTGCAGCAAACTTCGCTTCTGCTATTCTCATGGAGGCAGGTTTGAGTTTTTTAGGTTTAGGAGCACAAATTCCAACTCCGAGTTGGGGGAATATGATACGTGAGAGTTATTCT
>Ga0209597_1001449_pt1 | contig 15501 bp, 13 predicted proteins | sample M_140625_MF_Meta_FD_187316 | JGI IMG/M metagenome (GOLD analysis project Ga0209597, IMG submission 187316) | Freshwater microbial communities from Lake Montjoie, Canada to study carbon cycling - M_140625_MF_MetaG (SPAdes) (version 2) | ecosystem: Environmental > Aquatic > Freshwater > Lake...
GAGCCTAATCCAGGCTTCCGCGGAGCCGACTTCTTCGTCCGTCAACTTGCCGGCGGCTGGGTTGAGGATGAGATGGCCGCTACTTAGACGATCGATACCGGCATCAGACTTGAGTAGATAATTAAAGGCCGCGGGGGCGCTCCTTCGTAGGAATGTCAGATTATGAGCCAAGGCAGGGACCAGAATGCGGCGGGCGGAGGCCCGGAGGATGATGTCAAACTTCGTCTCCGGATACATCGAGTGCACGCGAATGCTGACGGCAATCAGATGATTAAGCGCAGACCGATATCCGACCGGACCAGGCCAGCGGCCAGTCGGGTTAATCGAGAAATCTGGGGCGATCAGGCGGAGTAATTCCTCCTCATTGCGGATAGCTAGGGCGACTTGACTGGCGTCGCCCAGCACCTTGGCTTCTCTGCCGACCGATTCACGGCGTAGCAGCCGGACAATCACGCCTACGGAATCTTGCAGGAATTTCTTAGCGTCCGAGACATTAGCACCAGCACCCTTTTTCCCCTGCTTCTTCCGAAAGTCCTCGTAATTCTTTATATCCCCTTTCGACGTTGTCGGGTCCTTTTCCCATCCCTCCTGAATCGCGAGCCGCAGCTCTTTTAGGTAATGCGGCAAAGTCATCTCCCTCCAATGAGGGTCAAGTGCGGCACTTGGGGTTGTCTTAGTCACGGTAGTATTTGTGACGTTTCGTCATTATCCGTAAAGTAATATATTAACTTGACCATACTGTCGGGTTATTGGCGCGCCGCCCCTAAAGCATCAAGGGTTCTGAATGAGGTTTTCCTAGGGATTCGACACGCATAACCGGGTGTACCCTAACGTGCCTCAAGTAAGTCTGCGAGGGCGATTGGGAAGACTTGAGCCGCCTTGGCGATTGGGCAAAAGTATCTACGATACACCCCTCAAAAGTAACCATTATGAAAATCCACGAAAAACTCAAGAAGCTCGGCAATCACCTCGAAGGTGGCCTCGTCGGCCGTCGCGATCACGCCCGCATGCTCCTCCTCGCCGCGGTGGCTGGCGAGAACGCCATCCTCTTCGGCCCCCCCGGCACCGCTAAAAGTCTCCTAGCCCGCCGGCTGAAGGACTGCTTCGCCGATGACATCCGCTACTTTGAGTGCCTGCTAACGAAGTTCAGTATGCCCGAAGAGGTCTTCGGCCCGGTCTCCCTCAGGGGCCTTGAGCAGGATATCTTCCGCCGCGTCTACGATCGCTACATGCCGGGGGCCGGAGTCGCCTTCATCGACGAGACTTTCAAGGCTAACAGTGCCATCCTGAACTCGATGCTCACAATTCTCAACGAACGCGAATTCGACACTGGGAACGAACGTATCAAGGTTCCCCTTCGTTGCGTGGTAGGGGCGAGTAATGAGATGCCCAAGGAGTCCGAACTCGAGGCGCTCTACGACCGTTTCATCATCCGCATGCGGGTCGACCGCCTGCAGGACGAGGAGCAGCTGACCCAGTTCCTGACCAACACAGTCGAGTATGTTGCGCCCGAGGCCGAACTGCGTCTGTCCAAGGCCGAGCTGGAAGTCATCGCCAATAACGCCAAAGCCCTCCCCGTAGAGGAGCCAGTCATCGAACTCTTGATTGAGCTTCGCGAGTGGTGCCACGGAAAGGGTATCAAGGTCTCAGATCGCCGCTTAATTAAGATAAAGCGCCTCCTCCAGGTGGCTGCTGTAACTTCCGGCCGAGAATCGACTAGCCTCTCCGACTCCTGGGTGATTCGCCACTGCGCATGGGACGATTTTACCTCCGAACAGGCCGAGAAACTTGCCGAGTGGCTGGACAGCCGTATCGACAAGCAGCAACACAACCTCTCCGGACTGCTCGCGTTAGTTGACGCAGAAGTGAAAGCCTGTGAGGCCAAGTCAAAGGTTCATAAGAAGGACAGCAAAAGTACCCCCGTCTACATTGATTCCAGTGGGGCTGAGACCACTAAGGCTACATTAACAGGCTACATCTATGATGAGAATGGTAACAAAGATGATAACGGTGGCCTGTTTTATTCAGCAGACGAAATAAAACAAAAACTTAAGACTAGCTACCGGTATGGTAACGGAGACTGCATCGTTGTTGCTTCTAATTGGGTTGAGTTGGAAGAGTATTTCAAGAAAAACTACGCTGGAAAAGTTAAAAAAATAGCGCACAAGCCTAAGTTTGAAAACGGGGTCTACACCGTCAAACAGCAGGAGCGATTCAAGGAGAGCTCGGCTGATGTCCTCAAACAGCTCACGGCCAAGAGGGCCGAAATCAAGGCGCAGATTGAAAAGCTAGCCTTGTCCTTGGACGCATCACCTTGGACCCCCAAGGAGTATCAGGAGAGCTACCTTGCGGGACTCAACGTGAACCTCGAGCAGCTTGGGAAGTGCCAGAACACCCTCCAAGGCGTCATCGCTGACTACGACAAACTCCTGACCACGAGTGATACCGAAAAGCTCACCGACCCGACGGCATGAGCAATTCACTTAGGGGCTTGGACGCGTATAGCTCTAACCTCATGGGGCGTCTCCCGGCGACGCTTATCGCCGCTGCGGCGTCTTGTCGCATCGACGGGCTTCGGCAGACGATTGAGGGCGCAGCTGGCTGGCGGGACGCCTTACTGAAAGGGGCCATGCCGGCCACCTCAAGTCTCTGGCCCGCTGGTCCGATCGGTCAGGCTATCCGGGAATCATTCCCGAAAGGCCTGCTTCGGTTCACCAAGGGTAATCAGGACGTGGCCGATGCCACAGTGGAGAATCTTCTACAGATTGCGGACGGACTGCGATCTGACTGGGAAAATAAAGCTGCGGATGATCTCGCGGATTGGCTTAGAGCGGAGCAAGAGCGACGGCAGAAAGCTGCAAGGGAGGAAGAAGCCCGACGTCAGCCTGAAGAGGGACAAGAGGTAAAGCCTATCGAAGCCAAGCCTATCACGGGCAAGGAAAGAGGGGAGAAGTACGAGGAGGCCAAGGCGGACTTGGAGGGTATGCTGGGGGGCTGGGCTAAGGCGCGCATGGAAGGCGCCTGGGGCGAGAGGCTAGCCGGCTGGACTTCGGTCTCAGAGGTCTTCGGGCAACTACAGGCGGAGACTTCCTTCGGGTGGGACCTCTCTAAGGGCATCCTAAAGCACGTCGGCTGGTCGAAGGTGGAGGCGATGAACAAGCTCTTAAAATCACTCCCGCAGATCGCGGAGATCGCCAAGGCCCTAGGTCGGGCGAAAGCGTCCGAGAAAGAAGTCGGGCCAGAGGAGCGAATCATGGCTAAGGTTTCGCGCGTCAGGGAAGAGCTGCTTTGGGTGGACGCTCCCGACGCAAGAACCCACACGGACGGCATTCATAAGTCCGATGATATCCCGCGGATGCTTCCGATGGAAGGTTCGCTGTACCTGCACCCGGTCTTCCGTAAACTCTGGAAGGCCAAGTTCATCGAGCGCTCTTTGGCCTGCTATCAGGTCAAAGGTATCGCCCAGCGCCGCATAATCTCAGAAGAGTGGGTCGAGGAAGAGCAGGTGGTGCGCAAGAAGCTGGAGAGAGGCCCGATTATCGTCTGCTTGGACACTTCCGGATCCATGTGCGGCGTTCCCGAGACGGTGGCTAAGGCGATTACGCTGGAGGCCATGCGGCTCGCCCATGCCGAGGGTCGTGATTGCCTGCTCTATGCCTTCAGCGGAGTCGGCGATGTGACCGAACACGACCTAGATCTTAGCCCGGCCGGCATCAAGAGCCTCTGCACGTTCCTGTGCATGTCCTTCCATGGCGGCACCGATGTCTCCGGTCCAATCAGTGCCGCTACCCGGAAACTAGATGCGGCGAAGTGGAAGCGCGCCGATATCATCATGGTCTCCGATGGTGAGTTCGACGTACCTAGTGAAACACAGCACGCCCTCGAGGAGGCCAAGAAAAAGCATGGCCTACGCGTCCACGGCCTACTGGTCTCGAACGGCTACCATGGCTCATACGGAATGTCATCTATGCGCAGCCTTTGCGACCCGGTCCATATCTTTAAGGACTGGGCAGATGTGCGTGGGCTCTAATTATGAAGCCCAGCAGTAGACTCTCCTGCATGTCCATCTACATGGATTGGGACCCCGTGGCCCAGAAACTCCTCCTCGCCCGCTTCGGCCGCCACGGCCGCGGGGCTTAAGGCTGATCACTTCACCTCCAAGCATAGAAAGGATCAACACATGTCCAACAACAACAACGGCGGCAATTACCCGAGCACCACTGGCAATCCCTCCGGCGGCGGTCGCGGTAACGGCCCACGCAAGTAAGCTCACCTCAGAGCGACCACCCCAGGGGCCACGCAGTGGCCCTTGTTCTTTTTAGGGCTGAATACGGGGTCAGGCCGTACCTTTAAGGCACTGAACCAAAACTAAAGTGAAAGGGGCTAATTTCGGCGAAAGTTAATTTCGGGTACGGCCTGTCAATGTGGACCTTCCCATAAGGGCAGAATTTAGATCATCGGCTGGCTGTCCAGTCACGTATTAAGGGTGATTTACGGGGGAAATTAAAAAGTCGATAGCAGTTGGTTCATATCTTCTTCAAATAGCATGAATGCCCGATAGAGTAACAACTCTTTAGGTCGGCCGCGCAAAGACTACCCCATCTTCATATTCATGACTAACTACCGAGAAATCGCCTTCGACGGGTCTAAGCTAGCTTTGCTTCGGCGGCCGACACAGGCAGAATTCCAGGCCGAGGAACCAAAGTATCGCAGCCGCTTAATCTTCAAGGAAAGAGTAAAAATTATTTTAAAAAATGAGGTCAGGCCAGTGGACCTATTCTGTTATCTGGCAGCTCGATTCGGCGAGCCGCTTGGTTTCTTTAGTTTGGTGCCGAGGGAGAAGTTCAAGGAAGCCTTCAATTGGCATTTTCATCTCTATCTTCCCGAGGGAAGTGTAGACATTCTCTCCTTAAACTTCCGGACAGAGGTATATCTTCCGCGTGGCTTTGTTTGTTCCGCGGAAGGTTTCACCAAAATATTGAAGGCGGATTTCCCCAATCAATATACTGGCATAAGCAAGGTTAAGGGGGAGTTGACCAAGTGGGATTCCTTTTTGAATCCATACGCGCAGCTCTGGGAGTCCAGTCAGTTGCTCATCGAGCGTGCTAGGGTGTTGGACGCCAACGTCCGGAAGAACATGGAAGATCCGGATTCTCCGGCCGAGGCAGAGAGATTCGCTGAGGTATTTAACGTGCATTATCCAATGGCCATCGAGTTATCTGGGCTCTGCTTATCGGTCAGGATGATGTGTCCAGTGATGGTGGAGTCATTCCTGAACCTATTGTTCCTATCATTTGCCTCAGACGAGGCCAGGAAGGCGCCTGGACTGGAAGATCTCTACCGCCAAAACCTCGATGTGAAAATCAAGGAACTTCACCAGCGGTGTGATTGCTTTGTATCGCCCGTCGACTGGGCCGCCAAGCCGTGCCGTGATTTCGACCAGCTCCGCAGTCGGAGAAACGATCTTTTGCATGGGAATGTTCGACCCGCGAAGCAGAAGTTTGAAACAGTATATATGTGGGGAAATACCCCAATCTTCACTCAGGTGCTGGGGCCGTATCAGCGGGCGCTTGGCTCCAAGATGGCGGCCTATCCGTTGGAAGAGGCTGAGGGGGATCTCGCGATTGTTGAGGCGTTCATCACATACGTTATGAGCTGTATGCGTCAGGACGTTGCTGGTGAAATGGAGAACATCTTGGGGTCTATTGATTTAGCCTACGATCATGGCAGGGATAAGCTAGGCATTCTGTTCTCGAACGTCCATCACGACGTTAAGGTCGACGAAGCCTTCTGAAAAGCCTGATAAATCAGAACCCGCGGACCTTCTCCCATTCGATGAAGTAGTGCAGAGGATTGCAAAGTTTCTCCATTGCTTGAGATCCGTGTCCACGTGACGCCACGATAAGTCCGTGCACGCGCAGGCCTTTTTTCTTTCGTGCGTCATCCACGAGTTTCTGAATGTCGTCTGGTACGGTGAATTCACCGTCAGACACCATGACTATGTCTGCCCGGCTCCATCCTGATTGCGAAACCTTTGAGACCGCAGCTTGCATCGGCGCCGAAATGTCCGTGCCGCCATCGAAGGACATCGAGAGTAGCTCAATGATGCCTTTGAGTCCATCTGGCGTGAGCGAAAGCTCTTTTCCCGCTAGGTCATCCGGCCCGCTGAATGTGTAGAGAAAGCACTTGCGTTTCTCGGCGGCTGCTAGGCGCATTAATTCGAAAGTAATAGCTTTTGCGACCAATTCGGGGACGCCTCGCATCGAGCCAGATGTATCAAGGCAGGCGACGATCGGCCCGCGGTCCTGCTTGCGCTTGGTAACCTCCTCAGTCTCGACGTACTCTGTCTCATGCTTTTTGACGGTTTCGTATCCATATCCTACTATCCGGTAAGTGGCCAAACCTCTCTCAAGCAACTTCGACTTCCAAAGTTTCCTGAAGATGGGATGTCGCATGAGCATAGTTTCGGCGGGTAACATGCGCTGCACATCCGCTGACCGTTGCACGCCGTCCGTCTCATTCCGCATAGTGGGGATCTTTACCCAGAGCTGCTCCTCTACGACCCTGGAGATCGCCTTCATGACTTTACGTGTTTCGGCGATCTCTTCTGATTCAGCCTCTCTCAGGCGTCCGATGGTACGTGCAATCTCGGAGATTTGGGGGAGGCGCTTGATCAGGTTATGAATACGTACGACATCTTCCCAGCCCGTTAATTTCAGGACTCCCCGAGATAGATCCCAGCCCAGCCTCAAAGTCCGCCCCATTTCACCGAAGACGTCGTACACCGAATTCCAAGCGGCTATGCGGCTTGACCAGATTTCGTCCAGTCTGCTCGCCACAAGGTCGCCGGTTTCAATGTCCACGCCAATCGCGATTCGCTTTCGTTCCCGTTCACGCTCCTGAACGGAGATTGGCATAATCGTACTCTTGTTAAGGTCCCCTTGGGCTGCGTGATCCCGTCTCGCCTGCTCTTTTTGCAGCCATTGCCTTAGAAGCTTATCTATTCGCTGAAGTCCTTTTCGTTGCGCCTCCAGTAGTGTCTTGAGAAGTTCGAGTACGATTAGGTCGACCAGCTCAGGGTTATCCCGACAGTGTGGGAGGATTCCGCATCCTTCGAACCACGCGGCAAGCTTTTCGCCGATTGCACCTGCCGGCCAGATTAGCTCCGGCGAGGGAACCCTTCCTTGAAGCAGGGCGTCGCGCCAGCCAAGCAGTCCGCAGGCCGTTGACTCCAGGCTGTCGATAAGGCTTTCATCAGTCAGCGCTGTCCTGTAGGCATTAGGCAATCTTCCGAACCATCTAGCCCCACGGTTTGTGAGTTTCGAGAGACTCGAGCGCTTATTCCCCTTGGTCATTCCTTATCTTCGATGCGGGGCATCTTCCTGTATTGATCAAGCAGATCTTCGACTTTCTTGATGATGCCCTGCAGGGACTTCTGGTTCGTCTGTAGGCCCTTATTGACAACCTGACCGTATTCGGTCGGCACCCATGGGCTATTTCGGATGGAGTTGGCCATATCCCCCATGCGTTGTTCGATTTCTGCTAGCGAGTCCTTGGCCTCCTGGGCGATTTCCTGGATGGTGGACTTGAAGTTGATGATTTCTGACTCCGTGAAGTGTTCCCCGCGTTCGGATTTCTCCTGGTGCTTCTTGAGCGCCTGTTCCTCCATCTGGAGCTGGTCTTTCAGGTCCTTGAAATCGAACGGCTGAGAATCCATGCGACTGTCCAGCCATTCTGCCACCCAGCGGGCCTGATGGTCTGCATGCCAGGCACAATGGCGAAGCATCCATGTATCAATTAGAGCCACTTCGTCACGTTCTGATGTGAACGCGGCAACCTTGAGGAGATCTCTCATTTTCCAAAGTCGTCGTTCGGATATGTCGATCTGAGGGTTCTGGCCTGCGCAGGCGTTCCGGAGTTCAACAAGCAGCTCGTCAATTTCGGTTGGCACACGTACGGTAGAGGCTCCGTCCTTGATTTTTGCTGTGTCCTCACTGGTCAGCAAGTATCGTTGTGCGCCCTGCGGAGGGCGATTATCCCACGTCTGCTGTTTCTCAAACATGCGCATGAGTTCCGCGTCGTTCAGGCGACCAACGGCCATTCGTACGATGAAGCGGTCGTAAAGCGCCATCAGTTCGGATTCGATGGGGAGCTCGTTACTCGCACCGACGACCGACATCAGGTTGGTCTTTACCCTCTTGGAGCCAGTATCGAATTCACGCTCGTTGAGGATAGTCAGCATTGAGTTAAGGATGGCACTGTTGGCCTTAAATGTTTCATCAATAAATCCGATTTGAGCGGCAGGGAGATGCCTGCTGTAAACGCGCTCATATCGGTCATCTTCAAGTGACTTAAGTGAAATTGGTCCAAACACCTCCTCTGGCATGCTAAATTTTGTCAGTAGACATTCGAAGTAGGCCCCTTCTGCATTTGAGGTATCCCTAAAGCAGTTTTTTAGTCGACGAGCCAAGAGACTTTTTCCTGTGCCCGGTGGCCCAAATAATAGTGAGTTCTCGCCTGCAAGTGCCGCAAGAAGAAGCATGCTTGCTTGTTGTTCGCGGGCGACCAGGCCCTGGGTCATGGCTGCGATATTGAAATGGATCTTCTCGGCAACAGTCACCGACTCTTCTTTAATTGGGCTTGTTTCCGGAAGTACAGTCAGGGTCGGTATCGGTGGTGCGATTGGGGGCGTTGTCTTGTCGCCAAATATCTTCGAAAAAAAGTTGCTCATGGGTATAGGTGTTACTTCTTGGTGGGATTGTTTCGGACCTTGTTTGCTGGGTTCTGGGGATTCAGCTGCCAGCCTCGGTTTCCCTGGTTCTTGTCGTAGGCAGTATTCGTGCCCTTGGAGCCTTTGTTGGCGTTCTGTTGGTTTGCCGAGTTGTTCTTGGGTTGAGTCATGACCTTGTAATGCCATTAGAATTTATAGGAACAAGACTTGGTGGTGTCGGGCGCCTAATTGTTTGTCGCACGTACAAAGAGTTTTTGTCACATATATTTGATTGTCATTGATTTACATAATCACACATAAGCTATCGCCGTTGGAAAACTTGGGTATTATTATAAAATCCCCAAAGCCTATGGGGGTTGACGGGCTGAAATCGTTACCCAGTTTAGTTAAGCCCAATAACGGGCTGTTCTTAGAAATGAACTCGTACTCGATAAGAGACGAGGCCTGCGAGAGCAAGCCGGAGGACCACGCTGCGGCCATAGAGCGCCAACTGGGCGATCTATGGTGGCATGTCCCATCTGAAGGCGCGCTCAAGTAGCCTTGCTGAGTGGCTATTCAGCCTTCCCTAGCATAGGTGGAGGTTCGGTGGAAGTCTTGTCCAAGGCTTGCTTCCATGCCGATTGACAAATGATGAATCACCAGCCCGCCGACTTAGTCGGCGGGCTGGTCCTTTGTTGGATTCCTGGGAGGGAGATCTCAAGTGAACAAGAGGGAAGTGGTTGCCACAAAGCAAGATGACGACATGGGTAACTGGCTGGCTATAACGTCGGTCAGCATACGGGGTCAGGTCGTCCCTTTGAAAAGCCGAACCGAAATTCCCCTAAATGATGCGGTTTTTGGTTCAGGCTGCGTCTGGGTACGGCCTGACCCCGTTGTATGTCTACTCGCTTCCCGAAAAGTAATAACCACGCCAGTCGATCACTTCGCAGTGTCCGTTTTCGGTGGCCTACCTGAAGGCCTCGAAACGCTCTTTGAGATTAAAGAGGAGATCCGAGACGGTGTCGTCTTTCAGCGCGTCCCTTAAGTCCTCATCGGTGATGCCCGCATCTGCGATGAAGTGAGCCCGAAGTTCGGCATTCTTCATCAGCTCTTCGAGTGTGGTCCGCTGTGTCATGCTAGTTGGCGTTAAGCGTAATGAGCGTTGACTGCTTGTCTCCTTACTATGCCCGCTGGACGCCCGTTACCTTGTGCGCGTGCTTCGAGGCAGTGTTGTCGAAGCAACGCCGACATGTCTCGCAGGTGCCGCAGATGTCTTTTCCTTCGAACCTACGCCAGTTGAGAGGGCAGATGGTTTCCATGCCGGCCTTCTTCCACTTCGGGAGCTCCTTCATCTTGTAGCAGTCCCAGAAGACGACCGAGACCTTGGTCCAGATATCGTCGGACGGCGTCTCGCCTTTCTCGCCTTGATACGAGAAGAAGAACTTCTTGTTCAGCGGCCGGAGTTCGAGTGCTTTGTCCCGGCGGTCCATGCTGTGTCGATCGAGGCTGAAGTGGACGAACACGTTCTTCGCGTCCGGCACCTTCGCTGCCATCGCCGGGATGCGCGTGACGACCCAGATGGGCATCTCGGGCAGAATGCGTGCGACTTCCATCAGGCAGTCGATGGACTCGTCGAAGAGATCGCCGCCGCCATTCCAGCGTAGGTAGGTCGCCTTGTTCTTAACGCACTCGCGCGCGATGCGCGACGCGGTTGCCTTTGGGTCGCCCTTGATCGAGTTGTACACGCGCACCTGCTTGTTGAGGCTGGCCGGCCAGGAGGAGCCACCCTTCGAGAAGTAGCACGTATTGATACAGACCTTCGAAGGCTGGCAGGTCTTGGCGATAGGGAGGTTCACGCTCCAGCCGGTCACCTTGTTGTGGGAGAGCACCGTTTCCTTCGGGTCCAATAGGTCGAGGTGGGAGGGGGTCCGTTGATAAAGAGGGCGTACAGACATTTTCTCAAAATTGTTTTTACCTGTATTTCAATGACTTACAGAAATCCACACCCTATAGGGCATAGAGACGCTTGACTTGAGGGCAATAGTCCGCAGGTATACTCGTATACCCGCAAACACGATGTCCAACCTCTCCCGCGCAGCACAGCAGACCACCGATAACCTCCTTAGCCTCGGCAAGGCCGTCCAGAGCGGCTCCCTCATGGCTGAGGCCAAGGCGATCACGCCCATCCAGGCCAAGGCGCTCAAGATGCTGAAGGTCGCCGTGGTGCGTAACGAGAGCGAAGAGGCGTCCAGTCCGGAGGCCGACCACGTGGTGTACACCCGTCGTCCGGCTTTCGTCGCCTCTTTCTTATACGGCTTCCTCGATGCCGTCTCCCCGATGGGGCACGAGTTCATGGTCCAGGCCATCGGCCCCGCGATGGCCCTCCTTAAGAAAGCCGGCACGGCCAAGGGCGAGGCCGGTTCCGAGGAGAAGGTCATGGCTGAAGTCATCGCACGGACGCTCGGTCAGGTCAAGAGCTGGAAGCCATCGCCCTCCCAAAAGGAAGTAGAAGAAAAGCAGAAAAGCCTCTTTGACGAGATGGGTGGGGGTTCTGGTTTCACGGACCACATCCGTCGTGCCCTCAACAAGAGCGCACGCGAGCTTGAGAAGCTCACCGAAGGCATGCTCAAGGATATCGAGAAGTCGGAGCAGGCCGTCGGCTCTATCGAGATGACGGTGGAAGGCGTCCCAGGCGAGATCCTCGCCGGCGAGTGGATTCCTCTCCCGGTCTCCGGCGTCCGTATCACTCCCGCCCGCCTAGGCCGTATCGTGGCCAAGCTATCCCGACGTGGCGTCGGCTACACTAAGGCCATGGTCATCCTCAACGCGATTGTCGCTGCCTCCAACAAGAACGCCTAATTTTATGCCCCAGAAATTCCCATATGTTAAACTGGAGGACGTTGCCACCGTCCGCGCCGGCATTCCTTCCCGAGAAATTGACCGCCCCAGCGATGACGGGGTCATCCCTGTCAAGGTGATCAACCCCGCCGCGTTGGTTGGCACTTACCTGAGCAAGGTGGAAGGGGAGGACGCATCGCTCCTTGGTCCGGTGGCTACCCGTCACGGGCTAAAGGAAGGCGATATCCTTACGCCTTCTCGCGGAGTCTTTCGCGCCTCGCTCCTTGAAAAGGAACCCGAGCAGCTCTCCGGTGGATTCCAGCTTGTAGCCGGGCCGCTCTGTCACGTTGTCCGCGTCGACGCCGAGAAGGCCGAGCCGGCATATGTGGCCTGGGTCCTCTCCACGCCGACCGTCCAGGCGAAGATGGCGGCGTCGGCCCGAGGCGCCGCAGTTCGTCTCTACTCCCGAGACGCGCTGGCGGAAATCGAATTCCCGCTTCCGCCCATCGAGATGCAGCGAAAGCTGGCCCGCGCAGCTCGGGACGCTCAGGCGCTGATGATCGCTCGCCGCGACGAAGCGCGACTCGAGCTCGCGATCACCACCCAAGAACTCTCCGAAATCCTCGGCTTTAACGCCTAAACCCAATGCCTGCTCCTCTTTCTCCTGCCGCGCGTACGCGCCTGGCTTCTATCAGCAAGCAGCTGAAGGCCAAGTTCCCCGACTCCGATAGCCGTCTGGCCGCCGTCGCATATGCTATTTACGCGTGTCAGGCCGCCCGCCGGACCAGCGAAAACATGCCTCGGCTATTCTCGGCCGCCCAAGTAGTGCTTCCGGATTACCTCACCGGCGTCTCGGTGCTGGACTACTTCCTTAACGAAGACGCCGACGGGCCTGTGGATCAACAGCCCCTCGCTTACCGCGCGTCCCGGCTCATCAACGACTTCGCGAGCCTCAACGCCGCGAGCTTGGACTTCGTGTCCAAGGCCAAGCTTTCAGCCAATTGGATGGAGCTTCCGGCCCGCGAACTGCCCTTCCAGCTGCTGCTTTTGGATAAGATCGCCGCCCCGGCCGAACTCATGGAGCTGGACCCACGCCTACCATCCCTCGTTTTTGGACAGCTTATCCGTGCCGAGCAGAAAGATGCGGACCAGCCGTCCGAGATTATCCCGGCCGGCCTTGCAGAGCTCATCGCCAAGGCATTTCCCCTCCTTCCGGATCAGGCCGCCCTCGATGTCACGTTCGGGCTTGGTGGCATGACGGCCGCTGCCTTGGCGGAAAGCCCGTCCGCCCATTTCTTTGCCCAAGAGGTCGAAGGGCGCGCTCTCCAGGCGCTGCTTGGCTGGCTGCGCATCCAGATCATGCCCGGCGCGGAGTCCGCGTTGGTTCAACTCGGAGACCCTCTCACCCACGCTTTCGCTAACCTCGCCAAGACCCGCCCGGTTGATCTGGCCTACGTCTACGAGATCGAGCCTGCCCCGAAGGGAGAGCTGCTTCGGTTCATGACGCAGCACTCCGAGTCGGGCGAGCGCCTCGTTTCCCTCTGGGAGGCTGCGAAGAGCCGACTGAACCAGGTGGAGTCGGAGCTTGAACAGGTGGACAAAGAGCGCGCCGCAATCGGCTACCGGAAGGAAGACGAAGCCCGCATCGTTCGTCCCGTAGTCGAGCGTGAAGCCGTTGGCCGCGAGTTCGAACATCGCCTCAAGGACCTCAGCTATCGCCGCGAAAACCTCCGGGCGATGAAAGATCACCTGCGGGGCGAGTATGAAGAAATCGACGGCAGGCTTCGCGCCTCCCGGCGCGAGTTCCGTGAAGCCGGCCTGTCCGTTAATCGAAATGAAGGCCGAGACCTCAAACTGGTCAAGCATGCCCTTGCTGAAGTGACGCCCTCCGGCGCCGTCGTCGCGGTGGTGTCTGGGCGCAATCTCATCCGCCCTTCGGTACTCCGAGCTCTCCGAGCCTACCTGCCCACTGAGCAAAACTGGCTCGAGACGGTCGTGGAACTCCCTCGCGGGGTCGCCGGCGCCGGAGAGCGAGTCGCGATGCTGGTCTTCCGTAAAGGCCGGAAAGATAAGGATGTGCTATTCGTCGACGCTTCCCGCATCGACGCGGTGGTGAAGGCCGGCTCCGAAGACTCGGGTGTCGATATCGCCGCTCCTGATTCCCCCCTCCTTCGTCGCCAGCGCGTCGAAGAACTGCCCGAGCCCTACGTTGCCCGCCTTGTGGAAATCATCCGCGACCGCGTGGAGTACGACGGCGTCTCCGCCAAGGTCGAACCCACCGTTGTTCCAGGCGAATCCGTCGATCTGCGGCCGCAGCAGTATCTGCGCTCGTCAGCCTTGGTCCGCGTGACGGTTGAAAAGCTCCACCAGAAGCTGGCGGCCTCCGTAGAGCAGACACGCAAGGCCTCCGCCGCGCTCCAGACATCCCGCGCGGCGATCGGCCTCCCACCCCTCAACCCTCAGTCCGGCCCGGCCGCGCCTCGCCCCTCAGGAAGCTGATCTGACCCCATTCCTCGACGGTTATGAAGGGTCCTTCTCAGGGCCTAGCGTGAGCTGTCGTCCCAATTTCCCCCCACAAAAACAGAAAATAAAAATACCATGAAACACGTCCCCAGCAATAAAATTACCTCCACCGTTGCCAGCCTTGGCTTTAACGCACCGAGCGCTTTCAGCTCCTACTTCAAAAAGGTGCCACTGCCGCCGCCGAAGTGCCTCCAGGCCACGGGTGCAAAAGCCGCCGATTACGCCTTCACCCTCGGGCCGCTTCTCGACGACCCAACCTTCGCCGCCGTGCCAGCCGCGCCGAAGCCCGAATTCCACGCCCTCGCGACGCCTATCGCCAACCCCGAGGAGGCCAGCGACTCGCCTCTGTTCTACAAGCCCTACGGCGCCTGCGGGACGGTGACGGGTTCTGTCCACTTCCTCTACGTCGCCTCGCACGACCAGTACGTGGTCGTCGACTGCGGCGCACTGCAGGGCGAAACCGAAGGGCAGGGGCTCTACGATCCGTGGGCCTTCCCGGTGGCCCCAGCCAAGGTCTTTGCCTTGGTGATCACACACGCTCACCACGACCACATCGGCCAGCTGAAGAAGTGGCTCGAGGCCGGCTTCGTTGGTAAGATCTACTGTTCGCAGGCCACCGCTAAGCTTATGGCCGCGCGCATGGGCCTCGAACTCGACGAGCCTCTCGCCGCCGACGCCGATGAAAAAGAGCGTCTCGCCAACCTGCACGGCCGCATGGTCTGCCCCGACGCGGATGCCTCTTACGCCTTCGGCGAATACTTCCCGCTGGAAGGCCTCGACGGCATCACGATGAGCTTCATGCCGACGGCTCACCTGCTCGGCGCCGTGTCCGTCCAGATTTGTGCCGACGTCCCGGGTCGCCCGAAGGCGGAGATCCACTTCTCCGGTGACGTGGGCCCTCTCACCGACGCCGCTACCCACCTGGGTCTCGCCGCCGCCCGTCAGCCCTGGGCCGCGATGTCCCCGACGGTCGTCCTCGAGTCGACCTACGGTGACCGCCCTGACCGAGACGCCAAGTGCCTCGACGGCCGCGAGCGCTTCAAGGCCTTGGCTGCCGCCATCAGCAACGCCAACGCTCGTGGCCCAGGCGCTTCTCTCGTGGTCCCCGCTTTTACGCTGGGCCGCACCACGGATGTCCTCTCCGATATCCTGTACGTGCTGCTGACGATGCAGGACGAACTCTGCATCTTGCCGGAAGACGGCGTTCCGCAGATTTCCATCTGCTCCCACCAGGCCGGTCGCTTCGCCCGCACCGTGGGCGAGTCCCTGCTGATCGCCGGGCTGGATGGCCAGCCCCGCTGGCGTAACCCGAACTCGGCCCTCGCCGACCTGATCGGCCCTGAGGCCATCGCCGCGATCTTCGACCCCGAAGCTGAATACGACGGTCGCTTCGATGCGTTCTTCCGCATCCACTACCCCAAGAAGCCTGT
>Ga0209597_1001455_pt1 | contig 15472 bp, 15 predicted proteins | sample M_140625_MF_Meta_FD_187316 | JGI IMG/M metagenome (GOLD analysis project Ga0209597, IMG submission 187316) | Freshwater microbial communities from Lake Montjoie, Canada to study carbon cycling - M_140625_MF_MetaG (SPAdes) (version 2) | ecosystem: Environmental > Aquatic > Freshwater > Lake...
AAGAAAAGTAAATGCTAAAATTTGTATGGTCGTGAGGGATAAAAAAAGTTATAATGCCCAAAAAACTTCTTTAGATAATGTATATGTAAGAAGAATTTCAAAAGCCATTTCACTTGTGAATAATGAGCAGCCCGTTTTACTTCCAACACTTGGGGGTAGTTTGCCTTTATTTGTATTTGAAAAAGTATTGAAAACCTCTCCTGTGACGGTGCCTATTGCTAATCATGATAATAACCAACATGCCGAGAATGAGAATATTAAGTTGAAAAACTTTTTTGAGGGTATCCAGGTTTTCTCTGCAATTATGACGATGGAGAAATAAATTTCTGAGAATATTTTAGTATATTGAAAGTAGAAACAATACATTCCTACCACTAAATTCATTTCTCATGAAATCATTTTTCAAAAATAAAGCTGTACGAGTAATTTCATTTGTACTTGTGCTTACTTCTTCTTTTGCTTTTACCCTTCCTTTAAGCTTTCCTGGTTTAGTAGACTGGGCCATGGTGGCGCGTATACGAGAAGAAGGTTTACAGCATTCTAAAGTAATGGAGTATGAGTCTTATATAGTAGATGTATTAGGGGCGAGACTTACTTTGTCTCGCGATATGCAAAGAGCACAGGTTTGGGCTTTAGATGAAATGAAAAAAATGGGATTAAGTCAGGTGAATAGCGAAGCCTATATGGACTATGGTGTTACCTGGGATAATGAATATGTATCGGCACATATGATTGAACCCGACTACATGCCACTGAACGCTTATCCTGTTGCTTATACAGCAGGAACAGAGGGTAAGATAAATGCAGAGGCAATGGTGGTGGATATTCAAACCAAGGAAGATATTGAATTGTATAGAGGTAAGTTGAAAGGTAAGGCAGTTCTAATTTCAAACCCTGCTGCCATTGATTTACTATCACTTATAAATGGGGTACACCGTTATAACAATGAGGAGCTTATTGCACTAGAGCAAGCAGCCATAGTTCCTATTAAGCCAAACCCTGCAAGAGTTATTAAAAACCCAACAATTATTACAGCAGTAGAACGTTTAGCATTTTTAAAATCTGAAAATGTGGCGGTAGTTTTACAAACCGATGGCAATAGATTAGGTATTGTTCCTGCTTATTCACGTCCTGGTGTAAGAGAAGATGGTTGGTCTGCAGCAGGCATGAAAAACGCATCACCCATTTTAGCAGTGACACCAGAACATTATAATAGAATGTACCGTGTATTAAAAAGAGGCATTGCAGTTAAAATAGAACTAGAGATAAAAAATAAAATAGGGGATAAGGTAGAACAAGCAATGAACCTTGTGGGTGAAATTCCTGGAACAAATCCTAAAGAAGGCATTGTAATGGTGGGTGCTCATTTTGATACCTGGCATGGTAGTTCTAATGCAAGTGATAATTCATCTGGCACAGCAGTTGCATTGGAAGCTATGCGCATACTTAAAACATTAGGCGTAAAGCCTATACGTACTATTCGTATTGCTTTGTGGTCTGGTGAGGAGCAGGGTTTATATGGTTCCAGGGCTTATGTACAAAAACATTTTGGTGACCCGCGTAATGCAGCCATTGGAATCAAGCCCGAGTATGAAATGTTATCTGCTTATTTTAATCAAGACTATGGTGCAGGACAATACCGTGGTATATACTTACAAGGTAATGAAGCAGCACGTACTATGCTTACTGCATGGATGGAACCTTTTCGTGACTTAGGAATGAATATGGTATCTAATCAAAGTTTAGGTAGTACCGACCATGTTTCTTTTGATGAAGTAGGGCTTCCAGGTTTTCAATATTTACAAGACAGAACACCCGGTACTGCGGGACATACTAATCTTGATTATCTTGAAGGTATTCAACCAGAAGACTTAATGAAAAACGCAACTATTATGGCTTCTTATATTTATCATGCGGCTATGGCTACAGAGAAGGTTCCTAGGAAGGCGAAACTATGATCTCTCAAGATAATGTTTTTCTTTAACTTTCCATTCCCCATTTATTTTAATCATGTGAACTATTTCCAATGATTGTGATTTTGTATCATCTCTTCCAATTCTTATTATTTCAAAAAATATTTCATTAAAGTTGTTAGGTTTATAATTTCTACGAACATATATATTGTTAAATACAAGCCACCCTAATAAATTAAATTTATAATCCTTAGAAGTATTATAAATTGTATCAATTATTTGCTCATTAAATAGGACTAAGTTTACTTTTTTTATTGATCTATTTATGTTTGTATCTATATCAAATAATATTTTACTATATTTATCTAAATCTGTCATTCTATTCAAATTTGAATGCCTATTTGTTGATTTTATGTATATAATATTTTTTTTGTCATTGATTTTTACTTGATCTGGATATGGCAACAAATCGCCAGTTTTTTGGAATATAGAATCATTATAATAATTTAAGATAAGTGCTTTGTATGCTTTTTCAAATTCAAAATTTTGTGATAAGATAAAACTTGATATCATGTTGAATAAAATAAATAAAATGTATTTCTTCATAATTTAAAATTTTAATTCTTCTTTTCTAGTTCAATTACTGAGCCAAATGCTGCAACTTCAAAATATTTCCCATATTCAAAACGACCTTCATTGAATTTATTCAAATAATTTCCATAATGTACTGTTTCATGTAAGATAGATGCATATAAGAAAAGAGAGTATGCGTCATAACTAAAATCAATGCCATTTTCGAAATCTTGTACTGTTTTGATATCAATATAAATAGTTTCTGGTTCTTTTTTATCGAATTTTCCAATTCGATAAGCTCCCGAATATTTATTTGGATCATTTAAATCAGTTATTATAATAGTAGGACCTTGATTGAATTGCATAGCATTGTATATTTGATCGTCAGTCATATGAGAATAGGTTTTTAGCCAATTTAGGATTTGAGATTTTTTAAGACTATTTTGATAAATATTTTTTACTAATTCAGTGAATTTAGGATATTTTTTAATATAATCTGATTTTAGTGGAAACTGATAATAATAATTTATTTCATCCGAATAAGCATCCCCACCACCTGCAAATACCCCACCTCCGCTAGATTCGTTCATTTGGATATTCTGATAGTTAGAAATATATATTAACCCGTAGTCATAACTTCTAAATCCATAAGATAATCTTTTAATATTGTATACAACAACAGTTAATAAGTCACAATCATCACATGGTGGTTCAGTATCGAAAGTAGTATGATTTGATTGTGAAACTTTATTATTTAATAAAGAATTTGTTACAATGCCTTGTTTAAAAATTTCTTTTTTCAATCTAACCCCTTTTAAATTATATATTGTAATAGATCCATTAAAATTTTTGTAATCATATATGTCAACCTGTTTCGAAAAATATGCGCTATCTGGTATTATTTTTATCAAATAACCATTAGTACTATTTTTATATTTTGTAGCGACTAGTTGTAAATACTCGCCATTTGAATAATTCATTGATAGTGGTATAGTCACACTTTTTACATTATTTGAATCATAATTAATGAATGCCTTATCCCAGTCAATAACTGGTGGTATAATATCATCAGGTCCTAGGCTAAAAGATTTTATATTGTTTTCACTGTTACCTCCAGTTATTTTAATACTAACAATAGAATCATGCCAAATTTTTACTTGATTAACCAATGTTTTTAGTTCATTTGTTGAATTTTGGTTATCATTTTGAATGAGTAATGTACTTTCTTTATTGCAAGAAGTAAGTGCAATGAAGAATAATGTACTAACTAGAATTGTAAATCTAAATTTTTTAATCATATGGAATGTTTTAATTTTTTTTCTAATCAAACATAATCCATAGTAATTTATTTCTTCTTAAAGTATTTTAATAATTTGCGTAGTAGTAAAAAAATAATTTTTAAGTTTAGATTCTATTCTATTTTTATCTTAAAATTTATGTTCTTATTAGAAAGAATTCTAATTTTTCAGATAACTTGAATTTTAATTTATTAAAATTAAAATTCAAATTTTTAAATTAAAGTCAATTTGGGAATGAAATATCTTTATTTATTACAGGACTGACGGGTTTATTTTATTTAGTCGTGTTCCTTAAATGTTGGTCTCACTCAAAACAACATTTAGGACTTTCGTTTTTCACTATGTTCAAAACGTCTTCCTAAATGGCGGGTGTGCCCAAACCTTTTTATTTAGGACTGCCGTTTTTCACTATGTTCAAAACGTCTTCCTAAATGTTGGTCTTACCCAAACCCTTTCAACAAATCACTTCGTGCTTTGTTGGGTTTTTTGCTTCTCATCTGTTTACAAAAGCAAGCTTTTGACACAACTCCGAAACAAAAAACCCTGTCCCGAAAATCGTGACAGGGTTTGTGCCCAGAACAGGAATCGAACCTGCACATCCTTGCGAACGCTAGATTTTGAGTCTAGTGCGTCTACCAATTCCGCCATCTGGGCAGGGTTGCAATATTACGCTATTAACGAAAATCTGCCAAAATACGATCTAGGTATTTTTTCTTGTAGTAATACTCCTTTATTTGCAGCATTCCTTCTTGGGAAATAGTATCGACCGAACTAGTTTCCAAATACGTTTTAATAGGGCTGAAAATTTCATTTTCTATATTTTTAACTTTAGTAAGCACATCTTGTTTTGATGCTTCATCATCGGCGTCCATCCAGGCCTCGTTTAGTTCCATCATTTCCATTAAAAAATCAGGGCTTAATGCATATTTTTCATCCTTCTCTAAAAACCCTTTTATTTCTAATACATAGGGTAGAATAGCTGAAGGGTTCTGAAGTAAAGTAAATGCTTTATTAGCAATAGCCGATTTCTCTAAGGCTTCTTCTTGTTCAAATTCATTGGCTTGGGTAAACTTATCCGGATGCGAAGCCCGCTGAATTTCCATAAAAGCAGCACGCAGTTGCTTTGTATCTACTTGAAAACCAATAGGGAGGCCGAACAATTCGAAATAGTTCATTTTAATAATTTGTATATTGTGTAAAATTACCAAAATGCCGGTTATTGGCCTTATTAAAGAAGGAAAAGTTCCTAGCGACAACAGGGTAGCACTTACTCCCAAGCAGTGTAGGTATTTGTTAGATCAATTCCCAAGCTGGGACATTATTGTAGAATCTTCCCCTAATAGATGTTTTAAAGACAAAGAATACCAAAAAGAAGGCATTAAAGTAGTGGAGGATATAAGTACGGCAGATATATTGTTTGGCATTAAAGAAGTACCTACAAACCAACTAATAGCGAATAAAAAATATTTATTCTTTTCTCATACCAAAAAAGCGCAAACTTATAATAAAGCATTGTTTCATGTTATGATGGATAAAAATATAACACTTATTGATTATGAATGCTTAGAACACGAGGATGGACAAAGATTAATTGGTTTTGGTTTTTTTGCGGGCATTGTAGGAGCGCATAATGGAATTATGGCTTATGGAAATAGAACCAAGGAATTTACCTTAGGTAGGGTGAAGGAAGTGAAAGATTATATGGAGCTTATTCATACTTATTTTGGTTTGAAACTTCCCAATATAAAAATTGCTATTACAGGTTCTGGTAGAGTGGCCCATGGTATTTTAGAAATTATGAATTTAATGGATGTGCAACAAGTAGAGCCCGATGAATATATATCAAGAGAATACGCTTATCCTGTGTATGTACATTTAAAAGGAGGCGATTTATACAGACACAAAACAAAAAATACCTACGACAGAAACGATTTTCACGAACATCCTGAAAACTATAATTGTTTATTTAATAATTATTTGAAACATACGCATATACTTATGAATGGTATTTATTGGGAGCCAGGTATTGCTCCTTTATTTACCATGGATGATTTAAAAGAAGACGACTATGCTTTAACCACTATTGCTGATATTACCGATGATGCCCATGGCAGTGTGCCTTGTAATTTAGGCGATTCTAGTTCGGATGAGCCCGTATATGGAGTGAATATAAGTACTTGCGAAAAAACAGCCCCTTATATACACAATGGCATAGATATAATGGCGGTGGGCAATTTACCTAATGAATTACCAAGAGATGCTAGTAGATATTTTGGCGAACAACTTATTAAATATGTGATTCCCGATTTAATTAAGGGCGGTAATAAAATTATTGAAGGAGCTACTATGCTTGATAAAGGAAAGCTAACCCCAAAGTTTTCTTACTTAGAGGATTATTCAAAACATTAATTTAGCAGTATTATTTATAAGAATATATAGTAAGCACTAAAAAATTCATTTTGTAATGACTAAGTTTTACAAATGCAAATAATAGTCCTTCAGTAATTCAGTAAATTCGGTTGAATAAGTATTATCTGCATTTTTAATCACTATTTTATTTCTTAGTACTGAAATTTCTTTATCAATTACAGGCTTTACTTTTGTGAAATGCAAAAAGGATCTAAAAGGCAAATGCTTGGCATCGTTATACACTAATACTTCTTCCTCTAATTGAAGTTGATGCGTTTCTGCTAATTTTTGCATGGTATAAGCGCGAAGGGTAGGCACTAAAACAAAAAAGGAACCATTGTTATTTAATAAGCTTGTAACATTTTCTACTAAAATATTCCAAGGCAGTTCAGTACTATGAGCCGCTTTATTTTTATTGGGGTCTGGTGACTTTAAATCGCCTTCATAAAAAGGAGGGTTGGAAATAACGATATCAAATAATTGCTTATTATTATTTAGCTCATTAATTACTAAATCATCTTTACTAATACTAGCTGTAAAGTTTTGTATTGAATCATTGACCAGCTTTAAGCGGTCGCTCCATTTACTTATATTAAAATTTGAATTGGCTTCTGCAGCAGCTTGGGCTTCAATTTCAATGGCTGTAATACTTGCCTTAGAGTTTTCTGTGACTTGCGCTACCATTAAACTTAATAAGCCAGTACCCGTTCCAATGTCTACTATATTAATTGCATTTTGTACCATGGACTTTTGACTTACCCAGGCCCCAAACAAACATGCATCAGTACATACTTTCATTGAAGTATGCTGCTGATGCACGATAAATTGTTTACACTGAAAATAGGGATTAGCCACTACTGCGCACTTAAACTAGCTCCTAAGTATTCGCTGTTTAATCTAGCAATGTTTGCTATAGAAATTTCTTTAGGACAAGTGGCTTCGCAAGCACCTGTATTGGTACAAGAACCAAATCCTTCCTTATCCATTTGCGCCACCATATTTAATACACGTGATTTTCTTTCTGGAGCGCCTTGAGGAAGTAAGGCTAAGTGAGACACTTTCGCACTTAAGAATAACATTGCTGAACTATTCTTACATGCTGCCACACAAGCACCACAACCAATACACATAGCTGCTGCAAAGGCGTCGTCTGCATTTTGTTTTTCAATAGGTAGGCTATTGCCATCTACAGCATTACCTGTATTCACACTAATATATCCACCTGCTTGAATAATTCTATCAAAAGCAGAACGGTCTACAGTTAAATCTTTTACAATTGGGAAAGAGTTAGCTCTCCATGGTTCAATCACAATGGTTTCGCCATCTTTAAAAGCACGCATATGCAATTGACAAGTAGTATTTGCCTGCCAAGGACCATGTGGCTTTCCATTAATATACATAGAACACATACCGCAAATACCTTCACGACAATCATGATCAAAGGCTACTGGATCTCCACCTTCGGTAATTAATCTTTCATTTAGAATATCCATCATTTCTAAGAAAGACATTTCATCAGAAATACCTGAAACATCATAAGTAACAAAGGCACCTTGTGCATTTGCATTTTTTTGACGCCAAACTTTAACTTTTAAATTCATTGTATTTTGAGACATAGCTAAAAAATTATTCTGTAAATATTTTGTGTTAGTGTTGAAAGCTTATTTATACTTAAATGCTTATTTATAATTACGTTGACTTGGTTTAATCACTTCGTATTTCAATGCTTCTTTATGTAATTCCCATTCATGTGCTCCTTTATTTTCCCATGCAGCAACATACATAAAGTTTTCATCGTCTCTTAAGGCTTCTCCTTCTGGTGTTTGATATTCTTCTCTAAAGTGACCGCCACAACTTTCTTCTCTAGCTAGTGCATCCACACACATTAATTCTCCTAGTTCAATAAAGTCGGCTACACGGTTGGCTTTATCTAATTCAGGGTTATACTCATTAATTTCTCCAGGAATTCTTAGATCAGACCAAAATTCTTTTTTCAAAGCTTGTACATCTGCAATGGCTTGTTTTAAACCTGCTTCATTTCTTGACATACCACATTCATTCCAGATGATTTTACCTAAACGTTTGTGAAAACTTTCTGCCGATTGTTTACCATTAATATTTTTTAAAGAAGCAATACGCTCTGCTACTTTTTTAGCAGCTTCTTCAAAGGCTGGGTGAGTGGTAGGAATAGCAGCATTGTAAATATCATCGGCTAAATTATTTCCTACTGTATAAGGGGCAACAAAATAGCCATCGGCTAAACCTTGCATTAAGGCACTAGCGCCTAAACGGTTGGCACCATGGTCGCTAAAGTTAGCTTCTCCTAATGCATATAAACCAGGTACTGTAGTTTGTAATTCGTAGTCTACCCATAAGCCACCCATGGTGTAATGCACAGCCGGATAAATACGCATAGGCACTTCGTAAGGGTTTTCTCCTGTGATTTTTGCATACATTTCAAATAGGTTACCATATTTTTCTTTCACCACTTCTTTACCTAATGCAATAATTTGCTCACTTGATACATTTGAAAGTCCTTGTTTGCTTACTTCAATCTTACCATATCTTTCAATAGCAGCTGCATAATCTAAATAAACAGCTTGCTTTGAAGTACCTACTCCAAAACCAGCATCACATCTTTCTTTGGCAGCACGAGAAGCTACATCACGAGGTACTAAGTTTCCAAAAGCAGGGTAGCGACGCTCTAAGAAATAATCTCTTTCTGCTTCAGGTATATCATTGGCTTTTCTAGTTTCTCCTACATTTTTAGGCACCCAAATTCTTCCATCATTTCTTAATGACTCAGACATTAAGGTTAATTTGGATTGATGATCGCCACTTACTGGAATACAAGTAGGGTGAATTTGTGTAAAGCAAGGATTGGCAAAATACGCCCCTTGCTTATGTGCTTTCCATGCAGCGGTTACATTTGATCCCATGGCATTGGTTGATAAATAATATACATTACCATAACCACCAGAACATATTAATACAGCATGTCCAAAATGTTTTTCTAATTCACCTGTAATTAAATTACGGGCAATGATACCTTTTGCTTTACCATCAATTTTTACAATGTCTAACATCTCATGTCTTGCATGCATGGTTACATTGCCAAGCGCTACCTGACGCTCCAAGGCTTGGTAAGCTCCTATTAATAACTGCTGACCAGTTTGTCCTGCAGCATAAAAAGTTCTTTGTACTTGTGTTCCACCAAAACTACGGTTACTTAATAAGCCACCATACTCACGTGCGAAGGGTACACCCTGTGCCACACACTGATCAATAATATTCGCACTCACTTCTGCTAAACGGTGAACATTCGCTTCACGTGCACGATAGTCGCCACCTTTAATCGTATCATAAAATAATCTGAAAACACTATCTCCATCGTTCTGATAATTCTTAGCAGCATTAATGCCACCTTGTGCAGCAATACTATGTGCACGACGTGGAGAATCTTGAAAACAAAATGCTTTTACTTTATAACCTAATTCACCCATGGCAGCAGCAGCTGAAGCCCCTGCAAGTCCAGTACCCACAATAATGACTTCCATTTTTCTTTTGTTGGCAGGGTTCACTAGTTTACAATGTCCTTTGTAATCGACCCATTTGTCATCTAGATTTCCGGAAGGTATTTTAGCGTCTAACATATTTAATCTTTTATCTATCGTTTAGAATATATTTATTTTCAATTTTTAATTTACCCAATGTAAATAAAAACTAATTGGCATTAAAGCAAATGCTAATGGAATGATTATGGCAAAACCATAACCAATAGAGCTAATCATTGTATGGTATCTTTTATTATGCACTCCAATTGTTTTGAAGGCACTTTGAAAACCATGTGCTAAGTGGTAGCCCAATGAAATACAAGAAATCACATAGAATATGACCACCCATACATTTTGAAAAGTGTCCTGCATCACACCATATAAATTATGTACTATAAAGCCATTGCCTAAGTCCATTTCTTCCACACCTGTAATTCTTGAAGGAACCCAAAAATGTTTCCAATGCATAACAAAAAACATAAGAAGTATAGTTCCTAAAATGGCCATGCTTCTGCTATACCATTTACTACCTTTTGAATAATTTACTTCATAGCCCACTTTTCTTTTACTTCTGTTTTCTAAGGTTAGCATATAGCCTTGAATGATATGTAGAAAAATACCTAAGAATAATCCTATTTCTAAAATTCTTGGCACTATAAAACTTCCCATAAAATGAGCAGCTTTATTGAACATGACGCCACCGTCCATTGCCCAAATACAAGCATTTAATCCTGCATGTACCACTAAGAATAAGACTAAGAAAATACCCGTGAAAGCCATCACTAATTTTTTCCCTACGGAGGATGTAAACATTTGCTTAAAGGTCATAATAAGATGTATTTTAAATCGCTGCAAAAGTAAGTACGAATTGCGAGCTTAGAATAAATCGTTGCATGATTTTTCTGACAATTTTTAAATAAGTAAACAAGTCCTTCAAAAACCCCCTTTAGATAAGTTTTGCACCACTTGTATAAAATTCAAGCTGGAATCATATATTGACTTAATTTTATACCATGATAAAAGTGCTTACTATACTTTGGAACAGCTTCAAAATGGCCATTGGAGAGCTAAAAGCCAATAAACTTAGAACCTTTCTTTCCTTATTTGGCATCACCATTGGTATCTTTTGTATAATAGGCGTTTTGGCAACTATTGACAGTTTACAATCAAAAATCAAAAGCGACCTTTCTAGTTTTGGAAACAACTCGGTTTATATCGATAAATGGGATTATTCTGGAGGCCCTGAATACCCTTGGTGGAAATTTGTTAAGCGACCAAGTATGAAAATGGAGGAAATGGAGTTCGTTAAAAAGAAGAGTGTTCTTGCTTCTAATATGGCTTTTGTAATGCAGACCCAAGAGTCTTTTTCTTATGAGGATAATATATTAAAAGGTGTAAATATTTATGGTATAACACCTGAATATAAAAACATTCAATCTTTTAATATTGGCTATGGCAGGTTTTTAAGTGAGTCAGATTTTACCCGTGGAGTACCTTATGTAGTTATAGGATATAAAGTTGCAGAAGAATTGTATGGCAAGGCAGATAAAGGAGTAGGTAAAACTATAACCTATAAAGGTCGCAAACTTTTAGTGATAGGGGTTATCGAAAAACAAGGTTCTGCCATTATTAATGGATATGATTATGATAAGTCTACTATCGTTACACATAATTACATGGCATCGGTTTATAATCCCGATAATCTAGGACCTGTTATTATGGTACAACCTAAACCAGGTATTACTTCCAAGGCTTTACAAGAAGAATTAACGGGAATTATGCGTCAAATTAGAAAACTAAGTCCTACACAGGATGATAATTTTACTTGTAATGATGTGGCTCAATTTAAAGACCAAGTGGAAAGTGTATTTGGTGCCGTGAATCAAGGCGGATGGGCTATTGCAGGCCTTTCTTTAATTGTGGGTGCATTTGGAGTGGCTAATATAATGTTCGTTACCGTGAGAGAAAGAACCAGTCAAATTGGGCTAAAAAAAGCAATTGGTGCCAAGAGTTCTTCTATATTATATGAGTTTTTATTAGAGAGTGCTTTTTTGTGTATTATTGGTGGGCTAGTGGGTTTATTTTTAGTTTGGATACTCGCTTTAGCACTTAGTTCATTTCTTCCATTTGCTATAACCATTGCGCCTAGTATTATTTTTCTAGCCTTTAGTATCTGTATTATTTTAGGGGTGATTTCAGGAATTATTCCTGCCTCCATTGCTGCTAAAATGAATCCAGTAGAAGCCATTAGAACTAAGTAATATTCGTATTTTTTTAAGCTTTATCTTTGTGGGGTGAATAACTCTTCTATAATCATATTGGCCATAGAATCTTCCTGCGATGAAACCGCAGCCTCCGTAATCGTAAATGGAAAAATACTTTCCAATTTTATTGCCAATCAAACCGTACATGAAAAATTTGGTGGAGTAGTGCCAGAACTTGCCAGCAGAGCGCATATGGAAAACATTGTGCCGGTGGTAGACGCTGCTTTAAAAAAAGCCTTCCCTGAAAATACACCTACAGAAAGTTTAGAAAAATTAGATGCCATTGCTTTTACGCAAGCGCCTGGTTTAATTGGTAGTTTATTAGTAGGTGCACAGTTTGCAAAGTCACTTGCACTTGCATTAGATAAACCTTTAATTGCAGTTCATCATATGCAAGCGCATGTACTTGCTAATTTAATTGATGATCCCAAACCTAGCTTTCCTTTTTTATGTTTAACAGTAAGCGGTGGTCATACACAAATAGTTAGGTGTAATAGTGCGACTGAAATGATCATACTTGGTGAAACCATTGATGATGCTGCAGGAGAAGCCTTTGATAAAATTTCAAAACTATTAGGACTGCCTTATCCAGGTGGCCCGCTTTTAGACAAATTAGCGCAACAGGGTAATCCAAAAGCCTTTGTTTTTGCAAAACCTCAAGTACCCAATTTAGATTATTCTTTTAGCGGATTAAAAACCAGCGTGCTCTATTTTTTACAAAAACAATCGCCCGAGTTTATACAAGAAAATTTGAATGATTTATGTGCCTCAGTTCAGTATACTATTGTTGAAATATTATTGAAACAACTTAAAAAGGCCATCCAAGAAACGGACATTCATGAGTTCTGTATTGCAGGGGGTGTAAGTGCCAATTCAGGCCTTCGAAATGGGGTGTCCCAGCTCGCTGAAAAAACAAAGTCTAGGGTATTTTTACCTGCTTTTGAATACTGTACCGACAATGCTGCTATGATTGCCATGGCTGCTCATTTTAAGTATTTAGAGGGGGCTTTTGAAAGTTTAGCAGTTACCGCCTCTGCAAGATCGAATTGGTAAATTAAAAAGGATTAACTTTGCAGCCTCAAAAATAGTTTAGCAATGATTAGTGCAAGAAACGTCACTTTGGCCTACGGTAAAAGGGTTTTATTTGATGAAGTAAATATTAGCTTCACCAAAGGAAATTGTTATGGTATCATTGGTGCCAATGGTGCGGGTAAGTCTACATTTTTAAAAATATTAAGTGGGGAAATTGAACCCAACAAAGGCACGGTGGAAATTACCCCAGGCGAAAGAATGGCGGTATTAAAACAAAATCAATTTGAATTTGATGAGCAAACTGTATTGAGTACGGTGATGCAGGGGCATAAGAGAATGTGGGAAGTGATGCATGCTAAAGATGCTTTGTATGCTAAAGAAGATTTTACTGAAGAGGATGGTATAAAAGCAGGGGAGATGGAAGCAGAGTTCGGTGAGATGGGTGGCTATGAAGCAGAAAGTAATGCAGCAAGTTTATTAAGTGATCTAGGTGTGAAAGAAGCAATGCACCAAGACTTAATGAAAGATATTCCAAGTAATTTTAAACTTCGAGTTTTATTAGCACAATCTTTATTCGGTAACCCAGATATTTTATTATTAGATGAACCTACCAACGGTTTGGATATTGAAACAATTGGATGGTTAGAGAATTTCTTAGCCGATTATCAAAATATTGTACTAGTAGTAAGTCACGACCGTCACTTCTTAGATACAGTGTGTACACACGTTTCAGACGTTGACCGTTCTAAAATAAAAACATTTACAGGTAACTATTCTTTCTGGTACGAGTCTTCTCAGTTAATGGCGCGTCAAATGTCAGACAAGAATAAAAAGAATGAAGACAAGCGTGCCGCCTTATTAGATTTCATTGCGCGTTTCTCAGCCAATGCAAGTAAGAGTAAACAAGCTACTTCTCGTAAAAAGGCTTTAGAGAAATTAACCATTGAAGAGATTGAACCATCTAACAGAAAATACCCAGGTATTATTTTCCAACCGCTTCGTGAAGTGGGTAATCAAATTTTGAATGTTGAAAAATTAAGAAAAGAAGTAGATGGTCGTGTATTATTCAAAGACGTTTCTTTTTCTGTAAGTAAAAACGATAAAATTGCTTTTTTAAGTAGAGACCCTTTAGCTATCACTTATTTCTTTGATATTATTAATAACAATGGTAATGCTGATGGGGGAAGTTTCGAATGGGGAACTACTATTACTCGTGCCTATTTACCCATGGAACATAATAGCTTTTTTAATGAAGCCTATACTTTAATGGATTGGCTAAGACAATATGTGCCTTCTCATGTAACAGATGCCGATGAGCCTTTTATTAGAGGTTTTTTAGGCAAGATGTTATTTAGTGGTGATGATGTATCCAAAAAGACCAATGTATTAAGTGGGGGAGAAAAAGTGCGTTGTATGGTAAGTAAGATGATGCTTCAAAACCCGAATGTGGTTATTTTGGACCAACCTACCAACCACTTAGACCTTGAAAGTATACAAAGCTTCAACGAGGGCTGTCAAAACTACCCAGGTGTGGTTCTAATTACCTCTCATGACCATACTTTCATGCAAACGGTGGCCAATAGAGTGATTGAAATTACCCCTAAAGGAATCATTGATAGATTGATGACTTTTGATGAATATATGGAAGATAAAAGGGTGCAAGAATTAAGGGCAGAAATGTATGCCTAAGGCCTCCCAAATGCTTTATAGCTTCATGAAAACCAACATTTTATCCTTTTTTGGACCTAATTAAGGTAAATCTTCAAAAAAACACTAAAATAAATGGGACTGTAAAGGTTATTTACTTACCTTTGCCGTCCGTAAAAAATAATTTCTCATGGCTAGAGTATGTCAATTAACTGGAAAGAAGCCGATGTCTGGAAATAGTGTTTCACACTCCAACATCAAGACAAAGCGTCGTTTCCTTCCAAATTTGCAAAAGAAGCGTTTCTACTTCATAGAAGAAGATCGCTGGATTACCATCAAAGTATCAACTGATGCTATCAGAACCATTAATAAGAATGGTTTAGCTTCTGTTGTTAAAGATCTTAGAGCGCAAGGCGAAAAGATTTAATTAACCCAATTAAGTATAACTTATAATATACCATCATGGCAAGGAAAGGAAATAGAGTTCAAGTAATATTAGAGTGCACAGAGCACAAGACTACTGGTTTACCAGGTACTAGTCGTTATATTACTACGAAGAACAAGAAGAACACTCCAGATCGTTTGGAGTTCAAAAAGTACAATTCAATTTTGAAAAAAGTAACGTTACATAAAGAAATTAAATAGTCATGGCAAAATCAGCATCTAAAAACGCGAAAGTAAAAGATCTTAAGGCTTCAGCTGAAGCAAAGAACTGGACTAAAGTAATTAAAGCTATCCGTAGCCCTAAAACAGGCGCGTATACTTTTAAAGAGAATATCGTT
>Ga0209597_1001456_pt1 | contig 15472 bp, 19 predicted proteins | sample M_140625_MF_Meta_FD_187316 | JGI IMG/M metagenome (GOLD analysis project Ga0209597, IMG submission 187316) | Freshwater microbial communities from Lake Montjoie, Canada to study carbon cycling - M_140625_MF_MetaG (SPAdes) (version 2) | ecosystem: Environmental > Aquatic > Freshwater > Lake...
GGTGGTGACGGGGGCCATGGGGCGTTTTGCAATGCCCCTGAGGGTTCCGAGCCCATCGGCGCGACCTCTCCCCGACCGAACTCAATGGCCAGCCCCGGAACCCTCAAGGGTTCTCTGCAGGTGCCCTGATGGATTCCCGCCGGCTGGTGGTCTGGATCGCGGCCGGAATCCTGGGGTTCCAGGGCGGCACCTTGGTCCTCGACCTGCTCAATTGCAGCGTCCTCTCCTGGCTCTATGTCCGCCGCCATGGGTTGGAGCTGAGCGCCCCTGCTCCAGCCACGGTTCAGAGACAACCGGTGGAGAAGCCGCTCGATCGAGCGGGTGAGGGCGGCACTGAAGCGACCTCCGCAGGCATCCCCTCCCCCCCTGAGCCTCAGGGCCGACCTGTTCAGGTGCCCAACACCAGCTCCACAGCCACTCCACCCATCAGCTCTGCCCAGACGCCCTTTGATCCGACTGGCGTCTTCTGCGATCGGCCCCGCAGTCGCATCGATGCCGCTGTCAGCCAGGGGCTGAGCATCCTCGCCGGGTTGGCCTTGGGGGGGACAGGTGTGGGTGGGGGGAAGGGAGCGCCTTGAGCGTTCCGGCGGCCGCCGACAGGATTCAACTCGCGGCTTGCTGGACTTTCTCCCGGGCGCGTCGGAAGGCCGCCACCATGCCCGCCTCCGATGCCCATGGATAGCTGCGGCAATGCACCTCGTAGGAATGACCCATCGCTGCGGCAGTCGAACCACCGTCGATTCCGCGCTGGTGACAACGCAGGCTGTAGCTGTGCCGGAAGCTGTAAGGCACCAGGCGCTCACCCTTGGCCATCAGCTCGGCCTTGAGATCCAGCCAACCTTGCTGTCGATTCAGGTACGTCTTGAAGCAATCGCCAGCTCCATTGCCGCTCTCCAATGGAGGTAGCGCAATGTCGCGAGCCTCCCAGCGCTCTAGGAGCTTCCAGTTCTCCACCCTCCCTGACTCTCCGATCAGCGGCAGGGCCTCCAAGCGACGTGGTTCGGTCGCGCCGCCACCGCTTCGCTTGCGATAGCTGCACCACCAGTAACGCTCGCCGCTCAAAGGATCCTGCCGAATCGAAAGGTGGAGCAGTTCGATTGGTCTCAAACCAAGCTCGGCGGCCAGACGGACCGCATCGGTCCATCGCCTGCCGGTGTCGTCGCACGGGAGGCTCTTGATCAAGTCCAGGATCTGCTGATCCGTCAGCGGATCGCCTTTGTGGCCCGGGCCGGCAGAGGCTGGCTTGACGCCTACATGACGTTTGAGGTCATGGGGAGGACTCCAGAGCTCCGGGAAGCCTTCTCGCTGAACACAGTGGTTCAGGAACTGACAGAGGCTCTGGGAACGGATCTGGCGCATCCGACTGCCAGGGGGCCAATCGCGGATGCAGCGATCGATCAGATCCTCGGGACGTTTCGGTGCCTTTGACGAACGCAGCATTCCCACCGCCATCGTCACCACCGGTTCGTAGTTCTTGGTCCAGGTTCCCGGCTTGATGGCGTTGCCGTGCAGGATCTTCTGTTCCCTGAAGCCCTCGATCGCCTGCTCCCACGGCAGGGTTGTGCTCGGAGCCTTTCCCTCCAGAATTTCCGCAGCGGCCTTCAAGGTGTGGCCTTCGCAGACCAAGGCGTAGATGTTCCTCACCCTGACCAGGGCATCGCCGACCGCGCGCCGTCCCCAGTCGAACGGAAGCACCACCGACTGCATCGGGCCATCGTCTCCCCTCACCTGCAGCCGCATCCCACCGCGGTACTCCCGGACGCTCCAACCGGCAGCGGTCGACCCCCGCACCGAACTGCGGAACCCCGGTACCCAGCTCTCGTCGAAGCGCACGGCCGGCATGAAGCACTCGGACACGTTTTGCGCACATTGTGCGCAAAAAGCACCCAATCGGGCAAGACCAGGCCGGACAGCCTCCCCCAAAACCCTTGCGACCACTAGAAAATGCTGTGGCGATCAGCCCCTGGATTTCTCTTTGGGAGCACTAGGTCGCAGGTTCGAATCCTGTCGCCCCGATTGACTTTTCAGGGATCGCCTCTCTCCCATGTGGGCAAGATGTGGGCAAAACGGCGAGGCAGCGGCAGTCCCCTCTAGCCGCTCCATGCGCCTGGAAGCGCTTCCCGATCTTTCCCTGGAAGGGGTTGCCCGAGTCCAGGCCATCGAGCCAGACGTATCCCGCGCCGACAAAAAATCCCTGGTCCAGCAGTGGGCTGACCAGGGACTTGGGTGTCGAGGACGAAAGTCTCAATTTCTCTCGAGGAGATGTGGAGTGCGGGCGGTTGCTTCATTCATCGCCTCGTTGCAACGTTCCAGGTGGTACAGCACGGGGGAGTTCGTGCTGGGGAACTTTCGGCGCCAGTGAACCCCTGCCTTGAACAGCTCGGCCTTACGCCAGCGGCACAGGGTTTTCTCACTCACCCCCAGGGCTCGGCCGGCTGAGCGGGCATCGAGCCATTCCTGGAAAGGCTCGCGAGGGTGCTCGGCCGTTGCCGTGTGTGGTTTGGGGTATGGATGCCGCGATTGTGGGTAGACCATCTCAGGCACCCCGCAGCTTCGGAACCCGTGCCTGGCAGCTGAAGGCTGCCTCAGGCCGCGGCGACGGCACAGACCAACGCCTGGGCTCATGCCCCAGTTGGACCAGGGCCAGCAGAGCCATCCCTTGCAACAGCGTGAGTGCGACCAGCCAGGCCTCGATACGGTTCAGGTTCCTGATCGCCGTGGGCTGAGACCCCTGACGCATCCGTTGGCGGCACCGCGGGAACACCGGCAATTGGAGCGGACGGTGATGGTTGCTCATCAGAAGGGCACCTCCTCGTCGCTCAGCGGGGTGCCGCCGGAGGGACTGCTTCTCCACTCGCTGCTCGCCGTGCTGGGCTGCGCCGCGCCGAGCGCAGCCGCTGCAGCGATCCCTGCGGCTCCCTTGCTGAAGCCGCCATCGGCGCCGTTCCTGCTGCCGCAGAGCTCCAGGCGGTCGATCACCACCAGGGCCTTGCTGCGCACCTCACCGCTGCTGCGGTCGCTCCATTGCTCGATCTCGAGCCGGCCGACGATCGCCACCTTGCTGCCCTTGCGGAGGTAGTCGCCGGCCACCTGAGCGGTCTTGCCCCAGGCCTTGCAGTTCACCCAGAGCGGCTCCTGGTTCTGGCCATCGCGGGGCGGACGGTTCACCGCCAGGGTGAATTCACAGACGCAGCTGCCGCTCTCAAAGAAGCGCAGCTCCGGATCCCGGCCGGCATGGCCGACCAGCACGATCACATTGATGCTCATACCTCCACCTCCAGCGCCGAGCCGCTGCGGGCCTCGATCCGCTCTTGGACCGCCAGCAATGACGGCAGGCCGATGAGCGGATGGGTGCGCACCAGTTCGTGCAGCGCTCCGCTCCAGGTGATGTTGTGCCTGCGGGCGAAGGCATCGACCCGCTCAAAGGTGTCGTTGTTCATGGCGATCGTCTTTTTGTGGTTGCCGATCCGCTGGCGCAGCGGCCGCGGTTTGTCTTGGGCAGGGGTCATGGGCAGATCCTCTGGAAACGGATGGTGTTGAGCCGGTGGCGGTGGATCGGGGGCTGCTGCGCGTTGGCCACGGGCATGAGCCGCACGCAACTGGGGATCAGCGGGCAGGGTTCGACGCGGTAGAGCACCCGGCCGCGCTGCCAGTGCTCACCGAGGCGGAATTCGCCATGGCGCTGGGGTGCCTCATCGACAGGCAGCAGGGTGCGGGCCAGCACCACCAGGGAGCGCACCAGGGCGACCCGCTCCGCCAGCCGCATCAGCTCCCCATGGCTGCGCACCCCGCGCGCCAGTTCAAAGACCCCCTGATCGCGCTCCTTCTCGGCCACCTGCAGGGCGGCCTCCAGGGACTCGATGGCCTGGCGCAGCTTCTGGTTGGTGCTCATGGCATCACCTCCGCGGCGGCAGGGGCGTTCTCCAGTTGCTGCCGCCGCTTGGCGATGGCCTGCCAGAGCCTCTCGGCGCCGGTATCGGTGATCTGACCGGCGGCGAGCAGCTGGTTGACGCGGCCGTAAGCCCCATCGAGCTCCAGCAGGGTGGTGATCCTGGGGATCTGCCGCAGGCCGCTCTCCAACGCATCGCCGGGCTGCAGCGGCAGGGCCGCTTGCGGTGGGGGGGCTGCAGGAGCCGGCTCAGGTTCTGCCTTTGGACTGCTCTGCCATGGGGTTGCATGGATCGATGGGGCTTCCTGGGCAGGCAGCCCTTTGGTTGTTGCCAGCGGCAGCTGGGCATCCAGCTGGGCTTCTTCGCAGCCAGGAGGGAGCGATCCGGGATCTGACGTTGTTGCCTGGGGCTCAACCGTCGTGGCCGCTGCTCCAGCCCCATCCGACGCCGGCGCGACCTCCAGCTCCACGGCCTCATCACTGCTCTGTGCCTCCGGCTTGACTGCCTCGCTTTCGCGAAGGCGTATTGCCGTGGGCGCAGCAGAGCGCCGTGACGCCCGCGTGGCCGATGCCCGCGCCGGGCTGTCCACCACCGCCACGTCGGTAACGGTTTCAGCCTCAGAGGCTTTTGGTGGGGCGACTACCGGCACCAACGGTGCAGGCGATGCAGCGGGCGCCTCCTCCACTGCTGGGGCAGCCTCCGCCTCCCGCACCGCCACCGCCTCGATGTCGAGGGCTTCCTCCTGGGTGATCAAGCCCAGGGCGATCTCCGGGCAGTAGACGTTCGCCCACCAGGCGGCGGCGCGGTAGCGCAGCATCTGGCCTGTTATCGTCTGCCACTTGCTCGTTTCGTTGCCGTTGCGGTCCTTGCGGCTCCACCAGCCCTCCTTGCGGGCTAGCTCGAGGGTGATGGTTTCCCCCTCCAGCACCTCACCGGTGGCCTTGTCGGTCGCCACCGCATGGCAGCGGCTGGGGTTCTCCTTGTCGTCAAAGACAAAGCGCAGCGGCGAGAAGCGGCCGCTGGCATTGACGGTGGCGATCAGGAACTTGCTGCTCCAGGTGGGCCGGCCGTGGATCGGCGTCATGTTCTGCATCACCACCAGCGGTGAGAGGCGCATGCGGGCGGCGATCTCCAGGGCGATCAGGCTGTTGGCCAGGCCCTGCTGCCCCTGGTAATCCCTGGGCACCAGGGTGGAGGAGCACAGGGCCCGGGCCATGCGCTGGGCGGCGTCAAAGGCGGCGATGCCGCTGAACACCTGCAGCACCTCCCCCGGTGCGGCCAGGGCAGAAGAGGAGGACGTTTCGGTTGTGGGGTTGGACGTGGTGTCGTTCATCAGAAGAGCTCGATGGAATCTTGATCAATGGTTGCGCTTTCGGGAATGCTGAAATCCTGAGAGACAGGACGAAACGCCTGGCGCCCATGACTCGGCCAGCTATTGGTGGCCTGGCATTCGGCGATCCGCCGGAAGGCCTCCTCCCGCCGCTGCAGACCTTTCTGCAGGTCCTGCCCATCGAAGATGAGCAGGCTGCAGTCGATCGGTGCGGCCGGATCGGTGGGCCACTCAAAGGCGATCACACCGGTCTCCAGTGGCGGCTGCCCATGGCGGTCCTCGTGGCCCAGGGCCAGGTGGGCCAGCTGCAGGTCATAGGCCAAGTCCTTGGCCTGCCAATAGAACTTGCGCGGCACGGCGCTGCGGGTCTTCTTGAGATCAAAGAGCCGCCCATCGCTGGTGACCACATCGGGCAAGCAACGGCAGGGCCTGCCTTCTTTGTCCTCCCAGAAGTGGGGCTGCTGGCTGAGCGCTGGATCAAGCGCCGCCAGCACCTCGCCCACCACCGGATCGGCCTGCAGGGCATCCCGAATCCGCTGGGCCTGCTCCACCATCTCGACGCTGATGGGCGTGAGTCCGGCGGCCTCGGATTCTTGGCAGTTGGCGGCGCCGGCTTTGGTGTTGCGGGCGATCGTGCTGAACACCTGGAAGCGCCCATCAAGGGAAAAGGGCGGCGTCAGCAGGGCATCGACCAGATCGCCTTTGACCATGTCGGGACTGGGAATAAACGGGGCGGCCCCCGCCCCGAAACGATGGCTCCAGGCCCGCATCGTGCCGGTCACTGCAGCCTTGAGCGCGGTGGGGGACCAGGCTGGATGGCGGTGATACTCCGCCAAGGAGATGGCGCTCATGGCGTCTCCTCCAGGCCCTGGCCCAGCACGAACGAGCGGGCCGCTTGCAGGCTGGGGCAGAGCCCTGAATCGATACCGCCGCCATCGCGGTGCAACAGGGTGGCGACATAACCGCCGCAGAGGCTCTGGCGGTAACTGATCGCGATGCCGTGATCGGGGAGGGCGAGCAGCGATTCGGCCGTAATGCGATGCCATTGCCGCTGCCAGTCGAGCAGGGAACGGGAGAAGGCGGCCTGGATTGCGGTGTAGTGCGTTAGCTCGCAGCCGCAGGTGTTGTGGTGTTGCGCTGGGCGTTTTTGGGTTGGGGTGCCGGACGCTTGGGAGCCACGTTCGGATTGGGGCATCGGTTGAATCGAGGGTCGGCCAATGTTACCCGCAGTACATCTCTTTCGGGAACCCCTAAAGTAATTACGATGATTTGTGGATAAATAGCCTAATTGTTGCTTTTGCGACTGCAGTTTCTGGCTTAGTGCCCTCCATGGCAGGTCATCAGCTTTGCTCCCCGTCTCCTGCGGCCGGCAGCAGGTCTGCCGCCACCTCCGCCACCCAGCTGTGCAAAGCCATTCGGGCCGTGGCCACGGTGCTGGTGGGCAGCCGCTCGCCGGCAAAGAGGGCGTTCTCGATCGCCACCACCTGCTCCATCGGCAGGTCCCCCGCCAGCCGCAGCACCTGCATCGCGGCTGAAACCGGCCGCAGACCACTGCGCTCGACGGCCGCGTCAAACAGGCTGCGCAGCCGCTTGGTTTCGGCCTCCGCATCGATCTCCTCCTGCCGGGGCCAGAGATCAGCGGGACCCTCCAACTTGCCGATGTAGCAAGCGAACCAGTCTTCTGCCCCCCAGGGCCGCCCATCGCCGTGCAGCACCGGCCGTGCCTGCTGCACCCGCTCCCTGAGCAGCTTGTCCCGGATCGTGCCCCGCTCCTTTTGGGCCAGGCATTCGTTGAGCACCCCCAGCTGGATGAAGGTGCTGGGCTGGGGCTGCATCACCTTGCCGTTCTCCAGGTTCCCCCACTGCCCACCGGCCACCCGCAGGGCCCAGGGGATCAGGGCCGGACAGGCCTTGGCCCAGTCCTGGGCCGTGGTGACGGACCAGTCGTTGCTCTTGCGCCAGTTGCGCAGGAACTTGCCGAACTGGACGCGTGCGGCATCGAGGGTGTGCGGCAGGCTCTGCAAAGGGGTTACCGTTTGGGAACCCTAAAAGTATGCCGCCTCACTGGCGAAGGGCTAGCCCTTGGCGTTGGCTTCGTGACAGGTTGTTGTGGTGCTTCCGTTGGGGGGTGGCATCCACCCCGCGTCGGCGTGGAACCGCTTGACGCTGTTCGAGCCGTGCCACACCACCGGCGGGCAGTCCCTGCAGGGGTCCGCCGGCCGACCGTGGATGTTTTCTACGGAGATCAGCGATCTTCTTCGATCAATGCCTCAATTCGTCCGGCGGCGACAGCGGCCTTGAGGCTGGCGTGGTCGCGCTCCATCTGGTCGGCATAGGCCATGGCAAAGGCTTCGATCGCCCGATCCGCCTCATCCCCCCGACCCAGGTAGCCGCTGATCGTTGCAGCGTCTCCGCCGCGGGCGTGGGCGCGAGCCAGCGACCAGCCGCAATAGTCGGCGTAATGCTGGAGCCGCAGGGGGGAGATGTCCTCGATTGGATACGACATTTTCATGTCCCGCAGCTGGCGCACAAAATAGTCGTCACCCATCCGGCTGCGGAACCAGCCGAGAAACAAATCGCTGCCCGATTGCATCAGCCGCTGGCCCATCACCACGCGCTGGCCGTGGTTGGGCAAAGCGCTGGGTTGGGTGTAGGCCTCCAGCACGGAAGGGCAGGCCTGCTTGATCTGCAGAATCAAGGGATACCCATCATCGGACAAGTACAGGGCAACGAGACTGCTTCAGACTTTATTATCGCAAATCTTGCACTGCGGATGCCTGGATGCCCTAAATACATTGCGAATGGTGGCTTTAATGTCAGGGACCATCGAGTTCGCATGGATTGGGAGTATGCAGATCAAAGCTGTTACTCTGCCAGTTCCAATCCCCCGCATGGCTTCACACAACGGGAGTGTCCTGCCGGGCAGGCTCGTGTCACTTACACGCGACCGGATGGGACGGTTGTAAGAGATCAGCGCTGCAGAGTGCCGTTCAAAGGAGAATGAAACTCCTCGGAGGCTGCAATCCTCAGAAGTGCCTCAAAGAATCTTGATCGCTGAATGAGCTATAGAAAATGTACGGTTTGTATTCCTCGGTATGATTGTAACCGCTCGTGACCAGTAGGTTCACCAAACAGCCAGTCGCAACAAGTGTGCCGAACTAATCGATCCGCCAATCAGGACAATCTGATCCTCATTGCTTGTCTTGGCAGATGCTCCCGTATTGCTGATCGTAGTGTTGGATCTGAGCTTTTTGCTTTTCCGAAGCCTCCCCATAGATATTCGGATGGCTTGAAAACATTTTCGCCAGCCGCAATGCTGTGCAGCCTCGATCGAAAGTCCCAGACTTGAAATCGGTTTCGGCACTACCCAAGAGAATGGCAATCATGGCGTCCTCGTAAGCCAGAACTGGGTTGGTTGCAGCAATCAGGAAAAGTGAAACCCTGAGCAGCGCTGTCATAAGGGTGCTTTGAGCTGTGTATTGGTGGAGGAGAGTCAGAGAAAATCTTGACTCAATGGGTCAACCATAACCTTAACCTTGTTGGCGGTTTACAACTAGTGGACTCCTTCTTAAGACTGGGCGCTCAGCAAAGCTTGGCACGCGGTCGTTAAAGGGCAGCCGAGCCTCATGGGCAAGCCATAACCCCAGCTGCCGAGGAACGGTGGGGTCGATACATTTGGTGATGATGGCCCTGCTTATCGTGATGGTGATGGCCTTGGGTAGGCGGCGAGAAGTTTTACTGCTCAGCTTAATCGCACGTAGGTCAAACCAGGTTGGCGATGATTTTTCCACCAACTCCAGGGCGCGGGCCTCGCAGAGGACGGTGACTCGCCGACCGAAGCGCCGTTGGCGTATCAGATACCCAGGAGTGATTCGCCATTCGATCCGACCCCAGCCGAGCCAAGCTGTGCCCCACAGACCCAGGGCAGCCAAGATCGTTGCAATCAGCCCCGGCATCCACAGCGATTGATCAAGCAGGAGAACGATCAAGATCAGCAGCAGCGCCATCAGACCGATCACAGCAGTGATTGCCGCCAACACCCAGGCCAGCCGGCGCCGATGGCGAAGATTCGGTACGAGTAACTTCTCCCCCCGAGTGTTTTCAAGAAGCTGCCACGCCTTGGGCAACTCCAAAGCCGTTCCAGCGACATTGGAGCCCGCGGCTAAAAAGTAATCGGGAAGCTGCAGGGCTTGCCGCAGCTGCTCAGCGATCTCAATCAGCCGGTGTGGCTCGCCATTAGCGGTAAGCTTCACGACTTTGGAGGGAAGCCTCGCTACCAAATCGAAATAATACTTTCCTCTAACACCATTCCAATGCTGAACATACACTGAGCGGATTTGATCGGCAGGGAAGATTCGAACGGAGGTGAAAGGTCCGCTGCGGATCGTGCAGATCAATTGATCGCCTCGCAGCACCAGAAGATCTTCTCCCCATTGATCGTAAAGCAGGACGCGGAACACCCACGCCCCCGACACCGTCCAGAACAGGAAGAAAAGCACCGTCGATGTTGCCGGCTCCATTTCTGTGAGAAGCACCCACAGCAGGAGCGCCTCGCCGGCTAACCAACCTAGTAGCCATAACGCCAACAACAGAACAACTGGCGAGAAACGACCACCAGCCTTGGGACCACACCGAAACGAATGGCTGTCGGGAACATGATCTTCCATGCTGAAAGCTTAGGGCAGCTTCATCAATCCGTAAACATCCCCCTAGCATTGTATGGGAGGTGGTTGACCTCATCTTATGCTTGGACCCTGCCCACCCCGTATGATGCCAAATTACCAATAGGTGAAGAGCACCGTGGAAAACCTTGACTTGGTCCAAGGCCATGGAAGCAAATGATCCGATCCAATGGAGTCGCCACGCATGGGCTGGCCAGATTTCTGTGCTAGTGATTAACTATGCAATCGAATCCAGCGAGGGAGAGCTTAAGTAGTCTTGCCCGAGTTCATCAGCACTGAGCAAGTCAGCGCATTGACCGATCATATCAGTGTTACAGTTTGTGGATTTTACAAGCTCAAGGCGCGTGATATTGATCGGACACTGATATATTTAGATCTATTCATGAATGCTTATGGCCTACATTACAACTCGATTCATTCGCCTCGCCTTCCTGACCGGCTGCAGTGCCTTATTGGGACTTGGAAGCACTGCACCTGCAGTAGCGTTTGATACGGGCCATCATTATGACCTTACTGAGGATGCAATGAGGGATCGGGGATTTTCCTCGAAGGCGTATGGCATTGCACAAGTGGCGAACTGGCTAACCGACTATTACGAACACAGTCCAGCCAATCAATATCTTAGCATTAAAGAGCATACGCGGAAGCTGCATTTTGACAATCTTCTGACGACATCTCAGGTACGAAATTACTGGGCTCATTTAGTTGTCAATACTCATGATGCGATTCAGGATGCTGTAAGGAGAAATGACCCATTGAGGGCATTGGTTCTGATGGGGATATCCCTGCACGCAGTTCAGGATTTCTATACTCACTCAAACTGGGTAGAAACCCATCCAAGCGATGCAGTTTCCTACAGAACGGAAACCTGGTTTTCTACGCCTCCCAATTCGAGCAACGTTTATACGGGGATCTCAAGCAGCTTTGTCGGTCAAGCACCTGCCAACCATCCCAGTCATGGCTCTTACGCAAATGGCCTGAACAAAGACTCCTACTACATGAAGCCGAATTGGGAGCACGCCTATACATTTGCATACGTGGCGTCACGAGAATGGATTAACGCAATAAAAGCATGGGTCGAACAGGAAAGCCCAGGTTTCTGGAGACAAATGCAAACAATTGAGATTAGTTCATTTGAACTTGGACAGGATTTAGGTGCAACGTATCGATTGTCTGAATGGGTAGAGGAAGGCCACTGGAAAGGAAAAGGAAGTGGAGATCCTACTTCCTTTCTCGCTCACTCACTCACCTGGTTGGGGCTCCCGGATGGGGCGATTGTGGAAGAATTTAAGAATCGAACAGCTTACCGTGCAATAAGCAACAATCTGACAGGTGCGCAGCCACCAACAAAACCAATTCCAGTCGTTCCCTCATTACCGCTAAGCCATCGAGCGGTGATCATCCGTACGCTTAATGTCAAGGAATCAGGTACTGGATATCTGGAGACAAGAATTGATCCTGGAGCGGACCCTGATTATTTCGCTCGTGTCAAACTCTTTGGCCAAACATTCACAGAGGCGACGCAAATGAACAAAAGCAGCATTAAGCCCTTCTGGACATCAATCAAATTCGTTCCATTAAACGTATCGGTAATAGAAGCAGAGTACCGCCTCATTGACGAAGATGGATTCACCAAAAACGATGTCGCCGATATTAACCCCAAAAACGGAAGGGCTTTAAATTTCGACATCAATTTAAATGCTAATGCACTCACTGGGGATCTCCTCGGCCCACTGGGCATAGATAACGCCCTAACGGTGAATGGAAATGAAAGCGACAAGGCTAAAGTTACCATTGCAGTCATAATTAAAAATCTGCGGCCGGCTCCTGATTGCCGCACCTCCAGGCTTCCCCGGTCCCTATGTCGTCCAGCCGTAGATGGCATGCTTCTCCCGGTCACTCCCTAAATCAATACACCTTGCTGTTGAATAGGAAGTGTGTCACGGACGTTCCAATTCCTACCGCTTATCCATAGAAGAGCTAGTCTAGTTATCCTCAATATCGGTCAGCGGTGACCCCTGAGACTGGGTAACTCCCCTGAGAGCGGCTCCGACCGATTAATAAGCGCCGCACCCCCCCGGGTTCAGGAAAGATGTCACCCCTTTCATTCGTACACCCGGGGGCTTGAGGACCTGACCAATGCGTCGTTACAGCGAGGCCGTCAAGGCTGATGTGAGGAGGCGGATGAGCCCGCCGCACAGGCAGAGCGTGGCCCGGATATCAGAGGAGCTGGGCATCCACGTGATCACCGTTTACAAATGGAGGAAGACGTGGCGGTTGCAGGGAGAGGTGGTGCCGGCATCCGAGAAGGAACCTGATGGCTGGAGCGCTGCTGACAAGTTCACGGTGGTGCTGGAGACCGCTGGCCTGAACGCCACTGAGCTCAGCGCCTACTGCCGGGAGCGGGGGCTCTTCCCTGAGCAGGTGAGCCGCTGGCGGCAGGCGGCCCAGGATGCCAACGCCAAGCCTGTGCTGACGATGGCCGAGCAGAAGGAGCTCGAGAAGCTCCGCGCCCAGGACCAGCGCGAAATCAAGGATCTCAGACAGGAGCTGCAGCGCAAGGAGAAGGCCATGGCGGAGATGGCCGCCTTGCTGGTGCTGCGAAAAAAGTGGGAGGCCTTCTGCTCGGAGGACGCGGAAGGCTGACCAGCGCCGCGTACCGGCGGAAGGCGATAGAGCTGATCGGCGAGGCGAAAGCCGCTGGCGCCGGCCTGGTGAGCGCCTGCCGTGAGATCGGTATCTGCCTGCGCACCCTCAAACGCTGGCGGAAGGCCTTTCTGGGTGATGGGGACGGCAAGGATCGCCGTAAAGGCAGCCCACGCCATGTCGCTCACCGCCTGAGTGAGGAAGAACGCCAGCGGATCTTGCTCACCTGCAACCAGCCGGCGTACGGCTCGCTGCCACCAGGACAGATCGTGCCGGCCCTGGCTGATCAGGGGCTGTTTATAGGTTCAGAGAGCAGCTTCTATCGGGTGTTGCACCAGGCTGAGCAGTGCCACCGCCGCGGGCGTGCCCGGCTGCCGCAGGCACCGCGTTCCGTACCGCGCCTCAGGGCGGATGGCCCAAACCGGCTTTGGAGCTGGGATATCAGCTTTTTGCCCACCACGGTGTGGGGTGTGTGGCTGCACCTCTATCTGGTGGTCGACGTTTGGAGCCGCAAGGTGGTGGCCTGGGATGTGGCCGAGGTGGAGTCGGCTGAGATCGCGGCGGATCTGGTGCAGCGAGCCTGCCTCAAGGAGCGCTACCAACGGCCCAGCGGCTTTGGCAGACACCAGTGCCACCAGCCACTGATCCTCCACGCCGACAACGGCAATGCCATGCGAGGGGCCACGCTGGAATCACGTCTGGAGGAGATGGGCGTGCTCAGATCCTTCTCCAGACCGAGGGTCTCCAACGACAACCCCTACTCGGAATCCCTGTTCCGAACGCTCAAGTACCGGCCCGACTACCCGAGCCGGCCATTCGCGAGCAAAGACGAGGCCTGCGAGTGGGTGGCGGCGTTTGTGGACTGGTACAACCACCGACACCGCCACAGCGGCATCAAGTTCGTCACGCCCCATCAGCGTCACAGCGGAGCCGCCACGGCAATTTGCCAGCAGCGAACTAATGTCTACGAGACAGCCCGCCGGGCAAATCCAACACGCTGGAGCCGATCCACTCGCTGCTGGCGCCAACCAGACGAAGTGTGGATCAACAAGCCGCCAGAGGACCCAGAACCGATCCTGGAACTACCATTAATTCGGGTCGCCTGAGTGGCAGCCAAGGAGTGACACCTTCCCTGAAAGTCACCGAGGCGGCGCAGCTCAAGGGCATGCCAAGACACTTCTAACCAAACCAAAGCGAAAGGTGAATCACCCCTTGCGGCGACTAGCTGGAGCAGCCCCTGCCGGAGCACAGCAACACAGAACGGGGGACAGGACTGATCGACAATAACAGCATTAAAAATTGCAACAAATTACACCAAAGGAAGAAGCGCAACCTAGCATGATAGTTATTCTATTTAGAATAATCGAATGAAAAGTTCATTTAAAATACATCTCATCGTCGGCATAATTTTGGCAGTGCTCGTAGTGAAGCCAGCTAAATCAGTAGCAAGTGAGAGGATGATGACGCCAAAAGAATATCAGTTCGCGCTATCTATATTTGAGCGCGAATTCCCTGAGCGCCATAGGATTACTCTCACGGATTCAACCGGCATAGGAAATAGACCCTATGTACGCCCTACGGCGGGCGACTTGACGGGCAAAGGGAATATTCGCATCAACCTTGGCAAAATTTATTACAACACCATGGAATTGCCACATGCAAAAACCTTTGTGCATGAGCTAACTCATGCTTGGCAAATCGACCACTATGGCGTAACCTGGTATACAAACCAAGCAGTCGAAAACCAAGTAATTGACGACAATCCATACACGTATAAGTGCGACCCCTCCAAAAAGCTTTCCGACTACAATGCAGAACAACAGGGAAACATAGTAAGGGACTACTACCTTAAAATGGAATGCCCTTCAATTGTAGCTCGTTCACTCAGAAGCTCAACTTGGAAGCTGATGATTGGCAGCAGTGCAATAGATCTAGCTTCAGGAGGAGAGAAATCGACTTATATGATCAATACCAGAGGCCATATCTATCTTTATGATGGCTTGAACTGGAATCGGATTGACGGAAGTAGCGCAAGATCAATAGCGGTGAATGCAGGCCAAGTTATCATGGCTAACTATGCTGGAAGCATTTTCAGACTTACGAATGGCACATGGCAACAAATCCCTGGCAGGGAAGTGAAAGATGTGGGTATTGACTCAGACGGAAGTATCTGGATTGTCAATACGTCTGGCTCTATCTATCGTTCAAGCGGTTCAGCTTGGCAGAAGATGCCCGGAAGCGATGGAGCCAGGATCTCTGCTGGCGGCGGGCAAGTATGGCTTGTAAACAGTGCAGGAAGAATCTATCGTTTTAATGGATCACAATGGGATCGAATGGCAGGAAGCGATGGAAGGGATATTGCTGTCTCGAATAGTGGGCTTGTTTTTCTGACCAACACTGCTGGAAATATATATCGCTGGAACAATGGATCGTGGCTCAAGCTTGACGGAAGTGATGGTTCAGCCATATCCGCCAGTGCCGACAAATTGTACCTAGCGAATACGAGTGGCAGAATATACTATCGCAAATCAAACTAAGTCTTATTTTGGTGAGTGCGAATAATGTATGCTATGCATTTCAGTTCTGGCCGCCAGATAATGGGCCTCGGCGAAGAAAACCGCAATCAGCCCTAATGAGTTTAGTGCATGATATAATAGTTGCAGCTCAATAACACTCAAGATGAGCATTGCAAGCCACATCACGCGCTTCGCCTTACTAGCCAGCTGCAGTGCCTTATTGGGACTTGGAAGCACTGCACCTGCAGTAGCGTTTGATACGGGCCATCATTATGACCTTACTGAGGATGCATTGAGGGATCGGGGATTTTCCTCGAAGGCGTATGGCATTGCACAAGTGGCGAACTGGCTAACCGACTATTACGAACACAGTCCAGCCAATCAATATCTTAGCATTAAAGAGCATAC
>Ga0209597_1001459_pt1 | contig 15460 bp, 10 predicted proteins | sample M_140625_MF_Meta_FD_187316 | JGI IMG/M metagenome (GOLD analysis project Ga0209597, IMG submission 187316) | Freshwater microbial communities from Lake Montjoie, Canada to study carbon cycling - M_140625_MF_MetaG (SPAdes) (version 2) | ecosystem: Environmental > Aquatic > Freshwater > Lake...
TGAAAATTTTCTATCCGGCCGCCCAGGCTGCGGATTGGAAGTTGATCGACGCAGGCATTCGGGTGCAGGCCATCAAGAAGACGGATGGTCAGGCCGGCATTGTCCACTACGGCACCGAGGTCATCACCGATGCCGCTTGCAGCATCTCCGCGCTGCTCGGAGCCTCGCCTGGCGCCTCGGTCTCGGTAAATGTTGTGCTCGAGGTCATCAGGAAATGCTTCCCCGCCTTGCTCGCCAGCCCAGAGGGGCATGCGCGGATGAAGGCGATGATTCCGACCTTCGACCTGGATATTAAGCTACCTGAGAACGCCGAGCGGTTCCGCGATTATAGCCAGCGAGCGGATGTGATCCTCGGGCTCCGGGCAAGCGGACCGGTGGATTAACCCACCCCGTTTTTTGCGGGGTTTTTCGGGTTTTCTCCGTCGGAAGGTGGCGGAGAGGATGGGATTCGAACCCACGATACCCTTTTGGGGTATACCCATTTAGCAAACGGGCGCTTTCGGCCACTCAGCCACCTCTCCAGGTCCTCTGTTAGTTCAGGGGATAGGCAGTAATGGGGAGAGGCGGGCGATGGTCAAGGCACGAAGGTGGATCGCGCGGATGTGCCGTGAACAGGGGCTCCAGAGGCCCCGTTCAGTCGAACGAGGGCACTTTTAGCGTGGCCCCGCCCTGCAAGGCGGATTGATGCGCGATCATCCCGGGGGCAGTGTAGGCCACGGCAGCGTAAACGTCGACCAAGGGCTTCCGAGCCTTGACGAGGCAATCGACGAACTCGTGCGTAATGAAACAGTGGGAGCCTTCATGGTCGCTGTTGTGGCGAAGGGGTTCCGGCAAGAGGTCGGTCTTCCACCACGCGGGCGCGGCATAACGCTCGACCACTTGCGCGGACCGCGAGAAGCCGCCGCTATCTTTCTCCGCGGTCGCCTTCGCACGAACGACGACGGGGCCACCGAGGCCCGCAGGGTCGGCCTGATAGAAACTCATGCGGTCTCCGTAATAGCGAGCGCGCTCCCCACCCTTCTGCGCCCCACGCCACCAAACGGCCACGCGCATGGAGTTGCCACGATTAGTCCGGAATAGCGCCGTCTCGTTCCAGAAAGGGTTCTTATAGGCGTTGTCCTTCAAGATGGGGTCATCGTCACCCCAACCGTGGCACGAGACTTCAACGAGGCGCTCGCCCGTGATACCAAGCAAGTGCGCGGTACAATGGGTCGGGTAATGCATCGGCGGCAGACCATGGCGCCAGGTGCGTTGGCCGTTTTCGAAGTAGAGCGACTCGAGCCCGGGGTGGTGATACTCGGATTCTACGTGGAAGAGACGGCCGAAGGCGCCCTCTTGGTAGAACTTGCGCGCGGAGATGGTGAGCTGCTGCCAGCAGCTAGTCTCGCCCATCATGTAAGTAAGCCCAAACTGCTTCACGGCGCCCACAAGCTGGGCGCACTCCTCGAGGGTCATCGCAGCGGGGACCGCGCTGAGCACATGCTTGCCAGCCGCAAGGCAAAGGAGCGTGTGCCGGACATGCTCGGGCGCCGGGGTGGCCAAGAAGACGGCCTCGACCTTGGGGTCCTTAATGAGCTCCTCCAGCGAAGGGTAGGCTTTGGCACACCGGTAGGTCTTCTGCAGTCCAGCGCGGCGGTCCGCACGGAGGTCGCTCACGGCCTCGACGATGCAATCGGGATGCTCATGGAACTGGAAGGTCGCGCCGAACCGGCCACCGACGATGCCGACGCGGGCCTTGCGGGGCTCGCTGGTAAAGGGGACCTGAGCCGAGAGGCTCAAGGCGCCAAGCACACCGAGGGAATTACACAGGAAGGTACGACGGGTGGTCATGGGGGCGGGGTTGCTCCTAGGTATAAGGCTGAAAATAATAGGAGTCTAGAGCGGAGACCGCCGCACCCGGCGACACGGGCGGGCGTAAGAAATACCAAGGGGGATTGCGAGAGGAGGATTACAGAGTACAGAGTACAGCAGACGAGAGGACGGATTGCGAAGTACAGAGTACGGAGAAGACAAGGAGATGCACCTGGCAGAATGAGGAGTTTCCCTCGGTTTCGTATACCGATTGTGAATACCTTGCCCCGTAAATCAGGAACGCGGGCAGGATAGGTATTCCCACTCCAAACTGCTGCAGATAGATGACGTCAGACTTTCGCGCAGCAAAAGGCGCTCATTAAGGACAGCACGTGGTGCTGACCCTACCCCAACAAAAAGGGCGGCCCGGAGGCCGCCCTGGTTTGGCGTGAGGTCATTATGCAGTCCCGACCCTTCCCATGCACTCAGATTGAGAGCAGGAACTCGGAGAGCTGCTTCTTCTGGGCGGGGGTGAGCTTCAGGTAACGCTCACGCGAGACCTTCGCTTCACCGTCGTGCGCCAGAATAGCAGCTTCGACCGTGGTGGCACGTCCGTCATGTAAGTAGGGCGCGCTATAACGCAGGCCCCACAGCGGCGAAGTACGCATTTCGCGCGCACCGGCTGGCGACTGGACGATCCCATCACCGAGCGAACCCATGTCGTGCAGGAGGAGGTCCGAATAGAGGCGGACTTCCTTACGGTCGAACGCGGGATCTTTGCTCGGGGCGGTCATCATGCTCGGGACGTGGCAGACGGCACACCCCGCGACCGTGAAGAGCTGTTGGCCGGCTACGGCGGTCGGCGTGAGCTTCACGCCCGGAGGCGGGGCCAGGAACTTCATGAAGTTCGCGACCTTCTCGAAGTCGGCCAAACCCGTCGCGGGAGCATCTTCGGGGTCCAGAACGAAGTCAGCATTAGCGAGCTTCACCGCATCACCGTTAGGAGCGTTTTCCGTCGGGAAGAAGCGGTTCGTCACACCCATCTCATTCGCATAGGCATCAGCCGCGAAGGCCAACACGCTCGTCTGCTGGGACTTCCAACCAAAACGACCCACGCGGGACTTGCCGCTAACGATGTCAGTCGTCACGACCGCCTTGCCTTTGACGCCGTCGATGGGCTGGTTACGAATATTACGCAGGATCGCGTCATCTGGGATGGCATCGATTAAGCCCAAGCCAAAGAGCGGGGTCGAATTGCGATGCACGATCGTATTAGCTTCTGGGGGCACGGTTTCCAAGGCGACAGGCAAGATTGCCTGATCCTGCAGTAACGAACCACCGAGGGCGTCCAGAGAGTCGAACTTCCCGTGCTTAGTCAGGCCAAAGCGCGTGACATTACGAGCGCTCCCGCCGCCGATGGCGCCACTGCTATGGCAAGCGACGCACGAACTCTCATTGAAGATTGGCCCGAGGCCGCCTTCGACATCTTCGGACTTTTCGAAGTCGGCCTTCCCGTCGGCGAAGAGCTGCAACTGCTCCGTCGTCAGACCCGCGAGCGGGTCACCGAGGAGCGGCTTGGCCGGATTCACCTTCGGGATGGACGGACGGATGACGGGCCGTGGGCGCAGCGCGGGCTGCTGTGACGAACGGTCCGGGTTGAGGTGCGTATCGTCGGCCACGACCAAGGAGGCCGCGGCAACGAGGGCACACATTCCGATCAGACGGGTGTTGATCATTGGCGTGTTGGTTTGGTTTTTACGGGTGCCCTGTGCGCTGCCCGTGAAGATACAATGACCGTAAACCCGCACCGAGTGAAGGCCTCTAGTGTTACTTTTGCCTTAAGGGAAAATGAAGAGGGAGGCAGGGACCGCACCACGTGCGGTCCTCGCTGCGTTCAGGCTTCATGGAAGCGCTGAGGGGCTAAAAACCGTCATATGGTAGGGACGCGACGCAGTCGCGTCCCTACCCGAGGCAGCACCTGATTCCTTCGCATATTGGATAGGTCGTGACGCCGTCCCGACCCTACCCGTTGCGCCACTCTACGCTCTTCTCCAAACAAACGCCCCAAATCTATCGATTAAGAGGGTTGGCTGCGGTGGGGGGAGCCTTCAACTTAAGACCTACCCCCATGCGCTTCCTCAAACTATTCGCTGCCCTCCCCTGCCTCGTCGCGACTCTGGCGGCCAATGATGTTGGCCTCGAATCCGCTGGCCCGACGCGTTTCGGGGCACGCTTCGAAGAAGTCGACGGCAAGCGGGTTGCAAAGTTCAACGGCGACAAAGGCCTGACCGCCGCCTTCACCTTCGCCGCGGATGGCGAGACCACGGTGGCCGTGCAGGTGACCCTGCCGAAGGATGGGAAGGTAACGCTTAACGGGCGCTTAGCCAACAAGGCCATCGGCGGAGACGTCCAAGGCACCGGCCAGCCTCAGTGGGTCGAACTCGGCACCGCCCGCGTCGTCGCAACTATTCCGACCGCCCTTTCCCTGGAAGCCAGCGAACGTAAAGGTAACGTCGTTGTGCATGGCTTCCGTTTTGGTGCGAACGCCAGCGCGACCCCGGCCGTGAACTTCAAGACCGCCTACGCCGCGAACAAAGATGTTTCCATCGGCGACCGCGGTGGCCTCGGTGCCGCCACCTTCAAAGCGGACGGCATGCTGCTCGTCCCGGTCGTCGTTGAAAAGGCCGGCGAGGTCACGTTTGCTGCCCGCTTCACGCTCGCGGCAGCCATCAAGCGTACGCTGCAGTTCACCGCGACCGACGACCTTGAAGCCGTCCGCACGCGCTCCACGGTCGTCGACCTACCGCTCACGGGCACGGGCAAGATCGCCCAGTCTGCCGACTTCACCCTGTCGTTCCCGAAGGCCGGCACCTATCTGATTGCGATCGCGAGCAAGGCTGATGGCGACGCTGCGCTGACCGTTAACGGGCTGCTCATCCGTAAGGGCTCGAACGCTAACCTCTGGGCACTCCCCAACGGCAACGCGCAGTCGGTGCACTACGGTTACCCTTTACCCAAGGGCGAAACTGCCCTGTGGGCCTATGCGGAAGCCAAGTCAGCCCCTGGCCCGGCCGCGACCTACAACTGCGTCCTCGGCTTCGGCCAAGGCTACTTTGGTTTCCAGCGTCGCGCCCTCGGAACGAATCCCGATGACCGCTGGTTCATCTATTCCCTCTGGGACAACGGGTACGTGAAGAATAACGTCAAGAACACCAACCAAGACCCCGAAGAACTGAAGAACGCCATCGTGCGCATGCTCGCCAAGGGCGAAGATGTGAAGGCCTACGCCTTTGACCATGAAGGCTCCGGAGGCCACAGCCACTGGGAATACCCTTGGAAGGACAATGAAACGTATGGATTCCTGCTGGGCGTGAAGCAAGATGGTACCGGTTCGATTTTCTCTACCTACGTCCGTGTCGACGGTGGCCAGTGGAAGTTCCTGACCTCCTTCCGCCGTCCGAACACCAAGGCCAAGCTCGATGGCCTCTACTCTTTCGTCGAAGACTGGTCGGGCTCCTCGGGCCAGCAGAAGCGCGTCTGCCAGTATTCCAACGTCTGGATTCGCAACACCGAAGGAAAATGGATTCAACTCCGCGAAGCCAAGTCCAGTGCCACCGCCGAACTCGGCCGCAGCGACTTCGACCACTACGTCGAAGGCAACGGCGTTGTCCTCAGCACTGGTGGCTACGGTGAGCCCAAGGGTAAGCGCGGCGTCGTCCTCCAGATTCCGGAAAGCAAGACCCCGCCCGCTATCGACGTCGATAAGTTGCCGACGAAGTAAGAGGTAGGGACAGGGTAAACGTGCAAAGGTGCAAATCGGCCGAAGGCCGGTGCAAAGGTGAACGAGAGTTCGGAGTACAGAGTACGGAGTACCGATAAAGGGCGAACGGACGCGACGCAGTCGCGCCCCTACCTAAACACAGGACGTGGGTGGGATCGCGGGATTGTGCTAATAGTGGAAGAGGCGGGCCTCCCGGCCCGCCTCTGAAGCACATACACCAAACCTATCGTTTCTTACCCTTTGAGGGCTCAAACCGACCCCAGTATTAAAGAAAAGACCCCAGAACTAGGTAAGCCTAGATTCCTAGGGTGAATACCCTATGCTTGGGACTGGGGGGGCAAAGAAACCGTGCAAAGGTGCAAATCGGCCGGGGGCCGGTGCAAAAGTACAAAGGTGAAACCAGATTAAAGAGTACGGAGTACAGATTACAGAGTACCGATAAAGAGGGTCGGACGCGACGCAGTCGCGCCCCTACCTAGATGCAGCCACCTGTGCACTTTTACACCTTTGCACCCCCCCTCCCCAACCAGCTCATTCCCCGTAATGCGTCCAAAGGCGTAGGACCTTAACGGTCTTACGGGCTTTAATCACCTCATAGACTAAGCGGTGAGTGATATTAATCCGGCGGGAGTAGAGGCCTTTCAGGTCGCCAACTAGGCTCTCGTAGGGTGGCGGAACGCGGAAAGGATTGGCCGATAAGATGGCCACCAAGATCTCGGCTTTGTCGCGCAGGCCCGCGCGCGCGATCCGCTTGGAGTCTTTGCACGCCTGACGGGTATAGACGACCGCCCAGCTCACCAGGGTAACTTCCGCTTACACTTAGCAACGGATTCAGTGCGCCCCTTTTTGAGCGAGGCTTTCACACCAGGAATCGCAGATAGGTGCAGGGTCTCTTGCAGGCTGCGCCAATCGGACTCGGAGATCAGCACGGCGTTGCCGCGCTTACCCGTGATATGGACGGGCTCATGGGCCGCGGCATCGATAAGTCGGTAAAGCTGGGCGCGAGCCTTGGTGGCGGAAACGTGAGCCATGGACAAAAGCGTACGTAAAGTCGTACGCTTAGCAAGAACACCGTGGCTGGAGTGATGGTGGAGTAAAATCATGCGTTAAGTCAGTCGGCACCCGACTCGACCGCAAGCCAACGACCCTAGGCAGGATGTCTCAGGGAGAGGTGTTAGCGAGAGGTGGGGGAACAAAGAAACAGTGCAAAGGTGCAAATCGGCCGGAGGCCGGTGCGAAGGTTGAAGGTGAAACCAGATTACAGAGGACGCTGAAGAGGGGGACCGGGAACCGGGGCGATGAACAGAGGGTGCGGCAAAGCCACGCCCCTACCTCACTGCATCGGGTAGGGTTGGCACTGCGTGCCAACCTAGCCTGTCTTTCGATTCCCCTAGGTCAGCACGCGGTGCTGACCCTACCTCGCCCCGATGCAGCCACCTGTGCACTTTTACACCTTTGCACTTAACTCTCTAGCCCACCAGTCCCCCTGAACTATCGTGCAATATCGTTCCGACCGAGGACTGTGATGCCGTGTTGCTGAAGAACAGAGGCAGCGAGTTCCTGCGCTTCGGTGCGGACGACTAAGCCATAGCGACCGTTGGGGCGGAATAAGAATGGATAGACGTAATGAATATTGATCTCGGCCTTGAGTAAAATGCCGGTGAAATCCTTCAGTTGGGCCTCGGACTGCAGTTCAATCGCTACCACCGGCACGGCATCATGCGCGAAACGGTGGGCATTGAGGACCTCCTCAGCACGCTCCGGGTAATCGACGACAATGCGGATGGTGGTCGAGTCGGTCGTATCCACGAGGCACAGTGCCATGATATGCACGTCGGCTTCGCCGAGCGACTCGACGAGCTCGTGCAGACGACCGACTTTGTTCTCCACAAAGATGGAGAACTGGCGCACGGGGCCGAGGTTTGGTTCATTCACGGTTTCAGAGCCCATCTAAGCACAACGTATGACACATCCCAAAGTTTTCTCCAGCCCTTTCGCATCGGATGAAACTTGCCACCTTCGCAGGCTGGGGTTTTTTGACCCTTATGCCTTTAGTCTTCTCTGCCCTTTTACTGGCCCAAGCAGCCATTCAGCTGCCCGAGACCGTCGTGGTCGAAACACGCCAGCCAGCACCCGTCACCGAAGCGTCACCCTCTGTCACCAAGATCGACGCCACCCAAGCATCTGAGTCTGGCTACCGCTCGCTGACCTCACTTTTAGGGACCACCCCAGGGGTCTTCGCCACCGAACAAGCCGGCGAGGGTTCCCAGTCCTCCCTCTTCACCCGCGGCACCAACTCCGCCCACACCGCGGTCCTACTCGATGGCCGCCGCTTGCCCGCTGGGTTCTCGGGCAGCTATGAGCTCGGACGTTACCGCCTCTTTGGTTTGTCATCGGTTGAAATCATGCGCGGGGCGTCATCCTCCCTCTACGGTGCCAACTCCCTCGGCGGTGTGATTGACCTTCGCCTACAAGATCCACTCACCGCCAAGGCTGGCTCGTCGCTGGAGGCCGAAGCCGGCTCCTACGGACGCGCTTCGCTCGGCTACGCCTTCGCGACCAACAACGCCCGCACCGGCCAGCCCGCGACGCAGGGGACGGCCCTGTCAGTTACGACCTCGCAGGACGACGGGTGGCGCGCTAACGGCGGACGCGAGGCGTCCACGGCCTTAGTCAAATCCGCTTGGCAGCTGTCTCCGCAACTCACCGCCGACCTGATTGGTTCGGCTGACCTTGGACGCGGCGGACTGCCCGGCTCGGAAACCGCGCCTAGCCTCGTCGACTGGCAGAAAGACAGCGGTTGGCTGATTTCCCCGGGTCTCCGCTATGTGGATGCCATCACCACGGCCACCGCATTCTGGTCGCGTGGCGGCACGCATGTGCGTAGCTTCACCGGCGGCGACCTGCAGAGCTATCGCCTAGCCACCGATGAACTGACCGCCTTCGCGGATTGGAAAGCGCGTACTGACCTCTCGTTCGGACTCGGGGCCACCTACGAACGTAATACCTTTGATCAGCTCGCCTATGCGACCCCGTGGGCGAACACGATTGAATCGTTTGGCCTTTGGGCGCATACCGACTGGAAGCCCACAGCCGCTGACCGACTCAAGGCCGGCGTCCGGCGCGATGACTTCAGCGACTTCGCGGGGAAGACGACGGGGGAAGTGACCTGGGGCCATATTTTAAATAAACAAGTCGCCACCCACCTTAAGGCGGCCACCGCGTACCGGGCGCCCTCGGCGAACGACCTCGCTTACGGCACTTCGCAAAACCTCATCCTCCGCCCCGAAGCGAACCGTGCCTTCGAGGCTGGCCTACGCTTCAACAACGCGGACCCGCGTGGCCCGAACTGGACCCTCGTCGCGTTTGAAAACAACCTGACTGACCTGATCGACTACGACCCTAACGATAACTATAAAACCTTCAACATCGCGAAGGCGCGCACCCGCGGGGTCGAACTCGGCGTCGAAGCCCGTCCGACCAAGGGCATCCGCCTCTTCGGCGCGGCCACCTCCCTGCAAACCAAGGCCTTGACCAATTACTTGGGCATCGTCGCCGCTGGAGAGTCGCTACTACGTCGTCCGACCTTCACCCTCTCTGCTGGTGCGGAGATCACGCCCACGGAACGCTGGAGTTTCGGTGCAGGCCTCACGCTCCTGCATGGGCGCGTCGACTACGACTTTGGTAATTTCCAACGCGTCGACCTGCCGAACTCCTTAGTCTGGCGGGGCTGGGCACGCTTTGCGTGGGATGACTCGACGGACCTAACCCTCCGCATGGAAAACATCGGCGGCGAAACCGCCCCGCCGGCTGCTTTGGGCTACGGTGCCCAACCCCCCTCGGTCTACGTCGGCGTGGCGAAGAAGTTCTAGAAAATAAAAGTGGGACGGGTGGACTCGGGGAGTTACAGTGGAAAAGTGCAAAGGTGTAAAAGTGCACAGGTGGCTACATTGGGGTAGGGGCGCGACTGCGTCGCGTCCTCTGTTCATCGCCCCGGTTCCCGGTCCCCCTTTTCAGCGTCCGCTCCTCCTCTGTCCTCCGAACTCTCGTTCACCTTTCACCTTTGCACTTTTGCACGGTTTCTAGCTTTCTCGCGCTTCGCGCGCCGTCCCCTCTTGCCTCCCGAGCGGTTTAGGGCATAGTTCAACTTCCTTCCTAATGAGCCGGTATTATTTCGCTTACGCCTCTAACCTTGACGCCGCTCAGATGGAACGCCGCTGCCCGGGCCTGCAATACCGCGGGAAGGCCTTCCTGCCCAAGCACCGCCTCGCGTTCACGCACATGAGCACGACTTGGGGCGGTGGCGCGGCCGATATTTTGGAAGACATGGATTCTCCCGGCGTCTGGGGGGCCGTCTATGAACTCACCTTGGACGACTGGAAGCGCCTCGGGGAGGCCGAAGGTTCGCCCTATAAGCGCGTCACCGTCACCGTCTGGGAAGCCGGCGTTGAGGAATGCCCACTGGAATGTGATGCCTTTAAGGTCATCGACATTACCGGCCCGCACCTCCCATCTAAAGTATACCACGACAAGATCGTCCGCGGTGCCTTAGCGCGCGGGCTCCCGGCGGGCTGGGTCACTTGGCTGCGCGGACTTTCCGCCAAAGGCTGACCGTGGCGAAGCCTAAGGCCCGTTGCTTTTGGTGCGGGGATGACCCGTTGTATGTCGCCTACCATGACGACGAATGGGGCGTGCCCGTGCATGACGACAGACAGCACTTCGAGCAACTTATCCTCGAAGGCGCGCAGGCCGGGCTCTCGTGGCTGACCGTCCTACGCAAGCGCGAGCACTACCGCAAAGCCTTTGCGGGATTTGACCCGAAGAAAGTCGCGCGCTTCGATGCGAAGAAAATCAATGGGCTTATGCAGAACGCTGGACTCGTCCGGCACCGCGGCAAACTCGAGTCCGCCGTCGGTAACGCACGCGCCTTCTTGGCGATTCAAACCGAACATGGAGGCTACGATGCTTGGCTCTGGGCCCAAGCGAAAGCCTTCCCCGCCAAGCGTGACCGTATGGCCACGACCTCGCCCTTCGCCGAACACCTCTCCCAAGAACTCCGGCAGCGCGGCATGAAATTCGTCGGCCCTGCAATCATGCACGCAACCCTCCAAGCCATCGGGGTTTACCAGGATCACCTCCCGGGGTGCTGGAAGCACGGCAAAAAGTAGAGGCTGGTTGGGGCTGAAGGGATTCGGTGCAAAGGTGCACAGGTGGCTCCATCATGAATGAGGCGTGAGCGGAATTTGCGGTTAGCGGGTAGGGAATGCATACGCGGACACAGGTCGCGCACTGTTCCGCTCAACCTTTGCACTTTTCACAGGCCTCCGGCCGATTGTCACCTTTGCACGTTAACTATCCCCCATCCCCTATCCCCTATCCCCTTTCCCCCTAATTCACGGGAACCTTTCGCCTCATTTAGACTCATAAATCCCATCGACAGCCCAAAGGGTCAGGTTCAATCCTTTTACACCCCTAGGCACCCCACCCCTTACCCCTCTATGTTTCCCCACACACGTACCCTCGTAGCCTTGACCGCTCTGGCGCTCTCGGCCCTTACGGCCCCGGCCGCCGACGCCCCGAAAAAGGCCGACGCCCCGAAGAAAGCCGCCGCTAAGCCAACCGGCAAATACATGGAGATGGACTACGGTCGCTTCTTGAGCGCCTCCATCGACAACGCCCAAGGCAAGAGCCCTTTTGAGAAGAAGGGCTGTGCGGCCAATAAGGCCGTGCTCGTGAACCTTGGAACCGAAGATGCCGGTTACGCCTTCGATACCGAAACCCTCCGCGGTGCTGGCCTTTGGTCCGGCGGCTGGTTCAAGCGCAAGGGCGTCGCCTTCGATGGCGGACACGGCCCCAACCCGGCTCCGGCCGAAGGTGCCGACCTCTTTGCCGAAACCAACCCCGGCCCCGGCTGGAGCCAAAACGGCAGTTTTGCTGAGCCTCGCAAGCTCCCCGTTGGCCCGGCTAACGTGATGTCGCCGATTCCACTCGGCCCGCTCCCGCGCGAACACTCCAAATACCTCGGCCTCTACCTCGCTGGTGATCGCGTCACCTTCGCCTACACCGTCGGTGGCGCCAGCCTCCTCGAAAGTGCTGAACTCGAAACCATCGGCGGCGTCAAAGTCCTTAGCCGTAGCTTCACCGTCGTCTCAGGCGAACTCAATGAATCCGTCCGCCTCGCTGACCTCCCCTATGGCGGTAGCATGAAGGCCAACGGCCTCACCGCTTCGCTCACGCTCAGCAAGGGCAAGGCTGGCGACGAACTCCCCACCGAAGTCGCCGTCCACGGCGTCAACGGCCTGCTCACCTCCGAAGGTAACGTGCTGGTGCTCAAGCTGGGCAAGGTCGCCGCAGGCACGAGTTTTAAGGTCTCCTTTGCCCATGGTGGCAAGGATATCGGCACCCTGACCAAGGCGGCCGCTGGTAGCGCCAAGCCCACCGACCTCCGCGCTTTCACTAAGGGCGGCGAGTCGCACTGGAAGCAGGACGTCGTCACCGAAGGCGTCCTCGGCGAAATCGACCAAGCCAAGCAGGCCGATACCGTCAAGGAACAACTCGCGAAGGCCACCGATGCGAACAAGAAGGCTGCGCTCCAGGACAAACTCGCGGAAATTCTCAACGCACCCTACCTCGTTGATAACGTCACTGTCCCCGAGACCAACCCTTACAAGTCTTGGATTCGCGTCGGCGCCCTCGCCTTCTTCAAAGACGGCCGCATCGCCTTCTCCACCTGGAGCGGTGACGTCTGGGTCGGTAAGGTCTCCGATGATAAGCTGAGCAAAATAACTTGGCACCGCTACGCCACCGGCATCTTCCACGCCCTCGGCCTGACGGTTGTCAACGAACAGCTCTACGTCCTCGGTCGCGACCAAATCACCCGCCTGCACGACCTCAACGGCGACGGCGAGGCCGACTTCTACGAGAACTTCAACAACGACGTCCAAGTCACCTCGAACTTCCACGAGTTCACCTTCGACCTCCAGACCGACTCCCAAGGTAACTTCTACTTCCTAAAGGGCGGCCCCGTGAATCCAGGTGGCCGTGGCTGGGGTCCGCTCAGCGACCACCATGGTTGCATCTTTAAGGTCTCCCCAGACGGTAAGAAGTTCGAAGTCTACGCCACGGGCATCCGGGCCCCGAACGGCATGGGCGTCGGCCCCAACGGCGAAATCTCGAACGGCGACAACCAAGGCACCTGGGTGCCCGCCGACTATATCCACCTCTCGAAGCCTGGTGATTTCGTTGAAGTTCCTGATCTTGCGCACAAGGACACCCCGCCGACCAAGTACGGCACACACCTCTGCTGGATTCCGTATGACGTCGACAACTCCAACGGCGGTCAGACTTGGGTCACCAGCAAGAAGTGGGGTCCCTTCGAAGGCCGCATGCTGTACCTCTCGTATGGCAAGTCCTCGCTCTTTGGCGTCCTCCAGGAACGCGTCGGCGACGTTGCCCAAGGCGGCGTGGTCAAGTTCCCCCTGAAGTTCACCACGGGGCAGATGCGCGGTCGCTTTAACCCGATCGACGGTCAGCTCTACACCTCCGGCCTCAAGGGTTGGCAGACCAACGGCGTGAAAGACGGCGCTATTCACCGCGTCCGCTACACCGGCAAGTCCGTCACCATGCAGGAATCCCTGCACGTCACGACCAAGGGAATCACCATCGGTTTCTCTGGCGCCCTCGACAAGAAGTCCGCTGGCGATGCCCAGAACTACTCCATCGAGCAATATAACTACCTGTACTCGGGTGCCTATGGCTCCGCCGACTACAAGGTCAGCAAGCCCGGCGAGAAAGGCACGGACCCCGTGGCCATCAAATCGGTGACGGTTTCGGCCGACGGTAAGTCCATCTTCCTCGAAGTCCCCGGCCTCAAGCCAGTCGAGCAGATGCGTATCAAGATGAACCTCAAGGCCGCGGATGGTTCGCGCGTGCCTGATGAAGTCTGTAATACGATTAACGTGGTGCCGGAGAAGCAGGGCGAAGACTACCGTAGCTTCGCTAAGTAATCCCTCTCAGCGTCCCTAGACGAAGGCCCGGCTCACGCCGGGCCTTTTTATTGCTGGTCGCTTGCCATGGGCGGGCGAACTGATGCAATAAGTGGCGACCTGTAGCCATGCCGTTCCGACGCCTCCTCGCCCTGCCCTGTCTAGTGCTCCTCGCCCTCGCGACGTCCGTCTTCGGCGCTGAGCCAGGCCTAAGCGCGAGCTTCACTGCCGGCGGCCTGACTGATACGCGTACGGATCGCATGCTGGCCCTCTACGTTCCGGCGGGCCAACCCATCACGCCTTTCCTCAAAGCCGGCCCGTTCACCGCGAAGTGGGAGGGCCAGATTGAGTCATCCATCCGCGGAAACTTTACTTTCAGCGCAGAAACGTCGGGCAATTTTAAGTGCACGATTAACGGTCAGGTCGCTTGGGACGGCACTGGCCCCAAGACCATCCAGATTAACCAAGGAGCTAACAAGATTTCCGCCGAGCTCACGAGCGCCGCGCAGGGAGATAGTTTCGTCCGGTTCTTGTGGCAATCCAAGGAGTTCCCGACCGAGCCTGTACCACCGATGGCTTTCGCCCATGAGCCCACGTCCACCGAACTCACGGGCCAGCAGTTGCGCCGTGGCCGCCTTCTCTTTGCCCAATTGAATTGCGCCGCTTGCCACGCCGATGCCACCAAGGTCCCCGCCAAGGGCACTGGCATGCCGGAACTCGGTCAACTCGCTCCCTTGCTGAGCGGTTTCGGTGCGAAGTATAATCCCAACTTTCTCACGGAGTGGATTGCCGACCCGCACTCCATTCGCCCGGGCACACACATGCCAAAGATTTTCACGGGCCCTGACGCTGGCCAGAAAGCCGCCGACCTCGCCGCCGCGCTCACGCAAGGTGAAGAACCCAAGGCCGGCACGAAGCCCAAGGCCGAGGACGGCCTCGCTGGCGGCGCACTCTTTGCGAACCTCGGTTGCATCGGTTGCCATCAACGCCCTGACGCTGAAGTCGCGGGTAGCCCCAGCCTCGGACGTATCCCCCTCGCTCACCTCAGCGATAAGTATCAGCTCCGCGTTGAAGCCCTCGCGACCTACCTCAAGGACCCGTCCGCCAACTACGCCGCCACGCGGATGCCGCACTTCCGTCTTAACGATGAGGAAAGCACGCAGCTCGCCACCTACCTCCTACTCAATGGCCGCATGATCAAACGTAAGGCCATCCAGGGCGACGCCACCCGTGGCGGCCAGCTGCTCCTCAGCGCCGGCTGCCTCAACTGCCACGCCGGTATGCCGGCTACGACGCAGCCCGCCTTGGTCATCGTGCAGAAAGCCGATGACAAAGGCTGTTTGGCGAGCACGCCCGCCACGCGCGGCACGGCCCCGGACTACGCGCTCAACGCTGAGCAACGCGCCGCCCTGAAAGCCTTCCTGCACACCGACCTCGCAGCGTTGAAGCAGGATGTCCCCGCCGAGTTTGCCACGCGCCAGATCAAAGACCTGAACTGTATCGCCTGCCACGCCCGCGACAACGCCAGCAGCACCTGGGCGAAGGTCGATGACGAGTCTCGCAAGCTCCGTGCGGCCCTGCCCGCCAAGGATCACGTCGAAGGCGAACCGGTGCCCGATGCCCCTGTCCCCGCGCTCACCTGGACCGGTGAGAAGCTGCGCAATGATTGGCTCGTGAAATTCCTTTCCGGCCAAGTCGAAGCCAAGCCACGTCCGTGGCTCATCGGACGCATGCCCGGCTTTGCGCACTACGCTGAAGGCCTTGCACTCGGCTTCGCGCACCAACACGGCCTCCCGCAAAAGGAAGTGGCCGAAGCCGCTCCGAATGAAGCCAAAGTGAAGTTCGGGGAAACGCTGCTGGGGAATAGCGGTGGCTTTAACTGCATCCAATGCCACGGCCTAGG
>Ga0209597_1001460_pt1 | contig 15453 bp, 14 predicted proteins | sample M_140625_MF_Meta_FD_187316 | JGI IMG/M metagenome (GOLD analysis project Ga0209597, IMG submission 187316) | Freshwater microbial communities from Lake Montjoie, Canada to study carbon cycling - M_140625_MF_MetaG (SPAdes) (version 2) | ecosystem: Environmental > Aquatic > Freshwater > Lake...
TCTTCCAGCCATCTTGCTTCAACGCAATGTCATGTGCCTGGCCATCAACATATCCTGCAAAATCTTCTGCCGGCCAACCAAGACGCAAGAGTGATTGTTTGATTGCACCGCGTTGGCTCGCGTGAACGATGATTGTTTCGTTATCAATACGAGCCCCAAGAAGTGGTGCAATTTTCTTCGCACGGATTACTTCCTCTAGAACTGCAGAATCTGTTGTAACAAGAATTAATCCATGAACGGGATCTGCTTCAAGTCGCAGACGTCCATAGCGAGACATTGTCTCCGCCACATCAACCAAAATTGAGTGAGGGACGGCATAGCGTGAATATTTAATGAGAGTGTCAATAACTTGCTCAGCATCGTGGCCCGCAGCTCGTGCATTCCAAAGGCCAAGGTTTGTTAAGCGATAGGTATGAATATGTTCTGGCGATCTTTCAAGTTCAGCAAAGGGAGCAATCGCTCTGCGACATTCAACAGAGTCAGCATGGTCAATATCTAAGAGAAGTGTCTTATCGCTTTGAACAATGAGCGGTCCATTACTCATCCAGAAGATCCTTGATGAGTGCGTGCAATAGCGCTGTGCGCGGTTCAAGGGATGCCGCACTTACCCACTCGTGGGGTGCGTGTGCTCCTTGGCCAACTGCGCCAAGACCATCGAGAACTTGTGCACCAGCTGCTGCAGCAAAGTTTCCGTCGCTTGCGCCACCAACATGTGCGCTACCCAGTGGCGCCATACCGATTGCGGCTGCGACTTTTTCAATACGCTCATAGAGTGCTGCAGTTGCGGCTGGTTGTAGTGGTGGGCGATTAATTCCACCCGTTACTTCGATGCGAGCAAGCGGATTGACTGCAGTGATACCTGTGATCGCGGCATGCACACGCTCAAGCTCTGAGATCGCAAAGGAGCGAATATCTATATCAAGGATTGCATGGTCTGGAACTGTGTTCGTTGTATTTCCAGCGTGAAGAACTGTCGGAACAACAGTTGTTCCATGCTCTTTATTTTCAAGAGAAGCAAGGCTAAGAATAATGTGCGCAATTTCTGTAGTTGCATTGACGCCTTTTTCAGGTTCAAGACCAGCATGTGATGCCACGCCGTGAACATGTACCTGGTACATCGATGTTCCTTTACGACCGGTCTTTACCTTGCCATCAAGAGATGCTTCAAGAACTAAAACAGCTTTAGCCTTTGATGAAATTTCTTTAATGAGTGCGCGTGATGCGTGACTGCCAGTCTCTTCGTCGGTGGTGGCGATAAGTGCAACAGATCCTTCAATTCCCTTAAGTGCATATAACGCTTGCAAGAAACCAGCCTTCATATCAAAGACGCCAGGGCCGCGAACTACATCGCCTTTAACTTCCCATAAAGGTTGATATGACCCATGAGGCCAGACAGTATCGAGATGCGCAAGAAGAACAATTTCAGGGCTCTGTGCGCCCCACCAGAAAACAGGACGACCTTCGATCTCTTTAATCTCTGCAGGAGTTCCAAGAACTCGTGTTGCAATATCACTCGCTAAACGAACAACGCTGCGGCAGGCATCGAGATCTTCGGTGGGGGATTCACACCGAACAAGTGCTTCTAGGGCTGCCAACATGGGTGTAAGTCTGCCGTATTCGCTTGCATTCTCGCTCGTCATAGCGAAGCCACCCCCGTTATTCGAGCGATTCTAAAGGTGGTGATCTCACCGGTTGCATGATCGCGTGCCAGAAGTGAGCCCGCTGAGAGCTTGAGCGGGTCAATGATGCGGTGCGAAATCAACCCATTGTTATCGGCATATCCAATGGAGAGAGATGTATCAGCCGAATGAGTCAGGTGATGGCTCAATATTTCAAGAGTTTCATTTGCTGTTGTGCGCGGCAATTCACCGAGTGCCGATGCGGTGATGTTGCGCAGAGTGCTCTGGCGATGGCTAGATTTTTCTCCAGTGCGTAACGTGCGCAGCGCTCCGTTAAGTGCGATCTCATCAGGCAAATCTATCTCACCAACAATTCGAGGAGGTCGCGCCTTTGTCTGTGCACGCATGATCCGTGGCCCTGTCAGGAGAATTCCCTTAGAGTCCTCAACAGCTGGAAGATACCCGGCATTTCTAAGAATGTTTACGGCATCATCTACTTCGAGATCACAGATGATTACCTCGGTTGCAATTTTTCTAAAGCCAAGTCCTTCAAGTTTCTTATCTCCGATAATTGATGCAATCACAGATTGATCCTCACAACGAATAAATGAGGTTGTTGCCCCAACGCGCAACTTTCCATGCTTCTTTGCTACATCAGCAATGAGATATTCAAGAGGCTGAGGCATTGGCGTCTTAGAAGTTGCCTTAAGGAATTTTGCAATGTCATCGCCAGTTTTACCGTGGTCTAACGCTCTACGGATGGTGGCATTGCTAAATCTAAAGACCGTTGCACCGCCTCGTGATTCAACATCTGCAAGTAGAGCCATCTCTTGTGCAACTGCTTGGGCCAGTGGTCCAGGAGCAATCGCGGTGTTATCACTTTGGATAAGTATGTGATCAACTTCGGCAGGAAGATCTGCATCAATCTTTTCAAGCGATTCGCAGGCAAGAAGTGCTAATCCGTAATCTGAAATCACTGCTTGCCCTGTAATGCCTAGCCATTCAGCTTCACGAAGCGTGTATTCGATATAACTAGCAGGCACACCACCTGTGCGCTTTGCAGGTCTCTGCCATTGCACAGCGCTAATGAGCGAATCTGCAGTGACCGCACCATCTTGGTTCTCTTTCAGGAGTGCCAGAGTGAGTGAGCGAATCGATGCTGCGCTGATTCGATCAAGCTCTGGTCCAAGGGGCGCAATATTCTTCGTCGTTTCATTTCCAACAAGACCACTAACTCGTGAAGTAGCTAGCCAAGCAGCCGCTAAGGAGGACCACTTATCTGATGGACGTTGGGTCAACCAGATATCAAATTGTGTAGTCGGCAAGATTCGATCATCTGGATCGATTGTAAGGAGCGCGGTGACATAACAAAGCTCTGCAACAAATGCTGCGCAACTTTCATCAACACCTAAATGAAGTGCAAGTGCCTTGAGATCTCGAACTCCTAAACCACCTGAACGCAGCGCAGTTGGAGGATCTTGCGCCCAAAAGTTAAGAACCTCTTCTACCCAACGCAAGAAGGTGGTGACATTGGCAATGGCAGCGCTATTTACATTCTTGCGATCCTTAACAGCAAAGGAATATGTAATTTCAGGTGAGTTGATCTTCTGTTCTTTATGAACTTTTCCACCACGTAGTGCAATCGCAACTTCACGTGGCATCACGACAATTGTTTGGCTAAACGGAATAAGAAAACCTTCTTCAAGACACCACTGCACACCCGCGCTAGGTTTCTTAATATCTCCCACGCTTCCACGCGGAGGCCCCCATGCCATCGCATCGAGAATCTTTTTCGCACCCGCTGGAGCATCGACAAGTTTTTTAAGGTTGAGCTTTGCCATGGAAGGTGGACCGAGCTGAGCAACTTCGTTACCTAAAAGCTCGCGTAACGTTGTTGGCATCCGCAGCCCATCGTTGGCGGGGTAGATAAGTCCACGTTCAATCAGACCAGGAATAACAAAGAGTGCTGGCTTATCAGTTAAGGCTGCAATAGTTTTTTCGGCAAAAGGTTCAGCAGCAACTGCGCACGCTTCAAGAACTTGGAATTGCCATGTATTGAGAGCATCGATTGCGCGCGCAAGTGAAGGCGCAGATGATGCGCGAACGGCAAGACTTGCCATATCTGGCGGAACAGGAGAAATTAAATCTGGTCGATGAGAAAAGAGTTGTAAAAGGCCAGCATCATCTAACCCACGCAGGTAGTCGGCAAATGATCTAATTTCCATAACCTGCCTACATTAGTGCAGAAAGGCCTCGTACGTTAAATCAATTGCTAGCGAGAGCGACGACGAGGCGTGATGAGGGCGGCAATTGATGCAAGACGAGAGATTGCTGGTCCCAAGAAGCGGTTAATTTTACGAGCACGCCTAAAGTCATGAATCGGCCACTTCTCGCGTGTTGCCCAAATACGAAGTTTGGCATCTGGATTAATAACCGAAGGATTTCCAACCGCCTCAAGAAGTGGGAGATCGTTGTGGCTATCTGAATATGCAAAGCAATGAGATAGATCAAAGCCTAGTTCGCTCGCAATTTTTTCGAGAGCGATTGCTTTTTCGCGACCATGGAGAAGAGGTCCATTCATCTCACCTGTGTACACACCATCTCGAATCCCCGCCTTGCTACCGAGCGCGCCCGTAAAACCAAGACGCTTTGCAATAAGCGTTGCCATATCTTCGGGGGCTGCAGTGACCAACCACACCTCAACCCCATCAGCTAAATGCTGCTGTGCAATTTCAATTGTTCCTTGCCACAAAGAAGGTGAGACGAATTCGTCATAAATCTCTTCGCCAAGCTTCTGAATTTCTTGGACATTATGTCCACCGATAAAACTTGTTGCAGAGTTCTGAAATTTGACGATCTCTTCCTTCTTCTCAGTTCCAGTTAATCTAAATCTCAGATTGGCCAGAACGAAGCGCGAGATATCAGCCTTGGTGAAATACCCACGGTGGTACATCCCGCGGCCAAGGAAGTAGATAGTCGAACCACGGATGAGTGTGTTATCTACATCAAAGAACGCGGCCCTCTTCTGCTCGAGTGCCATGGCATAACCATAGCGAAATCAACTCACTTCCCCCTTTATAGTTAGGTCTATGAGCAATACCGTCCACGTGATCCGCCATGGTGAAGTCCATAATCCAGAGAAAATTCTTTATGGTCGCCAGCCTGGGTGGAGACTTTCCGATCGTGGTCAAGAGATGGCACAGGTTTTAGGGCAATGGTCGAAGAGTATTGATCTAGGTGCACTTCACGTATCACCACTTCAACGGGCGCAAGAAACTGCAGCTCCTATTGCCGCTGCACATTCAATTGCAATCACGACAGATGAACGCCTTATCGAGGCTGCAAATATCTTTGAAGGAAAACCATTTGGAATTGGTGACGGAGTTTTGCGTCATCCATCAGCATGGCGACACTTATGGAATCCATGGAAACCATCATGGGGCGAACCGTATGTAGAACAAATTAATCGCATGCTCGCAGCAGTCTTTGCAGCTCATAAGGCTGCTAACGGTAAAGATGCAATTTGTGTATCTCACCAATTACCAGTCTGGATATTGCGAAGTGCAATCGAAGGCCGTCGCTTGATTCATGATCCAAGAAGTCGCGAATGCTCCTTGGCATCTGTGACCAGTATTCATTTCGACGATAATGGCGAGATCAGCGGAACTTCATACTCTGAACCGGCTGGACATCTCTTACCAGTTGTACCAAAGAAAAAATAATGCCCCATAAAAAAATTATCGCAATTCTCTCACTCTCCACTCTGCTATTGAGTGGATGCTCTGGCGGTGGAAGTTCCACAGCTGAAGAGAGTTTTGTTATTGGTAGCGGTGTTCAAACTTTTATCAATAAGGGTTCACGAGTAAAAGCTCCTGAGTTAAGCGGGATGACACTGACCGGTGTTGATTACACACGCGAGCCAGGAAAAGTGGCAGTCGTAAATGTGTGGGCTTCATGGTGTTCACCATGTCGAGCAGAGGCTCCAACCCTTGTTGCACTCTCAGAGAAATACCCTGATGTGCAATTTATTGGAATTCTTACCCGCGATAATTTAGTAAACGCTGAAGCATTCGTTCGGTCGCGGAAAATTCCATATCCGACGCTGATAGATGACGCTCTCTTGATCGGATTTAAAGGCTCATTGCCTGCCAATGCAATTCCTTCAACTATCGTCATAGATAGCCAGGGATATGTTGCAGCGAGAGTTTCTGGCATTGTCACTATAGGTTCGTTAAGCACGCTGATTGAGCGGGTGCAGAGTTCATGAATGAATTTTTCGTCAATAATCTCTTCGATGGTTTTATTCTCCTTGCACTTCCTCTTGCGATTGTGGCTGGCCTGCTCTCCTTTATCTCGCCGTGCATCTTGCCTTTAGTTCCGGGTTATCTCTCATACGCTGCTGGATTTTCACAAGCTAAAGGGCGAGTACTACTTGGTTCTTCACTCTTTGTCTTGGGATTTTCAGTTCTCTTTGTTTCATACGGCGCACTCTTTGGCGGACTGGGAGCAAGAATTGCTGTGCACGAAGAGATCATTACAAGAGTTCTCGGAGTTTTCACCATTGGATTAGGTGTGATTTTTGCTGGCGCTTTTCCAATGATGCCAACTCTTCGTCCGCGCATCTCCACAACAGGTGGATTAGTAGGAGCACCGATTCTTGGATTCCTCTTTGGTATTGGTTGGACTCCTTGTATCGGTCCAGCTCTTGCAACTGTGCAGACGTTGGCCTTTAGCGAATCAAGTGCCTTTCGTGGTGCAATTTTATCGCTGGGTTACTGTCTTGGCCTTGGCCTTCCCTTTATTGCAACGGGACTCTTCTTTGATCGCTCTGCACGATTGCGCAGCTTCTTGACTCGCAACGGAAGAGTAATTTCACTAATTGGAGGAATATTCCTCATTGCAATTGGTCTACTGCAGGTGAGTGGACTCTGGAATACATTGATGATCGATCTACGGTCAGTAATTAGTGACTTTGCGCCGGTGATTTAATGGTTAATCAAATACAGACTGAAGTTCCTGAAATTGGCGCAGGTGGTTTAGCTCGCTTTGCTTGGCGACAATTAACAAGTATGCGTACTGCGCTGATCCTCTTGATGATGTTGGGGTTGGCCGCAATTCCAGGTTCACTTCTGCCACAACGCCCTCAGAACCCAATGGCAGTGCGTCAATACTTTATAGACCAACCGGGCTTGGCGAATTGGATTGATAGGGGCGGAGGATTTGATGTCTACGCCTCATCGTGGTTTAGCGCGATCTACATTCTTCTCTTTATCTCACTGATCGGTTGTGTTTTACCTCGAACATTTGAGCACTTCAAAGCAATGCGCGCACTACCGCCAGTAACACCAAAGAATCTAGAGAAACTTGAAGCTCACTCAGTATTTGCTGGGGATGGTCAAGATCTTGAGCGAGCAGAGAAATGGTTACGTAAGAATCGTTTCCGCCTTCGTATTCAAGATGGATCGATCTCTGCTGAAAAAGGTTATGTGCGAGAGAGCGGAAATCTTCTTTTCCACCTCTCACTTATTCTGATCCTAATCGGCGTCAGCGTTGGCGCCCTCTTTGGCATGCGAGGAAGCGCCATCATTACTACGGGCGAGCGTTTTATAAATTTAGCGACCAGCTATGACTCCTTAGACTATGGAAAACTCACCGACGAGACTTCTCTCAATACGTATTCGGTGAGACTCAATAAGTTTGTTGCCACCTACGATCCAGTAACAAATATTCCTCTAGATTATTCAGCATATGTAACAACGATTGATGAGCTCGGTAATCAAAGAGATCAAGTTATTCAAGTGAATAAGCCTCTCACTTTCGGCACATCACGAATTTATCTGCAAGCAAATGGGTACTCGCCATTTGTGACAGTGCGAGACGAAGCAGGAAACGTTACATTCCAAGGTGCAGTTCCTTTCTTGCCACAAGATACAAATCTTCGTTCCATTGGTTCCATTAAAGTTCCAGAGGCAACACCACAGCTTGGTTTTGTCTCTTCTTTCGTTCCAACCTATGAGCGCGACCCACAGATGGGTGCCATCTCTGTCTATCCATTACTGCTTGAACCCAAGCTACTGTTTTCAATTTGGGAAGGTGATCTAGGTCTCGATACTGGTATCCCTCAATCAATTTATAAAATCGATACAACTTCTATGACGCGTATCGCTCTAGATTCTTTAGCACCAGGTAAAAGTTATAGTTTTAAGGGCGGAAGTATCACCTTTGAAAAAGTCGAACCATGGATCAATCTGCAGGTCGTGAGAGATCCCGGCAAGAGCTATTCGCTTATCGGCGGTATTCTTGCGCTACTTGGATTGCTTGCCTCGTTATTTGGACGTCGCCGACGTATCTGGATCAAGGTTGATGCAGGCGGACAGGTAGAAGTTGCAGGTCTTGCTAAGACAAATGCAGCAGCTCTGGAAATTGAGATGGCTCACTTTGTGAGCGCAGTTAAGGGAGAGAAGTAATGCAGACAACGTGGGCTTACATCTCCAATAACTTTATTTATAGCGCAATGGGCGTCTTCGCTCTTTCATTCTTTGCTCATGCTTTTGAGACTGCATGGGCGGTCAAGGTCCCTGCAGAAGGTTCAGATTCACGCAAAATGGATTACACCAAGGCAGATAAGGCTGCACGTATTGCAACAGCGCTCATGCTCCTAGGCTTCATCTTGTTATTCATTGCAGTCATTGCCCGCGGCCTATCTAATGGACATGTTCCTTGGGGAAATATGTATGAGTTCTCAATTACTGGAGCACTTACCTTTACTGGTGCATACCTTGTCGCGCTTCGAAAGTATGACCTTCGCTGGCTCGGATTGTTTATCTCGCTCGCCGTTCTCTTAACTCTTGGAACTGCGATCACACTTCTTTATCGCGATAGCGCACCTCTTGTGCCGGCTCTTAAATCTACGTGGCTGGTAATCCACGTCATTGCTGCAATCATCTCTGGCGGAGTCTTCTTACTTTCAAATGTAATCGCCGCTGCATACCTTTATCTTGATTCACGTGAGCGAGCTGGCGGTCGCCCGGCGTGGGCCACACGCCTTCCCACTCTTGAAGTTCTTGATCAACTTTCATATCGCCTTGTTGCATTTGTATTTCCACTCTGGACCTTTGCAGTGATCGCTGGTGCTATCTGGGCCGAGAGTGCTTGGGGACGTTACTGGGGTTGGGATCCAAAAGAGACGTGGGCATTTATTACATGGGTTGCTTACGCTGCATATTTGCATGCACGCGTCACGGTTGGTTGGAAGGGTCGTCGCGCTGCATGGCTCTGCTTATTTGCAGGATCGACATTCTTATTTAACTATGTCTACGTCAACGTATGGGGAACAGGTAAGCACACCTACTCTGGTTTATAAGAAATAAAAGAGTTAGAGCTTACGTAAGAAATCTGGGTCATCATCAGGCGGCAAAATACGTCGCTTAGGACCCTTTTTAAATCCACCACCATTTCCGCGATTGCGGCCGGCAATGAAATATGCGATTGCACCAAATGCTTGTGTAAATAGAATGACGAGAAGCCATCCCCACTTTGGAAGATTCTTAATCTGAGTATCGTCTTTCATCGCGCAATCAATAAATGCATAGAGCGGTAGCGCTGCTAGTGCGATGAAGAGTAGAACTCTGAGCATGGGCCAATCCTAGCCGTTAAAGAATAAGTGCGAGAGATAGGGCCAGGCTAAAGAGAATCTGGAGCTTCCCAGTTTTCCCAAGGAGTGGAATCAGTCCAGCACCCTCGACACCTGACCAGAGCGGCTTAAGAATTGAAATGGTCATCGGCAGGGTGAGCAAGGTCAGTGCAACCCATGGGGTTCCAAAACCTGCTGTAAGTAAATATGAGACGGCTACAAGAAAAGTATAGAAAGCCCGGGAGCGTCGATCACCTATTCGCACAGCCAACGTGCGCTTACCAACAACCGCATCTTTTGCGCGGTCACGAATATTGTTAATGACCAGAATTGCACATGCCAGCAAACCAACAATTGTTCCCGCGAGTATTGATTGCCCAGTGATCTCTTCAGCCTGAACATAAAAAGTTCCAATAGTTGCAACTAATCCGAAGAAGATAAAGACAAATATTTCACCAAGACCCATATATCCGTAGGGATTTTTTCCACCGGTATATCCCCACGCTGCAGCGATACAGATCGCACCAACTGCGATCAGCCACCACGATGTTTCAAGTGCAAGTCCAAGACCAGCACATGCAGCAACGAAGAATGCGATAAAGGCTGCATTCCTTACTCGCGCAGGAGCAGCTAATCCATCTGCAGTAATTCGTACGGGTCCGATGCGATCGTTATCAGTTCCACGAATTCCATCAGAGTAATCATTCGCGTAATTAACCCCTACTTGTAGAGCAAGGCTGACTAACAAAGCAAGGGATGCAGTCACTGGATTAAAGGCTGACCCAGCAAGGGCTGACGCAACAAGAACTGGGGCAACTGCTGCAGGAAGTGTGCGAGGACGTGCACCATCTAACCAAATGCCCAGCGAGCTCTTAGCCATTGAACTCCTCGTGTGCTCGTTTACCGATCTGCACGCGATCGATCTTACCGATTCCGATCATCGGCATCTCATCAAAGACAAGTAATTGTTTAGCTTTAGCACTATCTCCAAGAGCACTGCTTAATACTGCGCTCACTTCATCTATCGCTGGATGCGCTGCACCAGAAACTGCCACAACTAAGCGCTGGCCCCATTGCGCATCATCGACTGCAACCGCGCACCATTGCAGGTGAGGGAAGGCAGTATGGAGAATCTCATCTACGTGAGTCAGCGAGACTTTTTCCCCGCCAGTGTTGTAAACATCATCGCTTCTGCCAAGAACCTTAAGAATCCCATCTTCAATTACACCGTGATCAGAAGTTGTAAACCAACCATCGCGATAATGCTGACTCCACAGCTCCTCATTATTGAGGTAACTGGATGCCAACACTGGTCCAGAGATTTCAATTAAACCTGAATCTGAAATTCGTAGGCCAACACCCTCAAGGGCTCTTCCCTCATAGATACATCCACCAGATGTCTCGCTCATACCGTAAGTTCTGACTACAGATATTCCTGCATCAAGTGCCCGGTGTAAAAGATCTTCCTGAAGTTGTGCGCCGCCAACAAGGACGGACTTCGCCGACTGCAAGTGAGCTAATAATTTGTCGTCACCATTGAGAGCTTGAAAAATTTGAGTGGGAACAACTGCCGAGAAGTCTGTATTGGCATACTCCTTCACATCACGAAGATCGACAGGAGTTGTTCCAAGATCAAGTGCGCGAACTAATACATTGATTCCTGCGATGTGATGTAACGGCAAGAGCAGCGCCCATGTCTGTCCGGGGCGAGCATGCAGATAATCAAGTGAGGCGCGAGCCGATGCAAGAACTGCTGCTGCGCTAAGCGCTACAGATTTTCTGATTCCGGTTGAACCCGTCGTTCCAACAATAAAGGCGATATCGCTATCGAAGCTTTCAATAGATTCTCCGGTGAAGTTCAGGGCCGGACCCTGATGAGATAGCGCCTTTGCCACGAGATTCATCACATCACCGATAGCCAGCGCGGGATCGACCGAGATCACAGAGCGTGATCGGTTATTTAAGTTCGCCGAGATATCCATAGCCCGCGTAGGCTATCGCCTGCAAGGAAGAGTGGAGGAATCGTGAGTAAGCCAATTAAGCGTGAATACGGGGATCGCACTATCCCAGCATGGGCAACCGGCAAAGGTGGCGCAGATTTCGTCGATGTGAAATACCAAGTCGCAGATGGAATTGCCAAGATCACCATCAATCGCCCTGAAGTACGTAATGCATTCCGCCCTCAAACAATTATTGAGCTGCAACAAGCATTCTCACTCGCTCGCGATAACTCAGAAGTTGGCGTCATTATCTTGACCGGCGAAGGCACCGAAGCGTTCTGTTCAGGTGGAGATATCAGCGTTCGCGGTGATGATGGATACCTCGGCGATGATGAACTCGCACAACACGGTGTCGGACGCCTTAACGTTTTAGATCTACAGATTCAGATTCGCAGAACACCTAAACCTGTTATCGCAATGGTTGCAGGGTGGGCGATCGGCGGCGGACATGTTCTTCATGTTGTCTGCGATCTCACGATTGCGGCAGAGAATGCCAAGTTCGGACAGACCGGTCCCATGGTTGGTTCTTTCGATGGTGGCTACGGCTCAGGTTTACTTGCAGCAAGTGTTGGCCAGAAGAAAGCTCGCGAAATTTGGTTTATGACTCGTCAATACGATGCGCAAGAAGCGCTCGCAATGGGACTCATCAACACCGTTGTTCCAGTCGATCAACTAGAAGCTGAAACAGTTTCTTGGTGTCGCGAGATGCTCCGAAATTCACCAATGGCTTTGCGTCTACTTAAATCAAGTATGAACGCTGCCGATGATGGTTTGGCCGGAGTACAACAACTTGCAGGAGATGCCACCCTTCTCTTCTACTTAAGCGAAGAGGGACAAGAAGGACGCGATGCTTATAAAGAAAAGCGCGCACCTGATTTCGGTAAATTCCCCAAGCGCCCCTAATACTTATGCTCGATGACCTCCTTGCAACACTGCGCGTAATTACTCTTCCTACGCGTACCAATTTTCGCGGTGTTACCTATCGCGAAGTTGCGCTGATGCAAGGCCCACAAGGCTGGGGGGAGTTCTCACCATTTCTGGAATATGACGATAACGAGTGCCGGCCATGGCTTGCTAGCGCCATAGAAGCAGCGACAGTTGCTCGCCCTGCACGATTCCGTGATGAAATCTCAATCAACGGAACGATCCCAGAACTCAACGATAAAAAAGCGATTGAAGAGCTCATGCGCACCTATGCAGGTGCTAAAACATTTAAAGTAAAGGTCGGGCGCAATCTCAACGAAGATGTCATCCGAGTTGCTCGAGTCTTTTCCAATGCACCAAAGGCTTCAATCCGCGTTGATGTCAACGGACTCTGGTCAGTCGATGAAGCACTCACTCATCTTTATGCATATTACGAAGAGATTGGCCCACTTGAATATGTTGAGCAGCCTTGTGCCACAGTTGAAGAACTACGCGAACTAAAGAGCAAGATCAATATTCCACTTCGAATCGCAGCAGATGAACTCATTCGCAAAGCACCCGATCCATTTGCTGTCGACCTCACTGGCGCAGCCGATATTGTGATGCTCAAAGTGCAACCACTTGGTGGAATCCAACGCTCACTTGATGTCGCAGCCCATCACGGCCTTCCAGTTGTTGTATCGAGTGCGCTAGAGAGCGCTATCGGAATCGAATATGGGCTAGACCTTGCAGCAAGTATCAAAGGGCTCACCCTTGATTGCGGGCTAGCAACAGGATCACTTTTAGCCAGCGATGTTGCAGAACATAAAATCACTGATGGAAAGATCACCTTAGGTCAGATAGCTCCACAGTTAGATGGTCTTGATGTGTCGGCAGAACGCTATGAATGGTGGAAGAATCGCATCATGAGAGTCGGAGCGTTACTTACATGAGTGAAGCAACGACCCTAGCTCGCGTCATTGTCAGACAGATTATTGAAGCTGGCATTACCGAAGCCGTTCTGGCACCCGGATCACGCAACGCACCTTTATCAATCGCCTTCTATCAAGCAGAGCAGGCAGGTTTAATTAATCTTCACGTAAAGATCGATGAACGCGGTGCAGCATTCTTTGCCCTTGGCCTAACAAAGGCAACAGGCCGCCCTGTTCCTGTTATCTGTACAAGTGGAACAGCGGTAGCAAACTTTCACCCAGCAGTTCTTGAAGCCTCACATAGCAATGCGCCGTTGTTATTGCTCACAGCTGATCGCCCAGCACGACTTCGCAGAACAGGTGCCAACCAAACAACAGAACAAGCGCGCATTTTTGGAAAAGCAGTTCGATATTTTGCTGATGTTTCGGGGTCGGTATATCCGATGGAGCTTCCTTTTAACTCACTTCAATCAGGTCCAGTCCATCTCAATATTCAATTCGAAGAACCACTGATCGGTGACTCAGATACTTCATGGTTAGATAACGTAAAAGTTGCGGCTCCTCAAGTATTTGATAGAAAGAGTCCAGGTACTTTTCACACAAAGTCCACACGCGGCCTCTTAGTAATTGGCCATGATCGTGCAGGCTTGTCACAGGAGAGTGTCAAGAAATTTGCATCTGAACTTGGTTGGCCCGTTATTGCCGAAGATCCGCTCTCTTTCGAGAGTGCAACCGCACATGCCAGCATATTTCTTACCTCAACAAAGATTCGAAGCGAAGTAAAGCCAGATACCGTAGTAATCATTGGACGGACAACTCTTTCTCGAAGCGTCAATGCGTTGATCGCGCAAGCGCGAAAGACGGTAATCATCGATCCTCGCATGGCAACTGTCGATCAGGATCGAATGGGAAATCAGAAATTTCTAGCACTTCCGCAGATTCAAGTACCGACTGCTGACCCTGATTGGGTATCAGCGTGGAAGAAGCTTGGAGAACGTGCTTCGAAAGTCATCGCTGAGTTAGCCACATGGTCTGAAGAAACTATCGCACGTGACTTTGCAGCAGCTCTTCCAATAGGTGTATCTCTCTTCATTGCATCTTCTCGACCAATTCGCGATTTCGAAGGGTTTGCTCAACCTCGAAAGGGCGTACAGGTATTTGCTAATCGTGGCTTGGCAGGTATCGATGGAAATATTTCTACAGCACTTGGTATCGCCTCACGATCAGAGAAAACTTTTGCAGTACTTGGAGATCTTGCATTTTTGCATGATGTAAGCGCGCTTTCACATGCGGGCAATCCTGACTTACGACTCTTCGTCATCGATAACAACGGTGGTGGAATCTTCTCAACACTTCCACAAGCCGGAGTTGATGGATTTGAGAAGATATTCGGCACTCCGCACGGTCGTGATATCCAAGCAATCGCAACATCTTTTGGAGTCAAGACTTCAAAGATTTCAACAAGTGCCGAGCTCGCGAAGTTGGTCGCAGAGCCCGTCAAAGGATTCGAAATTGTTGTGGTTCAGGTTCCTTCACGCCAAGAAAACGGCGATTATCTCAAGAGTATTTACGCAAAGATGGAATCACTCTAGAGCGCTGCGCATCGGCGCAAACTTTGCGTTGCTTTCTTGAAGTTCTTTCTCTGGATTCGATCCTGAGACGATTCCACATCCGGCGAAGATACGGATTGTTGTATCGGTGACCTGACCACAGCGAAGTGCGATTCCGAGTTCGCCATCTCCACGTGCATCAATCCAGCCCACTGGCCCTGCATAACGACCACGGCTCATACCTTCGATGGATGAAATTACCTTAGAGGCTAGATGCGTTGGGGTTCCGCAGACGGCAGCTGATGGATGGAGTCTGGAGAGAAGCGAGAAAGCATCGACATCGATTTTTGATTCAATCAGAGCACCTGTTACATCGGTAGCAAGGTGCATGACATTTGCAAGGTGTAAGACAAAAGGTGACTCTGGAACGTTGGTGGAAGTACAGAAAGGTTCGAGAGCGTCCGCGACAGAGCGAACGGCATATTCATGTTCCTCTAAATCCTTTGAAGATCGCGCAAGGGAAGCAGCTAGCGCTAAATCTTTTTCGTCATCACCTGTCTTGCTGATTGTTCCGGCGAGTACGCGAGAAGTAACCATTCCGCGGGTGAGGCGCAACAAGAGTTCTGGAGTTGCGCCAACGAGGCTATCGACAGCAAATACATAGGTAGATGGATATTGCTCGCTTAAATTGTTAAGAATCGGGCGGATATCAATGGCGCGATCGGCGACTGCAACTAAGTCACGAGCTAGAACAACTTTTTCTAGTTCGCCAATTTCGATCTCACCTTTAGCTGTTGCTACGCGTGACATCCACTC
>Ga0209597_1001462_pt1 | contig 15451 bp, 4 predicted proteins | sample M_140625_MF_Meta_FD_187316 | JGI IMG/M metagenome (GOLD analysis project Ga0209597, IMG submission 187316) | Freshwater microbial communities from Lake Montjoie, Canada to study carbon cycling - M_140625_MF_MetaG (SPAdes) (version 2) | ecosystem: Environmental > Aquatic > Freshwater > Lake...
CAGCGCGACGAAAGCCCCATCCTTTCAGAAGCCTCCTCAGCCCGCGCAGGCCGAGTCCCGCGGAGCCCCACCGTGCAGCAAGCCACACGAGCCCAAGCGCTTTCGGATAAGTCGCCCTACCCCCTGAGCTGCCGCTTAACTGGGACAACCGGCACCGTCGCCCGAGCGACACCATTGCCCCCGGGCGGCAGCGGGACACGGCCGAAGCGAGCCTTGGAGGCGAACAAACCACCCCCTCGCGCACAGCGCGACGAAAGCCCCATCCTTTCAGAAGCCTCCTCAGCCCGCGCAGGCCGGATCCCGCGGAGCCCCACCGTGCAGCAAGCCCTTTCAAACCCGACCTCTCCCCACAGAAAGCCAAACAAACAATCACACCCCACCGATTGTTTGAAAAAAGAACCTCACGAAGAACGAACCCTTGGACAGCCATTGTCTGATCAAATCCCTCAAGCTCATCGCATGAACAGTCCACGCAGTGCCCTCAATAAAACCCACACCACTACGACCGCCTGGCTGCCATTGGAAATCCCAGCGCCCCCCCTCCGTCGAGCACCTCGGCGCGTCCGAAGCTTCCGACCCTGTGGTCGCGAACGGGCTGCCTGGTGGTTCGACCAAATGCGGCGGATCGTCGAAACCGGAGCCGACTTCTGCGCCTGAACCGACACCGCCCAGACCCACGACTCCAGACCGCGCTTTCCAGCTCAGCCCCTCCTGACGATCACCAAAGCCACGTCCATAAAAACCCAAAAACCCGACACTGCGAAAACCCGTTCTTGCAACGTCGTCGCCAAATCGGCAACTTCTTGCTCACTTGGGAACGGGGTCGTAGCTCAGTTGGTAGAGCGTCTCGTTCGCAATGAGAAGGTCAGGGGTTCGACTCCCCTCGGCTCCACCACCTCCCAAGTCTGTTCGTCGGTGAATTTGCCGTCGGTAAATTCGTCCTCGGTCCATCTGTCGCCGGTCTATCTTGATCCGCTCAGGGCTCCAGCACAGCCCTGCATCGGACTCACTCCTGAACCGCCCGTCCGTTCTCGTCCACGGGTCCACGTCCGAATCGGCAATACCCACCCGATGGCCCACGGAGTTTGCCGACCCACCAAAGCCTCCTTACTCACCCAACTCTCCCACCCGCTATCAAAAGCAAAAACCCGGTTCCCTCATCCGTTCGGATAAAGAAAACCGGGGTCTAGCGCAGACTGAATCAGCCGCCCAGAAAGCCGTCCAGTGGTCGGACTTTCAGACCTCTTTCTTGGCCGCCTTCACCTCGATGTGCAAATCTCGCAACTGCCGCGAAGTCACCGCACTCGGACTGCTGGTCATCATGCAAGTGCCCTTGGCCGTCTTAGGGAAGGCAATGACATCCCGGATACTCGTCGTGCCACACAAAATCGCGCACAGGCGATCGAAGCCCAGCGCGATACCACCGTGCGGCGGGGCCCCGTACTTGAAGGCCTCCAGCATGTAGCCGAAACGCGATTGCGTCTCCTCGGGGGGAATCTGCAGCAACTCCTCGAAGATCGTCTTCTGCACATCGGCCTGATGGATCCGGATCGATCCCCCGCCCAACTCCACACCATTCACCACGATGTCATAGTGCTGACCGCGGACCTTCTTTGGGTCGGTCTTGAGGAACGGAATATCCTCGGCCACCGGAGCCGTGAACGGATGGTGGCTCGAATACCAACGGTTCATCTCCCGATCGAAGCCCAGCAGCGGGAACTCGATGACCCAAAGGAAATCAAAACGCGTCGGATCAACCACCAGCTTGCCCTGGGTCTTGAGCACCTCAGCGCAGTAAAGACGGATCTTGCCCAGGATCTCACACGCATTAAGCCACTGGTCGGCGGCAAAGAGAATCAGGTCGCCCTGCTCGATGCCCAACTTCTCGGTGAGGGCCGCCTTCTCCGCCTCGTTGAAGAACTTCACGATCGGCGACTTCCACTCCCCGTTCTCCACCTTGATAAACGCCAGGCCCTTGGCACCGAAGCTCTTGGCGTACTCGGTCATGGTCTCGATCTGCCCCTGAGTCGCGCCGGCTAACCCCTTGGCATTCATGGCCTTCACCACGCCGCCACCGGCCACGCAGTTGCCGAACACACCGAACTTCGACCCGCGGAAATCGTCCGTGAAATCCACCAACTCCATGCCGAAGCGCGTGTCGGGCTTATCGATGCCCCAGCGGTTCAGTGCCTCTTCAAAGGAGATCCGCTTGAACGGCGTGGGGATGTCCATGTTGAGGGCCGTCTTCCAGACCCGCTTCAGCAGCCCCTCGATGAGTGCGTAAATATCCTCGCGCTCGATAAACGACATTTCGATGTCCACCTGGGTGAACTCCGGCTGGCGGTCGGCGCGCAAGTCTTCGTCCCGGTAGCAGCGGGCCAACTGAAAATAGCGTTCCACACCGCTGACCATGAGGATTTGCTTAAACTGCTGCGGCGACTGCGGCAGCGCGTAGAAGGTCCCTGGCTCACGGCGGTTAGGCACCAAAAACTCCCGGGCACCCTCTGGCGTGGACTTGAAGAGCGTCGGAGTTTCGATTTCCAAGAAACCCTGATCGTCCATGTAGCTGCGCGTCGCGATGGCCACCTTAGAGCGCAACCGCAAATTGCGCATCATCTCCGGGCGACGCAGGTCGAGGTAGCGGTACTGCAGGCGCAACTCCTCGTTCACCTTGTTGGCCACCTCGGGGTCGTCTACCTGGAAGGGCAAGATTGCCGAGGGGTTCAAGACGGTCATCGATTGGACCTGAACCTCCACCTCGCCGCTCAAAATCTTAGCGTTGCGGGTGCCCTCAGGCCGGACCCGAACCTTGCCCTCGATCTCAATCACCGACTCGGCGTGAAGCTTGGAAGCCACGTCGAAGAGGGCCGTCGGCAAGTCCGACGGATCGAACACGGTCTGGGTCCGCCCTTCCCGGTCACGGAGGTCGATAAAGAGGACACCGCCGAGGTCGCGTCGGGAGTGGACCCAACCGGTCAGGATGACCGCGCGGCCAGCATCCGAGGCGCGGAGTTCATTGCAATGGTGCGTGCGCTTCATGCTAAAATCAGGCTCCACAGTGTCGATCTGGCGGGCATTTTCAAAGGGTGAAGTTGAGCGCAGACAACCGAAACCCCATCGGAGGCGCATCAAAACCTTAAGAAAGGGAACAAGTCTACCGATGGACTCCTGTCATGGAACTAGGGCTCTCAGGGCTGGCCTCCGGCTTCGACTGGCGGACGCTCGTCAATCAATTGGCCGATGTCGAGCGATCGCCACAAAAGCGTCTTCGCGCCGAACAGGGCACACTGTTCAACCGCAACAACGCCTTTGGCAGCATTAAGACTCAACTGTCCGTGCTGAAGAACCGAACGGACAACCTGAGCTCCAACGACGTGCTCCAGGCCCGCAAGGCGACGGTGAGCGATTCCACGGTCCTGAGCGCGACGGCTTCAGCCGGAGCCGCCTCAGGCACTTACGATTTTGACATCACCCAGTTGGCCACCGCCTCCAAAACGGCGGGAACCTTGGGCGTCGGTGCCAACCTGTACCCAACGAACGTCGTCACTTCTGGCACGTTGGCCAGCAAGGGCTTCAACCCTCCCATCAGCGCAGGCACCATCACGGTGGATGGTAAGCAAATCACTATCGATCCCACGGTCGACACCCTGAAGGACATTTTCGTCAAAATTGACGCGGCCACCAGCCTCGCTGTTCAGGGGTCCTACGACGCCACGACCGATAGAATTACTCTCAAACGACTCGGCGGCGGCGGGGCTTCATTGGTCGTGGGCAGCGCCACCGACACCTCCAACTTCCTATCGGTAGCCCGGCTGTCCAACAACGGCACCAACGAACTGACCAGCCCCTCTAGCCTCGGCAGTATCACACCGGCCAATGCCCTCAGCTTAGCCAATTTCCAGACGGCCGTCTCGGATGGCGGTGCCGGAGCGGGTGCATTCAAGATCAACGGCGTCTCCATCGCCTTCAACGCTTCGAGCGACTCGGTTCAGAACCTGATGGATCGCATCAACGCCTCAGCGGCCGGCGTCAACATGAGTTACGACCGGGTTAACGACCAGTTCACCTTGACCAACAAGGTCACCGGAAACCTCGGTGTGGCCGTCGAAGACATCACCGGAAACTTTCTTGCGGCCGCAGGCCTAGCGACCGGATCTACCTTCATTGCTGGTAACGACGCTCTTTTCACCATTAATGGCGGATCAGAACTCAGCAGCCACTCGAACTCACTGACCGAGGAAACCACCGGAATCGATGGCCTTTCCATCGCCCTTCTCAAGACCGGAACCTCAACCCTTTCGCTCGCCTCCGACTCCAGCGCCATCAAGGGGGCCATCAAGAACTTCATCGAGGACTACAACCGCGCCCAATCCACGATCGACTCCCTGACCTCCAGTTCGACCGACTCGGCCGGCAAGGTCACACGCTCCACACTGACCGGCGACAGCGACGCCAACGAAATCGCCTCCAAACTGCGAGCCATCTCCTACAACCAGTCTACAGGACTGACTGGCACCCTCAATTCTCTGGCCAAGATAGGCATCGACAGCACCGGCGACAGCGACCAATTGACGCTGGGAGACGAAACCGCACTGGATGACGCCATCGCCAATCACCTGAGCGAGCTCAAGACCCTCTTCAACGACCCGGACAAAGGGATCGCGACACAACTCAACGCGTATCTCGAGAAGATGATTGGCGACGACGGGGCAGTCATCACCAAGCAGGATGCCCTGACCAAGCAATCGAGCGAAATTGACATCCAGGTCACCGACCTCGAAAAGCGGGTCCAATCCAACCGCCAGCGCCTCATCGACGGCTTCGTCCAGATGGAGACCGCCCAGCAGTCCATCAACCAACAGCTTAAGTTTCTTCAGCAGCGCTTCGGAGCGTAGTAATCCATTCCTCTTGGGCCGGAAGTTCTCTCTACCTATCGAACCACCCGATCGTCGTCCACAACAGACGCTCGAATCACACTTTGTATCATGAAGAAACTCTTGGTGACCGGTTCCTCTGGCTTGATCGGATCCGAGGTGGTCGCCGGATTCTCCGCAGTCGGTTGGGAGGTCCATGGGGTAGATAACAACATGCGGGCCGATTTTTTTGGTCCTCAGGGAGACACCCGATGGAATCTGAACCGACTTCTGGAAACCCATGCATCGTTTCACCATCACGAGGCTGACATCCGGGACCGCTCCGCCTTGATGGGACTGCTCCAAGCCCTCCGACCGGACGCCGTGGTCCATACCGCGGCCCAACCCAGCCATGACCTGGCCGCAAGCCGCCCTTTCGACGATTTCGATGTCAATGCGGTCGGCACACTGAACTTGCTCGAGGCCACCCGATTAGCCTGCCCAGAGGCACCGTTTGTTCACATGAGCACGAACAAGGTCTATGGAGATGCTCCCAACGAAATCTCACTCATCGAACGAGAAACCCGCTGGGAATACTCAGATCCGACCTTCGCGGGGGGTATTGATGAACGCTGCCGGATCGATCAGAGCAAGCATTCACTCTTTGGATCTTCGAAGGTCGCAGCAGACGTGATGGTCCAAGAGTATGGGCGGACCTTTGGAATGCCCACTTGCTGCCTGAGGGGCGGATGCCTGACCGGCCCCAACCACAGCGGCGTCGAGCTTCACGGGTTCCTCAGTTACCTGATCAAATGCAACCTGGAGGGCCGCACCTACAGGGTGTTTGGTTACAAAGGAAAACAAGTTCGAGACAACATCCACAGCCACGACGTCGTCGCCTTCATCCAACGCTTTATCGCGGCACCGCGAAGTGGCGAAGTCTACAATTTGGGCGGTGGCCAACCCAACTCGGTGTCGATCTTAGAGGCGTTCGCCCTCATTTCTGAAATCTCCGGCCAAGCGATGAACTACGAGTATGTAGATCAGAATCGCTCCGGCGATCACATCTGCTACATCTCCGATTTGACGAAGCTCAAATCCCACTATCCAGGTTGGAAGATCACCAAATCGCTGCGCACAACCTTTGAAGAGATTCACCAAGCTTGGCACAGCAGGATTCGTTGAGGATTCAACCGTGCGATAGCAGGTGCTCCATCCCCATCTCCAGATTACGGGTCGGATTCTTTTGCAAGACAAGGAGCAGGCCGGCTTTAGGCCCGTAACGCGCGGGCAACGAGGCACGTGCGGATAACGATTCAGCGAGCACGACCGATCCAAGGGAATCATTCCGGCATAGGCCGATGACGCAGACCAGTACTCGTTCACGAGGCGGCAAACTATTCCGCATCCTATTGCGTGTACCTGGATCAGGTCGGGGTATCGACGGTCCATCGTCCACAAACCGGGCAGAAAAATCCCGATCTGACCCCAAAAACGCTTGGCACACGGTTGGCTTTCGAGCGTCGGCCTCCATCGAGTCATTCGACCGACAGAGGCTGGCCTGCATGACTGCGCGACGCTTCATTTTAAGCGGTTTCCAACAACCGAAGACCCCTGACGCCACCACTTCTCCGTTGGCGGAAACATCTGCCCCTCGATCGTTATGAAAGTGCGGATTATTGAGAGCATTGAGGATTTCAAACAGGCGCTCGGTCTACCGCGGTCCGGTGTTCTGCTGGAGAACGACCTCGATGTGGTCGAAACGGACACGGATGCCCACGGGCGAAAGCGGCGAGACGCAGAGGTTCTCTGCACCTTGGCCGCCAATGCGACCAACGATGTCCTAGAACTGGGCACATCCCACGGTCGAGGAGCCTTTAAGTTGGCCGTCAACCTGTCACCCGGTCTTCAGTGTCACACGGTCAACATCTTGCCCGACCAGTATGATTCTTCCGGTGGACGGATGATCACGCACCTCATCCCTAAGGAGGACATCGGATCCTACTACCGTGATCGAGACGTCGAAAATGTCGTTCAGTATTTTGCCAACACCGCGCGATGGGTGATTCCCGCTCCTCTCCAGGATTTGGGAATGGTTTTCATCGATGCGGCCCATGACGAAGAGAACGTCTACCTCGACTCCAAGTTGGTCTGGGATCGGGTTGCTCCGGGAGGGTTCATCGTTTGGCATGATTTCTCTCAACTCAGCCGTCATTTCGATTGGATCAACGCCTCCATGCGTGGTGTGGAGCGATTCCTTCGTGAGTACGACCTCGAATCGCTGGAGGTTCTCAATCTGCGCCACTCTTGGTGTGGGGTACTGAGAAAACCGGCTCGCGTTGAGCGGACCACGGGCAGTGAAAGGCCGGTGATCACTGTCACTCATCCGACTGCCCCCCCGACAGCAGTCGAGGTTGGGTTGCCGATGCGCTCCCTGCGCTATGCAATCGTGTATCCCTCGTACTCCGAGGCCCGAGATCAGGAAGAAGCGTTGATGGCTCAGTCTTTGAGCAATTTAGGGTATTCTGTTGAAGCCATCGGTATCCCCTGTCCGGGCGGTTGGTGGCATTTCCCCAAGCTCGACCAGCACTGGCGGGAGCAATCCAAGGAGCTGATCCAAGCCTATGATCAACTGGAAGAGCGGCTCCGGAACAAAGACGTCCTCATCGCGAGCGGAGGGACGATGCTCCACCCAGAGTTCATCCGTCGCCTTTCGACCTTCAATGTTCTGATTTGTGCCGATGATCCGGAGAGTTCCGAGATTCTTTCCCGACCGATCGCCTCATCCTTCGATCACTCATTCCCACTTAACATCGCCTGCGTCGAAGACTATCGGCGTTGGGGATGTCGGCATGTGGATTGGCTATTTCACCCCATCCGGCCCGAGCTTTCGACCCCCGACCTGACCGAGCAAACCATCCTCGAAGGGAAGCGCGAACTGGATGTCAGCATCCTGTGTGAGCGGGTTTTCAACCTGAGCGACCGGGCTCAACGGATCGAGCTCCTGGTGAAGACGTTTCCGAACGCTTTTGTGCGCGGGCCTGGTTGGCCCCAGGGTCCCGTTCCTGCTCCTGAGGTCTACCGAAACACGAAAATCGGATGGAACCTTCACAACAGCATCGGGCCCTGCAACAGCCGCAGCACCATGCTACCCGCCTTTGGGGTCCTGCAAATCTGCGACAACGCTTCGCACTTTGGGAAGATGTTCGAGCTCAATCGCGAGGGCATCGGCTTTGATACGCTGGATGAGTGCATCGAGAAGACTCGCTATTACCTGAGCCATGACCAAGAGCGCCGCCAGATCGCAGCCGCCGGTTGGCGGCGGGCAATGCGAGACTACACCCTCGAGAAATGGTGGCTGAAAATCACTTCCGGCATTGCACCCTGGGTCACCGCGAAGCTCGGGGAAGGCAAACCAGCCGGTGTGGCCCCCTCAGCTTCTTCTTCAGCGGAGCTCTCCAGAACCGACCCTTCCCCGAGGGATGTTGCTGGAACCGTTGAAAAGGATCGGTTGAATCTTGCAGCGCTCCGTCCAGATGGCGAAAAGCCGCGGGTCTTGATGTTGGTGGACCGGCGTGGTTGGGCCTACGACACGGCCGCCCAGGCCGTTTCCAGGCGCCTCGCCGATGAGTTTGAGTTTCGAATCGTTTACGTCCGAGAAAACCCAGATCTGACTGCGTGGAAGTTTGATCTACTCTACGTTTTTTTCTGGGGAGAGACCTACCATCAACGCTTCGGGTTTCCACCCGAACAAATCCTCAAGGAGATTAGTTCCCACCGATGGTCCAACGAGGATGCCTACGGACGATTGACCCCGGTGGAGATGGCCAGGAAATACCTCTCCGACGCAGGAACCCTGACAGCCACATCCAAGCGACTTCAGGATCTCTTTTCACCCATCCGAACGATCCATTGGTGTCCGAACGGATTCGAACCAGAGGTCTTCTCACAAAACGTCGCGCGAACCGGCCCCCTTCGGATCGGATGGGCGGGCAACGAGGCTGACCCCTGCAAAGGACTTCACGATGTGCTCAAGCCGGCCGCCGGCCATGACTTCGAGCTGTCGATCGCCGGGGGCGATCTCGACGCAGCAGCCATGGGTCGCTTTTACCGATCGATCGATATTCTCTGCATCGCTTCTACCGCAGAGGGCGAGCCACTGACACTGATTGAAGGAATGGCCGCCGGAGTTTTCCCAATTGCGGTCGACGTGGGCATCGTGCCGGAACTTGTCGCCCACAACAAAAACGGGCTCATCGTCGGACGCACACCCTCCGCCTTCCGGGCTGCGTTCCAGTGGTGCCAATTAAATCCCAGATTGGTCCGAACCGCCGGAGCGGAAAACGCACAGCGAATGGCCTCAGAGCGCCGTTGGGATGCGGTGGTAATTCACTGGCGCAAGGCGCTCCGGTCCGCTTGGCACCATCTGCCTCCCGAGACGATTTCGCCCCCAATGGACACCGCCGCTCTTCACGAGCGGAACTTGGGCGTGGATCTCGGGCAATGGCCAACCCGAGCCCAGGCTGCTGCCGAGGCCATCGCTGCGCTGGCACTGCCCCAAGGCGCGTCCCTCGTCGACATGGGATGCGGGCACCAGACCCTCCGTTGGCTACTACCGCCGAACCTCGCCTATTTCCCTGTGGACCACATTGCGCGAGGGCCGGGAGTCCGAATCCTCGACCTCGCCCAACACTTGCCCGATGAGGCCTACTCGATCGCCACGTTCCTGGGAGTGCTGGAGTATTTCGAAGACACCCAGCGATTCATCCGATGGTGCTCCAGACACGTGCGCTGGTTGGTGGCCTCCTTCAACGACTGCTCTAGTTCTGCCCGTCGTTCTGCACAGAATTGGCGTTGCAAACACAGTCTTGAGTCCTTGAGCAAGGAGTTTGCTACCGCGGGTGGACGCATCCTGAGCCGCACGGACTTGGGTCGATCCGAGCACCTCTTCGTCGTGGAGTTCAGTGCCGCAAATCCTGACCGGCAGGAAAAATCGATGCGGAAGAAGCTGGCGCTACTCAGTGCGGCGGTGAACGGAGACAACTCCGGCGACGCGCTCATCGTCGACGCCGTTCGGAAGATTCTCGGCACCCACGACCTCCTCGAATTCCCGCTCCTCCAACCCCTGGATGAGGCATCTCTGGAACAGATTAACGCCTGCGATGCGGCCGTTATCTGCGGCACGAACCTTTACCAGCATGTTTTCGCCTGTCCGCTGACACCGGAGATCCTTCGCCGAATCCATGTACCCATCGTGCCCCTCGGCATCGGAGCCAGCGCCCCGCTCGGACGTATTCCTTCGATGGATCCGTCTGGCCAAAGGGCAGTCCGCATGATCCATGAACGCTGCACCACTGGATCAGTCCGGGATCCAGGATCACTGGAGTTCGTGCGTGGACTGGGCATCAAGAATGTCGAACTGACCGGCTGCCCGGTCCTATTCCACGGGCTCCAGGAGCCTCGGTTTTTGGCCCCGTCTACCCAAGGCCTAGTGGTTTCGGTGCGAGCTCGCCTACTGCATGTCGAGGAGCATTGGTCCGAGAAACAATTCACTACCCTTCGGCGTCTGTGTCGCGAGTTCCGCCCAACGCTACTGATGCAGAGTCCCTACGACGCGCCCTTGGCCACCCAACTCGCCCAAGAATACGGCCTGGAATGTCTCCGGGATGAATCTTGGGGGGCGGGTCCGATGATCGAGGGGGTGGCGCGCGCGACCCGCACCGCCGGATTCCGCCTGCATTTCGGCATGCTTTCGCTCGCACACGGGAAGCCCGCAACCTTCCTCGCAACGGACACTCGAACCAGCGGATTTTGCGACATGGTCGGTGTCCCGTGGCACGCGGTCCAATCCTACGAGGATGCGGATCTTCTATCGGAACTGGCCGAACCTCAACCCGGCCAAGAGCGGTTCTTGATCAACTGGCGATCCCTCCGCAGCGCCATGGCTTCAATGCTCAAGGCCAACGGACTGACCCATGCGCTGTGAAATCACTTCTCACGACACCCCGATGAATTCCACTCCCTCCCGCCTCATCGTCACCATCGACACCGAGTGCGACAAATCCCGTTCCTGGCGCACGGCATCCCCCCTCTCGTTCCGGTCAGTCACCGAAGCGGTGCCACGACGTCTTCAGCCTCTGTTTGCACGCTTTGGAATTCGACCCACTTACCTGCTAAGCCCGGAAGTGATCGCCGATCCTAGCAGTCGGGAGGTCTTGAGATCCCTGAGTGATGTCGAGCTCACGACCCATCTCCACGGGGATTATGTCGTCCCATCCATCAAGTCGTGGGATTTCGCTGGCACCCTCACCGACGAGATGCAGCTCGAATATGGCGAGTCGTTGGAACGTGCGAAGATGGAGACGCTCACCGAATTATTTCGGCAGCAGTTCGGTTACCAACCCTTGAGCTTTCGAGCTGGGCGATTTGGCGCCTCCCGCCACACCGGCCGAATCCTCCAAGACCTCGGATACCGCGTTGATTCCTCAGTCACGCCTCACGTTTGCTGGACTACTCGCACTGGAGAAAAGCATCCCGATTATCGAGGGTACTCTGAGATGCCCTACACACTCGGGCCGGAAGGCGATATCGCCCGACCCGGCAGCGGTGGGATCTTGGAACTTCCGGTCACAATCCTGCCGCTAGGCGCGATTGCATCCAATAATCCCGCTGAACCCATCTGGTTCCGCCCCTGGTACTCCGATGAGGACACGCTGTGCAGAGTCTTGGATTACGTCCTAGACCAACCGGCGGTCGATGGAGTGCACCGCCCGCTGGTGATGATGTTCCACAACGTGGAACTTTTCCCCGGGGCTTCGCCTTATCCCCAGACGGAGGCGGAGGTCCAGAGATACCTGAACATGATGGCGCGGGTTTTCGAGCGCGCCGAGAAACGGGGCATCCAATCCTGCACGATGGCGGAGTATGCACAATTGCATGCATCCCGAGCGAAGCCCCTCGCCGTCAACTCCAAGGACTCGAGCAACAACGACCATGGAACTCGAACTACCTCGGTTTTGATCCAACTGGATCCGCAGATACGAATCCCTGATTCCATTGTCGAGACAGCCATTGAGACCCATCAGGCCCAACCCTGGTTCAACTACATCTTTAAGGAGAGAGCATCTCGCTGGGATGTGGTCAAACCCTGCCAGTGGATCGCCCAAAATATCACTCCCGATCAGCCAATCCTTTCAATTGGAACAGGCATCGGATTGAACCTGTTTTGGCTCGCGGAGCGGGGATACACGCAACTCATTGGGACCGATATCGACCCAAAGGCGATCGCTGCAGGCAATGAGATCGCCTATCGGACACATCTACCAGTCACCCTCGTGGTGGATGACGCTCTCCACCCTCAGTTTCGGGATTCAAAACGGTACTCCGTGATTGAGGCCCTGAATTGGTGTCACCTTCTCAAAGACTTCTCCCTCGACCAACTCCTGGCCACGTACGCACCTCGGATGGCCGACGACGGCGTCTTTATCATCGACACCATTGATACGGCGTTCAATCGGGTCCCTGGAAATCAATTTCACACCTCTGACCGGAACAAACCGGAATCGGAACGTCGGCCCAGCGAATATTGCAGCCGTTTTTCAGAAGCCGATGTCCGGAGTGCATTTGAGCGTCATGGCCTTGCTATCGAAGAGATCATCGAAGAGCACCAAACTATTCCAAAACGAGTCTATATCGGCCGTGCTGGGCGACCAAAAAACCATCCTCGTACGACGCATTTTCCGACGCCACGCCGCCCTCGGGTCATGCTCATGGCCGATGTGCCGAACTGGATCTTCGCGCGCCACTGCAAGGTGCTCATGGATCGACTGGGTTCCCAGTTCGACTTCGAGCTCAAGCTTCAGGGCCAGACCTATAACGAGGCGGATTACGACCTCATCTACCCTCTGGAGTGGAACCTCATTCCCCAGAACCAAATCCGCACGCCGGCCAAGTACGTCACCAGCATCCGCTCTCACACATCTTGGGCCGGGCATGACTTCCTCGGGTTCACCCAGTTCCTGAACACCCACTTCCAGCGGATCCACACGGTCTCCGAAAGACTGACCCGGGTCTTCAGGCCGTTCGTACCCCAAACCGACTACGTCACCCACGGGACCGACACGGCATTCTTCACACCAACTCGCCCGGTGGACCAAACACCCTCAGGGCGCGTCCGGGTGGGTTGGGCCGGCAATCGGGTGAACAAGACCAAGGGCTTCGAAGAGTTGATCGCTCCTCTTGGCAAACTTCCCGGAGTCGAGTTGGTCTTCTGCGGTTACATGGACAAGAACCTCGATCTGGAGGGGATGCGCCGGTTCTACGACAGCATCGATGTCTACATCTGTTCCTCAGCTCAGGAAGGCAACAACAACTCCTTGCTCGAGGCAGCATCGATGGAGCGCGCCATCCTCACCACCGACAACGGTACGGTGCCCGAGTACCTCGAGCACAGGATCAGCGCATGGATCGTCGAACGAGAACTGCCACTGCTCATTCAGGCCGTCTGCCAACTTCGGGATGATCCGGAGCTGCGTCGATCACTCGGTCTGAGGGCGCGGCAGGCGGTGATCGCCCGCTTCGACTGGAGCCAAATGGCTCCTCGGTATGCCGAATTTTTTATTCAGGCCCTTAAGAGTATTCCAACGTGGCAGCCAAAAACAGAAGCCACTCAAAGTTCGGTCCAGCTGCGCGCCCCACGTTCGGCCAAAAACCACACCCATCCGCCCACCTCAGCCAGTTCCACCTGCACCGCACCTGTCGAACAAGACCCTCTGACCCAGGCGGAGTCCATGGCCAGGCAGGCGTTGGCCTTGAACCCGAAAGGTGCTGATGCGTTGCTGCTACTCGCCCACGTCCTCTATAAACAACAACGATGGCTGGATTGCGCCAAAACCTGTCAGGAGTTGTTAGCCGTCCAAGCCCAGAATACCGACGGCATGGTCATTCTCGGCGAATGCTTGGTAAAACTGAACGAACCCCAGGCGGCCATCGAGGTTTATCAAAACGCCCGGCATTTGGCTCCGAATGACCCTGACATTCAGGCACGGCTTCAGGATTTAGAGACCAAGCACAGCGTGTTGGTGGCTTTAACGCCCGAACAGAATGAAGCCATCGGACTCGGCCTTCAGGCGCTGGAGAACGACGATACTGCCACAGCCTTGGATCACTACCGTAGGGCTCAGTCCTTGGGGCCAGCCCACCCGGATTTAAACATCATCGTCGAGGAACTCGAAGTGCGCCTCGCCTCCTCAATCACCCCGGTGTCACCAGCGCTGAGTTTAGCTGACGAAATTGAACTTCTCACCCCAAGTCCTGTCGTGATGCCAGTGGCTCAGGGCAACCGGCACCAACGCAAACCCGGTTGGTCTTTTCTCATCATCACCAACGGCAAGCGACCCAGGAAGTTGGCCTGTGAAATCGAGTCCATCCGTGCGCTGAAGATTCCTCAGCATGAAATACTCGTCGGCGGTGAACCGCCCACCGAGCTCCCCGAAGGTATTGAGACGGTTCTCGCCATCGACGCTGCCCGCAACGGGCGCTTGGGCGAAATGCGCAACGCACTGACCGCCGCTGCACGATACGACCACTTAGTCGTGGTGGATGACGACTTCCTCTTCCACAGCGATTTCTACACCGGTCTGCAACGCTACGGAGACAATTGGGACGCGCTTTCCGTGCGCATCCTCAATCCCGATGGATCCCGATTTTGGGATTGGGCCACTCATGGAGGCCCTCGAGGGCACGTGTTGCTCGACTACACCGACGATGATGACCGTGTGTACATCACAGGAGGCCTGATTTTGCTCAAAGCCGAGGTGGCCGACCGGGTGAAATGGGATGACGAGCGGGGATTCTACCAAGGCGAAGACCTCGATTTTTCCAGCCGATTGCGGAAGGCCGGAATCCGTCCGTCTTTCAATTGTCATAGCACGACGACGCACGATGACGGTCGGTACACGATGGCGGTCTATCCCGCCGGACGTCAGATGCGTCAACGCCCCACCGAACTCGGAATCCCGGTCCGCTGGTCAGCACCGATCTTCAACCCGAGCGGGTATGCCAGCGAGGCCATCAACTTCGTGCTGCCGCTAGAAAATCGCTGCACCCTTGGAATCCACCATAAAACCACCGTCTATTCCGAGAGCTTCACCCGCGGTTTGGCTTCCGGAGATCGGGAGGCCCTGTTCCGGATGAGCGACCGGTTTAAAGGAATGAGCGGCGGCATTGTCGTCTCGCACAATCCGGCCGGCGGCTTCATCCGCCTCCCCGACGCCGACTACAGCATCGGTCGCTCGATGTTCGAGACCGATCGCATCGCACCCGATTGGGTTGCCGCCTGCAATCGGATGGATGAGGTCTGGGTACCCTCTCAATTCAATGTCGAGACCTTCGCGGCCAGTGGCGTGGAGCGCTCGAAATTGGTGGTGATTCCAGGAGCGGTGGATTCGGAGTTCTTCGATCCAGCCCGGCACACGGTCTACCCGTTGCCCGGCAAGGCCCGGTTCAACTTTCTGTCGATTTTCGAGTGGTCCTCCCGCAAGGGGTGGGATGTGTTGTTGGCCGCTTATTTGCGGGAGTTCTCGGCCGACGACGACGTG
>Ga0209597_1001463_pt1 | contig 15448 bp, 9 predicted proteins | sample M_140625_MF_Meta_FD_187316 | JGI IMG/M metagenome (GOLD analysis project Ga0209597, IMG submission 187316) | Freshwater microbial communities from Lake Montjoie, Canada to study carbon cycling - M_140625_MF_MetaG (SPAdes) (version 2) | ecosystem: Environmental > Aquatic > Freshwater > Lake...
CCGGAGGCCTGCAGTTTTCGCTGTAATTCATCGTCTGTAATTCGTTTTCTGTATTCCATAAACCTATAATAAACAGTCAAATATACAAACACTTTACAGATTATCAGCATTTCACTTTACAAAATAGTAGGGTTTCACTTTACAAAATATAAGACTTTCACTTTACATATTGTAAAAACCATGGTAAGGTAAAATCTTTATTCTTCGTAATAGTTGGAGTAATCGATGCCTTGCGGGTGACGAACAAGAGTCAATTTGTTCGATAATTCCACTGTTGTGACTTAATTATTGAAAAGGTGGCATTTATTAATAATTAAATGATAACTGATTCATTTATAAGTAATACGATTTAGAGTAGTTCGTATTCATGTTTAATTATATTAAGAGTAAATCGATTGTAAGATATTGTCTAAAATATCTATTTAGTATTTCTATAATTTTATTTCTAAGCAATTGTTTAAATGCACAATTCGTACCTGGTAATTTGGTGGTTCTTGTTGCGGGTGATGGGACTACAACACTATCCAGTGCAGCGAGTAAGATTACGTTAAAAGAGGTTTCCAAATCCGGATCAACAACGGGTTTGAAGACTGTGGTTTTGCCGACTTCCATTTCTGGTTCTGATCGTAGAGTTGTTCAAAGTGGATCAGCCACTTCTGAGGGCCATTTAACATTGTCTGAGGATAGTAGATATTTGACATGTGTTGGATACGATACAACTGTTGGGACTGCTAGTGTAGTTAGTTTGACAATTCCTAAACGGATTATTGCAAGAGTAGATTCTCTAGGAACTGTAAATTCATCAACTCAAACAACAACCTACAGTGGTAATAATATAAGAGGTGCGGTTACCGCTGACGGGACTTCATTTTGGACTTCAGGTGCAAATACTGGAATTGCGAATATTGCGTTTGGTGGTTCCGGAGCGGGCACTGTGGTTGCAAGTACAATCACAAACACTCGTTGGATTAATATCATGAATGGTCAGTTATATGTTTCATCTGCTACGGGTACATATCAATCAATTAGTTCAATAGGGACTGGAAAGCCAACTTCAACAGGAAATACGATTACGGCTTTACCAGGTTTGCCAACAACTGGCGGTAATTCTTTTGGATTTTTATTATTAGACCGAGTTAAAGCAGTAACCGGTCCTGATTTGTTATATGTTGCAGATCAAACGCTTGGTATCCTGAAATATAGTTTCGATGGAACGACGTGGACGGCGAGAGGAAGTGTTACTGGAAATGCATGGGGATTAGCAGGATTTTACAATGCATCAACGTCTAAGGTTGAATTATATGTTACCTTGGGTACAACGGCGAACAACGCATTATACAAGATTGAGGATGCAGCATCAAGTACAAGTAATATTTCAAATACTGGTACAGCAATTACATCAGCGGGAACATTGCTTTATTCGGCTGGTACAAATTATATCTTAAGAGGCTTAGCCTTTGCTCCTTATTCTAATCCATTTGCCCCTGATCTCGCTGTTGGAACGAGTGGTGGCGGCGGTATTTGCAGCGGGAGTAATGCAGGTTTGAAAATTGGCGTGATAAAATCGCAAAGAGGAATAAATTATCAACTGAAAAGAGGAAATTCTAAGGTGAGTTCATTGCTCACCGGTAATGGAACCGCATTGTCATTTGGTAGTTATACTGCATCTGGTATATACAAAGTTATGGCTTACAATCCATTGACTAATGATTCTGCTTTTTTACAAGATAGCGCAGTAATTAATACGGCAAAATTGGTCCTTACTATCACTCAGTCTGATAGTGTGAAATGTAATCAAGGCAATACAGGTGCTCTTACCATAGGTGTGTCAGGAGGTTCGGGTACTTATAATTATGCTTGGAATGATCCGTCAAAACAAACTACTAGAAAAGCTTCGAATCTAAAAAAAGGATTTTATAAAGTTATTGTTAGAGATGTTTGGGGATGTGTTGATTCTGCGGTGGGTACAATTAATGAGCCTGCAAAAGTTGTATTGTCAATTTCTAAAATAGATAGTGTGAAATGTTATCAAGGATCTGATGGGGTGATAACGACTTCAACTGTTGGTGGTAATTCGGGTTACAAATATTTGTGGAATGATCCAAGCAAGCAAATTGCGAGCAAAGCTGTCAATCTGAAGAAAGGCGTTTACAAATTAGTTGTTAAGGACTTGTATGGATGCTCAGATTCAATATCAGGTACAGTTAACGAGCCGGCAAAGGTTACGTTGTCAATAACTAAGATAGACAGTGTTAAGTGTTATCAAGGCTCCGACGGTTCGATAACCACGTCAGTTTTAGGTGGAAGCAGTGGTTACAAATATCTATGGAACGACGCGAGTAAGCAAACTGCGAGCAAAGCGATCAATCTGAAGAAAGGCGTTTACAAATTATTTGTGAAGGATTTGTATGGATGCTCAGATTCAATATCAGGTACAGTTAACGAGCCGGCAAAGGTTACGTTGTCAATAACTAAGATAGACAGTGTTAAGTGTTATCAAGGCTCCGACGGTTCGATAACCACGTCAGTTTCAGGTGGAAGCAGTGGTTATAAATATTTGTGGAACGACGCGAGTAAGCAAACTGTGAGCAAAGCGATCAATCTGAAGAAAGGCGTTTACAAAGTTGTTATCAAGGATTTGTATGGATGCTCAGATTCTGCATCGGGTACAGTTAACGAGCCGGCAAAGGTTACGATATCAATAACTAAGATAGATAGTGTTAAGTGTTATCAAGGCTCCGATGGTGCAATAACCACGTCAGTTTCTGGGGGAAGCAAGGGCTACAAATATTTGTGGAACGACGCGAGTAAGCAAACTGCGAGCAAAGCGATCAATCTGAAGAAAGGCGTTTACAAAGTTGTTATCAAGGATTTGTATGGATGCTCAGATTCTGCATCGGGTGCAGTAAATGAGCCAACAAAAGTTTCGATTTTGATCTCCTCAATAGATAGTGTGAATTGTTTTCAAGGTGGAGATGGGTCCTTAATTACCTCTACTTCTGGTGGGAGTAATGGATACAAATATAATTGGGATGATCCCTCCAAGCAAACGACCAGTAAGGCAATTAATTTGAAAAAAGGAATTTATAAGGTTGTTGTGAAAGATGTTTATGGGTGTTCAGATTCGGCAACTGCGTCTGTCAGCGAACCAACTAAAGTAACAGCTTCTATTGTAGCCATAGACAGTGTGAATTGTTATTTGGGATCCGATGGAAGTGTGATCACCGCCATCGTTGGTGGCAGTAAGGGTTACAAATATTTATGGAATGACCCAATGAAACAAAATACAAGTAAAGCCTCTGGTTTGAAAAAAGGAGTTTATAAATTAGTTGTTAAAGATTTTTATGGATGTTCCGATTCCCTTTCTGTTACTATTAGTGAGCCATTAAAGGTTGTAACAAAAATAATCTCAATTGATAGTGTAAATTGTTTTCAAGGTTCAGATGGGAATATTATTTCTTCAACCAGTGGAGGAAGCAATGGTTATAAATATTATTGGAACGATGTGAGTAAGCAAACCACGAATGTTGCGAAAGGTCTAAAAAAAGGTAATTACAAATTGATAGTTAAGGATTTATATGGATGCTCAGATTCGGTAGTTGGTAATGTTTACGAGCCTGCTAAAGTTGCTGTTTCATTGGTTTCAATCGATAGTGTGAATTGTTTTAATGGTGATGATGGTTCCATTGTGATGAAATATTTTGGTGGAAACAATGGATTTAAATTTATGTGGGAAGATTTCACTAGAAATACGACGATGATCACTGTTGATAGTAAAATTTTCAAACTAAAAAAGGGTAATTATCGTTTTACGGCATCGGATATTTATGGTTGTTTCGATACTTTAAGGGCGACGGTCAATGAGCCAGCAAAAGTTGTTCTAAAAATAGTTTCCATTGATAGTGTAAATTGCTTTAAAGGCTCAGATGGAAGCATAATAACAAGTATTTCAGGGGGTAGTAATGGTAATAAATTCCTTTGGAATGATGTGAATTCTCAGAAAACTAGTAAGGCCATAGGATTAAGTAAAGGCAATTATAAGCTGGTTGCTTCTGATATTTATGGTTGCAAAGATTCCATAACGGCGAGTGTTCAGGAGCCGGTGAAAGTTAGTGTTCAGGTAACACAAGTTGACTCTGGATTTTGTTTCGGATATTCAGACGGTTCGGTGGCTACTGCCACTATCGGAGGTACGGGTTCCTATAGATGGAAATGGAATACCACACCAACCCAAACTACTCCAAAAGCTGTAGGGTTAAAAAAGGGATCATATACTGTGATTGTTAAAGATGTTTATGGCTGCGCTGATTCTGCAACTGGTGTTGTCAGCGATCCTGAACAAATCGTACCGAAAATCATACTTAAACGTTTAACGATGAGGGGAATTCCCCATGATTTAAGTGCTGTAGTAACACCAAAAAAGAATTATAAATATGATTGGAAACCAACCGATGTTTTCTTTACTGTGAACACACTACCTAATCCAAGATTGAGTTTTTCAGAAACTACAAAAGTAGAATTAACTGTTACGGATTATAAGGGGTGTAAAGGATTTGACTCGTTAACTATTGTGGTAGTGCAGCCATTGTCCGAAATTATGCCTACGGGATTCACGCCGAATTTAGATAATTTGAATGAAGGATTTGGCTTGCCAGATATCTTTGAAATACAAGCCTTCGATGTATATGATCGTTGGGGAGAACAAGTGTTTAGAGGCGGTGTGACTATGCCTCGTTGGGATGGCAAGATTAACGGAGATTTAGCTCCGGTAGGCACTTATTCATATACAATCCAGGCCTTATTGAAAGGGACTGATCAAATAGTAAAACACGGAGGTTCAATCACTTTAATTAGATAACAAAATGAAGAAAATTATTATTACTGTTTGGGTCATTAGTTCTTTCTTAATTGCAAATGCTCAAGATTTGGTGTTTGCACAATATATGGGGTCGTCAATTTATACCAATCCATCTCTCACGGGTACTGGAATCGATAAATTCGGAAATAGCAGCGGTAGGTTGTCAACCTTATATCGTTCACAATGGGCTACAGGCACATTGAATAAATACAGCTCCAATTATTTCGCATATGATCAAAAAGTGAGCGATGGCTTTGGTGGACTTGGATGTTACTTGATTTCCGATAGGGCAGGTGCGGATGGCTTGTTTGCCTCAACCCAACTAAACGCAACTTATGCTTATCAAACGCCGTTTGGAAAAAAAGGTTTGGTTGGCCGATATGGATTATCGGTGGGTCTAAAAAGTCAAGGAGTTGATATTTCAAAATTGCGATTTGAAGACCAAATTAATTACACTAAAGGTGCCGTTGGAAATACACAGGAGGTTTTACCGTCAAATAGAGTGACCAAGGTAGATATGAATCTAGGTTTTATGCTTCACAATGAGAAATTCTATTTTGGAATGGCTTTACATAATATCACAAAGCCCAATTATGATTATTTAGGGACAGTAGATAATTATCTGCCGAGGAGGATGAGCATTCAGTCTGGCGGTAGTTTTTTAATTTTGGATGGAACTTATGGTTCAAATTTAAATTTGCTTCCGAGCCTGACTATAATCAAGCAACAGGATTTTTCTCAGTTTAATGTTGGACTCGGTGTACAATATCAGAATTTTATCATCAGCGGAGGAATCAGGAAATCAATGATTAACGAAAAGAACTCTGATGCAATGTTATTCTCTTTTGGCATTATCAAAGATCATTTACGATTGTCGTACACATATGAAAAAGTTGTTTCTGGCCTGAGATTTTATTCACCAATGACGAGCGAATTTGGAATTCAATATACAATTGAAAATAAGCGCAACAAGATAGATAAGGTATTTAAATTCCCTAAGATGTGAGGTTGCCAATCATTTAAGACTAGTGTGGAATTTGCAAAAAAAGAAGATATCATTATTAATATATGAATCTTGTGTTGTCTACATAGTCTTTCAACTAAGAACGTTAATGTCGGGGTGATTTTTTAGCAATCAGGGGGTGATTTCAAAATAATACTTTTGTTAACGTGCTTAGGAAATTCTCATTTGTTTTTAACCATTACGCTAATGGCGTAAGTTATTCTTTGAAAAAAAGCACGTTTGCCTGTCTATTTCTATTTAACCTCGGCGGTTTATTGGCTCAAATAAATTTAGATCATGGCACCTTAAATGATGCAGTAACGGGAGAATTGGTATACGGAGCCAAGGTTATTTCTAATGATGGTTACATATCCTATTCAGGTATGGATGGTAAATTTATTTTTCATCTTGAAAAAAATCGAGTAGTAAATATTCAAATAATTCACGCAGATTACAAAAAACTTTCCTATGCGTTAGATTACAACGACACAGCACCTTTGATCTTGTTTTTAGTGCCAATCATTGAAACATTGGATGAAATTGGGGTGAAAGCGAAATTTGCCGATGGTAGTGAACGACAGGCCAAAATGCTTGAAAAAAACTCTGAAAACATTATCAATGTAATCCCGTCTAAAACGATCGAATTACTTCCAGATATTACCACGGCGGCTGTATTGCAAAGAGTTTCCGGAGTTGCGATGGAAAGGACAAGTACCGGTGATGCGAGGTATGCCGTGATTCGCGGGATGGACCAACGCTATAATTATACTCTAGTGAATGGAATTAAAATACCAAGTCCAGACAATAAATACCGATTTGTTCCGATGGATATGTTCCCGGCAGATTTGTTGGAGAGATTAGAAGTAGTAAAATCACTTACTGCAAAAATGGAGGGTGATGCAATTGGTGGTGCAATGAATTTAGTTATGAAGGACGCGCCTAATAAATTAACTATTACTTCAAGTGCGAGCTCTGGTTCCAATTTGTTATTGTTAAACCGGGGTTACAGCGAGTTTGACCGCGATGCCATTCAACGTCAATCGCCGTCAGATCAATTTGGAAAAGATCACATAGCAAAACCAAGTGATTTTCAATATAATAGTTTTAATTATCACTCCAAAAAGTATCCATTTAATGGGAATGTTAGTTTTTCTATAGGTAATCGATTATTTAAGAAGAAGTTAGGGGTCATTTTCGCTTTGAGTACTCAAAATCTTTATCGTGGAGCCAATAGCATTTGGATCAAGCCAAACAATCAACCTGTGCCAGGGAATCAGCCTTCATTTGAAGATTTAAATACAAGGCAATACAATACGCATCAATTCCGGATGGGAATTCATAGTAAGATAGATTATAGATTTAATGCGAAAAACAAAATCAGTTTGTACAATTTATTTCTCCAATTAAACGAATTGCAATACAGGAAAACTGTCGATACAAGTCTTTCCATTGGTCGCAGTGGAACCGGTACTGGTAATACCTATACGCTTTGGCGATCTAGAATTCATGACCAGAGTATCTGGAATTCTACTTTACAAGGTGAACATACAATTAGTTCGAAATTGAAATTTGATTGGTCATTGGTTAATTCTTTGGCTAAAAGTGCCATGCCTGATTGGTCTGAATATCAAACAGTAGAGGTTGTTGGTTACGATATTAACGGCAATCAATATGCGACACCGAAAGTATTAAATATTCCTTTCTACAGAATATGGACCCGCAATTCAGACAAAGACCTCGCTGAATACGTAAATATTGTATATCAATCAAAAATTGAGAAAATACCAATAAAAATATCTATTGGGGGGATGCACAGAGATAAACATCGCGACAATCAGTACAATGAGTGGAATTTAATTCCAAAGACTTCTTCTATAGGTCAACCAGTTATTTTTGACGGAGTACTTTCGCCTGAAAAGTTTCAATTTAATGGCACTACCGCAGCACAGGGAAACCCCATTAATCCCTTGATTTATAGAGCTACAGAAAAGATCACATCATCCTATATCATGTTGGAGAGTACCGTTAAACTCAAATTGCACATGAATGCAGGTGTGCGATATGAAAAAACGCAACAGGGTTGGACAACGGCTCAGGATCCTAAGGTTTCTTACGGTGCAAAGGGGCTGGTTCCATATAATGATCTCTTGCCTAGTGTTAATCTGAAATATGTGATTTCTAAAAATAGGAATCTAAGAATGTCTTATTATGCGGCGGTCAACAGACCAGGATTCTTTGAATATGTGCCTTTTCATATTTTCGATGATAACTTTAGTTTGAGTGGTAACCCTAAGTTGAAACATACAACTTCTAACAATTACGATTTGAGATATGAGGTTTTCTCAAATTCATTAAATCAGTTGTTATTAGGGGCGTTTTATAAAGAGATTATCAATCCAATTGAAATGGGAATTGAATTTACCGGTACCTCTAGTGCGACCATGAAGCCTTTTAATTATGGTACGGCTAAGAATTTGGGAGGTGAATTGAATTTCGCTAAATATTGGGGTGTATTTGGGGTTTCTGGGAATTATACGTTTACACATTCTCGAATCAATACATCAAAACTTTTTTATAACAAAAATTACATTTCGGAGAAAACAAGTCAAATTAGACCTTTACAGGGCCAATCGCCGCACATAGCAAATTTTTCAATACTATTCAAATCTCCCAAATTAGGACTTGACGCTCAATTGGCTTGTGTATATAATGGAAGGAAAATCATCATGATTTCGCCCTATAAAGATTTAGATTATTGGCAGCGCGGTATTATTCAGTTGGATTTTTCTGTTGAAAAGAAACTCGTTAATAACCTAGTTTTCTATTTAAAAATAAACAATATTTTAAATGCCCCAGTAATTGTTGATATTTTACAACCAAATATTTATCAGCATGGCAAATTTGAACTGCCAATTCAAGATAGGGGCGATCGTGTGACTGTACAAAAAGAATATTATGGTCAGAATTTCAATTTCGGCATACGATTTAAAAATTCAGTTAAAACAAATAAAACAAATAAAATATGAAAACCAAAATTAATTTTCCGCTTGTGGCTATATCATTAGCCTTGGCCACGTCGTTAATTGTTTCTTGTAAAGAAGATCCAATTGCTCCTATTATTTCTGAACCCGAATTGCAAGTGGGTCAGACTATCACCGGTGACACATTAAAAGGTACAGTTAAAGGTACAATGTTGGCGGGTAAAACGTATTACTTTTATGATCAAGTGGTTGTAAACGCTGGCGACACGCTATTAATGCAAAGTGATGTTAAATTATTGGCGTTAAACCCAAATGCGCAGTTGATCATTAAAGGGGCTTTTGTTTCTTTAGGCACAAAGGATAAGCCAAACTGGATTACTGGTTATGATGCTTATAAAAACCCAGCGAAATACAAAATCAACACTTTACAAGATCCTAACAGCGATCCAGGCTTAATGCCAACGGGTAAATTGTGGGGTGGTATTCAATGTGACAAAACTACGAATATGGTTAATATCAAGTGGACGCATTTGGATTTTGCCGGTGGAACCGCGAGTGCCACAAATCCTCCTTCTGGATACACGTCTGGTGCTGCTTTATTTGTTATTTTCTTCCAAAATCCTAATGGCTTTTTGATTTTGGAGGATTCTTATATTTATGGGTCTTCTACTGATGCATGTCGTGTGAATGGTGGTAAAATTCATATCATGAGAAATACGGTGGAAAAATTGTCTTATAACGATGGTGATGCATTTAATGCCAAAAACTCTACAGTGGGTGATATCGCTTACAACCTAATTGTGGGTACTGCAAAAGGGGGGTCCAAAGCATCAAACAAAGGTACTTATGGTGCCACTCAAACGATGATTAATATGTACAATAATACTTATATCTCTGGTGGTTGGAGAAGTGTAGATCCAGACCGTGGTGCCAATGTGAATTATGAACAAGGCGCCAAAGGGAATGCTTATAATAACATATTTGTCAATTGTAAGACAGGTTTGCGTATTTTGGAAAATCCCGCTGCAGATACTTTGAATTGTTTCTACGGAAATAATTTGAGTTATGGTGATAGCTTGAGAATTGTAAATCAATTTTATCCTCCAACACATGCCTCAAAACCAAATATTAATGATATTCCGAGTCCAGCTTCTTTCTATCCTGGATACCCGAAATATACTTTAGGTCAAGTGTACGATGCTCCTGCATTGGTTGGAAAGAATAATCCTGAGTTTGTAAATTTCCCTTTGCCTACAAAATCAACAGTGAGTTTGTACAATTTTGTTGGTAATTATGATTTTCATATCAAAAGTTCATCTCCTGCAGTTGGTAAAGGATTTACTGGATTCAGTCCAATTGATGCTACAAAAGATGTTAGCAGTAAATCATTGAAAGCCACAGTTACAGCTCCAAGCAAAGATTTGGGTTGCTATCCTGTAGATGGTTCTGGTAATCAACACTAAGAAATTTCGAAAAATAGTAAACGATAGTTCCGCCGATTTCGGCGGAACTATCGTTTTTTATAAACATGGAATTGAGAATCATTGTATTAATTAGCATTTTATTTTTCGTCATTTTGCCGTTGGAAATCTTCGGTCAGAAAACGAAAATAGCAATTTCTTCCAACACAGGAGAGTTTAACTCTTTCGATTTTGTGGCACTCGCCGATGTGCCTTATAATACTCAAAGTGAAGAAAAATTCATCAAATTAATTTCTCGCATAAACGCAATTCAACCTGCGTCAGTTTTCTTTTTGGGAGATTATAAATCATCAAAAACACCTTGTGATTCTATTATTGATCAGAAAATGTTGCGGTATTTTAGTGAATTTACGCCTCCGGTTATTTATACTCCGGGCGACAATGAATGGACTGATTGTATTGATAAAAATGAGAAGTCGGATGGTTCATTTCCAATCAAAAGGCTTCAGTTAATACGTGCACTTTTTTTTCAGAGTGATAGTAGTATGGGTATCAATAAAATTCATCTCGATCGGCAATCTAATTTAAACGGATTTAGAGATTATCCTGAAAATATATTTTTTATTACTAATAATGTCGCATTTTCTACTGTTCACATTGTGGGCTCAAATAATAATTTGGGCATGGAACAATTAAAAATTAATGAATATTACAATCGCGCAGTTGCGGATTCTGTTTGGCTTGACCTGTCTTTTATTAGGGCTGTTGAATCTAATACATCCGCTATGGTAATCTGCATTCATGCTGATATGTTTTATCCAGACAAAGGCCGGTCAGGATTTATTCGATTTCTTTCACAACTCCAAGATTGTGCATCCAAATATGGCAAACCAATATTATTAATCAACGGCGACTCGCATCAATTTTTGATCGACAAGCCCTTAAAGAATTCGAAGAATAAAGTGTTCAATAATTTTACTCGAGTCCAAGTTTTTGGCGAAGAAGAGGTCGGAGCAGTGGGTATTCATGTCGACATAAATACACAACAGATTTTTTCCTTTTATCAAATAATCATAAACGAATGAGAACTATTTTTTACGTAATAACTTTGTTGCTAGTTGATCTATCTTTTGGTCAAGGAGGTTGTACTGACCCTCTGGCTTTGAATTATAATCCAGCAGCAAAATGGAATAACGGAAGTTGTTTGTATCAAGATGCAAAACAGCCTTTTAATTTGTTAAGCACTCCAAAAACAGGGATTGTGGAATCTTCTGGTTTGGTTTTTATTGATGGCTACTTTTTTGAACAAAACGACGCAGGAAACTCGAGTCAATTTTATAAAGTTTCACCAATCACGGGTGAGATTATTCAGAAAATCACACTTTCCAATTACGGGAATATTGATTGGGAAGATTTAGCCTATGACAGTCTGTATTTTTATATTGCCGATTTGGGTAACAATAATGGGATACGTAAAGATTTGAGGATATTAAAAATAAGCAAATCACAATTCATTGGCGATACGACAGCAAATGTGACTGTAAAAGCCGACGTGATAGAGGTGAGTTATAAGGATCAAACTAGTTTTATTTCTACTAGTACACATAATTTTGATTGCGAAGCATTAATAGCATTTAAGGATTCCTTGTATTTGTTCACGAAGAACAGAGGTGATAATAAAACAAAAGTATATAAGGTTTCAAAAACCCCGGGCAAATACATATTAACTCCATTTATTAGTTTCAATGTGAATGGTTTAATTACTGCTGCCGATTATTGCATCAAACGCAATGAAATTATATTATTGGGCTATCAAACGAATCATTCAAATAGCTTTATATATTATCTCAATGATTTTCAAGGGGATTCGTTTTTTTCTGGAAATAAAAGGCGAATACTACTTACGGGTGGTCCAGTGGATTGGCAAACAGAAGGGATTTGTTATAAAGGTGATTCTATGATATATTTGTCATGCGAGTCTGCAAATATTTCTAATACTATATATAAATCAAGTCGAAATAATTTATTGACAGCTGCCATTCGCAATGTAAATAAGTCAATGATAATTTTATACCCTAATCCAGCATCGGATAACTTGAGAATTACATCTCAATCCAGTTTGGGTAAAATAAGTGTGTTTAATAGCTACGGGGAATTACTTCGAGTTTTAGAGACACTTGAAAAATCGCTTGAATTTGATTTGAAATCACTTGTAACTGACTCGTCCGTAATTTATTTTAAAATCGTTAATCAAGATTCATTTGGCGTTTATCCCATTACGATATTACATTAAAACAATTTGTCGATAGACTAAATGAGTAAAATCTATACGAAAACATAAAAATGAAAAAAATAATGATTTTGCTCGCTGCAATTTGTATGGTAACGTTGTCATGCAAAAAAGAACAAACAACGATTAAATCAATTATTGTGGTTGAAGAACCTACTTGTGGATTTAAGGCAATTGTGTTAGTTGGGGATAATTCTGTAAAAAAAAGTTGGGTTAGCGCCAGCGCAAATAAAGCGAACGCAATTAAACCTTTAAGTGGCGTTGATTATTTTGCCAATCGTGGCGGACTAAATCCAAATGAGTTAACTTTAATGAGTTTCGGAAAATTTACTGATGACCAATCAGACCTAGTGGGTAGGATTACGATATTTATAAATAATGTTTCTGATACAGGTTCATTTACACTAGACAATAATAATTATGCAGTTTTATCTATAATAAGTGGTGCTACTTTAAAGCATTATGCTACCGATCTGGATAATAAAGGCGTATTGAATGTAACAAATTACAATACCGTTAACAATACCATTTCCGGTAACTTTAGATTTCAAGCGGTTTCTGATTCAAATGCCATTAACTTACAAAATGGAACTTTTATTGATATTCCATTTAAACAATAAACTGGTTTAAAACGTCTTTTTTTTGGGAGCTTACAACAGGGTTGAAATTGCATTGTATGTGCGTAATTTTGATGGGATGCGTCTTGGTTTGAGTCGAGTTGTTTTTTTGAAAATAATCGAATGAATATATTAAAATTTTGGATTTTCACAATCGCGTTTGTTTTGGTGTCAGGGCTCCAAGCGCAAGTTGTTTCGGATACTTTGCCCTTTGCCATTTCGAGTATCAAAAAGTTGAGTGATGAGGATTTGCAAAATAAAAAGGAGGGGGTGTATCTCACCGGAATTCCAGATATCAGCGTGGATCCAATCAATGGCTTGGGTTATGGTGGAGAAGGGTCATTGTTCTTCAATGGAAAAAAATCGAATCCGTTTTTCAAATACACACCCTATAATGCGGAATTGGACATCGCCGTTTTCAATACTACGAAGAATCAACGGGAGCTAATGTTTGTTTTAGATATGCCTTACATTGGTAGGTCGCCTTGGCGACTTCGTGCAGAGGCAGGTGTTGAGACCAATCCCAATCTGCTATATTTTGGAGGGGATAATCGGAGTATGTCGGGATTGAGTCTTTATCCAAATAACGACAGTTTGCAGGTGCCTCTTCAAAATTTGCCCTATTCCAAATACGAATCACTCATGAATCAGAAAGGTTTGGGCATGTATAATGGGTATTCAAAAACTGAATATATCCTAAACGTGAGTATGGAGCGCTCATTTTGGGAAAGTAAAATGCGGGCGTTGGTGGGTTTGGAGATGGCGCAGATAAATATGACAACCAGCGGACCAAGAAGTATGTTACAAGAGGATGCTGCGAAAGGGTTGGCCTATGGCTTGGGTAAAAGCAATATCAATTTCTTTCAAACGGGTTTGATTTACGATACGCGTGATTTGGAAACCGATCCCAGTTCGGGTTGGTTTATGGAGTTGACCAATGAGCTGTCTTTGAAGAGTTTTGGATCGAGATATAACATCAACAAACTGTATTTTCATGCCAATGGGTATTTTGATTTATTGAATTCGCATCCCCGGGCGATGATTTTGGCAGTAAGGGTTGCTGGCGGACATACGTCGAAGGATGCCCCGTTTTTTGAGCTTCAAGATCAATGGAGTTCCGAAGGAAGTACAGAAGGCTTGGGCGGGCCCAATACCTTGAGAGGGTTCAAGCAATCGAGGTTTTTGGGTCGCGTGATGACGTTTAATACCGTTGAAATGAGATGTCGCGTCGCCCAATTTGGATTCTTGAAGCAACATTTTGCCATCAGCGGAGTTCCGTTTTTTGATTTTGGAAGTGTGAGTGATAATTTGGGAGGGGCTTTGTTAAAAGGTAATTATCGACATTCATCGGGATTGGGAATGCGGATTGCCTGGAATGTGAATACCATTTTGCGATTTGATTATGCGATTTCTAATGAGGACAAGCAGTTCTTTTTTAATTTGGGGCATGCTTTTTAGAAGCGATATAACGGGGTACTGTCGGGTTCGGTCGCTTTAATTCGTCCCCACTTCGTCGGAACCAATCACCTCTAAAAACGCCCAATTTTACACATTGTTTAACGCCTTAGTTAGCATCATTATCAATGGAACTAAGGTTACTCATAGATGACGCAAATTTTTGGGTTGAGCACCAGACTTATATGCCTGAAGAAATTGCAATCCGATTTAAGCACCGTTTGGTATCTATTCATTGCTTCCCCACTGGAAATGGCAGGCATTCCAGAATCATGGCAGATTTGATTGCTTTGCATGTGTTTGGATTGAATAAATTCAGTTGGGGGAATAGCAGTTTGGTTGATAGTTCTGAGCAGCGTAAAATGTATCTCAAGGCTCTGCAATTGGCGGATAATGGTGATTTTTCTCAACTGATAAAGTTCGCACGTTCTTAAGCATCCTTGTAAAAGTTGGTCATATTGATCCTCCAGCGCCGCTGCAAATTGACCCCCTAAAGTGAAGAGGTGTTTTTAAGTAGAATAGTGAGGCTTGCACTAGATTCCAGGTTTCGAATCCAAAGGAGGCTTGTCTGCCAGCGAAATTATTGGTAAATTTACATTGAGAAATGAAGCCGAAAAAGTTCCTAAAATGGCGTAGTTAAAAGTAAGTGCAATTATAAAGCTTGACTTCAAAGTGCTAACGCAAAATTTGGTGTAACGATACCACAACAAACAAAAGAACCCCCCTTGAAATTCAAGGGGGGTTCTTTTTGTATAGCAATGCGTTATCACTACCGAGAAAATTTAGAGTTCGTCCGCCCGCTTTTTTGAATCGATCCAAGAAT
>Ga0209597_1001464_pt1 | contig 15443 bp, 21 predicted proteins | sample M_140625_MF_Meta_FD_187316 | JGI IMG/M metagenome (GOLD analysis project Ga0209597, IMG submission 187316) | Freshwater microbial communities from Lake Montjoie, Canada to study carbon cycling - M_140625_MF_MetaG (SPAdes) (version 2) | ecosystem: Environmental > Aquatic > Freshwater > Lake...
AAGTTTTAATTTTAGGTTTCATTTCGCTGTTTTGCGCATCCCATAAAAGCTTAGTTGCGTTAAATAGTTTAAAGTCATTTTCACGCTCACTATCTTCACGAATAATTAACTGCCAACCTGCACCTTGAATAGCACCATTTTTACCAGCTGTACGTGTCTTAGCATTAAGCCAAAGTATTGCGACATGGTCGATAACATTGATAGACTTGTAAGCCTCTTTTATCAGCTCATTATAAGCCGCTAATTGTAGCCAATAATGGTCATAGATAGTATTTGATGTCTTGATGTCAATAAGATAGTTTTTGCCGTTTATTTGCGCTATACGGTCAACTGTTCCAGCGTAGCCTAACTGCTCACTGATGAAGTTAATCTCGCTAAACATTATCTCCTGTTCTACTTGCTTACGGTACTCTACATAACGCTCAAACATAGTCCACTCAGACATCTTGTAACCTATGTTGCCTCCGTTATCTAATAAGTTAACCTCTTCACCGGCATCGTAACGCTCAGTAAGGCTGTGTACGATAGAACCACGTCTCCCGGCTTCATCTCTGATGGTATCTGCCTCTTCGCCAACTTGTTTGAGCCATTGGAAAAAATGGGCATCTTTAGGATAAGCTTGTAGAATGGTTGTAACGCTAGGAATAAATGTACCAGATTCTGATGAGTAGAATCTGTTGTCTGTAAATGTAATTTGCTTCTGATTAGTATCGATAAAATAATTGCTCATACTTTTTAATTTTAGGATTTTTTAGTTTTAGTATTCGTTCTTGTTTTTGTTGTTTGATTATTAGTTCGATTATAGAACTCAATTTTTTTTTGGTGTTCAATATCTTCTCTCGATTTGAATAGTTTGTCATACAATTTTTTTAAGTATTTTACCATAAATAATTTGTTAGATTGTGGTTTAATCTTAAAATAAGCTTATCAATAGCTTTTGTAAAATCAACACAGGTACAAATAATAAAATCGTAAATGTCCTGCTCTTTGTAATCGCGCTCCATCTCATCCCAGTAGTTGTCAAAAGTAAGATGGTAAGATTTTGTTACTAGTTTACCAGTACTCATATCTTGTGTCTCAAAATATAGACGGTCATGTCTTAGCAGATATTGTACAAATGCATGTACAGGAATTACAATGGTATTATCAATGTAATTGTTTTCATAAATCTGCACAATGATTGTATCATGTCTTAGTACAAAGTCATGAATTTGGAATAGTCTCTTTTTTTGCATTTTGTTTGATTTTGAATAATGAATAATCTTGTAAAATGTTTTTTGCCGCTGATGGGCCACCGAGTAAACTTATCTGATCATCTGATAGATAGATTAATACGGGTTTCTTTTTTTGATTGTCTGGAATAGGCTTACGCCCTCGTTTTTTTGTTTCTGTTTGCATAAATTTAAAGTTGGTTAAAAATTGAATCGCCAAGTAAGGCAATAATAATAATGATGGTTACAATGATTGTGTCTTTGGTGGATTGCTTCATTTTTTTTTTGTTTATAAATCAAAGATAAGGGATGTTAATTTAATTAACCAAATATTTATAAAATATTTTTTATTTTTTTTATTATATCCTAAATGTCAGCGCAAAACTGACAAATAAGATATAAAAAAAAACCTCCTGTGTAGAAACACCGGAGGAAATGAAAATTACAAGCCGTACCCCTTTGTAGATTGGCTCAATGTAGAAACATTAAGCCGTTATTTACTAAACTAAAAAAAACTATATTTTAAAGTACAGTTCTGCTTCTGCAGTTCTGCGCCTGGTCAATCCTTTAAGTTCTATCATTTCTCCGCCAACCCTCGCTTTATTCCAACGCATAAATTCAGTTTTTATTGCAGGATCATTAGGATTGACTAATATTTTTTTTCTAAGAGTTGAATTGGCAAATGCACCAATACCAAGATTATAAATAAACGATAACAATGAATCAAATTGATTCTGATTAAGATTTAAACCATACAAAGCATTAGATTTATTTTTTAATTCCCACATAAGTAATTCCTCAGCTTGTTGCTCATTTATAGTATCACTTAATTTTACTTTTCTGCCATCAGTATACATGGTGCTTCCCCATCCAATAGTAGGCACATTTGCCGGGCATAAATAAGCTTTAGCTTTATACCCTTCAAACATCTTAATCAAGTTTATGCAGTTTTTTGAAGCTATCATTTTTTAAATTGTATTATGTTACACATTATGCTTAATAAAAGTGCTATTATAAGCCACATTATCCAACGATTCTTTGCTGTTACTTTATTTTGAAGCTTTCTATTTTGTTCTAATAAATCATTGCATTTATTGTTGCAAGATATAAGTTCAAGCTCACATGATCTAATTGCTGCACTATCCTTTATTTGCTTTGTAATGGTATTTACTTTGTATTCAGTAGCTACAATTGTAGGACCAGTAACAAACTTAGTTTTGTTATGTGTTAGCCAAATTGTATCAATATTACCCGGTTCATATCCTGGACATTGCAACTCTACAAAATCATACTCAATCTTAGTTACCGTATCTATTTTACTAATTACACATGGAAAGGTATCCTTGCAGAATTTTGCAAGAAGTTCGGGATGTTTTGCGTTTAATTTGTCAAGTTTTCGGCTTGGATTACAACTAATCAGTAGTATCAGCACTGGTATCAAATATCTCATTGTAAATGTTATTTATAGATTCGCTAATAATAGCAATTGCTTGGAATTGTATTGTATTTATTACCTCTTTTTGCTCTTCATTCATAAGTCCAGTATCCAACATATCAATGGCACCTAATGAGTTAAATGCAGCTGCAATAAATTCCCCATCTCTGCTATCAAACTCAATGTCAATAGATTCATCTTCAAAAATTACTTTCTCTTTATTTAGCATAATTTACCTTTTATGATTGAATAATTTTTTACAGTATAATCACCATCTTTAGCTATTTGTATGTGAGCAAAGCCATGCATTGTATTACCAACCAATGGTGAGTAATCTGCTCTAAGCTCACATAGGCAACCTGTACTCCAACAGCTGATTATTTTGCCATCTAAATCAGTTTCGGGATGGTGGCTTGGTCTATGTAGATGCCCAACAATTAATGACTGCTTTGCCCTTAAAAATGCGCCTCGTGATGGGTTAACTGGAGTGAATGCACCTTTAAAAATATGATGGCCATGAGTGATAGATAATTTCCCTGCTTTGACAAGTACTTTGTCATCTAAAATCTTAACCCCAACAGAATTAAGTTGCAATCTTTCCTCTAAGAAAAAATAGTCGTCGTCCCAAATTTCTCGTACTTTAGAGTATAAGAATTTTTCCCATCTAATGCAATGGTTACCTTTAAGCCAATAAATTGAAACCTTTGGGAATGCTTTGCGTAGCTGAACTAGAAACTCTTTTGTCGCATCAAATTCCTGCTTTATACTTCGTTTCTTTGGATCACTTTCAAACTTACTTACCTGATGCATATCAATTAAATCCCCATTGATAAATATAGTATTTACTTTTTCTTTTTTGCCGTAATTTAATGCTATAGTGACTGCAGGAATATTGTGGTAAGGTATATGGAGATCAGATATAAGCAGAATATTATCACTGCATACAGGAAGTATATATGGTTCTCTTTGTTCTTCATAAGATTGCGGTAAATTATACGGATTTAAAGGGCGTGATTCTTTCATAACAAAATCTTTATTTTGTAACCATTTTAAATTACGTTTTCCGCTTTTTCCCTCAATTGTTCTTAAAGATGACCTGCAATGTTCTACATCTTTAAAAGACAAATTATTTTCCGCATACATTATCCTTGCCAACTTTAATGTTGGATAATCAGGATATTTTTTCCTATACTCAATTGCAATATCAATTTTCTTTGCCAAATAATTTACCGGTTGAATTGGTAAACAAATTTTTCATGATGTAAGCAAGTGCTGTTGTTAATGCCATTGTTCCGATTGCCTTCCAATCAAATACTAAACTCCCTGCTTCAACTGTTTGATAAACAATAGTTATAACTGTTGACAATACTGCCATAATAAGGCCTTTTAAAAAGTCGGTTGAATTAAGTGTTAAAAATGGACTGTTCATAATTTATTTTTTTGATTTTTTATAAATAGAATATACGCCACTTATAATAGCTATTAAAGATGCAACAAAAGTTAGCACTGGTTGAATATCACTAATAGATATTACTGCACATATTCCGCTAATTGCTGTTAATGGTGGGTTATCGTGATTCATTGTTTATTATTTTAAATTCCCTCATATTCTACTGACCATAAATTTAAATTAGTTGGTATTTGCTCTTCAGTAATCTCATACAGATCAGATTGATTAACTATTTTAGGATGATTTTCTAATGTATCATTCCAATCATTTGTATTTACAATGATATAAGCAATTCTTATATTTTCCGATGGCAATTCCGTTATTTTTCTGCGTATGTATCTCATATTAATTTGTAAAATAAGTTACTGTTGTTTGAAAATATATTGCGATTAATGCACTAAATGTCAAACTTATTTCAAATCCATTATTTCCTGAATTATTTCTAATGCCACCACGATATGATGTTACCTGTGCATTTGCCAAAGTATTTCCACCATTACAATAAGCAGGATATAAAAATGAACTTGCTGAATTTAATCCTGCAGGTTTTGCAGGTGTAGGTGCATCACCAGGTAATGGTATTACAATTCCAGTATTAGAACCAGCAGAAGCAGTAGCATACACTAATGATACGGTTAATGTAACCATATTTCCTATTCTTGTCCATCTATATGAATGATTCGTTGCGCCTGATGGGTTGGAATTACTCCATGTAATTGTTCCTGTATAAGTTCCTGTTGTATCTTTAAAATATTGTGCCGTTGCATTTGCTGTTGCTGATGTATTGTTAGCAGCAAATGTGTATGCTGGTAATGATTTACGCTGAAATACTGCAGTATCTGTAGTATTTAGCTTAGCATTTATACGATTAGAAAGGCTTACTGTGTCACTAGGACTTAGCTTAGCATTTATACGATTAGAAAGGCTTACTGTGTCACTAGGACTTAGCTTAGCATTTATACGATTAGAAAGGCTTATTGTGTCACTAGGACTTAGCTTAGCATTTATACGATTAGAAAGGCTTACTGTGTCACTAGGACTTAATTTAGCATTTATACGATTAGAAAGACTTACCGTGTCACTACCTCCTAATTTAGCATTGATACGATTAGAAAGACTAACCGTATCTGATGTTAATGCAAATGTCCCTGATTTATCAGGCAGAGTATGGTTTCTTACTTGCGTTAAACTAGTAGTAAATATATTTGATTGAATTGTATCATTAAGATGCAATTGCATAAACCCATCTTCAATAACTAATAATTTGTGATTATCTGCATCCTCAACATGAAAATCTCCATCAGTATAATGTATACTACCATAATTTACATTAGATTCATCTAACAAATAAACTTTGTTTGTATACAAATCGTGTGTGCCAATATTTACATCTTTATTTGCACCAGTATAAGGAACTTTTGTGGTATCGTTTCCACTTGCAGGTATAGTAATATTACCTGCTGCATCTGCTATATTACCATTTACAGAAATAGGAATTCTACCACTTGTATTTGGTACTTGAAGTCCAACATTTACATCAGGATTATTTATTAATTCAACATAAGGATAAGTGCCACCACCAAATTTTAAACTACCTGTTGCGCCATAATTTATTTCTAATAAATTATCAGAAGTACCTCTATTACTAACTATTAATTGATTTGTATTTCCTGTAAAATCTAACCCAGTAACTAATGAACCTAAAGTTAATCCATTTACTGTAATATTATTTGTACTTGTTGCACCTTGTGTTGTCACCTGTTGTAATGTTGGTATTGCACTTGCTGATCTTACATCACTAAGCTTAGCCAATGTATCAGTAGCATCTATTGTTTGTACTGGTAAGAAAATTATAGATCTAGTGCTATCCTGCCCTTTTAGTTTTTGTGACATGTATTTATTGACAAATTCAATTGTAGCTTGAGGATATGTATATTGATATATTCCACCACCAATTGAATCACCAAGAGCCATAAAAGGCATGAAATTATTATCCATTCCTGAAATGTAAACTTGATTAGCTGTAGATTTACCATAAAGACTAATATCTTTATTTATAGATGTACTGCCTGTATTAAGTACACTTTGTAAATCCTGATTACCACCACCACCTGATGTATTAACCGTATCCCAACCAAATTGATTAGTCCACATATAAAGTAGAGCTCCACACGTATCTATTGCTAAAGCCCCATCTTTTACTTGACTACCACGAATAGTTGGAACGCCACAAAAACTCGGTAGATGTAGCGTCGAGTCTACTTTTAAACGCTTCATTTGATAACCAGCAGCTGTCATCGGTGTGTACTGTGAAGGTTGTGCAAACGTAGTAATTGTGCATAAAAGAATAGCACATAATAATAGGTATTTAAATTTGTCCATAACTTATATTTGGTACTCCAGTGCCTTTAAATGATGCTGAAAATGTTGTTATATTATCAAATGATGCAGTCTCGTTTATTGATTCAATATACACTTGACAAACTTTATACAAATAATGATTATCGTCATCAGTTTCAAAATATTGTATTTGAAATGAATCTCCATTAATGAATTTGCTGTATAATAAACCCATACTTATTTTATCAGGATAATAACCATCAATACCACCAGTAAAATCATTATTTATATTAGTTTGAGGCGTACTACTAAGTGACCAAGCACATTGGCAAGCATTGCCATTTATATCATTACCTAATCCTGGTCTTGCAGTAATTATTAATGCGTTTCCACTTATTGTTGATGTATAACCAGTTGAACCAGCATTTATACCATTATTCAAATAAGTTAAAAAATCTGCAAAAGTTGCAAAAGTGCCAGTTGATGTAGCAAATAAATTTACCCATCCTAAAGGCTCAAAAGCTCTTATTAATGCGTATAACTCACCACTTGTAGGAAATATACCACTATCAGAAATATCAGTTAAATCTAAGGTTGTAGTTGCTTTTGTTTCGTTTATTTGTGGCTTATCTAAAAAAACCAATCCCTCAATATTTCCGCTATATTGTTTACCTGATGGTAAGAATGTTTTAAATGCTCCTGATTCAGTAACTGATGTTTCAATAAAGTCTGTTGATATGTCGAATGTAACTGATCTAGCGCAGCCAATTGGAAGGTACCCAATACCTGTAGCTGTTTGAGTATACATACTAAGTATTACATCTTCACCTCGTACTAATCCCATTGCTTAATTATTTTCATAAAGATAATTAAATTGATAGAGAATATTAAATAAATAGTTGGTATAATCAGTAAAATTATCTACATAACCAATTTCACTATTAAATACTTCCCACATTGTAAATTCAGCTGAATCATTCTTATAATCTATAGCAATACTACCTAATAACATTTTGTTATGTTGTAAATCACCTGCAAACTCATTGCTAAATATGGCTAAGTTGCTAAGTATACCATTTGCATTCCTTATGCTCAATAAATTGCCATTAAACTTTGTTCTAGGTTTATATCTTTGGAACATGTATGTAGATGTAACTAATTGACCTAAATTGTTATAAATCTGACTTGGTATGCCTGTGTTATAACCTTCTCCAAATTTCCAAGTAGTACATTTATCTTGAAGTATGCCAGTTTGAGATGTTAAAAATAATGTGCCTGATATTGTTGATCTTAAACTGTTATCAATTTGTATTTCAACATCATTTACATTGTTTAATTTTCTAGATTGACTTGCTGTATGTGTATGTCCAATTGTATTTAATTGACCTCCAACAATCCACGCTAATCTTATATTTACATTTCTATAAAACCACTCAACATCATCACCAGTTCCAAGCCAAGCATTAACTAAATAAATATTTAAAATGCAATCAAAAGGTACTTTTTGTGTTTGAAAGCTTACAGAATGCCATTGTATTGCATTGTCACCTGGATTAATTGTATAGATTAAATTATCATCAGAATATACAGTAGTCCATGAACCATCATTTTTTAAAAAATATACTGTAGTGCCGTCTGTTATTCTTACCATTTGTGATAGTCTCAAATCAAAATAACCCGAAAATCTATCATCATTAGATCGGATATCAAATGTTAATTCAAAAGTATCATTTTTAGATAATTCAATATCATTTGACTTCGCTTTACTAATTGTATCAGTTGAACAAAATCTTTCTATCTCTTCATTAAATGAATTAAAAACTTGTCCAATGTAAATATTCCCAGCTAATTCAGGTGTCCAACATGGTACTTGATATTTTCTAATTGTAATTCCTGATATTGTTTCTGTTAAAATTAAAGGCCCTAAATCATCAAATTGATTATTACATATTAAACTCTCAGGCTGTACATAATTAAACGTCTCTAATGTCCTTATATAAGGTCTAATAATAGATTTTAATAAGCCGGTTTCAACTTTATTACTTGAATCAATTATAAATGATTTATTGATAGTAAACTTATCAAAATATGTAAATGTTATTTCATCATACCTATAATAATCTAGTAAAGTTCCACCTTCTTGATAATCCAAAAACATATCAGGTGTTCTAACTATCCACCATGAATTAAGTGATTGAAAGCAAGTCATGTTAAAACGCTTCATAATTGCCTCTAAAACATCATAACAACTCATGTACTCATTACCTTTTAAAAATGTATTAGCTAATAAGGTAACATCTTCAAGCATCCTTGTTTCGCCTGTATCAACAAAAATTTCACCATCTGTGGGAGTAATGTGACCATAAAAAGATAAAGGCAAATCTAAATAAGTAGAACGTAGACATAATTTGATAAAAGTTATTAAAGGAATATAACCTTCAAGTGATACTACTTGTCTATAAGTTATATCAAATGTGCCTATAATTAATACTGGTATTTCTTCTACTATTTGTATGCACCATCCAGTATATACTAAATCAATTTCACCCAAATTAGCAACCATTGTAAATGGCGTTCCATCTATTGTAAATGTTTGACCAGGTTGCACTTCCCAAGTTTCAACATTTATAACGATGTAAGGACCTGCGGGAACAAATACACAACTTACATCTGTTAATGTAGTAACATCACCAAATAAAAAAGCTGCTCTATCTAAGTTTATATCTTTTATGGTACCTAAATTATCTGTTGCCGTTATTGTGATTTCATGTACAAAATCTATCTGAACCTCACTACAATCATCTTGCAAAATATACCCTTCAAATAATACAGTACTACTACCTGTTACATCATCACCAATTAATCTAACTAAATACTCATTATCATTATTTGAGTAAAAGTCTAACAATGATAAGCCATTTGCTGTAGTAAGATTTATGGTTAATGTGCTTCCTTTTATTGGTGCCAATGGATCATCTTCTTGCCACTCTTGTACTACCGGTGTAGCGCCCAATATAATAGTTATAGGATCACTAGTATAGCTTTCTTGATAGATATTAACCGTGTATCTGCTATTAGTCCTAACTGAATCAAATGAGCCTGTATATTTTAATGCCATTATGTTGTACGTGCATAAGTAGCACTATATTTTTTGTTACTAAAATAAATATCTTGACCTCGTAAAATGCCATAAATTTCAACAGATCCACCAACACCACCCATCATATTTGCCGTTTGAGCTGCAGGAATAACTTGACTACCTCTAGGTAAATTAATCATCTCTGGTCCACGCTCACCAACTAATGCCATGCCACCAGGAGCATTACGTGTACCAACCGCAAATTTATTTTGTGATGATAAAGAATTTTTTATTAATGAACCCAATGTTACTAATGCAACTCCTGCAGCTAATGCTAAAAATGGATTTGCTAAAGCTTGAGCTATTGCTTTTTGTGCTAAAATACCAGCAACACCTATTGCTATTACTTGTTCACCTAAAGTAGAAATGATACCGCCTAATTGGTTAAATAACCCTCTAAATACATCAATTAAATTTCCTCCAGTTATTGCAGTTGATAAAGCTTCACCTAACCCTACACCAATAGCTACAATTGAAGATTGTACTGCAGATGCCAATACTTCTGTTAAATCAACTGCTTGTTTTTTGATATTATCAATACTTCCTTTCGGAATATCAAATGGAATTGATATTGGTGTTAGATTAATCTGATCTTGTAATGATTTTACTAAATCTTTTGGCTTGACAGTTTCTAATGATCTTTTTAAAGCATTTAAATCTAAAATTAATGGTAAAGTAAATGAACGATTAGCATTAAATTTTCTTATTGCTGTTTCAATAAATGAAGTATAAGATTGAATATTAGCTTTTGTTGCTGGTTCGTTAAATGCAATAGCTATTTTTACATTACCTTCTATTTCTTGTAAAAACTTTCTATACGCATCTGCTAATGTTTCAACATCTTTTTTAGCTTTAGGTATTTTCCCTGCTTTATCAGGTTTGATTTCAGGCAATTTTATTGCATTACTTAATTTACTTAACTCAGCAGTTAATGCAGCTATTTTAGCTTTGGATGCATCAATATTTCCTTGTTTTTTTCTATCTAATGCAGTATTTATTTCTTCTACTTTTATTGCCGCATTTGCCCCCTCACTACCAAATTGTTTTAAATTATTTACAATGCCAGAATTTAAAGCTTTACCAATATTTAAAATACCTTTTTCTGATTCTGTTAAAGCTCCACCTTGTATAGTTATTAAATTATTTAACTCCTTTTCAATTCTACCTTGTAATAACTTTGCAGTAATTGTATTTTGTAATGATGAAATATAAGCATCATAAGCCGTAGTTAATCCTTCAACTTTACCTTTTTCTAAATCTAAATCTCCAAATATTTGTGGATTAATTTTTTTTAATTCTTGTAATGCAGATAGCTTTCTATCTCTAGTCTCATTCTCATTATTAAGTACTGCTATTAAAGATGTAACATTAGTTGCCTCTTTTGCTAATTCACTAGTAATAGCTGATAATGCTTTTGAAGTTTCATCTGCTATATCTTTAGTTTCTTTTGCTTTTCTATTCCAAGCACTAAATCCTATTTGAGCAAATGTTATTGCAGATGTTATTACACCAAACGCCAAACCCAAACCAGCCGGACCACTTAAACCACTAACTAACGCTTTTAATGCTCCACCTGTACTACCAGTCTCAGCTTTTAATCTACCAAATGATTCTACTAATGGATTGATGTTGTTTGCTATACCTATAAAGCCAAATGGCGCATCTTGAGCAATTCTAGATAGATTCTGTAATGATTGCCCAGCCTGTGCAGAACCATTATTTAAACTGCTCTTTAATGCATCACCAGTTTTCTTAGCTTCAGTAGCTGTAGTCTTTAAAGCATCAGTTGTATTCTTAAGCCCTGTGCTGACCTTATCAAACCCGGTTGCTGTAACTATTATCTCTATCTCTTCTGCCATTATTTAATCTTTAAATTGTGTCGCTCTAAAATAGCATTGTAACGCTCAGCCGTCATTGGTTCAATCTGTTTTTTCTCTTGCTCATCATCCATTGGCCAAAAACGATTAATCTTACCAATTGCCTTACTTCCTGCCATTGCTTCTGCTATGCGAAAAGAGGCAAAACGAATGACCATAGCCGATTCCTTTTGCCTCTCCTGGTATCCCTCACACGCTGCATAAAACTCATGAGGCATTGAGCAATAATATTGATCTACACTCCATCCTAACTTACCTAACGCAAACTTTAAGTTGTCGTAGCACTGTTCTCTATGGCTTTTTTTTTCTCCTCATTTTCTCTAATCTCTTGACCTTGCTTAATCAAATCATTCCATACTTTAGTCTCGTTAAGCAGAATAGTTACAGCCTGTATCTGCTCGTTCTTATTCTCCATTGCATCAACCCAATCACATACTAACTCCCATGTGTACTCGACATCCTCACGCTTTAATCTGCTATAACCTAACATACCACCATACACCATCGCATACATAAATCCTGATGTAGTTTCACCATCATTATATTCGTGAAGCTTCTCAATGGCTAATTGATTGAATTTAATGCCGTATTCTTTGCCGTTTAGTATAATTTTCATTTTAGTTTGTTTGTTTTAAATAATAGTTAATTTGATTGACCTAATTACAAGCCAATCAAATTAACCTATGTTATTAATTAAGCTTGTACAGATATTATTGGTGTTCCTTGTGGCTGTATAGAACCAGTAAATGTCCCGATAGAATCAAATGCATATGTTGAACTTAATTCACTTAAAAATCCTGTTCCACTTTCAATTTCATCACCAGTTACTGGTGTCTCAGGTGCAATCTTCCAGCCTATTGTTGTTTTACTTCTCAACAATTGACGTAATGATGTACCACTGATTTTTCCACTATCAGGATCTTGTAAATGTTGTCCTTCAAAAGAATAAGACAATTCTAATGTGCCTGGACTTTTATCAGGTCCACATGCTGATGATGCATCTACTACAGTTACTGAATCAGCTTTACCTACTGAAGTCAAACAAACTACAGTATCATAATCGGTTCCACCTTCAGGATCAATGAATAATAACATTGTACCACCTGCTACTTTGTGTTCTGCCATTTTATTTAAGTTTTAATTTGTTACTAAATTACGAAAATATCTTGTTTAAAAATCAATATACGAGAAATAAATACTTTGCCACCTAAATTTCCAAATCTTTCAGTCCTATCTGTTTGTAGGCTTAAATTAGTCATTTGTAATCCAAATGATGATAAGTCTAGGTTTGAGGTAGATGTAGGCTTAATTGCCTCTAAAATCTGCCCACACGCTGTATTTAATGTTTTGCTATTGTTGTATTTGTATTCCCAACTATGTACGCTTAATTGTACAGTTAATTGTACATCACTGCTATTAAATGTACTTGTCTCAGTTGATGTTGCGTCATTAATGACACAATATATTTTATGCTTTACATCATCAGGCTCCTCACCCTCATAAACAGGAATATCTAAATCATTCACTATCTCATAGTAAGCTTGTAATATTGCACTGTTTACATCTCTCATAACTTAAATATTTCTCTTAAATTTTTTCTAAGCACTGGTAATGTTTTTTGCACTGATGGATAAATAAATGGTCTAGCTTTTACCCCTTCTCTCAATATTTTTAATGCCGTAACATAAGCATATTTAGGATCCATTTTACCCGTTCTATTTGCCCATCCAATAAGAGAATCAACAAACTGTTTAAACGTTCCACCTGTACTTCCTTTAAATGTTGCTGCATATGCTTGCCAATCTGCAGGCAAACTGCTAACATAAGCCGCTGCATATTTCCTAGTACCAAATTCTACATATGCTGCATATTTTGCTGATGCTACAACACTTGATGAACCTTGTCCATATCTTGGGCTTATTGACCTAAGTAACATTCCCTCATCACTACTTTTTTGACTAACTAACATCTTTGCATTTGTTGCCGTTTCATCTGCCCACGCATTTAGCTCAGCCTGTACATCTTTCTGTACATTAGTTGCTAATTTATCCATCTTTTTAATTAGCGTATCTATGCCTTTGACTTCTAATTGCATTAGTAGTATAGTATTGTTGCAACCTCATTTATTTCAAAATAAGCACCCCAAGTAAACTCACCTGTAGCACTATTATATAAAACCTCTTTACCCAATGGACTGCCTGATGTAATTACCAGGTATTGTATGCCATCTTTAAACGCACCAAACACATTTTTGCCAACCAAACCATTGTAAGTAAATTCATACTCACCACCCTCAGCTATGTAATTGTATACTTTTATGTTTCCTGTATCCATTGGTGCATCTGAGTTAATTGATTCATCTAATTTAGTAGCCTTTATATATTCAAAAGATTTAGCTCCCTCCGTTCTAATTTGTATTGAGTTAATCTTATAAAATTGTGACTCGTACTCTATCACATCGTTACTTCTTGTTGGTCGCTCACGCTCATACCTTAAAATAAAGTTTTGGTCATAAGTCCACTGGTTCTGATCATAACTCTTGGCCATTGAGCCATCCCTTTGCTCAGCATCCGCCCACTTTGACCAACTACCAGTAAGCACACTAACCAACCCACCAAACTCATTTAAGCTTGTTGTGTATCTGTTAATAGTAACTCTACGATTTAATTTATACACGCTTAAATAGGTTTAATAATGTCTTAGCTATTGGACTTATATCATCTGTTGCAACCGATCTATTATCATACAAATAATATACCTGGTTAAGTAATGCCGTCTTTAATATCTCAGGTAAAATTGTGTAACCTGTTGTGTAATCAATCGTGATGTTGTTGCTATGTGGCGTTCTTAAACGCTTAAACTCATTGCCACCCAAAGTATAATCTAAATCCAACACTAACACCGTACCTGAATCATTTTCAACACTATTGATAGCTATCATTGGGCCGTATGGTATGTATATGTCTCCGTTGCTATTGTTCAATACTGCTACAATATCATGCTCCACAAATCCTACACCAGTGTAAGCTTCACACATCTGCCTTGCTGCAGTAATCAACACATTAATCAAATCATCATCAGTACTAATGTCAATCTTACAAAAGTTTTTAGCCTCAGTTAATGTAACTGGCTCAGTTATTACCCCATCTTGAAATTGAACATCTAAAACACTATTGTACTCTACCATGATTATTTTATTTTAAAAAGCCCCACCCCGTAGGGCAGGGCCTTTCTATTCATCATCAAACAAACAAACCTATTTACTATACGTTACCGAAATCAGCATATAAAGCAGATGCAGGCATCATCAAGTTAACATCTTCAAGACACTCAATTCTTGCAGTAATCAAGTTTTTAGTGAAGTTGTCTGCGTCTTCCATTGAGAACTCAACTGTGATAGCTTCTGTCTCAACACGCTCAAGATAATCTCTATCGATGATCAAAATCTTGTCATCAGTTACCCAAGATGCTGGTAAGATTGGTGTTCCGCTTATTGCAACGTTTCCGTTAACACTTGACAAGATACCACCCGATCCTTGATAGTAACCATTAACATACAAAAGCTTGTTTAAACGTGCTAATTGTGTGTGGCTTACTAATGCATAAGATGCATTGTAGTTAGCTGTCATTTGAGCAGCAATAGCATCAACGATGAATTTAACATCATCAGTTTCAGCAGATGCAGTTGAACCAGTTGCAGCAGCACTAACTGTAGCAAAGAATGTAGCATTCTCAACCTTGTAGAAATCTCTCAACAACAATCTTGGTAAAGTTGTTTGCATAAATGGTAATTGCTTAGCCATTTGCTTTGAGAAACGTGCAAAACCTGCAATATAATCTTCAACAATCTTGATCTCTGATAAATCGTAATCTACTTGACCTTTAGATGCTCCCTCAGTCTGAACTGCAATTGCACCCTCTCCACCAGTCTCACGATATTGAACATAAAGTCCAGTACCGCTTATTGAAGTTGGCATTAAATCTCTAAAGT
>Ga0209597_1001465_pt1 | contig 15415 bp, 6 predicted proteins | sample M_140625_MF_Meta_FD_187316 | JGI IMG/M metagenome (GOLD analysis project Ga0209597, IMG submission 187316) | Freshwater microbial communities from Lake Montjoie, Canada to study carbon cycling - M_140625_MF_MetaG (SPAdes) (version 2) | ecosystem: Environmental > Aquatic > Freshwater > Lake...
ATATATAAAAAAAGGATAAACAAATTTAAAGGGTGATAGTTATACTAATATTATTATCAATAACAATATCAATATCACTATCAATATTAGTATCAATATTAGTATAAATACATATATAATGTCACGCATATTAAGTTTCGATGTGGGTATGAAAAATTTAGCATATTGTTTGTTTCAGGTAGGAGAAAATTGTCAGGATTATAAAGTGCTCAAATGGGATGTTATTAATCTGTGCACACCTATAGTTAGAAAATGTAACAATGGGGATTTAGGTGGATCACAATCTTGTATAAATGAAGCAAAATATTGTAAGGCAAAAAAAGGCGAGGGTGTAAATGTAATTGTAGATCTAGATGTAGATGTAGATGACGTAGATGTAGATGTAGAGGACGAAACTGAAATTGAAACCGAAATCGCAAATATAGAATATTATTGTAAAAAACACGCAAAGAAATCAAACCTAAAAATACCCCCTAGTGATTTAGACATTAAAAAAATACGAAAGTGTAAATTAGTAGATATACAAGCCATCATTGACAAATATCAAATAAAAGATGTTTATAATTTAGGACAATCACCCCCCCAGTTAACATCCCGTCAAAAAAATTCGAAAGATAAAATGATAGATATAATACAACGCGAATTGGCTAATAACTATCTGGAAAATATAGAAAATGTCCGGGCAACCGATATGGATTTAGTAACACTTGGTAAAAATATGATGATCGAATTAGATAAAATCATTATTCCATATAATCACAATCACGATCACAACCACAATGATAATATTATGGGAGGGCTGGCTCATACTGATAACAAATATAAAATAGATATTGTAATTATTGAGAATCAGATAAGCACCCTAGCTAGCAGAATGAAGACGCTTCAAGGTATGATAGCCCAGTATTTTATAATGAAACATACCCCTTGTATAGAGTTCATTTCAGCGGCTAATAAATTAAAAATGTTTATGACGAAGAAAAAGACAACATATACAGAGAGAAAACTTGAGAGTGTGGAAGTAACGAAGGAACTTTTAGAAACATTGCCACAGTTGACCGATTATAAAGGATATTTAGATAAAAATAAGAAAAAGGACGATTTAGCCGATTGTTTTTTACAGGGTGTATATTATCTTACTTTAAAAAAGATGATAACGATTCACCAAGGGTCTGAAGTGGATATAGAAGAATAATCATATACTTATGATTATAAATATTATTATAATATATTTGTAATATTTGTAATATTGTAATAATAGAATTACTGAATAGTGGAATTATGGAATAATATATATATTATAATGCGCACAAACTTAAAATTAAAGTTCTAATTTATTAATAATACAAATATGGCAGAGATCATTGATATCGGAGATTTATCAGAACTTGATACTAATTTTATGGGTGGCGGACGCGGCGGTGGCGGTGGTGGTAATAATAGAAAGTCAGTAAATTTTGGCGGTGGTTTAGAGTTGTTAATGAACGATAAATTAAAGAATGGTGGAGGAGGCGGAGGTAAGGGCGGCGATATGAATATTGATTTAGACGATTTAAATGATATTGAAAATGAGCTTAATGACTTGACCGATTCAATCGGTCCTAGTAAGATTTCATCTAGTTTTAAGTCTGATCTTTTTAGCAGTGGTTCAATAAAACTCAACAGTTATGGCGGCGGTGGTGGCGATGATGCCAGTGATGGCGGATTTTCAGAACCTAGATATGGTAATGTTAGTGGGTCAAATACGGGTAATATAGGAATCGGTGCTTCTACGGCAAATACCGACACCGACAAAAAAACGTGGGATGGGTTTGGAAAGTTTAGCAATGTTCCTATGAATCCAGATGCCCCTCTTGATTCTACTCCACAAATGACAAAGGAGGAGCTTCTTCGCGAGAAATTCAAAATGCTTCAAAAACTGGAAGAGCTTGAAACAAAGGGTGTCCGTCTTACAAAAAAATATACAATGGAGTCTTCTTTGCTTGAAATGAAGGGTGAATATGAAACACACGTAGAAGAAAGAGAGAAGAAAAATAGTATTAAATTTCAGCAAAAGTTGCTTATGACGGCGATCACTGGTATTGAATTCTTAAATAATAAATTTGATCCATTCGATCTGAAACTGGACGGATGGTCTGAACAGATTAATGAAAATGTGGACGACTATGATGAGATTTTTGCAGAGTTACACGAAAAATATAAATCCAAGGCAAAGATGGCACCAGAATTGAAGCTGCTATTTCAGCTTGGTGGAAGCGCGATTATGCTTCATATGACAAACACGATGTTTAAGTCCGCTATGCCTGGTATGGATGATATTATGAGACAAAATCCTGAGCTTATGAAACAGTTTACACAAGCGGCGGTGAATACAATGTCGCAGTCAGCGCCCAACTTTGGTAACTTTATGGGCGACATGATGGGTGGTGGTGGTGGTGGTGGTGGTGGTGGTGGTGGTGGCGGCCCCCAAATGTCTAGCAATTTTAACACACAGCGTCCTCCTCCTCCTCCTGTTGCCACAAAAGGCCCCAACTCTATTCCCCCACCTAGACGTGAAGGTGACATTTCAAACCGCCCCGATCTTAACTTCGGAAGAGGTAATTCAAATGATGGTGTAAATCTTTCTGATAGTTATATAAACCCATTTCAAAATAAAACGCCTACACGTGGCGCTCCTCCCCCGCTTCCTCAGAACCCAAGACCAGAAATGAAGGGCCCATCTGATATTAGCAATATTCTTTCTGGTTTGAAAACTAAAACGGTAAATGTTAGTTCAAATAATGGCAACGTATCGGCATCGGCATCGGCATCAGCAGCTAACAACGCATCGGAAGATAAAGGTAGCACGATTAGTATTACAGAGCTGAAAGACCTTCAAAATGATAATATGCCCAGTAGAACAAAGCGTAAACCGAAATCAGAGAAAAATACGATTAGTTTAGATATTTAATAAGTTAACAACGACAAAGTTAACAACGACAAAGTTAACAACGACAAAGATAATAAAGATAAATATTATTATTAATATACAATAGACACATATTAATAATACTTACCCAACCCAATGATTTCAATAGTAGCATTGATTAACGTAACAGATTGGACAAAAGATGGGGATAACGATAATGATATGCGCATAGAAGAATCTATCAATTCTGTTGTAGAACAAACATATAAAAAATGGGAGTTAAGAATAGTATTATATGGTTCCACAAATACACTAATAGATCAGCTGAAAAAGTATGTAATAAAATATAATTCCATATTTGAAGAAGATGCGGAATTAGAAAAAGATGAATACAAAATTATAATTATAACTTATCCAGAGGTTCAACGATATACAGAGGCACTTGAAAGAGTCGTCTCTGAAAAATGTATTTATGATTATATAGCTTTGATGGATATAGGAGATATATGGTCACCAAATAAATTAGAAATACAGGCAACAAAACTTACGGAATTTAAAAGAATAGAAGTTCTTGGTAGTAAAAGCGGATATAACGACAAAGTATCAAATATACCTATCGATGGATTATACAATTATAATTTATTTAAGATAAACCCTTTTATTAATTCTACAGTTGTTTTTAAACGCGGAGTATTAAAATATTTCGAGAAATGTGAAATGTTGGCAGGGGCAGGATACGAATTAAACGCTTTATGGCTACAACTTGCGATTCAACAAGGTGTTTTATATAATATATCAGACATTACTGTAACACATATATCGCGTGTATCATTGGAAAAATATAATAAATGTTATGATACAGATGAGTTTAAAAATATAGTCCAGGCCATAAAACGAAAATATGTTAGAATCAAATTTTTTAGTGATTATTGTGTTTCGGGACATTGTAAACAGTCTTATGAAAAGATCGGGCTGTATAATCCAGTCGATTACTATGGTAAAGACAAAAAAATATATTTCACCACTACGGAGACATATACACACGCTATTTTGTTGAATTGTCCTGTTCCACCGAATCTACAAGTGGATAAAGAAAATGTAGTTGGTTTAGCTCAGGAACCACCGGATAATTCATATTTACGATTAAATCATAATAACTTTATAGAATATGCGATTCAACATATTGGGAAATATTTTATTGGCAGTGTTGGTAATTTACCAGCCACAACGTTTGTGGGGCATCACGGATTTTTATTTTACGATATACCACCACCTATACATACTTTGATTCCTTCCCATCAAAAACCGAAGTTAATGTCGATTATGGTATCCTATAAGAAAAATACGATCGGTCACATTTATAGACACGCGCTTGTGTCACATATTTTGAAATATAATTGGCCAATCGATATTTGGGGAAATGGAACAGATGAATACAAGAGAAAAAATGTTATTGGTATGGGTGGAACGAGCGGTGGTGTCGGGGGCGCAAATAGTAAATATATAAAGGGTAATTTTAATTCAATGGGCGAAATGTGTAAAGAATATGCTTTTACAATCGCGATTGAAAATACGAGCCACGACCATTATTTCACAGAAAAATTAATCAACCCTCTTATTTATAATACGATCCCAATATACTGGGGATGTAAAAAAGTAAATGAATATTTTCCAAAACACACAATACGTCTTACAGGTAATATTAACTCGGATATAGTATTAATACACCGTGTATTACGAAATCCTCAATATTATATGAATGAATATAAGATAAACCGAGAAGCGGTATTAAATAAAGTCAATCTTATTACGAATATAGATAAAATATTTGATATATAGTCGTAAGTGGTATGGGGTGGGGTGTGGAGGTGTGGAGGTGTGGGAGGTGTGGGAGGGTCTCGATCACCATAAAACATTTCTGCTTAAATTATTAGCAGAATATTTATTGTTTCTCCAGTTGCCGCGCATAAATTTAGTCCGTGTAAGATAATTTTTTCTACGATTTTTGTCGTGATGTTTAGTATAATCTTCATACCCCATTTGCCCAAAATTTACCCATTTATTATTTTTAGGATCGAAAATTTTGTATTTTTTTTCAGGATTACTTGCTGGATATAGTTTTGCTGTCTTTCCTAAATATTTATATGCCATTTTTTGCGCGATACGAGGTGTAGAATATAAACGAATTCTAGTGGGGAATTTGGTTTTTTGTTTGGTTTGGTTTGTTTGTTTTTTTATTTTTAGTGTCTTATTTTTGTGAGGCATAAATCTGGTATATAATAAAATAATATTATTATTAAAATAATATTATTATTAAAATAATATTATTATTAAAATAATATTATCATTTATAACTATTTAATGAGTTATTTTTAACTTATAATATTATTTATATATTTTAGCAATGTCAATGAATAGTTATTTATCAGATAACATAAATTTTAATGCTAATCATAGCAATGGTAAAAGTGAAAACTTTATTTGTGATTTTAAAAATGTATGTTTAAAAGAGAATGTTCATTTGAAACGAGATAAAAAAAGCGAGATATACTCATTACAGCTTTACTTGGATAACGCCAAATATAATTTGTATAATATAATAAATCTAAACATGTATAATCTTCTCTATGAATTGAATCAAGATAATTTTGAAAAAATAGAAATAAAAAACTGGTTATCAAATAATGAAGTAGATGTATTGTTTCTTTTTAAACAATTTGGGAAAGATTTGGGTATCAAGCCAAAATATATGTATATAAGAGCAACTGAGATTGTTGAAAACGGTAAGAAAACATATAATAGTTATGATATTGTGTATCCATACCCAGATGAATTGGCTAACTATGAAAAGGTAACAACAAGAATTTCTACAATGGTTGTAAATTTCGAATCTAATCATAAGATAAATATAAATTATTTATTTAAACTAGATTTGGCACACAGTTTACCAATTTATATGGAAAATGTATTAGGGCTTATTATGAAGAAAATGTTCTTACACTTGAAACAATTTATCGAAGCGATAAATCATTAAATTATAGTTTATTTATATTACTATTTAATATACAATATTTAATATACAATATTTAAGATACAATATTTAAGATACAATATATAAAATATAAAATATATAAAGATTTTGCCTTTATATATTACTATTGTGTTACCCAGAGATAAATAAAATAAACAAAATGTATAAAAGAGTGTCGACTAATAATAGAGAAATAGAAAAAGAAATGACAAGTATTATTGACGATGATAATGGTAATGATTTAGAAAATGATTCAGACAATGTGTCAGAACACGCATCATCGGCACCTGTTTCAAATAAATACAAAAATGTGTTATATAAAGTTTCAAACGTTATTAAACGATTAAAACCATCAATATGTAGAGGTCTCTCTAATTCGTGGTTTATATCAAGCTGTGTAGGAATATATCTTAAATATTTTCTGATATATAAGTGTTCAAAAAAAACACCTGAAAATTATAACTACATGATCAAGGGTATAACTACGAAATTAGCTGAGAAAAATATATTTTTTATAAAAATCTTCCAAGCATTTGCCAATAATAATAATGTTATGGATAAGGAACTGTTTAATTATTTTATACAATACACGGATCGTGTGACATACGATACAACTGAAATCGACTATAATGGATTATACGATTTGATAAATATCGCACGAACAAATGGCGACGAACTCGTTATAGACAGCGAAAAACCAATTAAGTCAGGGAATATCGCACTGGTATATAATGGGCGATTAAACGGGAAACGCATTATTATTAAGTATCGTCGTAGAAATATTGAACCTAAGTTCAAGAAATCTATGGAAGAGTTGCGGATTTTAATTAATATTACAAAACATTTACCTTATTTATGTGACCTAAATATTAATGATTTATTCGATGAGAATTACCAGATTATGTTAAATCAATTGACCTTTTCAAATGAGATAAAAAATATCCATATGTTTTACGATAAATTTAAAGATGTTGAAAATATTTGTATACCAAAAGCATACTCTTATTTTACGGATAGTAATCCCGAAGTAATTGTAATGGATTATATTGAAGGTAAGCGTATTGAACATATAGATAGTAATGATAAAGATGAATATTCAAAAATATTGTCGCGATTTAATTTGAAGTGCGTTTTTTATGACGGTATTTATCACGCCGATTTACATTCAGGGAATGTTATTTTTATAAAGGATGAATCTGTCACAGACGCCGACACCGACACCAACACCAACACCGATACTAACACAGATACTGATACTCGTCCGAAACTAAAAATTGGTGTAATTGATTATGGGATTATCGGCACAATGACGCGCGAGGAACAGAATGTGTTTTTTATGTTTTTTAAAGTTCTTGTAAGTAAAAATTATCGCGACTTGGCGCAATATATCGTTGATCATTTATCAGAGAAAATCTGTGTTGAAAACACGGAAATAAATGATGCGCAAAAGGAAGTTATTATTAATGAAATAGATGAGTTATGTAGTAGAGTTTTAAACGTAGATAATAAATTTTTTGGGGGCGAAGAAATATACGAAATTAATAAAATATTGAAGAAGGAAAATATGAAATTTTCCAAGTTTTTCTGCCGCGTTGAACTGGCAATTGCTATTTCTGAAAATGTTTGTAATTCTTTATGTAAAAAATTGTCATATCTTGAGCAAATGATGATCGCCTTTAAAGAAATATTTGGAGATGATGCTGATGATTATATTTAATGCTTTTATATATCTTTCATAAATCTTTCATAAATTTGTATATATATTTAATATCCAATAATCGATATTAAATATACGATAAAGTGTTTATTATTTCGCTTTCTTCCTTGTATTATTACCATTTCTCACTATTTTAAAGTGTTGAGTTTTATTTTTATTTTTATTTTTAGGGCTATTATTGTTTCGTGTAGTGGTCTTTGTGGCCTTTCTCGTTTTCTTGTTAACACTAATACTAATAGAACTTTTATTTTTTTTAGTTATATTACTGGTCTGCCCTCCTTTTTTCGCGCTAGAACGGAGACTAGAACGGACACTAGCACCTAGACCAACACCTGACCTAGGAATCGACGCACCCAGACCAGGATTCGGTATAGCATAATCCCAATGACCTTGCCCTCCAACCAAAATCATAGCCGGTTGCGGTGGTATCATTGAGTTTCCTGCTATAATCATTTGTGACCCTTGTTCTAAACTCAAAACAGATATCACGCCTTGATTTACAATAAAGTCTACAACTTGATTCGCCGTTACTCCAGGAGTGGTCATGAATACTGATAAACTATTATATCCTGGAGGGGCATACCTTTCAAAATATCGTGCGTCAAATCCTCCAGCTTGGTCACCATTTGGTAAATTCCTAGATACAGTTAAAATCGGTCTCTGAAAAAATAATGATGTGAACGCCATTTCAGTTTCTCCGCCGTGAAATTCTGGGCTAACACCTACGTCAATTTCACTAATAGGTCTAAAATTCTGACTACCTACATAAAGTAGAAATCGTATATTATTAATACCACTTTGAAAATTAACTCCAGCTCCTCTACTTCTAGCATTTCTTTCATATTGGTTAATGTCGAATCGTGAACCACCTATATGGGTATATATTGCTCTCATAAATTCGGCAAGTTGCGTTCTAACTCTTGTTTGTTCTGCTAGTTGAACTGCCCTTTGTTGACGAGCGCTCATACCTTCATATCCTCGTAAACTGGCTTGAGATGCGGTTAACATACCAATCGAGTTATAATAACAGTTCCCATTCCCATCTGCTCGCATAAATTGATAACGAATCATAACTAAAATTCTTTGATACCCGATACCTTCCTGGCTTTCAACATACAGTTTATATTCGTTGAAAAGAGTTTCGCCGCACCCTAATCCGCGGAAACTATTATCGCTCTTTGACGTTATGCCAAGTAGATATAAATAAACACTATATCTCCCTGTAAATAATAGGTAGTTAAGAACTTTGAATCTTATGTCAGGATTAGGTAATCTGGCTATACTGGCGCGTGATTCATTTAATTTACTTAAATACATCTGGTTCATTGAGCCACCTGCACGAAGATATTCATCATTAAATACTCGCATACTTATAAATGTAAGATCATTTAAACAATTATATAAATGTCGAGTATTATCCCTTCGACGACGTGCCGAGGCCGGATCCATATCTTGTAATGTATTAAAAAAATAATATAAATCATTAAAAAATCTTATATCTCCAGCCTGAATTGCGGCTCTTACAAAAGGAACATAATTGGCAACATTATGTGTGGGATCCGGTATTTTATTTACTACATTAACTAATGCTGCTCTTATTTGCCCCTCATTCATACCTACATTAAATACCCGAGTATTATCTATATTATCAAATGTCCTGCGAAGTCTTAAATCTAAACCAGGTCGTTCATTTTCTGGTATATCTCTTTCACTTAGTAACCCGTGAGATAATCTATTAAGTAAGTCACCAGATACAATAACTTGTGGTCTACGTTGTGGTGAAGACGGGGGTGAAGACGGGGGCGATGTAGACAGCAACCCTGAAGTCCTTTTACCGGTTTCTCCCATCATTCCCACTCCCTTGTCGCTACATAAATCTCCATATAGTTTGCCTGGTTGTATATAATTCATTTGTTGTAATCTACAGTAAACTCCCCTCCCAACCTCGTTATAAATATCTTGCTGAAATTTTTTTCTATTGCTTTCGTCGACTAAACTGTTTATTTGTTGTCTAATTACAGATGATGATAAATCGAATGCCACGTCTGACATATCAGGAGGAACTATTCGTATTTGTGTTTGACCATTTTTCCTAGGTTGTATACTTTTTGTAATATCCTCTTTTCTCATAACATACATTATATTATACGGACTTCCGCTTTTGGATATCAAGTAAGTATTTATATAAAAATCTGACCCAGATAAATAATACATATTATTTATTTTCTTATCAATACCCTGAATATGATATATTATTGTTCCTGCAGGATGATCATCGGCTGTATTATATATAAGCATATTATTTTGACCAAACGAAGCAGGATTTTTCCATGCATAACTATCGGCGGCAAGTTGACATAATTGTATTCTATTTTCAGGTGAAATTATAGCATCTTTTGGAACATTTTTTCCAACGATATGTTTATCTGTAGAAACAACCATTATTCCATATACACTCTGGTCTTTAAACGCGTCCATTCGCATTAGTTGCTGATACGCTAACTCAAATGTTTTAATATGTCCTATATGCGGCGGATTAAAACTACCTCCATTAATTAAAAAAATACTTCCGGGTTTTGATTTACTTGCGCTTATAATCCTATCTGTAATTTGTTGTAAACTCACTATGCGTGCGCCAACAGTTGTAACTTTAGGAACTATTGGTGCCACAGTTTTTCTGAACGACTCTGTTAATTTGGTTGTATCAACCCCAACTTTACTTGGGTCTGAAACAAAACTATCTGGTTCTATTACTGACATAATACTCATCAAAAAATTTATATAGTCATTTGTTTCTGCTTCTTTGGTTAGTTGATCATAAAAAATCTGTAAAGAACTTACTAATTTATAATAGTCAATCTCCCCCCCCATTATTGTTGTTAAAATTCTTTTGATCTCTTTTTTTTTGGCTTCATTTATAGCATCACCTATACTATTAATTTGACTTCGAAAGTGTAGTGCTATAGAATAAAGTATTATTATATATCGATGCCATAATACAGGAACACTAGCATATTGATTAGGTGTTATAGGCATATTTTCCTTCTTGAGTCCCATCTTAGTTGCTACTGCTGTTGAATTTGGTCCAATACCATAAAAGAATGAGTTGTAAGAAGCTGTAGAAGGATTGATATCTGAAGGTATAATAAACCATATCCAATGAGAAGTTTTCCTTCCATAAATAGACATTTGGGTATATGCTGCTTTAAATTCTGTCATTCTTTCATTTTTATGGGCGTGAAACATTGTTGTAATGTTATTCTGAGCATCATAAAAGTCTCTAATTGTTGCCCTTTTATTGGCATTTACACTTTTAGATTTAGATTTAGCAACTAATGTGGTAGTAACTTTGTCAGATAATTTACTTGGTTTTACAGATTTTGCTGGCAAGGATGATGGTATTACCAGTTTTTCTATTATTGTTGCTTGTGCATATTGTATAATCAACCTGGAATCAGTAGGAAATTTAGAGAGTAATGCTTCTGCTGTTGCTGGTGGTGCTGGTGGTGCTGGTGGTGCTGGTGGTGCTGGTGGTGCTGGTGCTGGTGATCCTGGTGATCCTGGTGACCCTGTAGGTTTTCCAGGGGGCTTACTAGGGGAAGCGGGCGGTGATGGTGCCGGTGACGCTGCCGGTATCCCTGGAAGTTTTCCAGGGGGCTTACTAGGCGACGCTGGTGGTGATGCCACCGGTATCCCTGGAAGTTTACTAGGCGATGCCGGTGGTGATGGCACAGGCGATGGCCCTGGCGACGCTTTTTTACCTGAAGTATAATTTTTATAAGCAATAACAAATTGTTTCCTAATATCGCGTAATTCTGCCTGCTTCGATTTATCCTTGTTAATAGCCGCATAACACATACTAGCAATCCCTGTTCCAAATTCTAACTCTACATTTGCCGCATTCACTATAGCGATATTTTTCATACCACTATTACATTGAGCAATTGTTGCCTTTATTATATTCATACTCCCATTTGTTGTAATTACATTACATTTTCCAGTAAATACGAAATTCTTTGCTTTGATAGCATCGTCTAGCGGCGTTTTCTCATCTACTTTTGGAGAATTAAATGGGCAAAATAATATGGTTTCAATTGATTTGGCATTTATTTTAAGCAGCGCTGCTTCTGGGGTAGAAACAAACTCAAAATATCTTGTCGCACCTTTTACCAATATTTTTGCGTGTTCAGCCAGTGAATACCCTGATCCGAGCTTTCTTTGTAATTCACCTAAAAATACACCACCCCCTATAAATGGAATAATTACATTTTTAGCACCATTTTGAGCTGCTAAAATGAGGGAATTCATTATTGAATTGGCTACAGTATCGCGCGTTATTAGCCCACCACTCCCTGATTGGGCAGGAGAAGCTTGAATCATAAAATTAACACAAGATGATATACTTCCAGCAGGTAAAGTTGTAGAAGTTGAGTTTACTACATCATATTGAATATCGTAAATAGGCGCTCCACTTATATTAATTAGCGATGCCGAGCCTGGAGGCATTATACCCGCTCCGCCGCCGATATTCAAATATAATTTATTATAGTCCGTGCCAATAATTGATACATTATTCTTTAACATAGCAGCTTTAATTGGATCAGGGTTTGATTTAAATATCTCTTGTTCTACACGATAAGGTATTTCATTAACCTTTGCTATCGCCGATGTTACGCTAGCAACCTTAGAAGCAGAAAGAGCTTCTATTTTATCTGTTGATAATACTGTCGGAATTTTGGATGATGATGAAGATGACGGTCCCGTGGGTTTCCCTTGTTTCCCCGGTTTTGTTGTGATTGGGGGTTTCGCAGGTTTCGCCGGTTTCGCCGTCGCCTTCAATGTAACCTTTGGATAATAAACAGCGAAGTCGATATTCGTTGGATTAAACTCTCCTTTGTTGTCTCCTCCAAACGATGATGGAGCATTGTCTTTATTTGTGTATATAATCGTTTCTTGACCGGATACAGCCGAACATTTCAAAAATGTAGGAATCATATCAGAAGGAAATTTTTGAATCATATTAATATTAAAATCACCCGAAAATACGATATCATAGTCTTTATATTGTGTTATTTTTGAGTCCGAACTTCTTCTAATCGTCGTTACAATAGCATTCATAAAACTATATATTTGTTGTTGCCTCTGTGATATGAATTTTATAGGAGAACCTGTTTGAGGTAAAGGTAAATGGACCGGGATAAGTATTATCTTTTGTGTTTGGTTTATAAAAAACCAAATCTTTGAAAAATCAGCCGCTATGTCTTCTTTTAAATAATTATCAATGTGTATTGTTGACGATATGTCTTTTAAAATATTTTCACAAAATCCAGAAAATAATTTTTTACCCGAATTACCAAGTGCTATTAGCCCCATACTATCATATACGTCTTTATCGTCTTTTCTAGTTACTATGTAAAATTGTGAATAATATGTATTACCGGCGCTTTGAATATTTGCTTGATGAACTGTTATACTTTTACGCGAGTTTATACTGTTTATGAAAGTAGTTATATGAGATTTAGTTATAGCGTCTTTAGAAAAAAAAGGTCCTTCTTGAATTAGCGTATATTTGTAATTATTACTCATTAACTTCTCAAGAGCACTAGCTATATTCGTTAAACGTCTATTATATTGATCAGGTGTTTCTTCACAATCTATTTTTGCTGGATCGCATACAAATTTATGACTTTGATAACCTGGCTTCCCGGGTGAACCTTCCTTTTTAAAGCATATATTCGCAATATTCCAAGATATTAAATTTATATCCTTTAAACCACCACCTTCCATTCCTTCCATTTCGTCCATTCCTTCAACACCACCACCTACTTGTGCACCCCCACCTAGAGCCTTTCCGCAACTATGTTTTCCGTTACTCGGATCGATATTACTATCTATTGAAAACTTAACCGGTGCATGGTCTGAATATACATTGAATTGATTAGATCCATTTTTCCATTGATTCATAGGTATAGTTGTTAGATAATTATATTCTGTATTACCTGATTGACAAATATCAACAAATTTAGGATATGGAGATGTGAAAAATGATTTTTGTTTACTATATGTTGTATCTTTCATATTTTTTATGACTGCAGGGATTATTTTTTCAGGTTTACCATCGCTTGATTCAGTATTTGAAAAATCTTCTTTGTCCCCCTCATCGCCATCATCACCATCACCATCACCATCGTCATCATCCTCGCCATCATCATCGTGATCATCCTCGTGATCACCATCATCATCCTCATCAGCGTCACCCATATTTCCCAATAAATCTTTTATATCTTCATTGTTTTGAACTTGTTTTTTAAGTTTAAGTTCAGAGTTAACAGTTGATATGTGTTGCTTTACAACTTGTGTTTCAATATTAAAAATACCACCAATGGCATTGCTATTTGAAGGATTTATATTATCTGGAAAATCAGGGAAGTTATTGTTATGATCCATTGGTTCCATTCCATCTATAATTTCATCTGGACAAAAAACCAACCTTCTTGTCTTAAAAATAAGCTGATTCTCTTTTTTTTTATTAAAACTTTCCCTATCATCTGAACGCGATAAAGGGAACGTAACACCTTCGAGGATCTTACTAGGCGTAATAACAGTTGACTTAAATCTACCAGTCCTTAAAATACCACCGTATAAGTAGTCTAGAATATTACATTTATATATAAAATCTGTTATTATTTTTCCGTATGGTTTAAAACTCAATTCGGCTGCATGTATATAATTCTTCTTGAATTCACGACTTCTTATTTCAAGTAATTGTTTAGCTAACGGATCACTTTTATTATTGTCAAAATTAAAATCCCCGGATAAAAAAACAGGTATATTATCGGTAGATCCGGCAAGTAAATACCTAAGCCTAAATCTATAAATAAGGGCAGCAATAAGCAATACTTCTATAGCTTCTTTTGATAATGGCTTATTATCATCTGTAGTAGGAGTTGTAGTAGGAGATTTTTTACCTGTGGGTAACTTTCCTGTTGCCGCTACCGCTGCTTCCGCTGCCGCCTTAGCCGTGTTTTCTGCGTCTAATGTTACATTTATAATTCCAAAAATTTGACCTGTTGGGATATATTTAACATCAAAATATTTTTCACATATTACCGGCTTAGTTTCTTCTATAATATCTGGTTTTTTTCCTGATATTACTCCATACGCTTTCTCTTCTGTGTCATCTTTTTCATACCATTCTTGATTATTTCCACCTGCTTGACCAGGCATAGCTTCTTTACTACCAACACCTTCGCCTTCACCTTCTCCATCACCACTTTCTTCATCCTCTTTGATTTCATCTTTGATTTGTTTGATTTGGCTTTCACTTATATCTTCTCCGTTATCATCTTTTCTGTCATCATCTTCATCAGCGTTTTTTAATTCATTACTATTTTCGTCAGTAGTATCCTTAACTTCAAAATTTTGGATACCAGGTAACTTAGGTTTACTTATTACGCCTGTAGTTCCCATCGATATTCCTCCAGGTGATGCTACGATAGATGCACCTTTTCCTATAAAAGAACAATATGTTATAGAAGCAAACGATTTATCATTATACCAAAGAGGTTTGAAAGGCTCATCCTTTAATAATCCATCTTTACCTGCTCCTTTTAAAAATAAAACAGGAGCCATTCTTATATCAAATATCTCTTTTATTTCGAATTTAAGTTTTTTAATCATTGTTAGATTACCTACAGCGGTTGGATGTGCTATATCCGGGAACTCGGTATCTGGCTCTAAAATACATGTTCTTATGGTT
>Ga0209597_1001467_pt1 | contig 15385 bp, 13 predicted proteins | sample M_140625_MF_Meta_FD_187316 | JGI IMG/M metagenome (GOLD analysis project Ga0209597, IMG submission 187316) | Freshwater microbial communities from Lake Montjoie, Canada to study carbon cycling - M_140625_MF_MetaG (SPAdes) (version 2) | ecosystem: Environmental > Aquatic > Freshwater > Lake...
TATCGAGGATATTAATTATATGAAAGAGAATAGTATTAAACAAGCCTACACGTTTATCATTGATAGTTCGGAAAGGGAACGCGACCTCTACCCGAACCCCAATAATTACGTCGTTAATTTTAGCACCCCTTTTAAAAACATTATCGGGATGGAAATTATCGATGCGAGTATTCCGAGGGCAATGTACACCATCGACGTCGATAATAATGAGTTGTATTATTATATCGGCGATAGCGGCGATAGTGGCGATAGTGGCGACGGAGAAAGCGGAGTGGCGGACGCGATTATAGAGAAGGGCATACAAATACAGAATGACGCAAATCTCGTATTACGCAATTGGAATTATACGTCGAATATATCGAGTATCACATCGAATATATTTGATGACTCGAACATTGTTCGCACGTCCAACATAAATATCGCGAACACTTCAAACATAGCCGTCTTCGACATTTTCAAAATATTTAATAGTTCAAATATACTCAACAGTTCGAATGTAATCAACAACTCGAACCTATTCAATACCTCGAATCTATATAGCACTGTCAAGATATCGAATACGTCGAATCTATATACGACTACATCGAATCTATTGACGGAACGCGTCGTATATACGACATCGAATATATCAATCACCTCGAATATATTCAATTTCGCGACGATTACGAACGTATCGAGGAGTTCGAATATAGGCTACTTAGAACTTTCAGGCGACCGCTACGGGGTTCTCGATAATTCCATCAATATCTATAATATTTATAATAATATACCGAATGGTGGCACGAATATCGGTGGCACAACACAGGGCATCACGTTTCATCTAAGCATTCAAGCACTCATCGCGGATACAAACAAAAACAAAGAATATAATGTGATTGATTTCAGTTATAATCACACGTATTCCATCGACACGGACATCATCTATCGGAATATTAGCGTCGATGTCGCGAAATCCGCAAACAACCTCTATGTGCTATCCTTTACAATCGGCGAACGAAAAGAGAGCATCTTCAATATCGCGATGAACGGCTACATCAACGTATTTTGGTCTATCTTGAAAACCACGTGGAACGTCGGCATATTCGACGCAACCCTCAATACTCAAATAGCATATAAGGAAATGTTGAATTGCGACGAACTATACAATGTGTTTTTTACGAAGAAATATGTTGGGAAGAAGCACGACAGCGTGAGCGGCGTGAGCGGATGGGAGGATAACATTTTGCGATTGAAGGATTTCAAAATCTATAATGTGCCGATGCGGACGTCCGCCGCGATGTTGGGGGCGACGACAGCCGCGACAGCCGCGACAGCGAATAACATTCCTGTGTGGTATAAAATGGATGAAGTCGTCCCGACTACCGTCGTCAATACAGCGATTCTAAACAAGGGTAGCCACGCGACGATTGGGTATGAGGATGTGTTCAAGAAGATTCTGATAGAACCGGGCGATTATACGTTTCGGACGTTTATTAGTAAGTTTGACGAGTTAATTAAATATAATAATATGGAAATAATGTTTAATGAGACTTCGACACCGCCCGAATTATCCAACTTAATCGATATTTATTCGAAGTCGCCGTTGATTGTCGATATGAAAAGGACGACATTATCCGAAAATCTCGGGTTCGATTTATATCCGACGGCGAACCAAGCAGACCGATATCATAGCAAACCATATACTACTACCAATAGTGTATTGGCGAAGATGTTTTATAGTCGGACGAATGCCAATTATAATGCGGACGTTAGTATCAACGACAAGTATATTATAACATCGCCGGGCATCGTGTATTTTATAGGAAATAAGTATATTATTATGCGATGCCCTGAGATTGAGGAGCATCTCTATCGTTCGCTTTCGTATTCGAAGAATACGCTTGGAATCGCAAAGATTCGCGTGGATAGCGTAGGTATTAATAGTGAGAAACTGACGATTACGAAAATACCCGTTCGCGAGTTTCATCCTATCGGCAAACTGTCGCGGATGAGTTTTCGGTTCGAAACGAGTAAGGGGAGACTATACGACTTCAAGGGATTAAATCACAATATCATATTTGCGATTTTTTACTATGAACCGATTCAAAAGAATATTCCAAAGAACTCTATCTTGAACCCTGAATATAAGATGAACTACCTCGACTATCTCTATAAACAAGAGGAGATTGAGGGAGATTCGGACGATGGCAACGAAGACGGCGAAGACCGAGAGGACGGCGAAGACTTCTCACGAGACAACATTGACGATTACAAAATAAAAGAAAATCTATATAGCGAAAGAGGTGTGCGATTACAACAGTCGAATACCTATTATCAAAATAACGTTATAATAGAAAATGAAGCCGAAGCCGAAGCCGAAGCAGTCGAAGACGAAGAAAGCGGAGCGGAATCAGATAATTAAGATGAATCCGACTTGGCGTCTGACTTGCTATCAGACTTGTCGTCTGACTTGCTATCTGATTTGCTATCAGACTTGCTATCTGATTTGCTATCTGATTTGCTTTCCGCCATTCCCTTTAATAAACCTATGATTGTCTTTAACTCATCGACAGTTATGTTGTTGTTGTTAATTTTTTCTCTAACTTCTTTAATCTTATTTTTATTCTCAGAAGATGTTGTGCTTTTCTCTTCTAACTCCTTTAAGAGCGTGAGGACGTGCGTTTTAATATCGCTTTCTCCTTCGAAGTTTTCGATGATTAGACCTGATAAACCTGACGGACGTTGATTTGCGAAAGCACAGCCATACAAAAGGACGATGAAGATACAAATCGCGAAAACCAAAGACATATATACAAAAAGGGTTTCGAAATCCATCATCTAATTTTTATTCTGTTAAAAGAGAAGATATTAATTTATTGTGTGTGTATAGTATAGATAATGACAGAACTCAATCTATTATATGGAGGCGATAATTTACTAAGTGATAACTCGGTTATCGAAAGGAAGGATAATGCGAACTCGAACGCGAACTCGGGTTCGAACGCATATTCAAAAATATCGAGTCAGCAATTACATCAAATGGCACTCAGCAATGATAACGGAGTCGGAGATTCGCAGCAGCATTCGCCACCGCCTCCTCAATCTCAGTCCATGCAAATCGCCCAGCAACAAATGGCACAGCAGATGGCAAACCAACAAGCCCAGCAAATGGCACAGCAACAAATCCAACAGCAAATGATGCCATCGCAACAGCAACAGCAAAACGAGCAGTATAGACGGAAGCCCGAGTATAACTTTATTGACCGAATGAACCTAAAAAAGACAGAGGTTATAAAACTCGCTCTGTTTTCCTTAGTGATTGTTCTCGGGATATCGATTGATAGGATGCTAACGTATTACCTGTCCAGATATATAAATGACAATGTGCTAACGGACTTCCAAGAGTTATTGCTACGCCTCAGTTATCCGATAACCATATTTTTACTTCTATGGATATTTAAGGCAATCTAATAATCTTTTTTGTTATTTTTATAATATATATATATAAGAAACTCAAATGAATCCGCGAGAAATTGCTTTCTTTGTTGTGATATTATTGCTATTGTTTGCGTTGATTATCGTATCCTTAATGAAATTAGGGATATTCTTTGAGACGTTTGTATTTTTACAAAAAAAACAAAACTTCGACAAGGCGAATTACATATCAAACAGCAGTTTTTTTAAATATTATTATAGGAATAAACTTGGTGGTTCGATTGCGATTGAATCCGTAAGTTCCATCACCTTGTTTATCTTGTCCATCATCGCATTCGTTGGGTTTCTTAAATACGGGCAAATGAATTACGGATATTTAAATTATTATTATGGTGATACGAATGAATATTATTTCATCAAAATATTTATCTATATGATTATATTTTTAATGTTCCTTCATATTCCTTCCTTAGTGACACATCTGATTTCATTGGATGAAAAGAATGACCTTCTAATAAAGAATGAGATTGAATTAAAGACCTATTTGGCAGACCATCTGGATTACGTGATGTTATACGACTACTTTGTAAAAACCAAAGGTGGCGTCAGCAAGGAATATTCGATGCGAGAGAGAAAGATAAACTCAGACACCAAATCAGACGAATTGTTTAAATTATGCTTCACCTATCATATTATGGAGGACGACCGATTTACGTTAATTAAACAAGACCTTATGGGTTTGATACGCGACTTGAATATTAGCGAAAAGACTGTCGTATCGCCCGTAGGCGGCACAGATACCAGCGTTAGCACAGATACACCAGACGCAGATACATCTACGAAGATAAGGGATGCTATTCTTAATGCGACCGACTTTTATATTATTGCGAGATATAATCATAATAACAACGTCGTGTTGCCATCTTTACAAACCATATTGAGTCTTGTTAAATCAAAGGTGAATGAAACCGCACAAAATCATCTGAACGGTATCATAAGCGGTAGAGGCGGAGGCGGTAGCAATAAAAAGATATTGAATGAAATTAGCGAACAGCACGAAAAGACCATCGATACGTTCCGTAAGACGATTCAGATATACAAGAAGATTTATGACATCTATTACAGTTATTTCATATTGAGTATATTGATAACGAACTTCTTTGTAATCTATGCGATATTGGTATTTATTTATCTTTTAATAAATATTGCCTTGTATTTTGGCATCGATTGGGACGGATATAACATATACTATTTCTTTCAATTTCTAACGAACAGTTGGGTTATACTACCACTAATGCTATATTATTTTATAACGTGTCCGATTATAATATTCGGGTTTAACTGACGTTTAACTAACTGAGGTTTGGCTAATAATTAATTTATAAATATAAAATAAAGAATGGCTACGACTGTTAAAGAAGCGGAAGCGGCGGACGCAGGAGAAGCAGAAGCAACTCCCGCAGCAGCGGAAGCGGCAGCGTGTTTCGACGTATGCGAAACAACGAATCAAACGATTATTTTCATCATCTTTTGTGTCATCCTGCTTACGCTTGTCCTGTCCGTTATTATATTACTGTTAAATATAATCAACTATACCTTATTCACGGTGTATTGTATCAATGACAGCGTGACGGATTATATTTCCGAAAATCCCGACGCGATAACCTTGAATGAAAAATATAAATACAGATTACTAAATTATGTCAAGAACACATTTGATAATACTCGTAATAAAAAGAATACGGACAAGAGCAACATCGACAAGAACGCGTCCGACCTCTACATCAACAAGACCATACAATATTATAATTACATTGTGAAAATGGTATTGCTCGTCGTCTTTGTAATCCTGATGGGTTTCTTGTATAACATATTTAGAATCGGCATTACAGTCATTAGCCAATGTAAAGACGATAATACGACCGAATGTAAATTGATATTGACTGAAATCTTACAGAAAGATACCTATATTTATTATATCCTAATCATCATCTGTATCTACGCATACGTCCATAGTTATATCTACACCTATTTTTTTAATAAAAACATATACAAGGAACTCTATGATATATACAATGAGAAATATAAAAAGATAGATACGGTGGTTTCCTTTTCCATCAACTATATTAACGACAATGATGCGGAAAAAGACAATGGGCAAGATATTTCGCTATTTTTGAGGGATTTAAAGAACTTGTCCTACGACACGCTCGAACCCTTGATGAAAGACGGAAATACGTCGGGTTCGCCGTCGCCGCTGCTTTCGCTTATGAACGAAGGAATCATCAATAATAATAAGTTCATCGTCCCAATCGAATTGGAAGAGAATGAAGAAAACCTCAACAATCTATTCAAGAAGATTTATAAAACGCCCATCGCCGACATCGCCGATAGCAAGAAGCGGAAGTTGCTCGTTCATAAGATAACCCTATATTTAATCTATCACTATGTTGTCATAAGCAATATCGACGACCCGCTTATAATCCATAAAATGAATAATATCTATTTAAATCTCTTTGAGAATCTCTATGCGATGGATAATGATAAGAACAAGAAGGGCGACCCGAACTATTATTTAGAGCAAAATTACGATATCGCCGTGAAGGACGTGTTAAAAGAAATACGAGGTGCTTACACCATTAAATTGTTGCTACCCGCTTCGACCACCAAAGACGATTTATCATTGAAATTAAAGAAGAATGCCGAGTATATCGTCGAGTATATAAAGGCATCGGACAAGAAGAAGAATCGTGCCGTGAAGGGCTATGTATCGATGCTTCTTCCCAAAGACGAAGGCATATTATTAGGAGAACTAAACGACACGATTGATGTGTTCGCGGACGGGTTCTTCGACTATTATCAAGAAGACAAAACACCGGGCGATATTAATCGCGTCGTGTATAAAATCAATTTATATCTCGCGATTGAGATGATGGAAACGATAGTGTTTATTGTTGTTGTCTTGCTCTTACTATATAATTCGGGCAAGTATCCATATTTGGAAGACTATATAAATACGTCGATAACCTATGCGATTGCGATTATCAACGAACTAATCTCGGCGTTATTAGGGATTATTTAGCGTCGCGGCGATATAATTCTTATAATAATTACAGTATTCTGCCATTGCCGCTTCTTTCTCCATTCCCCTTATGCCATCCCACGCAACCCACTTCGCATAAGCCTTGTAATAGATGATATACGGCGAGGGAATATTACAATCGCCCTCCGTAGCCTGTTTGTAAAACTTGTAAAAGTCCAGTTTAATCGCATCGCTCAGATTGAGTTTCTCCATATCAACCTCTTTGAGTTTCGCGAGAACACATTCGAACTCTGAGGCGATTTCCATTTTCTATCTTACTATTACTAAGAATATTCTTATGTCTTTATATTATTTTTTCGTAGAACTACGCGGTTGGGGTAGAGGTTTTAGGGGTTGTGGTAGTGACGGTAGTGACGGTAGTGACGGTAGTGACGGTAGTGACGGTAGTGGCAACATAGGACGCGGAAGTGGTTTCAAAAGTTTCCTCGATTTCGTAGTACGTAGTTCTTCTTGTATATATTGCGAAGATTGCGAAGATTGCCGAGATTGCGAAAGCGATGGAGATTTTCGTAGAGAACCACGTTGAGATTGCGTAAGCAGTAGTTGTTTTTGCTTTTCTAATTCCTTTTTCTCTTGCCACTTTCTATACGCTTTTATACACGCTTCACGTGCATTATTGCCTTTTTCGCAAATATAATCGTATGCACGTTCAGCATTATACGAAGCATGTGCATATAACACATCAGACACTGTTGGTTGTTTGGGACGCTCTTCTCTATATTTAGTACTCCACTTAATGTTTGGTTGTCTGTGTGTTTTTGGTATTTCCTTTCTCCCTCCTCCTTTTTTCATAGACTTCTTCGGTTTCTTTTGCGTCCTCGCTACCGACTTCGGTTTCTTCGGTTTCGGTGTAGGGTTCATTATATACTATATGTCAATTTATTTTTTATAAATCCTTTATATAATAAGAAACCAGAATGAAGAAACTGCCTTTCATCATCATCTTTGACATCGACCACGCGATAATAGGCAATATATCGACAGTGATTGAAGAGTGGCATTTGCTTGAAAACATATACAATATTTGTAAGAAGAAGGGCATCCGCACGAAATGTCCTTTTCCTAACTTGGATTTTCAAGACGAATTGAAGAACGGCTTATTGCGACCGAATACGAAAGACTTTATCACCTTTTGTAATAAGAAGTTTAAAAACGCCGAGGTATTCTTATATACGAATAGCAGTTATGGATGGACGAATGGCGGACTTGGGATAAATATAGAGAAAGCCCTGAAAATCAAAATAAACCGCCCCTTCTTTACGAGAGAGAACTCCTTGACGATGGGTAAATCACTTGCAAACACGTATCCGATTATGATGAAATCATTGGCGAAGCGATACCCATCCTTGAAGGATGAAAATAACAGCGAATATGTATTACAGAACAGGTTAATCTTTATCGATGACATCGCAGATAATATTATTCAATATAAAGGAAGGCAACTCGTCTGCCCTCGTTATAACTTTTGGAATAAATATGATGTATATGCTAAGTTGCTTACGAAATATAAAATTGCTCCTGAGGTATTCGATGATAAGGATATTTTAAACTATTTACACGAAAATAGTATCAGTGTGTATAATGCGAACGGGAACGAATTTCAAAAAAACAAAGAGTATATCGCGATTGCCAAGGCGTATCGAGCGATACGCGATGAACTCACTCGAAAGCAGGAGATTGCCGATGGCAATGGCAATGGCGTCGCGGATGACGCCAAAGACGCCTATTTCAATAACCTGATAAAGGAACTTTCCAAGAAAAAGATAGGCGACGAAGTCTTGACGGACAAGAATATAGGGATGCTAAATGCTAAATTGCTATCGCGAGGAACTGCTACTTGAACTTTTGAGTAAATCCCTTCGTGAGAAGGAAAATACGGCAGTCGTAGCCCCGTCAATTTTTAATGTTTTTATAGTGTCTGGCGTTGTCATTCTTAATTTTTTTATTTTATCAAGAAAACCCGTATCGTCAATATCGATATTACTTAATTCTATATTTAGATTTTTAAAGCGTCGCAAATTATCTATAAATGCTTCGGTACATATGATACTATCAAACGTTAGGTTGTCTATTTTAAAAGTATCGGGGTTATGGCTACACGATGCTATTAATACGTTTATAGCATTATTGATACGCACGTTGCCGATTTCTAATGTCTTGACGTTCGCAAAGAGTTCGCTTCTATGTAATCTTGAAAAATCAAACTCTTTTTCAAAGGATATTTTGCCATATAACGATACGGTTTTAATATCAGTATTCGATAAAAGTGTAGTAAGAATATCAATAAATCGATTACTTATCTTCACATTGTGTAAATACACAGTATGGGCGTTTCGCTTCTTCTCAGGGACGCTAAGGGTTTTAGCGGCTAATAAAACCCTTATCACATTATTCGCATCCACCTTATTTAATGAAAGATTGAGTAATTCAGTCGGTAATTCATTAATCAAATTAAACGGCGTCCTTGGCGTCCTTGTAGATGATAATTTAGGCATAAGTTCTATATATAGTTATTATTTATATTTATTCATTCATTCATCATTCATTCATCATTCATTCATTCTTACATCTCTTTTAATCGCATTATAATCGCATCGTCTTTGATTGTATAGCCTTCGATATTGTTGCGAATCTCAAAGTTTATATAGAGACACTCTGATTTGTGAATATTATTACGTTGTCGTATGATTTTCCGATATAAGGACGCGTTTTCGCTCTTCATTTTTATTAGGTTATTCGTGAGCAGCGGCGAATGCTGCGAATGCTGCGAAGCATCTGTATTGCTATCAAACCACATATAGAGACCAGTGTCATAATCGCTTTTTAGCAAATTACCAACGTGTATATTGTAGGCTTCTTTGTGCAACTCATAAAAGTCGTATAGGCGGATTCGAATGAATTGCCAGAAGGACAAGAGCATCAGGTATAAGTCGGCGAAACACGCGAACTGCTTCTCGCGTTCCAAGATAAAATACTCGCCCACGTCATCTATATAGATAGCGTAGGTTAAGTCCCAATTATGCGTAGTTTTTTTCATAAAACGTATAAAGGTTTTCGCAATCACCTTATCTAAATACGCGTGTAGATTCAACGGTATCTTTATTTTATATATCCGATTCATCGCCACCACGCCGATATTCGCAACGCCGATTGACGGCGACGTCAAGTGTTTCTTATATAAGGAAATGATAGAACCTTTGGTTGAACCCTCGGTTGAACCTTTGGTATGTCGGCGACTGCGTGATATGTGGATATAGTGTGCGAGATAATGTACGAGATTGAGTTTCGGTTCTTCTTGATATGCGAGGAAATGCATGAGATTTTTGTAATGCTTACGGTTGCTCTCGAATCTTAGCAATTCCTTTAATACGCTTGAATATCTATTTTTATACACGTGGTTATAGATGAGTGCCTTGATGTCGTCAGGCAATTCCTCCAAATAGTTCGACGTAAATGGACTCGTAATTTGACTCGTAATTAGACTCATTTCATTCTTTATTTATTATAATTATAAATATCTTTTATGTGTTGGTAGAAAATATAATATTATTAAGATATAAAGAGATATGTCGATATTACCCCGTCCTGTATTACCACGCCGTCCTGTCTTACCACCACCCTCGTCTCGACAGTCTCCGTCTCGACAGTCTCCGTCTCGACAGTCTCCGTCTCGACAGTCTCCGTCTAACATGCAATCTGAACTGTCGCTAAGAATTACCAGCAAGAATAGCAAGAATAGCAAGAATAGCAAGAATAGCAAGAATAGCATCAAGAACAACAAGAGCCGTAAGAGCAAGAATATTATAAAAAAATTAGCAAAAACTACAAATATAGATATTATCAATAAATTACTTGATGAAGCGGATGATGACAATATAGTAAAATCAATTATTGTGAGAAAAACACAAATACTGATACAACAAAAGATAGAAGAACAACTGAAAAAATGTAAAGAAAAACTTATAGATTTAGAATCACATTATATAACAATAAGTACATACTTACATAATAATACACAATTACAATTACAATTACAAGAAGGACTTTTAGGTTATCAACTTGGAAAAACAATAGAAGCATATAGTAGTGCAACCGCAAAACTAAAAGCAAATGTAAAAGCAGGAAACCTACATAAAAAACAAGGAGAAGTAGAAGAAGCAGTAAAGAATGTTGGTAAAGAACTGGAATTAGCAGCGTCTATGGTATATAAAGTAATCAAATTAATATCAGAGCGATTAGAGCAATTAAAGCGAATATCAAATACACGTGTAGGAAAAGGTTTATTACAAATAAACTTACAAAGAGGATACCGAGGATACCATTTGAAAACAAGAAATTAATATTACCAACACGCTAACACATTTAGCCACACCACATGAATTGATTAAATGATATTTTTATTTTAATTTTAATTTTAATTTCTTAAATCATTTTTTAATATATCCTTTATATAGAAATATATGAGAAAAAGCAAAAGCAAAAGTAGCAGTATCAGCAGTAGCAGTAAAAAGAGTAGCGAACAAAGCAATCATTATTATCGCTACGGGGACGACAGCGACGACGAAGGTGATGACGCGGATGGTAGCGTAGTCGGCAACGAGAAGACCGCCGACTGTATCCGCAATCGCTCCAACTTCACGATACCCAAAACCTTTCATATGATAGACAAGGGCGATTTCAATCCCGATATGCTCAACGTCTATATCGATAACGACGCGTCTCCTAAGTTGAAATTGTTATTGGAACAAATCCGCTTGTTAGACGAGAAGGATATGAAGGAGACTGGAAAATTACACAAGCATCTTATCTTTACCGATGTGAATCGTAGCACCTACGGGGCAAAGATTGTCGCGTCCGCTTTAACCGCGAACGGGTTGCATCTGGCGTATCACCCGCAAGGCACTGGGTTTTCGATGACCGACCATAAAAAACTGCTAAAAACCAAGAATGCGAATTATGCGGTATTACTAAGCAAATCCTTCTTCGACCGCCCAGTGAATGTGAAGATACGCAAAGTGGTTCTGGATACGTTCAACTCGCGTCCCGACAATACCTATGGCGAACTTGTGCGATTCATCGTATTAGACCAAGGATTCAAGGAAGGTATCGATTTGTTCGATGTTAAATACGTCCATTTGCTCGAACCCTTGGCGGTGAAAGCGGACGAAAAACAGGCTATCGGACGTGCGACGCGTTTCTGCGGACAGAAGGGGCTTCAATTTCACCCTCGGTTTGGTTGGCCTCTTTACGTCTTCAAGTATGACGTGACGATTAAAAAAGAACTCCAAGACACGTGGTTGGATTTCGACGATACGAAAACATTGTTTGAGTTGTATATTAAAAATTCGAACTTGGATATGCGTAAAATAGTCTTCGCCAATCAATTAGAAAATGCCACAATCGACGCGGCGGTAGATAGAGACCTCAACAAGCCCGTTCATTTGTTCTCTATCGATAGCCCCGATGACATTGTGCTTCGAGGTGGTGGTGGCGGCGTTAGCAAGATTGGCGTCAGCAAGGTTAGTAGCCACGGCAAATCAATCGCACCGAAAAACAAGATGAGTTTAATAAAGATGCACGAATACATCAAGGATAACTTTTCTAAGTTCAAGTATCCTCCATTAAAGTTGGAGAACAAATGCGTTGGTGGAGGAGTAGGCGGTGCCGTGAATGGCAACATCGTCTCCTTCACGCCTACGCAAGACTTCGTAAGGCATTATTTCCAACCCTCTTCGGCATATAAGGGAATCCTATTACATCACAGCGTGGGAACTGGCAAGACTTGCACGGCGATTGCTACTGCGACCACGAGTTTCGACCTTGAAAACTATACGATACTGTGGGTTACGAGACATACCTTGAAAACCGACATTTGGAAGAATATGTTCGGACAGGTGTGTAATATTAGTATTCAAGATAAAATAAAGAAGGGGCTTGTGCTACCGAATAAGATTGTGTCGAAATCGAAGTATATGTCGGCAAACTGGTTAGACCCGATATCGTATAAACAGTTTAGTAATATGCTTTTAAAGAGAAACAAGATATATGATGAGATGGTGAAGCGGAATGGGAAGGACGACCCGCTACGCAAGACGCTTCTTATCATCGACGAGGCTCATAAGTTATACTCGCCAACGGTAGCGAAGAGCGAAAAGCCCAATACCGATATATTAGAGAAGATGATACAGGGTTCTTATGACAAGTCGGGGGCGGATAGTGTTCGCGTGATGCTTATGACGGCTACGCCATTTACGGAGGACGGTATGGAGATGATTAAATTACTCAATTTATTACGTGAAGATGATAAGTTTGAGACGGACTTCCAATCGTTTTCAAGCGACTACTTAAATGATGGATATTTTACAAAGTTTGGGCTTCGCGATTTCAAGAATAAGGTGAGCGGTTATATCAGTTATTTGAACCGTTCGCAAGATGCCCGTAATTTCGCACACCCTGTGATAAGGAATCTCTATGCCGATATGTCGTATGAAAAAGTAGATATGAAGGGAGATTTGGAATTAAAAATGACGAAAGACGAGATGGCGAACATCAAGCGGGACAAAAAGGATTTGAAGGAATTGAAGGATAAGGAGAAGGAATGCGTTAAATTGGTAAATGCCACTTACAAGGTGAATGCCAAGGATATAATGACCCATCGCAAAGAGGGTGAAGCGAAATGTAAGAAAGAGCCGAAGGACAAGAAGGCGGCGTGTTCGAAGAAGGTTCTCGAAGAATACGCCGCTATGCTTGTGAAAATAAATAAGGGCAAGGAGGACGAATTAAATGGATGTGATGTGAAGAACACCTCGAATTACAAGATGATTATAGAGGATATCGAAGATTATAACGCAAAGCGTAATATCATAAAGGAAAACAAAATAAAAATGAAACCATTGAAAGACGGCTTAAAGGTTCTCAATATTAAGAAGAAGGACATTCAAGGCAAAGTGAAGGCAATGCGTGAGCGTATTCGCCCGAAGGAAGTAGCGTATAAGAAAACCTTGACTGGAATCAAAAAGAAATACAAGGATAGGAAAGAAAAGGCAGCCGCAGTGAAGGAGTTTGATAAACAGTCCGCCCCGTTATTAGCGGAATTAAAGGACTTGAAGAACTTACGAGCGGAAGCGTCGAAAATGAATACGAAAACGCAAGTATTCAAATACACGAACGGGATGAAGAAGTTAAAGAAGGTATCCCAGTTATATGCTATCCAAAAATACTGCTTAGGAAACGGACATCAAGTATAGAGGATAAGGAATAGGATATTTATATTTTTATAAAGTCTAAAAGATTATAGAAAATAGTTAAGAACCTTCTATAACCTTTCGAAGTTCTCTAACATATCCTGAGATGCTCGACGCCGACTTCACGACTTCGCGACTTCGAGTATCCACAGGGGTAGCCTTGCTATCACAATGGTAATAAGTAGATGTAATAGATGTAATAAGCATATACTTTGGAATATTAGATTTCTTTTTTCTTTTTTATAAAGTCTAAAAGATTATAGAAAATAGTTAAGAACCTTCTATAACCTTTCGAAGTTCTCTAACAATTCCTAAGATGGCTCGACGCCGACTTCGCGACTTCGCGACTTCGCGTATCCGCAGGGGGGAGTCTTGGTATCACAATGGTAATAAGTAGATGTAATAGATGTAATAAGCATATACTTTGGAATGTTAGATTTCTTTTTTCTTTTTTATAAAGTCTAAAAGATTATAGAAAATAGTTAAGAACCTTCTATAATCTCTTGAAGTTCTCTAACAATTCCTAAGATGGCTCGACGCCGCTTCGCAACTCCGTATCTGCCAACTTTTTTAGAGTAAATAATGTATATTCTTCTTACCATTCTGATAACAAAGGATTACTATAAATTACCTAAAAGTCGGCAGATGCGTTTAGCATCCCGAGTATTACTAAGCATATACTTTGGGATATTTAGATTTCTTTTTACAAAGTTATAAAAGTTTTAGAAAGTTAGAGAAGTCTAAAAGTTTTAGAGAAAATAAAAAGATTGTTAAGAACCTTCTATAACCACAAAGTTATCTCTCGATGTTCTCTAAATAATCCAAGCGATGCTCGACGCCGACTTCGAGTATCCGCAGGGGGGAGTCTTGATATCACTATGGTAATAAGTATGTAATAAGCATATACTTTGGAATATTAGATTTCTTTTTTCTTTTTTATAAAGTCTAAAAGATTATAGAAAATAGTTAAGAACCTTCTATAACCTTTCGAAGTTCTCTAACATATCCTGAGATGCTCGACGCCGCTTCGCCTCGGCTTACTTTTTTAGAGAAGATAAAGTATATTCTTATTACCACTATGATAACAAAATATTAGTATAAATATCCTAAAAGTCGGCATATACGCTACGAAGTAGCGGTGTTTAGCATCACAAGTATTACTAAGCATATACTTTGGAATGTTAGATTTCTTTTTCTTTTTTATAAAGTCTAAAAGATTATTATAGAAAGTCTAAAAGATTATTATAGAAAGTCTAAAAGATTATAGAAAGTTATAAAGTTTAATAAAAAAAGATATATATGTTAAACAACAACTTCGCCGCTTCGCTACTTCGCTACTTCGCCGCTTCGCTACTTCGCCGCTTCGCTACTTCACCGCTTCGCTACTTCGCTACTTCGCTACTTCGCTACTTCGCTACTTCTTCTGCTAACGTTCGAGTATCCGCAGGGGGGAGTCTTGGTAAATGATGGTAGATTCTTACCTTTTTAGAAAGTAAGGGATACCCTTTTATTATTTAAGAATAAGAAAATAAACTGAAATAATATGAAAAAGAAGACCACGATTGTATTCTCAATCAATGTGCATGAGAACGTCAAGTTTTTACAGAAGCAGATTGAAGACATT